>Ga0164294_10003599_pt1 | contig 13761 bp, 8 predicted proteins | sample GEODES005metaG_FD_111479 | JGI IMG/M metagenome (GOLD analysis project Ga0164294, IMG submission 111479) | Oligotrophic lake water microbial communities from Sparkling Lake, Wisconsin, USA - GEODES005 metaG | ecosystem: Environmental > Aquatic > Freshwater > Lake | place: USA: Sparkling Lake...
CAGCGCCGGCGGAGGCGTCGCGCCCCCCAGCAGTGGCTTCAACGCCACGGGAGCCGGCACCGGCGCCCGCACTTCGGCGGTCACGTCGGCAAAGGCCTCCTCAGCGTCGTCGAGCAAGGCGGGCGGCGCCGGCTCGTCCGGCGGCGGGGCGCTCGGTAGGGCGGCAGGCACCGCCGCCGGCGGCACCCCGAGGGCAAAGGGCCGCGGCGCCTCGTCGAGGGACATCGGGGGAAGACCGGTCGGAACCCCCTCCGTGTCGTCGTCATTCCACTGCAGCGTGCGCGCCGGATCGGCCGCGGCCGCGAAGGGACTGTCGCCGCCCAACACCGGGGGACGCGACGGGAGCGGAGCAGCCACCGGCTCGGGCGACGGCGCCACCGACGGCGCCGCGGCCTCGGGGACCAGCGAAGCGAACTCCGGCTCCGCCGCGACGGCGGTCCAGTGGGCCTGATCCGCAGAGACCTCGTCGGCCGGCAACACCCGCCCTTCGGCGATCCAGCGCCGCAGCGTGTCGCGGTCCCGCACCCGAAAGACCTGGCCCCCTTGCCGCAGGAACAAGGGCGCGTCAGGCGCGACCGCCGCCGAGGCCGGGCCAGCGGGCGCCACCGCCGCCGGGACCGCCGCCGGCACCGCCGACACAGGGGCCGCCATCGCAGGCGCCGGCGTCACCGGGGGCGGCGGCGAAGCCGCCGGCGCGGGGGCCGGCGTGCTGCGCACCACCGCAGGGGCGGGCGTCACCTTGCCTGGCAGCGGCGCGTCGTCCGCCGCCGCGGGGGGCTGGACGCTCTGCGAATACCCGCAGGCAGAGCACCGAAAGCGGAACGGCCGGCCCGACGCCACCACCCACGGGGGCGGCTCGAGCTCGTGCTGGGTCTGGCAGTTCTCGCAGCCGATCCTCACGAGCGACCGCCGAGGAAGCCCCCGAAGTAGGCGAGCGCGGCGGCCAGGATGGCAACAGCCACCACGCCGCCCACCACCACGGTCATGTCGGGACCGGTCGACGCCGGGGGCGCGAACGGCGCCCTGGGCGCACCAGCCGGTGCGGCGGGCGCCGGTGCGGCAGGCGCCACCGGCTTGGGAGGCGCCGGCGCGGGCTCGTCCGCGACTTCCTCGACCACCGACACCTCTTCGGCCTCCGCATCCGGCGCCGCGGTCGTGGCGAAGGGCGACGCGCCATCGCCCGGACCGCCACGGCCCCCCGCGATGGTGGTCGGGGCGTCGCTGTCATCCTCGTCCTCGTCCTCGTCCCCACCGCCGACGTCGAGCTCGCCGCGGCTGGCCTTGCGGTGGATCTCGGCGAAGTAGCGCGCCCGGTCCGGGATTTGTTCGATATAGTACCACTTGCGGTCATTGAACGAGATTTGATCGATGTCTTCGACCGTGCCGTCGCGCAGCCACGAATCCAGCTGCGACAGCCGGGTGAACGACAGGGTCCCCGATTGGGCCCGCACCTTCCAAGTGATCCCGACCTCCGAGAAATCGAGGTCGGCAGCCGGCACCGCGGCCCCACCCTGCTCGTCTCCCCCGCGATCGAACAAGAAGCGGTGTCCGCAGCGAGGACAGGTGATCTTCGCGCTTCGGCCCTTGATCTTGGACTCATTGACCTTGTAGCGCGCGCTGCAGGACGGACAGGTGACGATCATGGCGTTCCCAGCCTGTGGAGGGAGGTCGACGAGCTCTGACGTGCGACTGTAGCACATCCGGGGCGATCAGTCGTCTTCCTCGCCCACGAGCAGCGAGAGTTCTCCGCTGCCCAACGGGATCCATCGCTGCCCGCCCGCGTCGAGATCGACCAGCACCTGAGTCGCTTGGACCCGCCGAACGGCGCCGTCCCCATGCCGCGGGTGGTGGACCCGCACCCCGCGCGCGAGCTGCGACAGCGCGTGGATCTCGACCAGGGTGCGCCGACGCCCATCGTCGACGGGTGCCTCCGGCGGCGGCGCGGCCGCTCGGGCGCGCGGGCGCAGCCACGCAGGCACCTCCCCGTCGTCGGGCGCGTCGCGCGTGCCCGTCCGCCGCTGCACGAAGGCGGACAGCTTCGCCCGGTGCACATCCGGGGGCTCCGGCAACGCGGAGGCCGGCTCGGCGGCCGGCAGATCGCCCTCGCACACCTCGGTCGGAATGCCGAACAAGAACCGGGAGGGGACCGCCACCGCGCCTCCGCCGTCGCGGCCGCCCCAGCTCGGCAGCTGGCGGCTGCGCGAGACGATCAGGCGCTTCATCGCCCGCGTGAACGCCACATAGGCCAGCCGCCGCTCCTCTTCGACCCCGCCGGTCTCGCCCTCCGCGCGCGCGTGCGGGAAAATCCCTTCCGACATCTGCACCACAAAGACGACGGGGAACTCGAGACCCTTCGACGAGTGGACCGTCATGAGCGTCACCTCGCCGCCCGCCACCGGTGTGTCGGCGTCGGCGGTCAGCGAGACCCGATCCAACCACCCCGTGAGCCGCTCCATGGGGGAGACCTGCTCGGGCGCCGGCGTGTGGCTGCGCGCCTCGGCGACCAGCTCGTCCAGGTGCTCGAGGCGCTCGGCCGCCTCGCGGGTCACCTGGCCCCGCGCGTCCTTGTCCTCCTCGAGCATGCCGCGGTAGCCGCTCAACGCGACCACCCGCGCGAGCAGCTCGGGCGGGTCTTCGTCGCGGGCGGCGTGGTTGAGCGCGTCGATCAGGTCGACGAAGGCCTTCAGCCCCTTCTGACCAGCCGCCCGACCCCGCGCGACCCCGAGCAGCGGAACGCCCCGCTGCCCTGCGTCGTCGCGCAGCGCCTGCAGGGTCTTGGTACCGACCCCTCGCGGCGGCACATTGACCACGCGCAAGAAGGCGGCATCATCGGCCGGATTCACGACCAGGCGTAGGTAGGCCAGGATGTCGCGGACCTCGCGCCGCTCGTAGAATTTCCGACCCCCGACGATCTTGTAGGGGATGTGCACGTCGCGCAGGGCAGACTCGTACAGCCGGGCCAGCGCGTTGGTCCGGTAGATCAGCGCGATCTCCCCGTACTCGTGCCCGAAGCGGCGGAGCTGCAGGATCGCCCGCGCCACCCACTGGGCCTCCGCGCCCGGGGTCTCGGCGGCGTGCAAGCTGATCTTCGGGCCGCCGGGCGCCTCGGTCCACAGCTCCTTGTCGAGCCGGTTGGGGTTCTGCTTCACCACCGCGTTGGCGAGGCACAGGATGTTGCTGGTGCTGCGGTAGTTCTGCTCCAGTCGAACGACGGTCGCACCCGGAAAGTCCTGCTGGAAGTTCAGGATGTTGCTGACGTCTGCGCCGCGAAATCCGTAGATCGACTGGTCGTCGTCGCCGACCACCCCGAGGTTGCGGTGCCCGTCCGCGAGCAGCCGCAGGAGGTCGTATTGGCCCTTGTTCGTGTCCTGGTACTCGTCGACCATGAGGTAGCGAAAGCGATCCCGCCACTTCTGCAGGACGGCGGGGTGCTCGCGCAACAGCCGGACCGTCAGGCCGATCAGGTCGTTGAAGTCCACCGCGTCTGCCGCGCGCAGCGCCTCGTCGTACTCCCGCCAGACGCGCACGAGCAGATCGTTCACATGGGCGCGCCGCGTGCGGACCAGGTCGTCGGCGGTGAGCATCCGGTTCTTGTAGCCGTCGATCTGCCCCAAGAGGTCCTTGGGCGCGACCTGCGCCGGGTCGTACCCAAGCTGGCCGACGATCTCCTTCATCATCCGGAGCTGGTCGTCATCGTCGTAGATGGCGAACCGGCGCGTCCACCCGAGCGGCTCGATGTCGACGCGCAGCAGGCGCGCGCAGGTGCTGTGGAAGGTCGACACCCACACCCGCTCGCCCACCTCGCCGATGAGCTCGACCACCCGCTCCTTCATCTCGTGGGCGGCCTTGTTGGTGAAGGTGACCGCGAGCAGGTTCTCGGGTGCGACGCCGGAATGGATGAGGTGGGCCACCCGGCGCGTCAGCACGCGGGTCTTGCCCGAGCCGGCACCAGCCAGGATGAGGAGCGGGCCCTCGAGGGTGGTCACCGCGGCGTACTGGGCGTGGTTGAGCCCGCGCAAATAGCCCGGCAGCTCGCTCACGTGCGCGACTCGCGCGCCTTGGCCGCCAGGCGGGCCCGGATGGCGGCCGCGCGGCCCTCGAGCACCTTGAGCGGCGCCCGCGCCACCGCCAGCGCGCCGTCCGCGACGTCGGCCGTGACAACCGAGCCCGCGCCGACGATGGCGTCCTGGCCGATCCGCACGGGGGCGACCAGCGCGGTGTTGCTGCCGATGAAGGCGCCCGCGCCGATCTCGGTCCGGTGCTTGGCGAAGCCGTCGTAGTTGCAGGTGATGGTCCCCGCACCCACATTCGCGCCGGCCCCGATCGTCGCGTCGCCCAGGTAGGTGAGGTGGGACGCCTTGGCGCCGGCCCCGAGCTGGGTGTTCTTCACCTCGACGAAGTTGCCGACCTTCACCTCGGGTCCCAGCTGGGCGCCCGCCCGCAGGTGCGCCATCGGGCCGACATGCGCCCCCGGGCCGATCTCCGCGCCGACGCAGACGCAGTGGGGCTCGACCACCGCGTCGGCGTGCACGGTGGTGTCGGTCAGCCAGCAGCCACTGCGCACCTCCGCGCGGGCCTCCACCCGGGTGCGTCCGCGCAGCACCACCTCGGGCCAGAGCACGGCGCCGGGCGCCAGCACCACCGCGTCGTCGATCCAGACCCGATCCGGGTCGACGATCCGCACGCCCGCCCGCACCGCCGCCTCGGCGATCGCCCGCGCCGCGGCCCGCTCAGCCAGGGTGGCCTCCCACGCGTCCTCGACGGCGTGCACCGCGACCGCGCGCCGGGCGCCACGGGGGGGACCGAGGCCGCAGCCGGCCGATCCGACCACGCGCTCGCCGTCCGCCAACCACCCCACCCCGCAGCCCGCGAGCCACCGGAGATCGTCGGCCGTCACCCCCGCGAAGCGGCCGTCGAGGGTCAGCGGCGCGCCGGGCGCCCCCGCCCGGAGACCCGCCTCGGCGATCGCCCGGTCCAGGCGGGCAGCGCACAACGGCAACAGCGGAACGGGCCCAGGTACGATCTCGATGTCCACGACCACCTCTCCGCGCAGGTAACGCGCGCGACCCGACCGCCCCGCGGCGACCGTGTGACGAACCACCGTGGATCGTTGCGGCGCGCGGGCGTTCGGGGTAAGGGCGCGCCCGCGCATCGGCAACCCCTGGAGCAGCCGTGTTCTCCGAACTCAACATCATCCGAAACATCGGCATCAGCGCCCACATCGACTCGGGCAAGACCACCCTCACCGAGCGGATCCTGTTCTACACGAACAAGATCCACGCCATCCACGAGGTGAAGGGCAAGGACGGCGTCGGCGCCACCATGGACTCCATGGACCTCGAGCGCGAGCGCGGGATCACCATCCAGTCGGCCGCCACCTACTGCGGGTGGACCAACCTGCTGGGCATCGGCCACCACATCAACATCATCGACACCCCCGGACACGTCGACTTCACCATCGAGGTCGAGCGCTCGCTGCGCGTCCTCGACGGCGCGATCCTCGTGCTCTGCGGCGTCGCGGGCGTGCAGTCGCAGTCGATCACCGTCGACCGCCAGATGCGCCGGTACAGCGTCCCCCGCCTGGCCTTCGTGAACAAGCTCGATCGCCAGGGCGCGAACCCCTTCCGCGTCCGCGACCAGCTCCAGTCCAAGCTCCGCCTCAACGCGGTCATGATCCAGATCCCGATCGGCCTTGAGGACAAGCTCGAAGGCGTGGTCGACCTGGTCGAGATGCGCGCGGTCTACCACGAGGGAGACAACGGCGAGAAGCTCCGCTTCGACGAGATCCCCGCCCACCTGGTCGCGCAGGCCCAAGAGTACCGCGAGAAGCTGCTCGACGCCGTCTCCATGTTCTCGGACGAGCTGACCGAGGCGATGCTCGAGGACGCCGTCACCCCCGTGATGGTGCGCACCGCCATCCGCGCCGCGACGATCGCCCGCCAGGTGGTCCCCGTGCTCTGCGGGTCGGCCTACAAGAACAAGGGCGTCCAGTCGCTGCTCGACGCGGTGACCTACTACCTGCCGAGCCCGACCGAGGTCGAGAACACCGCCCAAGAGGTGACCGACAACGGCAAGACCGAGCAGCAGATCATCCTGCCCTGCGATCCCAACAAGGCCTTCGTCGGCTTCGCCTTCAAGCTCACCGAGGATCGCTACGGCCAGCTGACCTATGTGCGCGTCTACAGCGGCATCCTCCGCAAGGGCGACTTCATCCACAACACCCGGAACCGCCAGAAGGTCAAGGTGGGCCGCCTGGTGCGCATGCACTCCGATCAGATGGAAGACATCGAAGACACCTGCGCCGGCGACATCGTGGCGCTCTTCGGCGTCGACTGCAACACCGGTGACACCTTCACCGACGGCTCGGTCGACATCTCGATGACGTCGATCCACGTCCCCGACGCGGTCATCCACTACACCATCTCGACCAAGGACTCGAAGGCGAGCCAGAACCTGTCGAAGGCCCTCGGTCGGTTCAGCCGCGAAGACCCGACCTTCCGCGTCTCCTCCGACCCCGAGACCGGCGAGACCATCATCTCCGGGATGGGCGAGCTCCACCTCGACGTGTACCTCGAGCGGATGCGCCGCGAGTACAAGGTCGACGTGCAGGCCGGTCAGCCCCGCGTCGCCTACCGCGAGACGATCACCGATCGCGCCGAGTTCAACTACGCCCACAAGAAGCAGACCGGCGGCTCCGGCCAGTACGGCAAGGTCGGCGGCTTCATGCAGCCGGTCGAGGGCACCGACTACGAGTTCGTCGACGACATCGTCGGCGGCGTGATCCCGCGCGAGTTCATCCCCGCTTGCGACAAGGGCTTCCGCTCGATGATCGCGAAGGGCATGCTCATCGGCGTGCCGGTCACCGGCGTGCAAGTCACCATCAACGACGGTGGATTCCACGCGGTCGACTCGTCCGACATCGCCTTCCAGGAAGCCGCTCGCGGCGCCTGGCGCGAGGCCTATGTGAAGGCCAAGCCGATCGTCCTCGAGCCGATCATGCGCGTCGACGTCGAAGGCCCGGCCGAGTTCCACGGCGCGATGGTCGGCACCCTGATGTCGCGCCGCGGCATCATCGTCGGCTCGACCGAGGAAGACGGGTTCAGCAAGGTGGAAGCCGAGGTTCCCCTCGCCACCATGTTCGGCTACTCGACGGACCTCCGCTCCGCGACACAGGGCAAGGCCGAGTTCGCGATGGAGTTCGCCAAGTACCAGCAGGCGCCCTCCTCCGTGCAGGACGACCTCGTGAAGAAGTACCAGGCCGAGCGCGCGGCCGCGGCCAAGAAGTGACCTCCGTGCCGCCGTACGAGGGGTGTCCCGCGACCTTGGTCGCCGAGGCCCTCGGCGGCGGCCCGAACCCGGGTCAGCTCGGCGTCATCGCCGCGCGGCCCGGGCTCGGCAAGACGCTGCTGCTCGTCCAGTTCGGGCTTGAGCGGCTGGTGCGCGGCCAGCGCGTGCTGCATGTGGCGCTGCGCGACAGCGTGGAGCATGTGCGCGCCCACTACGACGAGGCCCTGCGGGCCGCGGTGGGGGCTGGGCTGCGCGATCCCGCGCAAGCGGCGATCCACGTCGAGCGGGAGCGGATGATCCACTCCTGGCTCGACCGCTCCTTCGACGCCACGCTGCTGGGCCGGCACCTCGACATGCTCGCCGAGGTCGCCCAGTTTCGTCCAACCTTGCTCCTCATCGACGGCCTCGAACACGGCGCCGACGTCGCCGCGCTGGCTGCGCTGGCGAGCGCGCGGAGTCTGCCAGTCTGGCTGTCGATCCGGGCCCCGGAGAGCCACCTCGCCCCCGACCTGGTCGCCGCCGCGGCCGCCGTGGTGCACCTGGTGCCCGACGGGCGGAATGTGGCGATCCACCTGAGCCAGCTCGGCCAGGCCTCCACGGTGCTGCCGCAGACGCTCGACGGGACGACCCTCCATGTGGCGCGCGGCGCCGCGCCGGCGGGCCCCTCCGGTCCGCTCGGACCTGAGCACTGCCTGCTGTTCTCCGGTGGCGCGAATGGCGCCGAGGCCGCCTTCGGCGCCGCCGCCGAGCGCTGGGGCATGCGCGAGGTGAACTTTACCTTCGACGGGCACAAGCAGGTACGCAGCCGCGGGAGCCACCTGCTGTCTCCCCGCGAGCTGGCGGCCGGCGATGTGTCGCTCAAGTACGTGAGCGCGCGCCTGCACCGGACCTACGCCAACGAGAGCGGCCTGATCAAGAAGGTGCTGCAGACCTTGTGGCATATGGTGAGCCGCAGCCAGCAGATCTTCGTGATCGGCCAGATCCAGGAAGACGGCACCGTAGTCGGCGGTACCGGCTGGTCGGTGGAGCTGGCGCGGATGTGGTCGCGCGAGGTGTGGGTCTTCGACCAGGAGCGCCTCGGCTGGTTCCGGTGGGACGGCGGTGAATGGAGCCCCGGTCAGCCGGTCCTCCATGCCCGCTACGTCTGCGGAACCGGCACGCGGTACCTGACCCCCGAGGGCCAGGCCGCCATCGACGCGCTGTTCGACCGCACATTCGGCTCCGCGACCCGTTAGGGAACCGGCCAGGGAGGGCGCAATGGTGTTTTGGATCCTCGCAGCGTTGGTCGGTTGCGATCTGGTCGGGCGCGAACCGGTGGAAGGCGGCAACTGCACCGGCAACGAGCGCCGGTGTGACGCCGGCAACAACCCCTTCGAGTGCGGCGACGACGGCAAGTGGGCCGAGGCCCAGCCGTATTGTGTCTGCGTGGCCGACGCGGACGAAGATGGCTACGGCGAGGTCCAGTGCGCCGCGGTGGCCGTGCGCTAGGCACCCCGTCACGCCACCTGGCCGCGACCCGCAGTCCCCGCGCGGCGCGACACCGCGATCTAGAGGTAGCGCTCGGCCTGGGCGAGGAAGCCTGGGCTCTGCGCCAGCGAGGCGCCCGCCTGGTAGGCGTCCCGCGCGACGGCCAGGAAGATCCCGGCGAAGCGCAGGTCGACCGACGCGATCAGCTGGCCGGACTCGTAGAGCTCCTCGACCCGCTTGCGGGTGGCGAGCGAGACGGAGACCTCCGGGGCCTCGGGCAGCGACGGCGCGGCGACGGCCTTGGGCTTCGACTCAGCGTTGGCGTCTTTCACCGACAACACGCTGGGGTTGCGGTTCGCCGGAGGGGGGGAAGCGACCTCCACCCTGGAGATCGACCGCGCGGGCGCCGCGCTCGGCGTGGCGACCGGAGACAAGGCTGGTGTGCGTGAGATGTCCATGCTCGAATGGTAACCACCGACTCGGCCGCTGTCACGTCCGAGCCAGGCGTTCCCGTCCGTCCGCGATCCGACCCCACGCGAGACGGGCCACCCTGCGCCCTTCGCGGGTCAGCGCGCTAGGCGAGCTGGTCGATCAGCGAGCCCACCGTGCGATCCTCGGCGCGGAGCAGCGCCGCGTTCGCCTGGTAGGCGATCGACGCGCGGCCCAGATCGACGATGTCCCCTTCCAAGCGAGCGCCGGCCAGGGGCTTGTTGTCCTCGAGCAGGCGGCCCATGTCTTCCGCCTTGAAGAGCGTCGCCGACACCCCGCCCGTCGACTTGGTCTCGAGCTTGGTGGTCGCCGGGACGTAGCCCTCGGTGCCCATGTTCGCGATGTTCAGCGCCGCCGCCTGCATCTGCAGGCTGTAGGCAGCGAGTCCGGACGCACCGATGTTGGCGATGTTCATGGCGGAAGCGTATCACCAGGCGCTGGCCCACGCCAGCCCCGCATCCCGACCGAATGGGCGACCGGGCGGGACGGGCGCGGGATCAGCCCGCCGCGCGCGCCGACCGACGCCGCGACCACCAGGCCGCGACCAGCGCGAGCCAGCCGCCCGCTCCGGCCGACGCCGAGCCCGCCGGGGTGGCACAGCCACACCCGCCGTCGCCGCCGTCCTTCCCGCCGGTGTCGACGCCCGCGCCGACGCCGGTGTCGTCCGTCGGACGATCCCCGGTGTCGACGGGGGGCGGTCCGCCGGTGTCCTCGCTGACACCGGTGTCGATCGGCGGGGTGCCGGTGTCGCCACCGGGGCCGGTGTCGCCGGTGTCGACCGGCGCGCCGCAGGTGTCGAGCGGATCGAGCGGGCACGGGTCGCAGGCGTCCGCGGTCCCGTCGGCGTCCGCGTCGAGCGCGTCGTCGGCGCCGGGGCAGGCGTCGTCGCTGTCGCACACGGCGTCGCCGTCGCTGTCGTCGAGCGGATCGATCGGGCACAGGTCGCAGGCGTCGGGCACCCCATCGCCGTCTTGGTCGGCGACACCGTCACAGCTGTCGCAGGCGTTCGGGACCCCATCGCCGTCGGTGTCGAGGGCGTCGTCGCCGCCCGCGCACACGTCCACCCCGTCGCACACGCCGTCGCCGTCGGTGTCGTCGGTCGCGTCGAGCGGGCAGATGTCGCAGGCGTCGGGGGCGCCGTCGCCGTCGGCGTCGGCGGAGCCCGCTGGGCAGGTGTCACAGGCGTTCGGGACCCCGTCGCCGTCGGTGTCGATCGCGTCGTCGCCGCCCGCGCACACGTCCACGCCGTCGCACACGCCGTCGCCGTCGCTGTCGTCGGTCGCGTCGAGCGGACAGGCATCGCAGGCGTCCGCGACGCCGTCGCCGTCGGTGTCGACCGCATCGTCGCCGCCCGCACACAGGTCGGCGCCATCGCACACCCCGTCGCCGTCGGTGTCGCCGGTGGCGTCGAGCGGACAGGCGTCACAGGCGTCCGCGACGCCATCGCCGTCGGTGTCGAGGCGATCGTCGCCCGCCGCGCAGGCGTCGTCGCTGTCGCACACCCCGTCCCCGTCGGTGTCGTCCGGGTTGTCGAGCGGACAGGCATCGCAGTCGTCGGGCACGCCGTCGGCGTCGCCGTCGAGGGCGCCGGCCGGGCAGGTGTCGCAGGCGTTCGGGACGCCGTCGCCGTCGGTGTCGACCCCGTCGTCGGCGCCCGGGCAGGCGTCGGCGCTGTCGCACACCCCATCGGCGTCGGTGTCGTCCGGGTTGTCGAGCGGGCACAGGTCGCAGGCGTCCGGCGCCCCGTCCCCGTCCCCGTCGACCGCGTCGTCGAAGGCCGGGCAGAGATCGGCGCTGTCGCAGGTCCCGTCGCCATCGGTGTCGTCATAGGCGTCGAGCGGGCACGGATCGCACGCGTCCGGCGCGCCGTCGACGTCGGTGTCGTCGCCGTCGGCACCGCCGGGGCAGACGTCGTCCACATCGCAGACGCCGTCGCCGTCGCTGTCGTCGGCGGCGTCGACCGGGCACGGATCGCAGGCGTTCGGGGCGCCGTCGCCGTCCGTGTCCAGCCGATCGTCGGCCCCCGGGCAGACGTCGTCGGAGTCACAGCTGCCGTCGCCGTCGCTGTCGCCGCCCGCGTTGGACGGACAGGCGTCGCAGCCATCGGCCACCCCGTCGCCGTCGAGGTCTTGGCCGTCGTCCGCACCCGCGCACGCGTCGGCGCTGTCGCACACGCCGTCGCCGTCGCTGTCGTTCGGGGCGTCGGACGGGCAGAGGTCGCAGCCGTCCGGCGCGCCGTCGCCGTCGGTGTCGACCGCATCGTCCGCGCCCGGGCACAGGTCGTCGATGTCGCAGGACCCGTCGCCGTCGCTGTCGCCCAGGAAGTTGGCGGGGCAGAGGTCACAGGCGTCCGGGGTGCCATCGGCGTCTTGGTCGTCGCCGTCCGGCGCGCCCGCGCAGAGGTCGAGGCTGTCGCAGGTGCCGTCGCCGTCGCTGTCGTCCGGGTTGTCGAGGGGGCAGGCGTCGCAGTCGTTGGGCACCCCATCGCCATCGTCGTCGGTCAGCGCCCCGACGCAGCTGTCGCAGAAGTTCGGGATGCCATCGCCGTCGGTGTCGACCGTGTCGTTGCCGCCGGGGCATTGGTCGACCCCGTCGCAGGCGCCGTCGAGGTCGCTGTCGTCGAGCGGATCGAGCGGGCACAGGTCGCAGCCGTCTGGGCGTCCGTCCGCGTCGGTGTCGATCGCGTCATCGAAGCCGAAGCAGCGATCGACGCTGTCGCAGCTGCCGTCGCCGTCGCTGTCGCCCGACAGATCGAGCGGGCACGCGTCGCAGCCATCGGGGATTCCGTCGGCGTCCACATCCACGCCGTCGTCGAAGCCCGGGCAGCGGTCGGTGCTGTCGCAGCGGCCGTCCCCGTCCGAGTCGTCCGCCGCGTCGACCGGACAGGCGTCGCAGCCGTCCGGCGCGCCGTCGCCGTCGTCATCGAGCGCGTCGTTGAAGCCCGCGCAGGTGTCGAGCCCGTCGCACACGCCGTCGCCGTCGGTGTCGCCGCTCGCGTTGGCCGGGCAGCTGTCGCAGGCGTCCGGGGTCCCGTCGCCGTCGGCGTCGGCACCGTCGTCGGCGCCGGGGCAGCGATCGGCGCTGTCGCAGATGGCGTCGCCGTCGCTGTCGTTCGGGTTGTCGAGCGGGCACGGGTCGCAGGCGTCGGGCGACCCGTCGCCGTCGCCGTCCAAGGGCGCGCCGAAGCAGCTGTCACAGGCGTTCGGCACCCCGTCCGCGTCGCTGTCCACGGCGTCGTCGCCGCCCGGGCAGACGTCCACCGAGTCGCAGACCCCGTCGGCGTCGCTGTCGTCGGTGGCGTCGACCGGACAGGCGTCGCAGGCGTCGGGCGCGCCGTCGCCGTCGGTGTCCGTCGTCCCGCCCACACAGGCATCGCAGGCGTTGGGCAGCCCGTCACCGTCGGTGTCGACCGTGTCGTCGCCGCCAGGGCAGCTGTCCGTGCTGTCGCAGACGCCGTCGCCGTCGCTGTCGTCGGGGTTGTCGACCGGACAGGCGTCACAGGCGTCGGGGACCCCGTCGCCATCGTCGTCGGTCAGGCTGCCGACGCAGCTGTCGCAGGCGTTCGGCACGCCGTCGCCGTCCGAGTCCGCGGTGTCGTCGCCACCCGCGCAGACGTCGGCGCCATCGCACACCCCGTCCGCGTCGCTGTCGCCGGTGGCATCGTCCGGGCACAGGTCGCAGCCATCGGGCGCGCCGTCCCCGTCGGCGTCGGCGCCGTCGGGCGCGCCTGCGCACACATCCGCGCCGTCGCACACCCCGTCGCCGTCGCTGTCGTCGCCCGCGTCGACCGGGCACAGGTCGCAGCCGTCGGGCACCCCGTCGCCGTCCGTGTCGACCGCATCGTCGGCGCCGGGGCAGAGATCGACGCCGTCGCAGACGCCATCGCCATCGCCGTCATCGGCGAAGTCGTCGGGGCACAGGTCGCAGCCATCCGCCACCCCGTCGGCGTCGCGGTCGCTGGCGTCGTCGAAGCCCGGGCAGGCGTCGGTGGCGTCGCAGACCGCGTCCCCGTCGGTGTCGTCCGGGCTGTCGACCGGACAGGCGTCGCAGGCGTCGGGCACCCCGTCGCCGTCGCCGTCGGCCAGCGCGCCCACGCAGCTGTCGCAGGCGTTGGGCACCCCGTCGCCGTCGGCGTCCGACGCATCGTCTCCACCGGGGCAGAGGTCGGCGCTGTCGCACACGCCGTCGGCGTCGCTGTCGTTGGGCGCGTCGGCCGGGCAGGCGTCGCAGGCGTCCGGCGCCCCGTCGCCGTCGGTGTCGGCGGCGTCGGCACCACCGGGGCAGACATCCGCGCTGTCACACACCCCGTCGCCGTCGCTGTCGTCGGCCGGATCGATCGGGCAGGGGTCGCAGGCCGACGGCACGCCGTCGCCGTCGAGATCGTTGCCGTCGTCGAATCCAGGGCAGAGGTCGACGCTGTCGCAGCTGCCGTCGGCGTCGCTGTCGTTGGAGGCGTCGTCGGGGCACAGGTCGGTGCCGTCGCACACGCCGTCGCCGTCGCGATCGTCGGGCGCGTCG
>Ga0164294_10003600_pt1 | contig 13750 bp, 1 predicted proteins | sample GEODES005metaG_FD_111479 | JGI IMG/M metagenome (GOLD analysis project Ga0164294, IMG submission 111479) | Oligotrophic lake water microbial communities from Sparkling Lake, Wisconsin, USA - GEODES005 metaG | ecosystem: Environmental > Aquatic > Freshwater > Lake | place: USA: Sparkling Lake...
CATGCAGTGAGCACCAATATCAACAATTACTATACCTATTGGGATCCGAACCTTGGTTTCCGTGGGGGGTTTGTAACGGTTAGGACCGATGGTATAAAAAACAATGACACATCGTTGGCCTCTCCAATCATTCAAAGTGGACAAGCATTTTTTGTGACGACTACTGCAAATGGTGCACCAACGATTAGCATACAAGAATCGCACAAAGTTGGAGCAAATGGAAACAATGTGCATGGCATCTTCAAGTTCAACAACATTGTTGATTATATTGTAAGCACAAAGATTAAAGGGATTAGACCTTTGTTAGAAAACAACCAACCTGCTTTACAACCTACGGTGTCTTCAATGCATGAGTTCCGCATTTCGCTGTATTATACGGAAGCAAGTGGCTACAAGCGGCTAACAGACGGAGTGGTGGCGTTGTTTGATAACAAGTACAGTGGTGCGTTAGACGGCAACGATGCTGTTGAGGTAGCGAATTGGGATGAGAACATTGCCATCATGCGTGACGGCAAAAACCTTTCTATTGAAAGTCGCGCAGCACTGAATGAAAACGACACCTTTGCCATCAGCATGAGCACAATGAAAGTGATGAACTACGAATTACAATTCCATGGAAGTAATTTTGGAAGTACGTTGTTGCAACCATTGTTGATAGACAATTACCTGAAAACGCTGACAACACTCAGTTTGACATTGCCAACAACCGTACCATTTAAGGTTACAACTGATACAGCCAGTTCATCGAAGAACAGGTTCAAAGTGGTCTTCAAAACATCTGTGGTGTTGCCATTTACAGTTACCAAAATCAGTGCCACGAAGAAGAATGAAACGGTGCAGGTTGATTGGGAAGTTAAAACGGATGAAGAGTTAAAAAGCTTTGACGTAGAACGTTCGGCAGATGGAAGGACTTTTGTGAAACTCTCCACAGTGGCTTCGTTGGGCAAAGGGATTACAATGGCAAACTACAGATGGGTTGACAATAATCCGTTGAATGGAGAGAACTATTATCGAATCAGGGTGGTGCCACAAGAGGGGAATGCAATATTAAGTTCAGTTGCTGTAGTGGTTACCGATCAGAACAAACCGTCTATGATTGTTTATCCGAATCCAACCGAAGGCAATAACTTCAACATCAAGCTTAGCAATGTAAGCAAAGGCATTTACCAGGTTGTTGTAACATCAGCTAACGGACAAAAAGTTCTTAACAAATCGATAGAGCATCCGGGTGGTACAGCAGCGCAAATCATTGTATTTGATACAGATATATCAAAAGGGTTTTATAGGGTTCAAGTGCAAGGAGAGGGACTTAGTTTGCTCAGCAGTGTTATTAAAAACTAGAAATGTTTAGGTATTGATTTTAATTGAAGAGGCATATATAGTTGAAGAGGTTGAAGGGGTTGAAGAGGTTTAAGTAATTAGGTGTATTATTCAATAGCCTGGGGATGAGATTAGTTGAAGGAGTTGAAGAGGTTGAAGGGGTTTAAGTAATTAGGTGTATTATTCAATAGCCCGGGGATGAGATTAGTTGAAGGGGTTGAAGTGGTTTAAGTAATTAGGTATATTATTCAATAGCCCGGGGATTAAACCCCAGGCTATTGAATTTTGATGACCTTCAACCTCTTCAACTCCTTCAACCTCTTCAACTAACCTCAACCCCTTCAACCTCTTCAACTTCTTCAACTAACCTCAACCCCTTCAACCTCTTCAACTCCTTCAACTAACCTCAACCCCTTCAACCACCTCAACTCCTTCAACTAAAATCAACCCCTTCAACCTGTATTACTACTCATACACCCTTATCAAGTCAGAAGGGTTCCCTCCATGAAATTTTTTAAATGATCTTGTCAAGCTTTGTCTTGATCCAAATCCCACTGTTTTTGCCATGACTTCAATAGTGAGGTTTTTGGTTGTACCATTTTGGATCATTTCTGTAAATAATTCTACCCTACTTTTATTCACAAGATCTGTGAGGCTACAACCATATTTTAAAAAGATAAAATTATTCAGCACGTTCGAATCTACGCCAAGCAGTCCACTTAACTCTTCTAAAGAAGTTGAATTTCTCGTGTAATAAGACTTGATGAAAAATTCATTGAAAAAGGTTTCTTGGTCGATTTCTTTTTCAAATTTTTTATTGAAAAGGTCGCTTAGGGATAGATCTAGCCTGATTTTGTTTACAATCATTGGCCTAAAAAGGATGTTTAGACAAATTAACATATCGAATATAAGTATGCTAATTTTTTCAAAATCAATATTGGTGTTGTTGCGAAGGTTTATTATAAATACATTCGAAATTCCTCCAAAAGTAACTATGAACAAGCTGGTATTGATCCATTTCTTAATATTCTGATGATAGGTGTTTTGCTCATTTAATCGCTGCTTTAAATTTATGTAAATCTTAAAAAATATGAATGAAACAGCAAAACTGGCAAATGTCCTGAAGTAGATTCTTATATTTTCAACTGTATTTATATTTTCAATATTTGTAGAGTGATTTATTGAGTAGGTGTTGGTTCGAAACAACAAAAAAATTATATGTATTGCCAAAATAAGCAAGCTAAAAAGTAAAATCGATTTCTTGATCTTATTTGTAAATAAGAAATAGATTATGTTTAGTCCGGTAAATCCAATGATTGTTCGGGGAATTCCGGTTACCCAAAGTCTAGTTTTCCCGACCGGGAAATATAGATACCCGAAATTTTGGATGAGCACAAAAAGGGTAATAATGATTAACATGTACTTTAACGTCAAAGGCCTTTTGAAATTGATGAAAATTTCAATTAGTGTTATGAATGCAATAAATGCAATTGTAAAATTGAAATAGTCCAATAATTGATTTAACGTTATTTGATTCAGCATGACTGGCTTAGTCTATTACGAAGGCGCAAATTAGATCAAAAAAAATAGAATGATAAAATTGAATCGATTTAGTAAGATGTTTATCACTTCTAAGTGCATTTTCTTGATTTAAGGAATTCTTTTTTGTGTTGATTTAAGATCTTTTCAAGATGATATTTTACGGTTAAGGGTGGATAAAATATTTGTAACTAATTGATTATTAAATGATCATGTGGTTTTTACACGGTCCATTTTATTGTTACTGCTTGGTTTTTGTAACTTTTTAGGTCTGTACTAATTTTGCTCGGAATACAATTGTATTTATGAGCCATTTGCTTTTCCTTTCAATGTGAGTTTTTAATAAATCAGCATCCGCTGTTGTAATGAACTGGGTATGGTTTTTTTATTCCTCCAACATTGAGTTTCAAATTCAAAATAATCTAGAAAGTAGGTATATGACTCGAGTATTTTATAAGTCTTTTGTGTTAGTTATTTTGATGGCAATGTTTTTGGTGCCGGTGATAGGGCAGACAACTGCCCCTACAAGTATCACCGGAATAACCACCATTTGTTCAGGAAGCAGCACAACATTAACTGCTAGTGGAGGAACACTCGATGCAAATGGGGTTAATGTTTGGTATCGAGGAGGTTATGGAGGTGATGCGTATGATAATGGATGGGATGCTACAACTGCCATTACTGAATCCATCCAATCTACTACTAATAATAACAACAATGGAATTCTAAATGTCACTTCAACTGGAACTGATGCTCAATTTTACATGCGTTCATTGGGTAGTTTTAATCCTTCAGTTTACAAATATATCAATGTACGATACCGTGTTACAGCCGGCACTGCTTTTCAAATGCAGTTTTTTTTTCTAAATTCAACTTATTCAAATGCTAATGGAGGAGCAATTGTAAATAGTGGAGTAGTAAATACAGACGGAAATTGGCATACCATTTCAATAGATATGTCTAGCCATCCCAGTTGGACAACCGGCGGGAACATTACTGGTTGGCGTTTTGATTGGAGTGGTTTTTCGTCAGGCGTGACTATGGATATAGATTTTATCCAATTGGGAACGGGAGTTATTTTAGATGATGCAGCATCCATAACAGTTTCTCCAACTACCAGCACCTCATACTTTTTAAACAGAAAGGGACCATCTGTTAATACTTCACGTGTATCTCAATTGGTTACGGTAAATGCCTTGCCAACGCCAACTTTCACAGTCCAGCCGGGAGCAACAGCTTGTCCAAACACAGATGTAACCTATACCACACAATCGGGTCAAACGAATTACGTTTGGACGGTACCTGGAACCCTGGGCACAGATTACACGATTACCTCAGGTGGAGTTGGCACTACAAGCAATACGGTCACTTTGAAATGGTTAACAACGGGAAGCAAGACAGTAACCATTAATTATGCCAATTCAAATGGTTGTACAGCAGCAACGGCTACTTCATCAACGGCAACAACGGTAAGCGCATCCCCCACTTTGGGCACTTATTCCGCCGCCACAGTTATAGCAGGTCAAAATACCAGCATCACACCAACGGCTGCACCAACAAATAGCACATCAATAGTAGCCTATTCTACCACTAATTTTAGTGGCACCTTCACAGTAAACCCTACTACTGGTGTTGTAAGCGTAACCAATGCCCAACAAGCTGGCACACATATTGTAACGGTACAGGCATTCAGCAGCGCGGGGTGTACTTCTACTACTACATTTACACTTACCGTCGTTAGCAACTCAAATTGTAGCCAAGGTAATTTCAGCGGCACCACGGAGGTTAGTGTTGGAACAGAACAAATTGGAGTAGCCATTGGCGATTTTAATGGTGATGGCAAGCAGGATATCGCAGCAGCAAACGTGGCTTCAAATACAATTTCTATCCGTTTAGGAGATGGCGCTGGAGGTTTCAGCGGCACCACGGAGGTAGTTGTTGGAACAAATCCAGAGTCATTAGCGATTGGTGATTTTAACGGGGATGGCAAGCAGGATATCGCAGCAGCAAATCTCGGTTCAAGTACAGTTTCTATCCGTTTAGGAGATGGCACTGGAGGCTTCAGCGGTACGACAAATGTTAGTGTTGGATCAGGACCAGTTTCAGTAGCGATTGGCGATTTTAACGGGGATGGCAAGCAGGATTTCGCCGCTGCCAACTATTATTCAAGTACAGTTTCTATCCGTTTAGGAGATGGCGCTGGAGGCTTCAGCGGCAGCACGAATGTCAGTGTTGGATCAGGTCCAAGGGTAATAGCGATTGGTGATTTTAACGGGGACGGCAAGCAGGATATCGCCGCTCCCAATGGTGTTACAACAACAGTTTCTATCCGTTTAGGAGATGGCGCTGGAGGTTTCAGCGGCACCACGGAGGTAAGTGTTGGAACAAATCCATTTTCAGTAGCGATTGGCGATTTTAACGGGGATGGCAAGCAGGATATCGCCGCTGTAAACAGAGGTTCAGCTACAGTTTCTATCCGTTTAGGAGATGGCGCTGGAGGCTTCAGCGGTACGACAAATGTTAGTGTTGGATCAAGACCAGTTTCAGTAGCGATTGGCGATTTTAACGGAGATGGCAAGCAGGATATCGCCGCTGCCAACGATTATTCCGCTTCAGTTTCTATTCGTTTAGGAGATGGCACTGGAGGCTTCAGCGGCAGCACGAATGTTGGTGTTGGAACATCACCAAATTCAGTAGCCATTGGCGATTTTAACGGGGATGGCAAGCAGGATATCGCCACTGCCAATAACGGTAGAACTACAGTCTCTATCCGTTTAGGTTTTAGTAATGACCCAAGTTTTACCGCCCAGCCGGGAGCAACAGCCTGTGCAAACACTGATGTAACCTATACCACTCAATCGGGTCAAACGAATTACGTTTGGACGGTACCCGGAACCTTGGGCACAGATTACACGATTACCTCAGGTGGTGTTGGCACTACTAGCAATACGGTAACTTTAAAATGGTTAACAGCTGGAAGTAAGACAATAACCATTAATTATACTTCAAGTGTTTGTTCAGCAGCAACGGCTACTTCATCAACGGCAACAACGGTAAGTACATTACCAACGCCAACTTTTACCGCCCAGCCGGGAGCAACAGCCTGTGCAAGCACAGATGTGACCTATACCACACAATCGGGTCAAACGAATTACATTTGGACGGTACCCGGAACATTGAATACCGATTATACGATAACATCAGGTGGAGTTGGCACTACAAGCAATACGGTAACTTTAAAATGGTTGACAACGGGGAGCAAAACAGTAACAATTAATTATACTTCAAATGGTTGTGCAGCAGCAACGGCTACTTCATCAACTGCAACAACAGTAACTGCAAGTGCAAGACCAACGCCAACTTTCACAGTCCAACCCGGAGCAACAGCCTGTGCAAGCACAGATGTAACCTATACTACTGAATCGGGACAAACTAATTATGTTTGGACGGTACCTGGAACTGAGAATACAGATTACACGATTACCTCAGGCGGCGTTAGTACTACAAGCAATACAGTAACATTAAAGTGGTTGTCAACGGGAAGCAAGACCGTCACAATCAATTATGCCAATTCATGTAATCTTACAGCAGTAACGGCTACTTCATCAACGGCAACAACGGTAAATGCCTTGCCAACGCCAACCTTTACAGTTCAGCCTGGAGCGACAACATGTTCAAGTACGGATGTTACCTATACCACACAATCGGGTCAAACCAATTATGTTTGGACGATACCCGGAACCTTGAATACTGATTATACGATAACATCAGGTGGAGTAGGCACTACAAGCAATACAGTCACTTTAAAATGGTTAACAGCAGGAAGCAAAACAGTAACCATCAATTATACCAATTCAAATGGTTGTACAGCAGCAACGGCTACTTCATCAACGGCAACTACGGTAAGTGCCTCCCCCTCTTTCGGCACCTATTCATCTACCACAGTAACCGCAGGTCAAAATGCCATCATCACACCAACGGCTGCACCAACAAATACTACATCAATAGTAGCCTATTCTAACACTAATTTTACTGGCACCTTAACAGTAAACCCAACTACTGGTGTTGTAAGCGTAACCAATGCCAAACAAGCAGGCACTTATCTTGTAACGGTAAAAGCTTTCAGCAGCGCGGGTTGTACATCTACTGCTACATTTACGCTCACTGTTAGCAACCCAAATTGTAGCGAAGGTAATTTCAGCGGCACCACGGAGGTTACTGTTGGAACAGCACCAGCTTCAATAGCGATTGGCGATTTTAACGGGGATGGCAAGCAGGATTTCGCTGCTGGAAACTACAATTCAGCTACAGTTTCTATTCGTTTAGGAGATGGCGCTGGAGGCTTTACTGGCAGTACGAATGTGGCTGTTGGAACAAATCCAAGGTCAGTAGCGATTGGCGATTTTAACGGAGATGGCAAGCAGGATTTCGCTGCTGCCAACGAGGGTTCAGCAACAGTTTCTATTCGTTTAGGAGATGGCGCTGGAGGCTTTAGTGGCAGCACGAATATTGATGTTGGGAGTCAACCATATTCAGTAGCCATTGGCGATTTTAACGGGGATGGCAAGCAGGATTTCGCCTCATCCAACTTTGGGTCAACTACAGTTTCTATCCGTTTAGGAGATGGCGCTGGAGGCTTCACGGGCACCACGAATGTGGATTTTGGATCAAATCCAGGGGTATTAGCTATTGGCGATTTTAACGGGGATGGCAAGCAGGATATCGCCGCTGTCAACTATAATAGTAGTAATCCAGCAACAGTTTCTATCCGTTTAGGAGATGGCGCTGGCGGCTTTAGCGGAAGTACGAGTGTGACTGTTGTTTCTCAACCATGGGCATTAGCTATTGGAGATTTTAACGGGGATAGCAATCAGGATATCGCCGCTACAAATAGCGGTTCAACAACAGTTTCTGTCCGTTTAGGCAATGGAACGGGAGGCTTCAGCGGCACCACAGAGGTTAGTGTTGGAACATCACCAACACCTCCAGTTGGAATAGCGATTGGCGATTTTAACGGAGATGGCAATCAGGATATCGCGGCTACAAACTATAATCAAGCTTCAATTTCTATTCGTTTAGGAAATGGTGCTGGAGGGTTCAGTGGCAGCACGAATGTGTCTGTTGGATCAAATCCAGGGGCTCTAGCTGTTGGCGATTTTAATGGGGATGGCAACCAGGATGTCGCCGTCACAAATGGTGGTTCAACTACAGTTTCTATCCGTTTAGGTGTTGGTAGTGTAACCTTTATCGCCCAGCCGGGAGCAACAGCATGTGCTAACACAGATGTAAACTATACCACACAATCGGGTCAAACGAATTATGTTTGGACCGTACCTGGAACATTGAATACCGATTATACGATTACCTCTGGCGGATTAGGCACCACAAGCAATACAGTAACTTTGAAATGGTTAACAGCGGGGAGCAAGACAGTAACCATTAATCATACTTCAAGTGGTTGCACACCAGCAACGGCTACTTCATCAACGGCAACAACGGTTTACGAATCTCCTGTTTTCCTTACCCAACCATTGTCTTCAGCACAATCCATCTGTTCAGGTGGAAGTTCATTGAACGTAGAGGTGGATCCGGGTTCTGGAACCGTTGCTTCCTACAAATGGTACAGCAATGCCAGTAGTTCAACTTCTGGAGGCAGTTTGTTGGTCACTAATACCACAACATCTTCAACAAACACCTATTCACCTACAACAACAGCCTATTATTATGTAACAGCAACCAATTCAAATGGATGTGTGGGTACGAGTTCAGTTTCCGGATTGGTAACTATTACTGCGGCACCATCAATTAGTGGACAACCATCTGCATCCACGCAATCTATTTGTATCAATGGCATACCGACGAATCTTTCGGTAACAGCAGCTGCCGGCAGTGGAACAATTGCAAGCTATAAGTGGTACAGGAACACCAGTAACTCAACTAACGGTGGAACGTTGATTTCAACGACTCTAGGCATTTTAACAACAAATTCATATACGCCGTCAACGGCAGTTGTAGGCACAACCTATTACTATTGTGTGGTTACCAATTCGAATGGATGCAGCACAACCAGTACAGTTTCTGGAGCCGTCACTGTAGTTGCTGCTTCAGTAGCAGGTACAGCTACTGCAGCCTCAACTTCTGTAGCGAGTGGAGGAACCACAACATTAAGCTTGAGTGGTCATTCTGGCAGTATCCAGTGGCAAGAGTCAGCCAATGGTAGTAGTTGGAGCAATGTGAGTGGTGGAAGTGGAGCTACAAGTGCAACCTATACTACCGCTGCAATAAGCGCTACAAAATACTACCGTGCTGCAGTTACAAACGGAACGTGTACCGTTGCCAATAGCAATACACTTACCATTGGATTATATGGCATTATATCAGTTACTTCATTTAGCCCAGAGTCAGGCACTACCGGATCAACAATTGATATTATCGGAACCAATTTTAATAGCACTTACTCCAACAACATTGTCTACTTTGGAGCAACAAAGGCAACAGTCAACTCTGGCACTACAACTTCCTTAAATGTAACCGTTCCCATTGGTGCATCCTACAAACCGATTACTGTATTGAACACTGAGACCAAACTGATTGGTGCTTCTGCAAGACCTTTCAGGGTAACTTTCACGGGTGCCATTTCGGCAACAATGTTTGACACCAGGGTTGACAAAGGATTCAATGATGCAATGTATAGAGGCACAGTTGGAGATTTCAATAATGATGGTTTGATCGACTTTGCTATTCCAGGGAATTCTGTAAGCAGCATCGGTATATTTAAAAACCAGTCCACAATAGGAAGCCTAAGTTTTGCAGATAGATCGGCTACAGGAACAACGGGTACTGGTCAAGCCGACGCTGTGGAGGCAGATTTTAATGGTGATGGAAAACTTGATGTTGTTTCTGTGAGTAAAACTCAGGGTAAATTTTATGTTCTGATCAACAATACCAGTACTTCTACGATTAGTTTTGAAACACCTATTTCGTATACACCTGGAGCTGCCAATGATGTTCCTGGAATAGCAGCTGCCGATTTTGACAAGGATGGGAAAATAGATATTGTTGTAACAAGTGGATACAGTGAGGTTAAAGTGTATAGAAACACATCCACTTCTAGTTCAGTATCATTTTCATTGTCAAATACATTGACAACAGGTGCACATACTTATTCAATTACTGTAGCTGATTTGAATGGCGACAATTATTCGGAAATATTGACAGCTAATGCAGATGCGCCTTCTGTCTCAGTTTTTAGAAATACCACAAGTGCCATTGGCTCGCCTAGTTTTGATACAAAGGTTGATTTTACCACTGGGGGAAGTGCAAGATCTGTTGCAGTTGGAGACTTGGATGGAGACAACAACGTTGATATGGTTACAGCCAATTATAACGGCACAGCATCAGTTTTTCGAAACCTAATCTCATCTTCAAGCGCTGCATTTACTTCAAGTTCCTTTACATCCAAGACTGACCTGACCGTAACCAACCAATCAGTCGGTGTTGGCATCAATGATCTTGATGGGGATGGTAAAATGGATATTGCTGTCATGGGTTTCCTCAAAACGTTGAATATCATCAAAAATAATTCAACCTCTGGATCTTTGTCATTTAATAGCAAGTTGGATTTTGCCGGTAACACTGGATATACCCATTTTAATGTTAACATAGCTGATTTTGATGGCGATGGACGATCAGATGTTTCTACATCAGGCTATCAAGGCATATCAATTCATCGATATGGATGTACATCTCCAACCATATCAAGTCAGCCGAGTACCAGTGCTCAAAATCTTTGTTTGAATGGTTCTCCTACGTCCCTTTCAATCACTGCAGCCGCAGGAGCAGGTACAATTTCAGGTTACCAATGGTACAGCAATAGCAACAACAGCAACAGTGGCGGAACGCTTATAAGCGGAGCAACCTCCAACTCCTATACACCACTGGCAACCGCAGCGGGTAGCTTGTATTATTATTGCATAATTACAAACTCTTCTGGCTGTACCAAAGCAAGTAATGTATCCGGACTTGTAACGGTAAGTGCTGCATCTGCTTCCGGCACCATCACAGGAGCAAGTACAGTTACATCGGGTACGAACAGCACCATACTTACGCTTAGTGGATACACTGGTATAATCCAGTGGCAATCATCTGCTGACAATATCTCCTACAGCAATATAGGAAGTGCTACATCGGCTACGTACACTGCCACGAACCTCACTGCAACAACTTTCTATAGGGCGGTTGTTACCAATGGGGCATGTACTGCAGCAACCAGCAGTACAGCTACCATCACCGTTGCTTCACCTTCAACTGCGTTTGGCATCACAGGTTCAACAACGGCCAATACAATGAGCAACAATGTGGCAACAGTGGTAGATAATGCCCTAGTTGTTACTGCCAATGGAACGGTTAGTGGGTTTACGGTTACCATTACCAGTGATTATACCGATGGGGATGTATTGGGATATACAGGAAGTTTGCCTTCAGGGGTTATAGCTGCTGCTTTCAATACGACATCGCGGAGCATTGTCTTTACGGGTACTGCTTCTGCGGCGGACTGGCAGACGTTTTTGAGAACGGTAACCTTGACATCAACCTCGAACTGTTATCCTACGAATAGAAAAGTGAGCTTCTTGCCAAGCAATAAATATTACAATTATTTCAACGGACATTATTACGAGTATTTTTCAACACCGGTCAATTGGGCTACAGCAAAAGCAGCTGCTGCAAGCAGGTCTTTCTATGGTCGCAAAGGGTATTTGGTTACCATTACTTCTGAAGCGGAAAACAATTATATCTGGAAATTAATCGGCAACAATTCCTGGATTGGATTGAGTTGTTCGCATACAGAAATCAATTCAGCCTTGGGTTACAACAGATTTGGCAGTACTACATTCGGACAGTTTTATTGGGTTACAGGTCCAGAAAAAGGAACCTTGGTATCAACGGGCTTAACAAACCCAGTTGCAGCTTCCGGAGTTTATAATCGTTGGTTGCCAAATGAACCGAATAACTACAGGGGCAACAGAGAAAACAGTGGCCACATGTACAACAGTGGTTCTAACGGAGGTTATTGGAATGATTTTCCCGCTACCAATACCATTGCATACATTGTAGAATATGGAGATTCACAAGGCGATGATGTATCTGCAACCATTTCATTTACAAGGGATATCATCATAAGTGGTTCGCCTGCTGGAACGATTGCTGGAGCGGATACTGTTTGCAACGGCACCAACAGTACCACGCTGACTTACAGCGGAGGCGGTACCATTCAAAATTGGGAATATTCCACCGATAATTTTGCTACTACAGGCACAGCAGTCCCATCATCAACCGCATCAACCTTGACGGTTACCAACCTGAGCAGTTCAAGGTATTACCGCGCTGTGGTAAATACTTCAGGTTGTACCAACCTGGCTAGTTCATCTGCCTTGATTACAGTGGCAACCAGCACAGCAGGCTCTATTACAGCTATCAGTGCAGATGTTTGTGCAGGAGGTTCAGCGGCATTGACGCTTAACGGCAACAGTGGTGATATCCAAAAATGGCAGGTGTCGACAAGTTCTGATTTTACTACAGGTGTAACAGATATCAGCAACACAACAAATACACTAAACCACACACTTTCTTCAAATGGTACTTACTACTTTAGAGCGGCTGTATTGAACAGCACCTGCGTAGGTGGTACTGCGGTTTATACAGAAGGATACCCGGTTACTGTAACTACAGGAACGCCTCCTGTGGGTGGCACGGTGAATAGTGTGGCTTATTGTGGAGGCAGCAATGCTGGAACATTAACTTTGTCTGGTTCAACCGGAACGAGTTACCAGTGGGAAATCTCAACGGATGGAGGTGTGGTGTACACCAATGAGAGCAGCACAACGACTTCACAAAGTTATACTGGAATTTCAACGACGACAAAATACAGGGTGCTTGTCACCAATGGTTCTTGTGGTTCGGTCTATAGTTCAGTTGGTACGATTACCATTGGCGGTACTTCAGGCGCACAATGGACCGGTGGCACAAGCACCGATTGGGGTAATACAGCAAACTGGTGTGGATATATCATTGGTGATGATGGGTTGGATGTCACGATTAGTGCTAATCCAACTTTTGCCCCTACGTTGGATAGAGACCGCACAATTGGTAATTTGAATTTTAATGGGTCAAATAAAGTGATAACATTGGGCAATTATACCCTTACTGCTTCATCATTTACAAATGCAGCTGCATTAAACTATGTAAAGACAACAGGAACGGGTAAGTTAAAAATAGCTATTGGCACAGGCATCACAACTAGTCTCCCTGTGGGAAATACTTCTTATAATCCAGTGAGCATTACGAACAACAACAGCAGCTCTGACTACTTCTCAGCTAGGGTTTTGGATGAGGTATATGCGAACAGTGTATCTGGTTCTCTTAACAACAGCGGTAGGGTACAACGTACTTGGGATATTACCAAAACGAATGCCAACAGTGGCTCTGGTGTTGATTTTGTGTTTAATTGGAATGCTGGTGAAACATCATCATTTACAACAGCCTCTTTGAACAATTTTAGTGGCGGCACTTGGGTAGGTCAAACCGGAACAACTTCTTCAACTTCAACCAGCTTGACGTATAGAGGTTATACAGGAAGCATATCATCCTTTGCCATACTGAGTGGTTTTACTTGGACAGGTTTAGCAGGTGATAATCTTTGGAACACATCAGGTAACTGGTCAACCGGCACAACGCCGCTTGCTACTACGGATATCATCATCAGTTCAGGTACACCGAGAATGAATGTTGACTACTCGGTTGGAGGAACACTTACAATCAGTGGAACAGGAACGTTAACCATCGATCCGGGCAAGACCTTGAGTATTGCATCAACTGGTGCGGTAGATTTTGG
>Ga0164294_10003601_pt1 | contig 13748 bp, 10 predicted proteins | sample GEODES005metaG_FD_111479 | JGI IMG/M metagenome (GOLD analysis project Ga0164294, IMG submission 111479) | Oligotrophic lake water microbial communities from Sparkling Lake, Wisconsin, USA - GEODES005 metaG | ecosystem: Environmental > Aquatic > Freshwater > Lake | place: USA: Sparkling Lake...
TAACCTACCCATCACTCCCGCCCACCTGCCGGAGAGGCCCCCTCGGCGGCAGCCTCGGAGCCTCCCCCAGAGGTCTCTCCAGAGGTCTCTCCAGAGGTCTCTCCAGCCGCGGAGCCATCCCCGTCGGCGGCCGGCTCTCGGGCTTCACGGGCTGCCGTGAGCGCTTGCTCGGCGGCATCGGCCTCAGCCGTTGCCCGGTCAACACGATCCTGTTCTCGCTGCTTGCGACGCTCGTCGGCGGCGGCGGCCTCAGCCTGTGCGGCCCGCACCTCGGCCTCGGCGACGATTTGATCGACCGTCTCGGCCGAGATCCCACCCATCTCCATGAGGTCGTCGGGCTCGATCACCGACAAATCGTCATAAGAGAGGAATCCCTCGCCGACAAGTTTTTCAGCGACCGAGTCGTCAAGCCCCGGAATCGAGGAGAAACCGGTGACGGCACGCTCGATCTGCTGATCGAGTTCCTCACGGGTCATGATCTCGATATCCCAGCCGCATAGCTTGCTGGCGAGACGGACGTTTTGGCCCCGACGGCCGATCGCCAAGGACAGCTGATCCTCACGCACGAGCACGATGCCGCGGCCGAGCATCTGACAGAGGATCACCTCGTCGACCTCGGCGGGCTGGAGGGCATTGGGGACCAGGACCTGAAGATCGTCACTCCACCGAACAATGTCGATCCGCTCGCCACCGAGTTCCTCAACGATGTTCTTGATGCGATTGCCGCGGACGCCAACACAGGCGCCGACACAATCGACGCGGGCGTCGGAACTGATGACGGCCACCTTGCTCCGGTAGCCCGGCTCACGGGAGATCGCCCTAATCTCGATCACGCCGTCAGCGATCTCGGGAATCTCCTGCTCGAAAAGCCGCTGCACGAGTTGGGGACGAATCCGGGAAAGGATGATCTTCACCCGACTGCCGACCTTTCGGACCTCGAAGATCGTCGCCCGGATGCGCTCGTTGGGGTGGAACGTCTCACCGGGAATCTGCTCGCTGCGTGGCAGAATCGCCTCGGTGGCCCCGAGGGTGACGGTGGCCGTGGCCCCTTCAAAGCGGCTCACGACGCCCGAGACCATCAGGCCGATCTGCTCCTCAAACTCGTCGTGGATCGCATCCCGCTCCGCTTCGCGGATCTTCTGGATGATGACCTGCTTGGCCGTCTGGGCACCGATCCGCCCCGACAATTCGGCCGTGTCGATCTCTACACCGTCACGGCTGCCATGGACGCGTCCGTCGGCTCGATCGATCGCGACCTGCACATCGGAGGCTTCGCCGTATTGCCGCGTCAGAGCGGTGACGAGGGCCGCCTCGATCGCCTGAAAGACGATCTCCTTGTCGATGTTCTTGTCGCGGTGAATCGCATCGACGATGCGGAGGATTTCTTCTGGCTTCATGAGTGTCTCGGACGGCGATCTCGGCGAACAAGGTCGTGGTCGGTCTTCCTCGGCACCGCCCGCGGGGAGCACGCCAAGTCTCGATCCTGCGAATGTCGGCACTGCCTCGGGACCGACTGTCAAAATCGGGCCATGCCTCCCAGGCGGCAACAGCCACCAGCGGCACGTTGACCCGACGTTGGCAGCGATGTCCCGAACCGGCAAGCCCACCAGGCACGCTTGCCTGTGGAACGATGCCGAACGGCCGACGCCACACACGAACTGGTCGCCCGCCCGGCCACGCGACACCGAAGGGGAAATCCCCCTCCGAGACGCGTCACCCGACGGCGCTCCGGACTCCAGCAGCCACCTCCACGAGGCACAACCCGGAAGGGTATGGGGAGGGCACTCGACTGTCAAGGAGCGTCCGTCCGCCCCGCGGAGGATGGGGCCGGCGAACGCTCGTTCCCCGCCGCGCCCCCCAGGCTCAGGCACCGAGGTTCCAGCCGCCGATCACCACCGCCCCTGCCTGCCCCTGGGGGGTGACGGAGGCCGACAAGAAGGAGGCTCCCGCTTCGTCACCGGCAACCGCGGCCCGGATCGGGCACTCTGGATCGGGGGTCGTGTAGTTGATCAGCGGGAACAGCTTCCCGTGGCGCATTGCCCACAGACTGGCAATGCATTCCACCAGTCCGCTGCCGGCACCGAGATTGCCGAAGTTGGCCTTTGCCGCCACGGTGGGGATCCCGGCCGCGCCAGCGCCGAGGACGTCACCGAGCGCCTCGGCCTCGCAGCGATCCCCCCCAATGGTGCTCAAGCCGTGGGCATGGAGATGCCCGGGACGCCCGCCGGGCAAGTCTGCCATTCCGAGCGCGCGGGCCATTGCCAGGGCGAGCGCTTTCCGCCGCAGTCCCATGTTGAGACGGTCAGCGGCGTGGCGAGACGCATGCCCAAGAACTTCGCCGAGGATCGTCGCCCCGCGGCGACTGGCATGCTCGAGTTCCTCGAGGACGAGCACCGCAGCCCCCTCGCCGAGCACCATGCCGCGCCGATGTCGGTCGAAGGGCCGGCTCCAGGTCGCCGGATCGTCCTGCCCGAAGGCCACTTGCTCGCTCTGAAGGGCGTGGACTGTCTTCATGGGATGGACGCGCGTGCCAGTCGCACCGGCGAGCATGACATCGGCGGCCCCACGCTGAATCGTCATCGTCGCCTCGCCGACAGCCATGTGGCCACTGGCCTCGCGGAGCGTCAACGAGTTGCTCGGCCCCCGGAGATCGTTGTAGATGGCGATGTGGCTGGCGGGCATGTTGGGGAGATATTTCAGCAACCACAACGGGTTGAGCAGCGGCATCCCGTCGGTGGCCCAACGATCGAACTCGAAGGCCCCGTCGGCACCACGGCACTTGGCCACACCAGAGGTGAAATCCTCCGGCAACGTGAGCATGTAGTCCGATCCGAAGACGCACCCGAATCGCTCGGGGACACGATTCGCCCCCAGCAAACCGCAGTCATGGAGGGCACGCTGCGCCGCGGCGACGGCCATCTGGCTTTCCCGGCACATCACCTTCAGCCCCTTGCGGATCGCCTTCTTCGTCTCCCCCTCGAGAGGCCCGAAGTTGTCGATCTCGCCGGTGAAGCCGAGGGCCTCGGCGCCGTGATGGAGCGGAAGTCCATCGGTGGAGAACAGCGAGATCGGCCCCACGGCACTGCGCCCTGCAACAAGCCCCGACCAGAGATCATCCGGCGAGAGCCCGAGCGGCGAGACAAGCCCCACCCCAGTGACAACGACACGGCGGACGGAAGCGGTCATGCAAGGTTCCTCGGGGCGCCGGCACCCTCTCGAGGCCGGCCGCCCGGACAAGCGGACATCAGGAGGGCATCAGGAATGCCGAAGGTTTCTAAGGAGTCCCGCGAAGTCGGGGCTCAACGAACACCACCACGTCGGTTCTCTTGGCGTCGGCAAGCAGCGCCGCGGAACTGGCGGTATTGTTGCCCGGCACGGGCCACGGCACCAACCCCAGCCCCACGACCAGGACCTGGTTTGTCGGCCAGCGGAAACGCTCCCCGATGCGAACGGCCGAGACCTGTGGCACTTCGATCTGGGTTCGCTGGCGATCGGGGGTCGGGAGCGTGACTGGCACGATCGCCATCCGCTCGACCTGATCGATCCGACAGCGGATGACCGCCTCGACGGCGCTGCCATCGCGGCTGAGAAGCGGCTGGACGTCGAGGGTGATCCCCTCGTCGCAAGCGGCCGGGAGCGACTGCCACCCCGGCGGCGTCTGCACAACCTGGATCTCCTGGACGTAGGGCCGCTTCCGTCCGCCGGCGAGCACCGCCGGAAGGCCATTGGCCGCCTGCACGGCGCCTGTGGGAAGCTCGGCGCAGTCGCCGCGCCGGCGGAACATCGCCAGAAGTGTCGCCGCCTCCTCGCGCGACATGATCCAGGCCTGGACGCCGGGCGTCGCCGCCGGAATGCCGTGGAGCAGAGCGCGGGCGTCGTTCCGCCACGACGGCGTGCCCACCCCCATCACCCTGACGGCGAAGCGGTGGGGAGTATCAGCCCCGGTAGTGAACCGGGCCACGATCTCCTCGACGCGCTTTTGCATCTCCGGCTCATGGAACACCCGGAGCTGACTTTCGTCGGCCGAGAGCGACGCCGGCACGGCCCCGTGCCAGGCGGCGTAGCCGGTCTCCTGGAGGACCCAATCGACGATGTATTTTTGGCTCCCAGGGCCGGCCTGCCTGACCCAGGGGGAAATATCGTGGACGGCCAATGTCTGCCCCGCTTCGGCCGGCAACTGGGCCACGGACCGGGTCGCGTCGGGGCCGAGCAGCATCGCCACGAGGCCTGAGGCGTTTGCCGCGACTCGAAGAAGACGACGGGGAAAAGGCATCCAACGGTCCCCCGGGGGAGCGATCCGCACTCGTCCGGCAGAAATCGCCCGAGCGCCAGAAATGCTGCCGATCGGCGGCAGGGTAGGGGGCCCAGCGCGCCCACGGCAAGCCGAATCGGCATTCGAGCCGGCCTGACGCGCGCAAGGCCCTCGCCGCCACCGCCATCCGGCCGCCGCGGCCAGCGCTATTTGAACCTGGCGAGCACGAGTGAGGCGTTGTGCCCGCCGAAGCCGAAACTGTTGCTCATCGTGATGTCGACTCGGGCTTCGCGAGCAACCCGGGGGACATAGTCGAGATCGCAGTCGGGATCGGGATTTTCAAGATTGATCGTCGGCGCGATGACTCCGCGGGTAAGCGTCAGAGCACAGACCACAAGTTCGATGCCGCCACTGGCTCCGAGCGTGTGCCCCAGTTGGCTCTTCGTGCTCGACACCGCCAGCCGGGAGGCGTGCGGGCCGAACACCCGCTTCATCGCCACCGTCTCGGCCTTGTCGCCGAGCGGGGTACTCGTGCCATGGGCGTTGATGTACTGGATCCGCTCGGGCGCGAGCCCGGCGTCCTCGAGGGCCAACGACATCGCCCGTGCCGCACCACGCCCCTCTTCATCGGGCTGCGTAATGTGGCCGGCATCGCCGCTGGCGCCATAGCCCATCAATTCACCATAGATCCGAGCGCCCCGGCGACGGGCATGCTCGAGTTCCTCGAGGACCACGACACCGGCTCCCTCGGCGAGCACGAACCCATCGCGTTCGGCGTCGAACGGCCGACTCGCCCGTTGCGGGTCGTCGGTCCGGAACGACAAGGCCCGCATGTTTTGGAAACCGGCCAGGCCCATCGGCGTCAGCGCCGCCTCGCTCCCTCCGGTGACCATTACATCGGCATCGCCGTTCTGGATCGAACGGAGAGCACAGCCGATCGAGTTGCCGGCGCTAGCACACGCGGTGGCCACGGCGAAGTTCGGCCCCTTGATGCCGTACATGCTCGAGACATGTCCGCTGCCGGAGTTCACCATCAACTTGGGGATTGTAAACGGGGAGACTTTGTCGATGCCCTTCGTCAGCAGCCGCTCGTGCTGCGTCTCGAACTCCGACAGGCCGCCGATCCCGGAGCCGATCACGACGCCGCAGCGATATGCATCCTCGAGGGAGAAGTCGATCCCCGAGTCGGTCACGGCATCGGCGGCCGATGCCATGGCGAACTGCGTGAAACGATCAAGACGACGCAAGTCCTTCGGACTTGCGATCCCTTGCTCCTCCGCCTTCCAGGGAACCTCGCCAGCGAACTGGATCTTGAAACCACTCACGTCAAACAACGTGATCGGCCCGACCCCACTGTCCCCACGGACAAGGCGTTCCCAAAAGACTTCCACCGGCCGGCCCAAGGATGTGACCACCCCCAAGCCGGTAACGACCGCTCGGCGTTTCATGGAGCCCCGTCAGGACTGGTGCTTCTCGATGAACTCGACCGCCTGACCCACCGTTTGGATCTTCTCGGCAGCGTCATCGGGAATATTAATCTCGAACTCCTCCTCGAGTTCCATCACCAGTTCGACGGTGTCGAGCGAGTCGGCACCGAGGTCGCTGATGAACGACGTCTCGGCGGTGATGTTTTCCTTACTGACGCCCAACTGCGACGAAACGATCTCGATCACGCGATCTTGGACAGAAGCCACCTTATGAATCCTCCCGGCACGGCACCCCTGAGAGTGACGGCCCAACGAAACAGAGCAGAATGGACGAAAACGCGAGTTTGTGATGCAGCAAGGTCCCGGGGCGACGCGTGCGATCCCAGGAAGTGTCGGGCAATCACGCCTCGACTCTGAAATTGTGTTGCAGGCGCCGCTCTTCCACAACCTTTCGGAAGTGTTTCCGAAGTCGGTGAACCCACACCGGCTAGCCCCATCCCGAATATCGACGGGGATCGGCGCGGTTGGCGAAGATATACCCGCTCCGCCCCCAGACTGTCCAGACCGAACGAACACACCTTTCCCCCCAGCCTACCAGCCGGGGCTCCTCCGGCCCGGCTGGCTCCTCCAAAGGCCTCCTGACGGGGCGCTTGGAGATGGATTTTTAGCCGATCATGCCACCGTCGACGGTGAGCACTTGGGCGGTGATGTAGGCCGACGAGGGAGCCGCAAGAAACAGCACCGCCTCGGCGATCTCCCAGGGCTCACCGATCCGCTTGGCCGGAACCCGCTTCTTCGCTTCCTCGATCACCAGAGGCCCCAAGGCGGCGGTCATCTCGCTGGCAACGAAGCCCGGCGCCACGGCGTTGACGGTCACCTTTCGGCCGGCAAGTTCCTTGGCCACGGTGCGTGTCATGCCGATCAGTCCCGCCTTGGACGCGGAGTAGTTGGCCTGCCCCGGATTGCCGATTTGGCCGACGACGCTCGCCACGTTGATGATCCTCCCGTACCGCTGCTGCATCATCGGCCGGCTCACAGCCCGCATGAACAGGAACGGCCCACGGAGATTCGTGGCGATCACCTCATCCCACTCCTCGTCGCTCATCCGGGGAAGGAGCGTATCGCGGGTGACGCCGGCATTGTTGACGAGGATGTCGATGCGGCCGAGTTTGGCCACGACCGCATCGACGACGGCAGTGACGCTCTCCGCCTTAGAAACGTCGCAGGAAAACTCCTCCGCCTGGCCGCCGGCACCACGGATGACGGCCGCGACGTCAGCAATTTTGCCGGCATTGCGGGCGACGAGCGCCACGATGGCCCCGTTGGCGGCAAGCGTCTCGGCAATCGCCCGACCGATTCCCTGGGAGGCGCCGGTGACGATCGCCACCTGCCCCGACAGATCGACCTTCAATCGCGCCGTGGGCCCTTCCTTGGCGTCCGTGTTCCTGCTCATGGCATTCGCTCCTCGGTGGATGGTGTGGTGTGGGTTGGTGTGGGCATGGCGGGCAAGCCTTCCCCGCCGATCAGTCGATGACTCCGGAGCACGGAACGCTCCGATCGATCCGCTTGGCCAGACCCCGGAGCACCCGCCCCGGACCGACCTCCCAGAGGGAACGGACGCCGAAACCGCTCGAATCGACCGCCGCGAGGAGACGCTCCATCGAGCCCTGCCATTCGACCACGCCGACGACTTGTCGAGCGAGCAGGCGGCGGATTTCCTCGGGATCGGTGTGGGGCTTGGCGTCGACGTTGCTGACGACTGGAATCCGCGGCGCGCGGATCGGCGTCTGCTCGAGGGCCGCTGCGAGTTTGGCGACGGCGGGCTGCATCAACTCGGTGTGGAAGGCGCCGGCAACGCCGAGCATCACGCACTTCATCGCTCCGGCGGCGGTCGCCGCGTCGCGGAGCCGCTCGCAGGCTGCCGAGCTCCCGGAGGCGACGACGTTGCCGGGGCAGAGGACGTTGGCCACCTCGAGCACATCCTCCCCACGGACGTCGTCACACAGCCGCGCGAGCCGTTCGCGGTCGAGCCCGAGGACTGCGATCATCGAGCCGGGACGGGCCTCGGCGCAGGCCTGCATGGCGCGGCCGCGGACATCGACGAGCCGGACGGCATCGTCGAAATCGATCGCCCCGGCGAACACGAGCGCCGTGTATTCCCCGAGCGAAAGCCCGGCCGTGACCACCGCTCCGTCGACCGCGCATCCCCCCGGCTTGTCGGCGTCCCGAGCGCGGAGTACCTCGAGGAGCGCCAGGCTTGTGACGAGGATCGCCGGTTGGCTGACGGCCGTCGTGTCGAGGGACTGGGCGGGCCCCGATCGGCAGATGGCCGCGAGGTCATATCCGAGGAGGTCGGCGGCGCGGGCGAAAAGTCGGGCCGCCGACGGATATCCGTCGATCCAGTCCCCGAGCATCCCCACGGCCTGAGCACCCTGGCCAGGAAAAAGGACAGCGACCGCCGGCCCACCAGGCTTCACGGCAACGCCACCATCAACGGGGCGGGCCAACGCTCATTCCTCGGTCTTGAGAACCGGACGGCCCATGTAATGTCCGCACGCCCCACAGATGTGGTGCGTCGGCACGGCCTTTCCGCAGTTCGAACAGAAGGTCAACTGACGGGGCGTAAGGAAGTCGTGCGCCCGCCTGGAGCGGGTCTTTTGGTTCGATTGGCGGCGCTTTGGGACGGCCATGAAATCACCTTGGGGACCGGGACGAGTCGAGCCCAAAAATGTAGCCGCACAGGGGGATGCGGGTCAATCTCCCCTTTTCGGCTCCCCTTTTCGGCTCCCCTTTTCGGCTCCCCTTTTCGGCTCCCCTCTGAAGCTCCCCTTTGAAGCCCGCCTCACCACCGGATCGGGCGGCAGGGCCCTCCCCCTCGACCAATTCGCTTTCTCGCGGTTCAGAACAGTTTCGACTGCCCACTCCCCCCTGGAGAACTGCCGAGATGCTCCTCCCCCCGGGGGGTGAGCTTGCGGCCCCGCGGCGTGCGGACGACGAGTTCGCAGCGGAGGAGGAAGGGCTCCACATCGTCTTCGAGGGTGTCGGGGGCACTGCTCATGGTGTGAGCGATCGCCTCGATCCCCACAGGCCCGCCACCGAACACCCGCTGGATCGTCTCGAGGTAGCGGCGGTCGAAGCTGTCGAGGCCGAGCCCATCGATCCCCTGCATGTTGAGGGCGGTGCGGGCGATTGCCAGATCGAGCGCTCCCTCGGCCCGGCTGGTGGAATAGTCGCGGATCCAGCGGAGCCGGTTGTTCGCCAGGCGCGGCGTTCCCCGACTGCGGACCGCGATCTCGTCGGCCGTGGCGTCATCCATCGGCATCGAGAGTTTTGCCGCCGAACGACGGACGATCTCCGCGAGATCCTCCGGGGGATAGAAGTCGAGGTGCTCGCGCATCTGGAAGCGGTCGCGCAAGGGGGCCGAGAGGAGGCCGGGGCGGGTCGTCGCGCCCACGAGGGTGAAGGGGCGCAGCGGCATGTTGATCGTCCGGGCAGCCACACCATCACCGAGCGTGATGTCGATGCGGAAGTCTTCCATCGCCGGATAGAGGAACTCCTCGACGGCGATCGGGAGGCGGTGGATCTCGTCGATGAACAGCACCGATCCCTCGGCGGCGTTGCTGAGATAGGGAAGGAGGTCCTTGGGCGCCGCAAGCGCCGCTCCGCTGGCGATCTGGAGCGTCGTGCCGAGCTCGCGCGGGATGCAGGTGGCAAACGTCGTCTTTCCCAGCCCCGGAGGACCGTCGAGCAGAATGTGCCCGAGCACCTCCCCTCGTTTTTGCGCGGCATCGACGGCGATCATCAGTCGCTCGTAGACATCCCGCTGCCCGACCATGTCGGCCATCCGTGTCGGCCGCAGGGCGCGGTCCTCAACCGGGGTCGGTTCATCGTCGCCTCGGATCGTCGGCTCGCGGTAACTGCTCATCCGTCCAGTCCTCCCAGGAAGCCGTCAGCCTACCACGCGGCCGAGGGTTTGGCGGCACCGTCAACGCATGCCCCCCGCCGACCGTTGTTGACGGAGTGTCAGCGCGACTTGTGCATCGAGCGGTAAATGATCTCGAGCGCCTCCTGGACATCCTTGACCTTCTTTTTCTCGCCGCGGAGCGTGTCGCAGAGGCGGCGGGCGTCGGCATCGGAATGCCCGAGCGACCGGAGAACCTCGAAGGTCTCCGCGAGGACGTCCCCGGCAGCGGCGGCACTGGGCGTGTCGCGGGCCACGAGCAGGGCGAACTTGGGCATGCGGCGGCGGAGCTTGGCGATCATCCGCTCGGCCGTTGCCGCCCCGATCCCCGGAAGCGTGGAGAGGACAGCAGCATCCTGCTCCTCGATCGCCCGGGCGATCTCGCCGACGGGCCGGACCATCGCCCGCAGGGCCTTGCGCACGCCAACCCCATCGACTTCGCAGATCAGGTCGAAGAACTCCCGCTCGACCTCCGAAAGGAATCCCACCAGCCTGGGGACGAGGTTGCCGCGACCTGGGGTCCCCTCCAGGAATTCGAGCGTGTGGAGGGTGACCGATTGCCCCCCCTTGGTCTGGAGGTCGCGGCGGACCAGTTCCGGCACGAGCACTTCGTGTACCACCGGCCCGATCGTCAGTTCGAGCGAGCCGACCTCGACAGCCCCGAGCGTCCCTGTGAGCCGTTTGATCATGCGTCATCCTCCTGCGAACAACCGTCCCCCTCGTCATCCCCGCCCCCGGCCGACAGCGGCGCCCCGCGTTGCCCCGTCGGGGGAGCGGCCGAGCGGCGCGGAGCGGGCTTGCCCCCGCGGCCGAGCGCCAAGCCACGCTGACGAATCCGCAGGTGCCAATCGGCCAGCGCCACGGCGAGGGCATCGGCGACGTCGGCCGGTTCGGGGCGGGCGGCAAGGGCCAGTTCCCGCTGGACGGCCGCCTGCATCTGCTCCTTGCCCGCATGGCCGCTGCCGGTGAGGAGGCTCTTGACCCGCGTTGGGGGATAGTTGTTGACCGTCAGCCCGGCCTGAGCCGCTGCGAGGCAGATCACCCCGCGGGCGTGCCCCATGAGGATCGCGGTCCGCGGAAACTTGGCATGCACGAACACCTGCTCGATGGCCATTACCGCCGGGGTGAGGGCCTGCAGAACGTCGCGGACGCCCTCGTGGATCGTCGCCAGTCGCGTCTCGAGCGTCTCGCCGCGGGAGCGAATCGTCCCCGCCTCGACGAGCCTCACGATCCCGCCACGGCAATCGATCACCCCGTAGCCGGTGATGTTGAGGCCGGGATCGAAGCCAACGACCCGTTGCCACGGAATGGCGGCATCCCCGGAACTGCCGGGCGAAGACGGGCGGGGGGCGGGGGTAGAAGATGGAGCGGGCGATGGCGGCGGCATCGAGGCAGCCTACCCGCCGGCAATCATGCCCCCCAAGGGCAGTTCCGCATCCCCATCACCAGAAGAATCAGGGACGGAGCAAAAACAAAAGAAGTACACCCCGCTGGGCTCGAACCAGCAACCTTCGGTTCCGTAGACCGATGCTCTATCCAATTGAGCTAGGGGTGCCCATGACTGACACCGGTCAAGGATACTCCATGGCGGGCAATCAACCAAGATTGCTCTTCGTGCGACGGTTTTCGCCGCTGCTCTGCCCTCGCGGGGGCTCCCCGGAGTGGATCACTTCCTCGGCTGTGCCCGGGGGAAACAGGAATCCGTGGTCGTCGACGAGGTACCTCCCGCTGAGGGCACACGACAGGGGCTCTCGCTCCCCGCCATCCCCGCCATCCCCCGTACCGGCGGTTCGGTGAGCCGCGGTGGCAGCCACAATCAAGGACCCATCAGCCTCAGAAGCGCCTCCGCCCGATGCGTCCCCGGCGAGCGGTTCGAGACCGAGGCGGGCGCGATCGGAAGCCAGCGGCCAGACCACCACCCCCATCACGACCCTCCCGAGCGACTCCGGACGGGCGATGATTTCGGCATCGGCTGCCAACCGGGAGGGAGGAGTGTTCATCGACACCAGCCCGCCAACGGCTTCGGGGGCGAACGCCACCACCGGTTCGATTTTGTGGGCCGCTTGGAGTGCCGCGGCCGCCTGGCGGGCGATCACGATCTCGCCACCGTCGCCGATCGGGATCACGATCACCTCCGGGAGCCCGCCGACCTGCTCCGGGGGAAGGGCAGCCATCGCGGCCACCTGCCCGACCCGCGCCAACCAGATCGTGGCCCGGAGACGCTTGAGTTCCTCGAGCATTGCCACGGCCGACAGCCCGGGGTCGATCGTGGTCGCCGCAATGCCGAGCAACGGCCCGCCACAGACACCGAGATCGAGGTGGAGCGGATCGGTGGGCACAAGCGATGACACCATCCGGTCGTCGCGGCGCACCAGACAACCGGATCCAAAGGCCTCGGCCGTGGCGGCAAGCGCTGCCCAGTCTGGCGGCCGACCACCCGCCCGGGCGCCCGCACCGTGGCCGCGCACCTCGTCGAGGGCCGCTTGCAGCGGCCTGGCATCGGCCGCGTGCCGCCGCAGCCAGGCAGCGATCTCGCGCTCGGCGCTGCGGGTCGTCAGCATCCGATCGCGGATGCCGTGGGCGGTGAGTTCCTGGAGGGCGAAGCGGGCATCGCGGGGGGAACTGCCGACGGGGAGCGGCCTGCCGAACCAGACCGTCAACGGCCGCCGCCAGCCCCCGCCGACCAGCCGCGGCCACTTTCGGAAAAACCGCCCCTCCGAAAAGGAGAGGACGCTCCCCCACATCCCATCGATGTGGACCGGCACGATCGGCGCCTCGACGCGCCCCATCACCCAATCGAGTCCGCGTTTGAAGCCGAGAATCGGCCCGGTTCGAGAAATGCCCCCCTCGGAAAAGATCCCGACCGCATCGCCGGCGGCGAGCCCTTCCTGCACCGAACGCAGGGCCTGCGCGATCGACTTCGGCCGGGGCTCGAAAAGGATGAACCGCCACTGCTCGGAGAGCATTCGCAGGAACCGGCCGCGGATGTTCGGCCCGTAGACGAGCATCCGCAATGGCCGGGGGGTGGAGAGAACGAGCACGAATCCGTCGAGCCAGGAGAGGTGATTGGCGACGACGACGACCGGGCCTGCGGCGGGGAGCCGATCGGCATGGCGGACGGAATATCGCCATCCGGCATGAACGATCGAGGCGACGAACAACCGCAGCGTCGCGCGGGGGGCGCACCAGACGGCAGCGGCCACGGCCCCGAGCGAAAGGATCGCAAAGATCGCGAAGATCGCCCGGGCTGAGAGCATCGGCGGCCCTCCCGCCACGAGCGGCGCCCGCAGCCCACCATAGGCGAGCGATGCCAGAAACATGCCGCTGAAGAGGAGGAGGTTCGTCGCTCCGAGGACTCCCCCGAGACGATCGGGCGGGCTCTTCGACTGGAGATAGGTTTCCAGCGGCACATCAAACATCCCCGCCCCGAATCCGAGGACCACCAACCACATGAAGGGGATCCATGCCGCCACGCCGCCGGCCTCCACGAACCGGCCACCGATGCCGGCCAGCGCCACGAACGCGACACTCATGATCAAGCCACCGAGCGGCACGAATCCGAGATCGACGCGTGGATCGGCCCCTTCCGGCCGCGCGGCGAGCTTTCCGGTCACGACACTCCCCACCCCGATGCCGGCGACGAGGGCCACAAGCAAGGGCACGACCTGCGCCTGCGACGCCGCTCCCGCCTCGCTGGCAAATTGATCCACGTTGGCCTGGGCCACGGCGCCAATCGCCCAGAAAAACACGATGCCCGCAGCTGCGGCGGCCAGTTCGGGCTGGCGGACGAGGAGGCTCAAGTCGGTCCATGTCCGCGCCAGAGCGTTCCAGGCGGGGGGAGCGTCGGGGGCCGCGGGGGCAAGGTGCGGCATGAACACCGCCGCCGCCAGCCCCAGCAGGGCGGTGCCTCCGAGGAGCATCCCCGTTGGCCAGGCGCGCGCCCAGGCCGAGGCGGCGTCGAGCGCCGTCGCATCGGCCACCCAGTTTCCGGCGGCGGTCCCGGCGAGGACGGCGACGAGCGAAACGAGCGAAAACAGTCCGTTGGCAGACGAGAGTCGCGACGGCGCGACGACCTCCGGAATCACGCCGACAATCGACGGCGTCATCA
>Ga0164294_10003603_pt1 | contig 13744 bp, 15 predicted proteins | sample GEODES005metaG_FD_111479 | JGI IMG/M metagenome (GOLD analysis project Ga0164294, IMG submission 111479) | Oligotrophic lake water microbial communities from Sparkling Lake, Wisconsin, USA - GEODES005 metaG | ecosystem: Environmental > Aquatic > Freshwater > Lake | place: USA: Sparkling Lake...
ACCGCCTTAGCCATCAGCACCACCTCGGCACCGATCTCCAGTGCGCGCTGCGCGGCGGTGGTGTCGGTGGAGAAATACGGCAGGCCCATACCCGCGCCGAAGATCACCACCCGCCCCTTCTCCAGATGCCGACGGGCACGCAAAGGGATATAGGGCTCGGCGACCTGACCCATGGTGATGGCGGTCTGGACGCGGGTGACGATGCCTTCCTTCTCCAAGAAATCTTGGAGCGCAAGACTGTTCATCACGGTACCGAGCATGCCCATATAGTCCGAACGGGTGCGCTCCATACCGCGCTGCTGAAGCTGGGCGCCCCGGAAGAAGTTGCCACCGCCGATCACCACGGCCACCTGCACCCCGCTGCGCACGACTTCGGCGATCTGGCGGGCGACCTGAGCCACCACATCCGGATCCAGGCCTACCGAACCGCCACCGAACATCTCCCCACCGAGTTTGAGTAGGACCCGCGAATACCCAGACGTCGACGACTGTTCAGCGCCGCCTGCGGTGGTGGGCTTCCCCATCAGACTCGGACTCCTCGGACTCGGCGGGGCTGGCATAGCAGTGCCATTCCGGCGGGGCCGGAACAGCGGTCTCATCCTGCCTCATCGCCGCAGGCCCGATCCTTCCGGGTGGCGGGGATTCAACGACGCGGCGCACCCGGCCCTAGGTAACCACTCCGGCCTGGATCCGGGCCCACGGCTTGGCCCCCTCGAGTTCGTAAGCCAACTCCAGCAATCGGCGCTCGTGGCCGATCGGAGCACTGAACATCATGCCGACCGGCATTCCGGAGTCGGATTGATTCAGCGGCAGTGAGATCGCTGGTTCACCAGTGGCGTTCTGCAGGGGTGTGAACGCCACCCAGTCCACCAGCCGATCGATCACCTGCTGGTAGTCCGCGGTGGGGTCGAGGTGACCGATTCGCGGAGTTTCCTCGGCCAGCGTCGGCATCAGAAGGATGTCGTAATCGCGGTAGAGCCTCTCGGTCACCTTGCGGAGCCGGCTGAGCCTGCTGATGGCCAACGGCAGCCGATGCAGATTACGGGTCGCGTGACGGTCCAGCCCGAGAGTCAGGTTGTCTAGGCGGCTGCGGTCGAAGCTCGGCCCGAATGTGCGCTTGCCGGTGCGCACCAGCGTCATGGCCAGTGAGGCCCAGTAGATGAGGAAATCGTCGGCGAACGTGGCCGGGATCGGGTTGTTGTCGAGATGGGTGACACGGTGACCGAGACTCTCAAGAAGAGCGGCGGTCTGCAGGGTGTGATCGCGCATCTGCGGGCTGCAGTCCCTGCTCAATGAACGGGTGACGACAGCCACCCGCAGTCGTTCACTGCCCGGCCCGGTGACCGCACCGATGGGGAGCATCGCGCGGTTGCGCCAAATACGTTCTCCCTCACGGTAAAACGCCGCGGTGTCGCGCACCGAGCGGGTCAGCACGCCATCGTTGACCAGTCGTACCGGCATCTGGCGCGACATCTTGTCCAGCGGAAGCCGACCTCGTGAGGGCTTGAGGCCGACCAATCCATTGCAGGCGGCCGGGATTCGGATCGAGCCACCGCCGTCATTGGCATGAGCGATGGGCACCACACCGGCGGCGACGAACGCGCCCGATCCCGACGAGGACGCACCCGCGGTGTAGTCAGTGTCCCAGGGGTTGCGCACCGCGCCGATGCGCGGATGCTCAGCGGAGGCACTGAAGCCGAACTCCGACAGTTGCGTCTTGCCCAGCGGAATCAGACCGGTGGCCAGAAAGAACTTCGCGAAGTCGCCGTGGCCGGCCTGCGGCCGCGGATCCCAGGCGTCGGTTCCCTGCATAGTGGGCATGCCCTCGACATCGACGTTGTCCTTGATGAACGTCGGCACGCCGTCGAAATACCCACCCTGGCGGGATGCGGTGGCAGCTTGAGTGCGGGCCTGATCGAAGCGCTCGTGCGCCAGTCCGTTGAGGACCGGATTCATCACTTCCGCGCGGACGATCGCGGCCTCGACCAACTCCGTCGCCGATACCCGTCCGGTGCGCATGGCATCGACCAACGCCACGGCGTCAAGATCACCGAGTGCGTCGTCGCCGAAAGCGTTGATATGCCTCATAGTCGCTGACCCTGGCCCGTCAGGCTTGACCGACCTCGAAGCGGACGAACCGGGTCACGGTCACACCCGCCTCATCGAGCAGAGCCTTCACCGTCTTCTTGTTGTCGGACACCGACGGCTGATCCAGCAGCACGACGTCCTTATAGAAGCCGGTGATGCGGCCGTCGACGATCTTGGCCAGCGCTGCCTCGGGCTTGCCCTCCGCCTTGGCGGTCTCCTCGGCGATACGGCGTTCGTTGGCGATCAGATCAGCGGGCACATCGTCGCGGCTGAGGTAGCGGGCCTTGAGCGCGGCGATCTGCAGTGCCACCGCGTGCGCGGCTTCGGTGCCATCACCGGTGAACTCCACCAGCACGCCCACCGCGGGCGGCAGGTCGGCGGCACGCTTGTGCAGATAGGTCTCGACGTTGCCGTCGAAGTACTGCACCCGGCGCAGCACCAGCTTCTCGCCGATCTTGGCCGACAGCTCGGCGATGGCCTCCTCGACCGTCTTATCGCCGATCTTCGCCGCATTGAGAGCGTCGACGTCTGCGGCCTTGGAGACCAGGGCTGCGTCAACGACCTCTTCGGCGAGCTTGCGGAACTCAGCGTTTTTGGCGACGAAGTCGGTCTCGGAATTGAGCTCGATCATCGCGCCACCCTTGGCGGCCACCAACCCCTCGGCAGTGGCCCGCTCGGCGCGCTTGCCGACATCCTTGGCACCCTTGATCCGCAGTGCCTCGACGGCCTTGTCGAAGTCGCCCCCGTTGGAGGCGAGTGCGTTCTTGCAGTCCAACATTCCCGAGCCGGTCAGCTCCCGGAGCCGTTTGACGTCAGCGGCGGTGTAGTCAGCCATCTCAGCCCTCCGTGACTTCGACAGTCACCGATTCGTCCGCGACCGGGCCGGGCTCGGTCGGAGCCGACTCGATGGCCGCGCTGGCCAGCAGTTCCTGCTCCCATTCGGCCAGCGGTTCGGCAGCAGCCCCGGCATCGGTCTTGTCTGCGCCGGCTCCGCCGCGGGCCTGCAGTCCCTCGGCGATCGCCGAGGCGATGACCTTGGTCAGCAGGGCCGCCGAACGGATGGCGTCGTCATTACCCGGGATCGGGTAGTCGACGAGATCCGGATCGCAGTTGGTGTCGAGGATCGCGATGATCGGGATGTTGAGCTTGCGGGCCTCGGCGACGGCGAGGTGCTCCTTATTGGTGTCGACGACCCAGATCGCCGACGGCACCTTGCTCATATCGCGGATACCGCCGAGGGAGCGCTCGAGCTTGTTCTTCTCGCGGGTCAGCATCAGAATTTCCTTCTTGGTGCGACCCTCGAACCCACCGGTCTGCTCCATCGCCTCAAGTTCCTTCATCCGCTGAAGGCGCTTGTGCACAGTGGAGAAGTTGGTGAGCATGCCGCCGAGCCAGCGCTGGTTCACATACGGCATGCCGACACGGGTGGCCTCTTCGGCGATGGATTCCTGCGCCTGCTTCTTGGTGCCGACGAACATCACCGAACCGCCGTGCGCGACGGTCTCCTTGACGAACTCGTAGGCCTTGTCGATGAAGGTCAGCGTCTGCTGCAGGTCGATGATGTAGATGCCGTTGCGGTCGGTGAAGATGAACCGCTTCATCTTGGGATTCCAGCGTCGGGTCTGATGCCCGAAGTGGGCGCCGCTGTCGAGCAGCTGTTTCATTGTTACGACAGGCATGCCGTGTATTCCTTTATGTCGGTTCCTCGCCTGGCTTCGTGTGTAGCCCGGCCCTGGCGTCTGCGCGCATACCAACCCGCCGGAACGGGACCAACTGGCATACGCGGGCAGATGTCGCTTGGCGACCCTGCCATCAGGCGCGCGAAGTCAATCCGCTTGCGCGAATTGCAAGGCTGAGTTTACACACAGCCACCTGCTGATCCCCAATCGACGATCACCGTGACGGCATCCCCGGCGCGGGGGTGCTGAACTGCCGTGATGCGGTTGGTGGCGGTGGTGCTGAGTCTGCTCGTCGGGCTGTCCCCGATGTGCCGGGCCGACGACGGGCGGCTGTGGTGGCCACTGCGGCCGGGTACGCCGACGGTCACCCGCGCGTTCGACGCGCCGACGCCGGACTGGCGGCCCGGCCATCGGGGTGTCGATCTGGCCGGTTCCCCAGGTCAGCCGGTGTATGCGGCGGGGCCGGGAACAGTGGTGTTCGCCGATGTGCTGGCCGGGCGGCCGGTGGTATCGGTGGCCCACCCTGGCGGACTCCGGAGCAGCTATGAGCCGGTCGAAGCCGTCGCGCGGCCGGGGCAGCGGGTCGACGGTTCGACGCCGTTGGGCCGGCTGGTAGCCGGGCATCAGGGCTGTCCGGTGGTGGCCTGCCTGCACTGGGGCGCCATGTGGGGGCCAGCAGCGCGGGCCGAGTACGTCGACCCGCTGGGCCTGCTGGTGAGCACGCCGATCCGGCTCAAGCCGCTGGCCGGCCGGGGTTCCGGCTAGGCCCGCGGGTGCGCCTGATCGTGGACGGCACGCAGCCGCGCGACGGTCACGTGCGTGTAGAGCTGGGTGGTCGCCAGGCTGGTGTGGCCTAGCAGTTCCTGGACGACACGCAGATCCGCGCCGCCCTCGAGCAGGTGGGTGGCGGCACTGTGGCGCAGACCGTGCGGCCCGATATCGGGCGCGCCATCGACGGCCGCCATGGTCTGGTGCACCACGGTGCGGGCCTGCCGCGGGTCCAGCCGGCGCCCGCGCGGACCCAACAGCAGAGCCGGGCCGGACTCCGATGTCACCAGCGTGGGCCGACCATCGGTCATCCACGCGCTCAGCGACGCCCGTGCGGGCTTACCGAACGGGACGGTGCGCTGTTTGTTGCCCTTGCCCAGGACGCGGAGTAGCTGGCGCTCGGTATCGACATCGTCGATGTCCAGGCCGCACAGTTCGCTGACGCGAATTCCGGTGGCGTAGAGCATCTCGACGATGAGACGGTCGCGCAACGCCAGCGGGTCGCCCTGCTCGGCGCCGAGGTCGGCTGCATTCATCGCGGCCAGCGCCTGGTCCTGACGTAGTACCGCCGGCAGGGTGCGACGGGCCTTGGGTACCTGAAGTCGGGCGGCAGGGTCGACAGCCAGGAGTCGGCGCCGAGCCGCCCACGCGGTGAAGGTCTTGGCCGCAGACGTGCGCCGGGCCAGCGTGGTCCGGGCCGCGCCGGCGCCGGACTGGGCGGCCAGCCACCCGCGCAACAACGGCAGGGTCAAACCGGTCAGTCCGGCCCCGGGTGCGCGCTCATCCAGGAAGGCGAACAGTGACCGGAGGTCGGCCAGGTAGGCCCGCCGGGTGTGCTCCGAACGACCGCGCTCAAGGGCGAGGTGCTCGGCGTACTCCTCAAGAATCGCCGCGTACCCGTCGTCCATACCCTTACCGTCGCAGATCAGAGCTGGGGCGCCGGTCAACAACGCGGGCGTGTCGGTTACTACCCCTTCCTGCGGAACCAGCTCCGGCGTGGGGCCACCGCAGCTTCAGCGGCATCGTGGCCTCCGCACCATCGCGCGGCGGGCACGCCGGCCTTGACGGTGGCGATGTGCTGCCCACAACCTGACCACGTCGTCTTTCCGCAGACACCACATTTCACAGCGCGACACATAGCGGCTCCCTTCCGACTTCCCAGACCATATACCCCCCATGGTATATCTCATGGTGATGGAAGAACTAGTCCGCGTGCGCTACGTGCGCTTGCGGGCCAGTCGCCACCTCCCGTCCTGTCGCTCGATGAGTCCGGCGATCTCGAGCATCGCCAGCGGGCCCAGGACTGCGGTGGCAGGTAACCCGGCTGCCACCGCGACCTCGTCAGGCGTGCGGGTTCCGCGGCCGGGTAGCGCCTCGTACACCTCGCGCTCGGTATCCGTCAGCGCATCCAGTGCATTCACCGGGTGGGGTTCGTCGTCAGCGAATTCGCCTGCCCGGCCCACGATTTCGCGCACTTCGTCGGCGCGGGTGACGAGTTCGGCGCCCGCCCGCAGCAGAACATGACAGCCGGTCGAGGCCGACGAGGTGATGGGCCCGGGAACCGCACACACCACCCGGCCCAGCGCGCGCGCCCAGGCCGCTGTGCTCGCCGCCCCACTGCGGATACCGGCCTCGACCACCACGGTGGCGCCCGACAGTGCAGCCACCAACCGGTTGCGAGTCAGGAACCGGTGCCGCGCCGGCCGAACGCCGGGCGGATACTCGCTCACCAGTAGACCGGCGCCGGCGATCCGGTGCAGCAGGGCGGAGTGGCCAGCGGGATAGAGGATGTCGACTCCCCCGGCGAGCACGGCCACCGTCATCCCGTCGGCGGCGAGTGCGGCGCGGTGAGCGGCACCGTCGATGCCGTAGGCACCACCGGAGACGATGGCCACATCATGGTCGGCCAATCCCGCCGACATCTCCGCCGCGACGTGCTCACCATAAGCCGTGCAGGCCCGTGTTCCCACGATGGCGACGGCACGCGCGGCAACGTCATCGAGTCGCAGGGGCCCGATCACCCAGAGCGCCAACGGCGCCCGGCCCTGCTGCCTATCACGCACGGGCGCCCCGGTGAACGACGCGAATGCCAGCCCTGGCCATTCCTCATCACTAGGCGTGACCAGTCGACCACCCCGGCGCTTCAGCGTCTCCAGATCCTCCGCCGCACAGTCGATGTTGCGCCGAGCCTCGGTGCGCCGCGCCAGCGCGTCGTCGACCTCAGCCCGCCGGATCCGGTCGGCGGCTTCCCGTGGGCCGACGCGTTGTGCGAGTTCGGCCAATTCGGAACACGGCGCCTCAACCACTCGGGACAGGTACGCCCAGGCCAGGAGATCACTGCGAACAGTCATGGCGCGACTTCGGGTTCGCGGAAGCTCAGCGCCACCGACACCTCATCGACTCCCGGCGCAGTCCGGCCCGCCAGATCGCTCATGCTCCATGCCACCCGCAGGCAGCGATCGACCCCGCGAATACTAAGCAGTCCGCGCTCCAGCGCAGATTTCAACGGCGCCATCGCGGTGGCGCCCAGCTGGAAATGCTTGCGCAACACTGCACCGCTCACCTCGGCGTTGGTGCTCACCCCGAATGGGCGCCACCGGTCGGTGGCCGCGGCGCGAGCCTGGCCCACCCGGTCGCGGACCCGTTCGCTACTTTCGGCCGGTTCGGGTGCGAAGGCGCCCGCGCGCACGGTGTGCATTTTCACGCGCAGATCGACGCGGTCGAGCAACGGGCCCGAGAGCTTTCCGAGATAGCGGCGCCGCTCCAGCGAGGTGCAGATGCAGTCGCGTGGGTCAATCCGCGCGCATGGGCACGGGTTGGCGGCGAGGACCAGCTGGAAGCGAGCCGGGTAGCACACCACGCCGTCCCGTCGGGCAATCCGAATCTCGCCGTCCTCCAACGGTGTCCGCAGGGCTTCCAACGCACTCACTCGGATCTCCGCACATTCGTCAAGGAATAGCACTCCGCGATGGGCACGGCTGATCGCTCCCGGACGTGCCAGCCCGGAGCCGCCACCGACCAGCGCGGCGATACTGGAGGAATGGTGCGGGGCGATGAACGGCGGCCTGGTGATCAGCGGCGTGCGTTCTTCGAGCAGGCCGGCAACAGAGTGGACGGCCGTGACCTCTAGGGCCTCACTGTCGGTGAGATCCGGCAGCAGCCCCGGAAGTCGTTGGGCCAGCATGGTTTTGCCTACTCCAGGCGGACCGGTCAGCATGAGATGGTGGGCGCCTGCAGCGGCCACCTCGACTGCGAACCGGGCCGGGGACTGCCCCACCACATCAGCCAGGTCAGCCATCGGTTGGTCGTCCGGGCAGGGGAGGACGACCCGGCCGTCCAATTCGGCGCGACCATCGAGCCAGTGCTGCAAGTGCCGCAGAGTCCGCACGCCGAGTACTTCGATGCCATCCACCAGGCTGGCCTCGGCAAGGTTGCCGATCGGGACAACGATGGCCGGCCACCCATGCCGCTTGGCCGCGAGCACTGCGGGTAGCACCCCGCGCACCGGGCGGACCCGGCCGTCGAGGGCGAGTTCGCCGAGCAGCACCGCCTTCTCCAAACGATGCCAGGGCTTCGAACGGCCGGCCGACAACACCGAGCAGGCCAGGGCGATGTCATATAGGGATCCGGTCTTGGGCAGGGTGGCCGGCGACAGCGCGAGAGTCAACCGTGACATCGGCCAGGTGTTGCCGCAGTTGGTGATCGCTGCCCGAACTCGGTCACGGGACTCCTGCAACGCGGCGTCCGGCAGTCCGACCAAGTGCACTCCCGGGAGTCCGGAGGTGATATCGGCCTCAATCTCAACGATCTGGCCGTCGAGTCCGCACACCGCGATCGAGAACGCCCGACCCAGGGTCATTTCTCCACCCGGGTCATCAGCCCACCCCCTGCAGGTGCATGACCTCAGGCGTTCGGCTGCGGCCGACGCGCACGCCGATCACGTCGATGCGGATCTGCGCCCAGCGGTTGTCCTGGCTGGCCAGCCACACCCCGGCCAGACGCCGGATCCGACGCACCTTCGCACGTGTCACCGCCTCGGCGACACCACCGAAACGATCCCCGGTGCGGGTCTTGACCTCAACAAACACCACCGTGTGGTCACCGTCGGCGGCGATCACATCGAGTTCGCCGTAGCGGCAACGCCAGTTGCGCGCCAGGATCTGCAGGCCGAGTGCGCGCAGGTGCTCGACGGCGAGCTGTTCACCAAGGGCGCCGAGCTCGCCGCGACTCAGGTGCGTGTTGGACGGTGTCGTCATGCACCCACCGTGGGCCGCGACAACGACAGAATGTGACGAACGCACGCGCCGAGGCCGGGGTTATCCCCAGTTTCTCAGCCGTGCACAGGCAGTTATTCCGGCAGGCGCAGATCCGGCTTGTCGACTTCTTCGATGTTGACGTCCTTGAAGGTGATCACCCGGACCTGCTTGACGAAGCGGGCCGGCCGGTACATGTCCCACACCCAGGCATCGGCCAGTCGCAGCTCGAAGTACACCTCGCCTTCGGTGTTGCGCGGCACCAGTTCCACGCTGTTGGCCAGGTAGAAACGACGCTCAGTCTCCACGACGTAGCTGAACTGGCCCACGATGTCCTTGTATTCGCGGTACAGCGAGAGTTCCATCTCGGTTTCGTACTTCTCGAGATCCTCGGCACTCATCAGCTCAGCGATCCTTCATGTCGGATAGGTCCGGCGAATGTGGTTCCATCTTGTCTCACCCCTCCTCGCGGCGACGCACCGGTGCCAGCCGCGCAACATTGATGAACGAGTGTCGATGTTGGATGCACGGGCCCCGTTGTATCAGCGCCGAACTGTGGGCTGCCGTGCTGTACCCCTTGTGCTCGGCGAACCCGTACCCGGGATGCTCGGCGTCCATCGCCACCATCAGCCGGTCCCGGCTGACCTTGGCCAGCACGCTGGCCGCCGCGATACAGGCCGCCGCCGCGTCCCCCCCGACCACGGGCAATGACGGCATCGGCAAACCGGGAACCCGGAATCCGTCGGAGAGGACATATTCGGGCCGCACCGACAGCCCGGCGACCGCACGCCGCATGCCCTCGATATTGGCCGCGTGCACACCATGCCGGTCCACCTCGGCGGCCGGAATCAACACCACGTGATAAGCCAGCGCGTGGCGCCGGATCATGGGAAAAAGCTCCTCGCGCTTCGCGGCTGTGAGCTTCTTGGAATCATCGAGGGCGGCAAGGCTCTCGAATCGGTTGGGCCCCAGCACACAGGCCGCAACCACCAGCGGTCCGGCACATGCACCGCGACCGACCTCGTCGACCCCGGCGACCGGTCCCAGGCCGCTGCGGTACAGCGCCGACTCCAGGGTCCGCAATCCCGAGGAACGCCGGATCACCGTGCGCGGCGGCCAGGGTGCTGCCGCGGTCTTACGCGGCGGGCAACTGCGGGTGGGAGTCTTCTGCGCCGCCACGATCACCCCTGCTGCGGGTCGAACGAGGAAATACCACCCCAGCGCGACGGGGGCCATGCGATGAACTGTGCCTTGCCGATGACGTTATCCACCGGGACAGTTCCTGCCACCGGGTCGCCGGTGCACAGGATGCCCTGCTGCGCCTCGGCGGGCGTGCTGGCGCAATGTGCGCGCGAGTCCGCCGAGTGGGTGCGGTTATCCCCCATGACCCAGAGTCGGCCCTCGGGCACCGGCACGGGACCGAACTCATTGCCCAGGCACGGGTAGACCACCGGATCGGCCATCATCGTGACCGGATCCAGGAAAGGTTGTGTGAGGGGCTTGCCGTCTACCGTCAGGCCGGTGTCGGCGCGACACTGCACGGTCTGACCGCCGACCGCGATGATGCGCTTGACCAGATTGTTTTCGTCCGGAGGTACGAACCCGACGAACGACAGCGCGTTCTGCACCCAGCGGATCGCGACGTTCTCGGACCGGATTGACTTATAGCCGACGTTCCAGTTGGGCGGACCCTTGAACACGATCACGTCACCCGGCGACGGGGACCCGAACCGGTAGGTGATCTTGTCGACCATGATCCGGTCGCCCACGCAGCCCTTGCAGCCGTGCAGTGTCGGCTCCATGGATTCCGACGGGATCAGGTATGGCCGTGCCACGAACGTGAGCATGACGTAGTAGAGAACCACCGCGATCCCGACCAGAATCGCACCCTCCCGGAAGGCCGACCGCGCTGTGCTGCCCTTGTCGGGTGCGCGATCGTCGGGGGCCGGCGAGCCTTCGGGCTGCTCCGGCGTCGTATCGGCAGGTTCGGGAGTCGTGGTCACATTGGCCAGCGTAGCCAGCCGGATCCGACAAGCCTCGCCGCCCACACCGGGCGGACTGAGGCAGCCACGAAGCTCAGCGCTTCTCCTTAATTTTTGCCTTCTTGCCCCGCAGCTCGCGCAGGTAGTACAGCTTGGCCCGGCGGACGTCGCCGCGTGTGACGACAGTGAGGTGGTCGATATTGGGCGAATGCACCGGGAAGGTGCGCTCCACGCCGACGCCGTAGCTTTCCTTGCGGACGGTGAAGGTCTCGCGGATTCCGCCACCGGAACGGCGCAGCACCACGCCCTTAAACACCTGGATGCGCTGCTTGTTGCCCTCGATGACCTTGACGTGAACCTCGATGATGTCACCCGGGCCGAAGGTCGGGATATCGTCGCGTAGCGAGGCCTTGTCGATGAAGTCCAGAGTGTTCATTGTCTGACACTTCCTTCGTGGTCGGACTGCGGACACTGTCTGGGCGCACGCGCCTGACGTCGCCGAGTCGGTAGTCAACGTGGTGTTTGCGCAGCAGGCAGATGGTCCGGCCCGCGCGGGCAACTGCTCAATTGTGCCAGACGGGGCCCCAGCGGCGAAATCGCACGTCCCGCCAAGGTCAACGGCATGTCGCGGGTGCGGTATTGCCGTGTCCGGACCGCGGGCGGTTACCCTCAGTGAACCGGTTAAAGCCGGTTGAGGACGGGAAAACCCCGATACCGTGCCCACAACGCTTCCGCCGAGCAGAGGAGAGGTCCATGCGACGCCGCCCTTCGGTGCTGCTGGCCAGCGTTGCCGCGGTCTCCGTGGGCCTCCTACTCGGCGCATCTTCTGCCCGTCTGACCACCAACTCCGACGACAATCCGCCCTTGCGGGTGACTCTGCTGGCCGGCGGACCGGGCATGTCGCCGCAGTCACCGCCAATCCCCACGGCGGCGCCGCCGGACCCGATCACCAATCTGGACATCCTCGCGGGCAGGGCGACTTCAGAAGCCGCAAAAAACGGCGCGGACATCACCTTCACCCTGCTCGACCGCCGGACTGGCCGGCTGATCACCAGCGGCGATCAGGCACCGTTCCCAATTGCCTCGGTGGCCAAGCTGTTCATCGCCGACGATCTGTTGTTCGGGTTGTCGAAAACCGACAGCACACTTGGTACCGACGATCGTCGCGCCCTCGACGTGATGCTGCGCTCCTCCGATGATTTTCCCGCCGACACGTTCTGGAACCGCGATGGCGGCAATGCGGTCATCGCCCGGGTCGTAGCGCGGTACGGACTTGCCTCGACCACCGCTCCGTACGACGGGAACTGGTGGAACACCATGAGCACCACCAGAGACCTGGTTCGGTTCTACGACATGCTGCTCGACGGGACCGGTGGACTTCCGGCGCAGCAGGCCGCGGTGATCATGTCCAACCTGGCCGCCTCTACGCCGAGGGGTATCGACGGATACCCCCAGCGATTCGGTATCCCCGACGGTCTGTTCGCGGAACCCGTTGCGGTGAAACAGGGTTGGATGTGCTGCTGGAACGGCCCCAACTGGCTGCACATGTCCACCGGCGTCATCGGCGACGATCAGCGCTACGTGATCGCGATGGGCTCGATGCAACCCGTGGATGAAATCACTGCCCGAAACACAATGACCCAGATCATCAAGACAATGTTCCCGGGCGGTCGGATCTAACCCGTCTCGGGCTCATCGGCCAGCAGATCCGGTCTGCGTTGTCGGGTTCGTTGTAGCGACTGCTCGTATCGCCACGCCGCGATCTTGGCGTGATCACCGGACAGCAATACCTCAGGCACTTCCAGACCACGCCATATCGGGGGTCGGGTGTACCCGGGTCCCTCGAGAAGTCCGTCGATATGCACGGAGTGCGAATCATCCTGATGGGAAAGCGGATTGCCGATGACGTTCGGCAGCAATCGCACCACCGCTTCAATCATCACCAGCGTCGCCACCTCTCCCCCGGCCAGGACGTAGTCGCCGATGGAGACCTCTTCGACGCGCATGCGGGTGGCGGCCTCATCGGCTACCCGCTGGTCGATCCCCTCGTAGCGTCCGCACGCGAATACCAGGTGGTCTTCACCGGTCCAGCGTTGTGCGTCGGATTGCCCGAAGAGTCGGCCCGCAGGTGTGGGCACCACCAGAAGGGTTTCGGGCGTGCAGACCTCGTCGAGTGCGTCACCCCACACTGGAGCCTTCATCACCATCCCCGGCCCGCCGCCGTACGGTGCATCATCGACGGAGCGGTGCACATCATGGGTCCAGCGCCGCAGGTCGTGCACCGCGAAATCGATGATTCCGGTCTCAATTGCTTTGCCGGCCAACGATTGCCGGACCGGATCCAGATAATCGGGAAAGATCGTGATGACGTCGATACGCATCTCAGGAATCCACGTCCAGAAGACCGTCCGGAGGATCGATCTCGACGACTCCGTCAACAAGCGAAACCGACGTCACGATCGCACGGACGAAGGGCACCAGTACCTCCGCGCCCTCGGTCGTGCGCACCGACAGCAGCTCAGCACCGGCGGTGTGCAACACCTCGGTCACCGATCCGATCGTCTCGCCATCCACGGTGCGCACCGCGAGTCCCTCAAGTTGATGGTCGTAGAACTCGTCGGGATCGTCGATCGGCGGCAGATCGGCGGAATCCACGATGAACAGATTGCCGCGCAACGCCTCGGCGGTATCCCGGTCGAGGATGCCGCCCAACCGCACCAGCATGCGTGCGCCGTGCGGACGGGCTGATTCCACCTGGACGTCGCGGGACTCGCCGGCCCGGGGTTTGAGTCGCAGCCGGTTCCCGGGGGCGAAACGTTCCTGGGGGTCGTCGGTGCGAACATCGACGACGAGTTCACCGGTGATGCCGTGGGCTTTGACCACCCGACCGACGACGAGCTCCATGAGGGCAGCTCAGCTACTGGTCGGTGTCCACCACATCGACGCGGATGCCCTTGCCGCCGATGCCGGAAAC
>Ga0164294_10003604_pt1 | contig 13744 bp, 18 predicted proteins | sample GEODES005metaG_FD_111479 | JGI IMG/M metagenome (GOLD analysis project Ga0164294, IMG submission 111479) | Oligotrophic lake water microbial communities from Sparkling Lake, Wisconsin, USA - GEODES005 metaG | ecosystem: Environmental > Aquatic > Freshwater > Lake | place: USA: Sparkling Lake...
ACGATTTGTAAGCCAATTAAGAAACATAGGAACATCATCAAATAAAGAACCGTATCCATCTATGAACTTGCCATGAGAAGGCATACCAATTGCTAAATAAAACTGCCGTCCTAACCATTGTTTGTTTTCATCTGTATTAAATTTTCCAAGAATAGTGCTTTTTCTTTCAGCAGTCACCACATTATTGGGTTTAAACATATCAAGTATGTGCCAATCTGTAAAATCATTATTTAGATATATTTCTAGAAGTTCTAATAAAAATTCTCCGTTTGCAAGTGCGATTTCATCTGTTACAGACTCTGGTGTAAGATCAGGAAGATATTGATTTTTAACATATGAATACATTCTAATATATTTGAAGTTTAAAAACACTAATAGTATTAATAGTAATAATAAAATGCTATGGTCAAAAGGTCCCTTTGGAACCCAAGGGGGTCCCTTTGGAACCCAAGGGGGTCCCTTACAAAACGCATATTCCACAAAAGGTACTGAATACCTCGCAACCGAAGAGGAACTTATAAACCAACTGAAATCCGCAACCCAGATTCTATGGATACGTAACGGATCGCTGGGTCCCTTACGTACAACCGACCTAGATATAGCTACAAAACACCTTGACCTTCTCGCTCACCCCGTAACGCTAATTACATCGGACGGTGACCGGCTTGTCCCAATGTCTTATAAACCCCAAACAGTCCAAACCATTTTGAATCATCCAAATATCAGCAAATGGCTTACGCAGAATTACGATAAAACTATAGAGCACGAAAAACTCGGCTATATGCCAATAGGATTCGACTTCCATACTCCAAAATGGCTCATCAATAATAAACCTGAACAAAAGACCGAGTTTATGTTAGAGTGCCGCAAAACAGCCCCGCCGAAAATCAAGGACAAAGTATTTCTAGATGCACACTTAACTGGCAGTAGTCTAGAGCGGGAAAACCTGAGAGCTACGGTCCGCAACAACTCGACAGTTATTTGTTTGAAATCCCAGGTTCCCTTTACCGACATTACAAAAATTTATAATATGTATCAGTTTGTATTATCGCCGCCAGGGCGTGGATTTGATTGCCACCGTACTTGGGAACTTTTCTTAGCCGGTTGTATTGTTATCGTAAAATCGAGTCCATTGGATGATATGTTCAAACAACATAAACTGCCAGTAGTAATTATCAAAAATTGGGCTGAGCTCAATATGAACTTAGACCAAAAATTAAACCAGTGGTACAGCGACCTAATAGAATTAACCGCCCTAGATACTATTCTACCCAAACTACAATTTATGTATTGGTTAATTAGCAGTTGAGGTCGCGGATGAACTGGCGCGAGGGAATTCCGCCACGTACCCAGCCAGGTGCCGCTACTTCCGTGACTAAGTTGGACGGGTTCTGAATGTGCTTCGCTAAGTGGGGCACCAGGGGGACAAACTGACCGTCAAAGAATGTCTCCGTGACGGTGCCGCAAGGGCGCTCAATACGAGCCCACTCAGCGTAGATTAAGTCGCTCTCAACATCGGGGTTACCACGACCATTTCCCATGTAGGGAACCGTCGTGAAAGGGCGAGACTGGACGTGGAGCGGGCAGCGAAGGCGACCCTCCTGCGTCTGGTCAGTACGGAGGCGCGAATCCTGGTCAATCTGCTGGTTGTTGTAGCCGAAACCCTCACGACCGAGCAGCGTAGGATTAGGGTACTCAATCTTAACGGCATCCGCCTGCTTAGGTACTAAATTGCGAACCTGATATATTCCGGGACCCGTCTGATCACGCATCTGCTGTGCGACTTCGCACGTATCATCAAATGTACGAGTGAATTCGTTAATCTGATATTCTTTGGGAGCGACATCTACGCCGCGGGGAAACGGTGCGACTGACATTGCCTTCTATCCATCAGGAAGACAAAAAAATTGACGCAACCTTCGGCGAAAGATGGATTCGCAACAACACTTACCAAACCCAGTTAATATGTCTGTCATTACTCTTTCAATTAAGGATATTCCGTATCCACTAGTACCTGATACGGCGTTTCATCCGATTAATACGAATGCTGCAATTGAGCGTATACGCAATGATTACTTGAATAAGGTTCAACTAGTATTTCCGCATCAACCTGTAACAATGGATTTGATTCTTATGAAGATTCTTGATAGTCCACGGGCACAAGCCACGTGGGCAACTGTCTTTGAGTATCGCGACGAACCCTTCTATGTTGTTCGAAATCTAGCACACACCAATACAACGCTTCCTTACCGAAGAGTTCTAGTGGTGAAGTTGGATTCTTTGGTCCGTCATGATGCGTTTATTATTCCTTACCCTATGCGTACTTGGGACCAAGTACGTAGCAGCCTGATGCACGAGGAATTCTACCCATTGCCTTCAATGACGATGTTGCAGTAAATCCAATCGCCTTCTTTCCCCAGTATGATGATTCCGCTTTTTTCGCTACGGCTAGCGCCTTAAAAGGACTTTTCTTGACAGACCGAGTCTTCCAAGAAAAGGGTTTGGTGCGGCATACTTTGCGAGTCGCCATTTACTATGTTCAATGGTTTTTTCTCGACGCCTTACGATTACGGCGTGTTTTTCTGCGTTTACCGCCCATTTGAACTGCTGAATCAACCGCGCCAAAAAGTTCAGCCATAACATTCTTCGGGTAAACACTAAATGTTTCACCAATCTTTTTTAGAGCAACTTTTGCTTCATCGGGTCTAAGATGCTGACCAAGAGTCGGCATTAACATCCGTAAATCCTTTTCCTGAAACGTATAATATTGGTTAGAGGCAGACATGTTTATTTAATATGTATATTTTTTTTCACTTTTGTATAAAATTATTATATACAAAAGTGAAATAAAACGCAGCCAACCTAAGGCGCAGCCAACCTAAGGCGCAGCCAACCTAAGGCGCAGCCAACCTAAGGCGCAGCCAACCTAAGGCGCAGCCAACCAAGGAACCTGTCCACCCTCCGTGCCAGTCTGGCACACGGCAAGGTTGCCCTCCTTGCAACTGAGTCCAGGTACGCGGAAGAGCCAGTTCTGGAACGACTCTTGGTCGTTAGGAATCGAAGTGGATGGTGGCACAATCCACGTGCGCTGATTCTGCGAGTGCTGGAATACGTCGTTGGGGTCGCCGTAGAGACGGTCCTGCGTATCATCGGATAACAGGCGAGCCATATCTGACGTGTCAACTGTCGCCGCCGGCGGCTTTCTAGGATTATCCAATACCTCGTTTACAAGTACGCCCATATACGGATTATTTGGCAAAGAATATGTACGTTCCTTTGTACCGATAACGTCCGATATATTCTTATTCGCAACCGCAATGCCTCCAACAAAGTTCGGGGGAGTAGTACCAGGCGTTGTAAATAGGGTAGGTCCTACAATTCCATTTTCAAATCCTTCGCGTAGAATATGACGTTCTTTCATTCCGTAGTAGGCAGCAACTGACAGCAGAGCGATTCCAAGCGTAATGCCGAGATACGCTCCGTGCCGATGTAGAACTGCCAATAATACCCCAAGATATAAACCAAAGCGGGTTAATGAATTAAGAGCATTTGCAGTACATTTGCGAGCTTTCTCGGTAAACGGGAAAAAATCAAGCCATTGCTCCCATAATATACTGGGTGACTCCACCCAGAATGGATTGCATCGGGACGAGCTCATTCACTTACTTTGACGAATGTTTTTATTCTATGTATTACTTCTTACCGCTCTTCTTTGCCGCCTTCGCTTTCGCAGCGCTATCTTCCATCAGTAGTTCATTTGCAGCAGCATCAGCAGCATCAGCAGCTGCCGCCGCCCCTGCGCTTACACCGACGCCAGCACCACCGGCAGCAGAAGCAGAAGCAGCAGCAGCCTTTTTCGCCGCCTTCTCTGCCGCCTTCTTCTTGAGGCGCTCCTGTACTTCACGGCGACGCGCCGAGCCTTCGTTGCCCGATTCCTTCTCACCGCCCTTGAGCATCTCGCCGAGCTGTTCAAAGAGACCTGAAAACGCTTCGTTATCAGAAAACTCCTTCATCAGCTCTTCGGCTTCACGGATAAGCTCATCGCGGTTGAAATCCCCACGCTGGAACTTCGCCTGAATCTTCTTCGCAATACGCTGCGCGATTCCAATGAGCATATCGGGCTTCTGCGTGAAAATCTCCTGTAAAAAGGTAAAAATCTTGGTAGGATCATTACTATTGAGGATTTCTGGTGACAAACCGAAGTCCTCGGGATTAAATTCGCTTACAATCTCTTCGGCAATCTTGGCAATATGACCCTTGAACAGCCGCTCAGGAATCTTGAACTTCGGCTTGCCGTCAGGTCCCGTGCCTCCGAGACCTTCAAAGGCACCGCTAATATCCTTCATACCGAAACCCTCAGCCATCTTCGCCAACTTCTCAAAAATATCCTTCATTCCGTTATCTTCGCCTGACTTGAGACGCTTCATCATCTCCTCCATATCGTGCTCAAAGCCAGAAATATCCCAAATACCGTCCGTCTTCTCGGCACCGTCAAATGCGGCGGCAATGAGTAGTAGTGATGTCAAATAGCGCCAAATGGCAGTGCGACTATTGTTAGAAAGCTCAGACCACAGCTTTTTAGTCATAGAGAATCCAGGAACTAATTCCAGACCGGCTTCCGTAAAAATAGAATCGTTTTGAACAGCAATGTTATTGGTATGGGTCTTCCAGACTGCTAGGAAGTTCTCGCGTGCATTGGAGTCCGTCTTAGCGGTATTGAGTGCGCCGGCGTATTCCGGAAATGTTTCCAATAGTTCCGTGACAAATTGTACATAGGTGGCAGAGAACGAGACCGACATGTTTTTACTTGTTAGAGACAAAGAGTCTGTAACAAATAAAGAAACGCAAGTGCGACTTTTAGGGCATACCGGCGGCACGGCGTCCTAGAATTACAATCACTTTACACCAATTCCAGATTGCCTTCTTATTAGCTTCGGTCATAGTTGCCCAGTGGCGGTCAAAGATGATGTAGGCAACAGCGTAATCCTTGTATGCACCAGTTGTCATATCTTTCGCCTTAGCAATAAGTGTCGCTTCATCTTCATTTATGACCGGCGTATGAAAGTCAGGATAGATGTATTCCATAAATCCGGAATGAATGAGTTTGGGATTCACCTTCTTGAGAAGGCGTAGTGAATCAAGGGCACTTGCGATATCCTTCTCCTCTGGATAGGTATCAGCAAGCTCCTCTACGAATTCAAATAGCTTTGTATTAAAAGCCGTAAGAAGATTCGCCATTGATTTTTAAATCTACTTATACGTTTAAACCTTTTGTCATTTTTTTACCCCATACGGGCTACAGGGCGACTAACATCACGATCGCGGCTTGCAGTATAGGCTTCAAATTCCTTTAGGAGTTTATCTTCTTTGGCAGTACGTTGTGCTGCGGGACCGGTAACAGCGGCAGCAGCGGCGGCAGCTGAGGAGCCTGCAGCACCACCAGGAATGAGTGAGGCGAAATTACGTTCGATAGGATTTACGCCTTTATCGGAGCTGAATTCGCTGCCAAGAAAGCTGAAGTTATCGGACCACATTCCGCCCTCCATTTCGGAGCCGTAGTAGGCACTAGGCTCGCCATTCGGTGAGCCCATATCAGTTACAGTTGCGCCACCTCCTCCAGCACTGACAGCCATTGAGCCACCTGTGCGAGGATTGGAGCGGCTGGTTGCTTCTCCACGGGGAGCCATATCGGGAGAGTATACAGGAGCGGCAAGAGGACCACGATTGTCGTCTGTAGAACGTTGAGCGTTCTTAGGACCGCCGCTAGCATTAAGACGGGCTTCAAAAAGCCAATTATTGACAGGACCGGGACCTACACGAGGCTCCGATTCGCCGGCAACCCATAAAGATGGGACGGATTTGAGCCAATTAGGGAGCGGTGGACGAGAAGGAGATGGATCGACACAAATCAATTGGAACTGTGATACAAAGGGGGTGCGTGATAATTCTTCTAGAAATCCTTGGCAGTGACGGCACTTTGAACCATACCAGAGCCGATGCTTGCTCATCTTCTCGTTGTAAAGTCTGGCGATTTAACAAGGTCTAAAAAAACGAGCGAGTCACGGCGCCGGTCTAGCGAAGCTTACCGGCAGCCGTAAAACGGCACCGGTCTAAAAATTGATAATGGTGTATAAGATAGAAGAGGAGGTAAAATGTTTTCGGATTATGTTGAACTTGGACCTACACTCTTTAATCCGGCACTTGGCAAGATTCGTGCGACTTTTAAGCTAAATGCGAATGTAACGATTGCAAATACGATTCGCCGAGCGATTATTTCTTCTACACCCGCCGTTGCATTCAGGACAGAGCCGGCAGAGACGTCTGAAATGAGTATCTCAGTCAATACGACTCCGCTAGTCAACGAAATCATCTCGCATCGTATTGGAATGATTCCTATTTCGGCGGACGTTGCGACATTTGACCCCGCTCGTTATGAGTTTGTTCTTGATAAGGAGAATACCTCAAAGGATATGATTGATGTCTATGCATCAGACTTTCAAATCTTTATGAAGAATCCTGAGAATCCGTTGGAGGCGCCGGTACAGGTACCAACGGCACAGTTCTTTCCTCCCGACCCAATTACGGGTGAGACGGTACTCATTACTCGGCTGCGACCGCAGTGGAATCGCTCGGCACCGAACGAGCAGATTAAACTGAAGGCGAAGGCGTCCATTAGCACAGGAGCCGAGAATATTCGTTGGTCGCCGGTGAGCCAATGCTCATATGAGTACACTCGTGATAACAATGAAGACCATTTGGAGGATGTCTTTACAAACTGGCTGCTCAATACGAAGAAGATTCCGAAGGTCACGGATCTAGCGGAGGAGAAGCTTGCCGAGCTCAAGCGTGAATTCAATACGATGGAAGTTCAGCGTTGCTATCTTACGGACGAGCGCGGCAATCCGACGAACTTTACGTTCTATCTAGAATCTGTGGGCACACAGCCGATTCCCTATATTGTTTCTAATGCTCTTAAGGCAGCGGAGGCACTTGTGCGTAAGTATGAGGATATTGACGCAACGCTACCGAAGAACGTTGTTGTTCAGCAGGGCGACGCACGGTTTCCCTGTGTAGACATCGTCTTTACGAACGAATCGCATACGTTGGGCAATCTCCTAGAAACGTACTTAGTGGAGAATCACGTGGACGGCGAGGCTCAGCCGCGAATTACGTATGCGGGTTATAAGGTACCGCATCCATTACGCCCCGAGATGTTTGTGCGTATTGGCGTAGAATCAGACGGCGGCGATGCTGACCAGGAGCAGATGATTGCGCGTCAAGCGGTGGCAAATGTATGCCGTGGATTGCGCGACCATTTCCGTACGCTACAGGCTTCGTGGGATACTCGTACAGGGGGGGCGACAGTCACAAAAGTGGGTGCCGCATAAAATCTGATTCTTCTATAAGAGACATGGATCCGTTACCGTATGCGGGAGTATTATTTGTTGTTCTCATTGGACTAAGTCTGTTTTTCTACCTCCGGCCTAAATACCTGAGCGAGGGATTCGCCGTCATTGCACTGGAGGGCGAGACGATGCCTAAATGCTTACTCCGTAGCGCGGAAGCACAGGGAATACTCAAACAATTATACAAGATGAAGCAGGCGGCACCTGCATCAAAGGAGGCAATGGCTTACAATGAGCTCAATCTCATTCTTCAGAAAATTCTGTGTATTGATGCGGATATTACAGGATCCGGCGCGGGTCCTTACCAGACCTTCCAGCTTCCGTTTGCGACCCAGCACGATATTGAGCCACCTGCGAGCTTCGTAGGACGATGCTTGAAGAAGGCATTGCGTTCACGTGATATTGAAGTTGAGTTTATGAAATTCAACGATCGTGGAAATATATTGATTGATACGCTTTCGTATGATGATGCGGAGCGTGAGCAACTCAGGAATGCTTTCCGTAACGTGATTGTCAAGACGGCACATAATATTGCGTTCACGTGCCTATCAGAGAAGGCGAATCTAGACCGCCCCTCTGGAGCACGCGATCCCGGTTATTACGTACCCCATTTTTCGTTGGAGCAGGGACCGTATGAGATTAAGGGACAGTACCAGTACTTCTAACCAATTTAGTCAAGTACATACATCACAAAAGCAATTATAGAGCCTGTAAAGTATCCATATGCGGCGGCGAACAAAACAAACAAAAAACATTTTATGATTTTTGTTTGGGAGGGATCCATTCCTCTACACCGAAGGAAGGAATTTATGCGGCACACTGGCATGTGCCGGGGCTGAGGAGCATAATCAAGATAGAAATGCCCAGGATTTGCCATACAGACTTCGCCTCCTTCACGCCAGGAACGAGGACATGAAGGACATTGTTCCAGAGATACTGTCCGAAGAGGAGGATGAGTCCGAGGATAAGAAGCACCGTGAGGAATGATACCAGTGCCGCACGGAACGGTAGAGCACTTAGACCGGTCTGATTCTCAAACGGCTCGGATAATCTTACTGGCGAAGCCTCTAGTAAAGCATTTATGTTGTTGGCAAAAAATCCACCTAGCATTTTGTTTCTATTAATACTATCTAATTTTCCTCTGACCCGTTCGACTTAGGAACTTGTAGTTTGAGATCGTGCTTCATAATGCTTGTACGGTTTTCTTCTAGATAATTCACAAGGGACGCAGCTCGTTCCTCATCGCCGCCAAAGAACTCCTTGAAATGCTTGAGCATAAAGCCATTGGAGAGCTTTTCGGTCACTTCGCGTGTCCTATGAATAACCGCCCCCTTGCTTACATTAATCTTCGCAACATTGTTGGACTCCATAATACGTAGAATAATATCCTTGAGTGCTTTGGACTGCGTGCGACGCTGTTTCATTTCTGCATTGAGAGAGGAAACCTCCTCTTGGAGCGTCATCCAGCGTTTCAACAGCGCTGGAAGTTCGCTAATAGCGGGAGCGGGAGCGGTACCGGTGGGGACTAGGAGCGAATTCGTAGAGCCGGCGCCAGGTACGATAGACATTTTACCTTCTATTCTAATTATATCAACACTATCATTTTTTATCCAAAAAAAATGAGCTGTCCGTCTACACCTCATAAGCTCAGCAGCACAGCAGCACAGCAGCACAGTCGCAAGAACTACATAATGGAGCAGCCGAGCGAAGAAGCCCGCCGATTCCTACGTCAATTCTGTTTGATTCGTTATAATTCACTTATACAACGAATCAACCAAAAGATACCAATGGACGCCGAAACTATAAAAAAACTTACCGATGCCATCATCAACGTCACCTGGATTGACGAAACCCTAAATGAAGTAAAGGCTGTACCCAGCCTTTACTAGATAAAATAAAGGCGTTGCCGGTCCCGTAGTGTCGTACGGCAGACAAAGCATAGATGCCGCTGTTTTTGCGCACAGCCATTACAAAAGGTATGACCGCAGGGTACAAGAGCCCAGCAAACACGCTCGGTCGTACAAATGGAGCAAATAGGTCCATCGGCGTTATTCGTGCTAACATTGAGTGCCATCAAGATGGACCGCAGCGCCGTAAAGCGTGCGTAGTGCCGACAAAACTCGGTGTAGTCGCCCTGGATCTTATTCCGCTCGTACTCGGACCGAATATATCCTACGACCGATTGTTTGAGAGCCAGGATTTCCTCCGTTTCCACATCTTCAATGGAGATGCCAAGTAGACGCTTTTTCATCGTATCTACTTTTTCAATCTTCAAATTCAAAATTTCCATACTACGAAACATCTCCTTGACCGTTTCCAAATACGTATTCATAACGGCGTGAATATCCTTACGAATATCGCTGATGGAATGACCGAGCTCTGCTTCCAACTCGCTCAACACTGCATCATTATCTGCAACAACTGCAACTTTATCCTTCATCCACTGTGATGACGAGCTTAGGGTTGGAAGTTCAAGGGAGCGAATGAAATGAGAATGGCGTTGGACAATAGAGGTATCCTCGAGTGGTTTTTCTAAAAAGGTCGTCAGCATTTCACTTTCATTTGTTAGAATGTCACGGAGACGCTTGCGCCAAGGTCGGAGATAATCACGCTCATCGGGCACAATAGTATTTCCTACATTCATATGAAATTGTAGGGCGTTCTCTATACCTTGTTTAGTATTTGTCATTGTACCAGAGCCGGCATCGGCATCGTCAAAGTCGGCTGTAGCAAACGCTAGCGGCTCTACATGGTCACCGTACGCACCTGATAAATCCATCTACCTCATAAAGTTTTGTTTTGTTTAGACTAAATAAGATGCTGGATGAATTGTTAGTAGCAATTATATTTTTTATAGTATTAGCAATGTGTGTATTTATTTATAATAATCCTATGCGAAGCCGTGAAGGATTTGCAAACCAGAGTGTTACCGATTCCGCATCGGATATTTCTGGAGCACTTCCTACTGATGTGTCAGGATGTGCAGGTATACCATTAGTCGATTTTAATTCAGAGTTAGTACTATCATATATTGCTCCCGATATCCAGTATGCAATTATGAGTTATTCTATCGGTAGTTATAATTATTTACAGACGATCCAAAATGCTTTCAAACAAGGAAGCCCTACAGAGCAGATGGCAATCAGTGCATTACTTGGACGATATTTAGCGTTCAATGGTGGAAGCGCCGCAATACCTGGACCTGGCTTTACCAATACAAGTCCTGGAAATTATGTAGCACAAATGAAGGGGTCTGCAGAATTACTCAAACCGATAAAAATAGATACCTCCTCACCGGTTTATAAATCGTTTCAAGCGGCAACCACGGTTGCTCTATGCCCTGAGTTTAACAAACGATGGGTCTCAACTGCAGATTTTTAATCTTCTTAAATATTAGAATATGTCAACACCAAAATACAAGGTTCGCAATCTTGTAGTATATCTCGATGGTGTCAACCCCGAAGCCGGTTCTAGATCGCGAGGAGAAATCGTAGAGGTTGTTTCGAAAAACGGTGAAGTATTTTATAAGATTGATAGTGATAATACGGGCAATATTGAAACTATAAGTGAATATGCTATTGTTGGCGGTCCATCAAAAGCACCAACTCCATTTGTGCCGCTAACACCACTTAATACTAGCCATCTCGGTCCGCCGCCCGCAAGGGGAAGTGAGCCAAAACCGCCAACTTTGTATCAGACTGCAAAGAATAAGGCAGGATCTTTAGCTACCGCTGCAAAGAACAAGGTATTTGGATTTTTTGGTAAATCTAGAAAATCTACAAGAAAGAATAAGCGTCGTGCGTCCCGTCGCAGACATTAAAGAGAAATCTCATTCTTTATTAAAAATAGAATTTTCATGTATCATAAAAATATCTAATGATTTATGAATTATAATATAATTTTTATTTTCTAAATATTGGATTATTGGACCGCTAGTATCATCGTAATTATTTTCAAATTCAATAATATCAATAAAAATTTTATCAAAATTAATTGATTTAATTACTTCAAACTCGGCACCCTCCACATCAATAGATAAATAATTGATATGATTAATATTATATTCATCACATATTGTTTCTAGTTTTTTTGTTATAACAGTAATTGTTTGTGTTGTTGAACCCATTTGATTATTTTCTTTTTGCAATCTTTCAAGATGTCTTGGATCAAAATTGTCTTTTAATCCTGAAAGCATTTCTGTATAGCCATCGTTTGATAGAAATTCAGCTGTTCCATCATTATTAGATATTGCGCAATTTATATTAATACTATTTGGACGATTAACAACTAATTTATCATATACCTTTTTGATTGGTTCTATATTTATGCCACTCCAATTGTTATATTTTTCAAAATATAAAGTATTATTTATAGTAACTCCATCGTGGGCGCCAATATCTATAAAAAATCCATTTTTGTATCCTTTAAAGACAGATAGTTCTAACAGCATATCTTGCTTATGTTGTGAATTAAACATATTATATTAGACAATAATATAATATTTTGATATAATAACCGAACTATTACAAAGAAATCTCGGAAATGTACGTAAAAAATTCATCACTGAATCCATAATGGCATCCATTGGGTTCAGTGCTTTCGGGCACACGACGTGACGTTGCGTTGCCGCCGTGTAGAAACGATACAATAATTCCACGGGGAGAGATTTCGGCGGTCAATGCTTCGCGACCAACAATGAACCCCTCGCCTTCGGCAACATTGACGGACGCAGGAAACTTACCACCTTCAAAGAACGACCGCTTGAATGCCAAAGACGCCTCGCTAATCCGCTCAGCTACCGATAAGTTGAGCGGCGGAACATTCATCGCGCTAATATACCGTTTGGAGTCGTACATTGGCAAAGTAGAGCAATAGACACATTCAATCGCAGGATCGCTGAGGTACGCCATACGAGCGCGAATCGACGAAACAGGGTAGTGGTCGTCATCATCCATCATCATAAAGATAGAACATTCAGGCGGCGCCGCTAGGCACGCCTTATTACGCTTATCACCGATTGCGAGCTTTTTGGGCATCGATAAGTAGCGAACGCGAATATGACGATTGACGCTTTGGAACTTAGAGACCGCACCGTCAATGCGCCCATCTCCGTCGCTATCATCGGCAATAATCCAGGTAATCTTATCACTGGGATAATCGGACTTTAGGATGTTGTTAGCCATATTAGGAAACCATTTGGGGCGATTGTGGGTCAGGGTTACAACAGCTATGTGAGGAAAATCAGGAATTGCGGGCAGCCGTGGCGGATACGAAGCAACTACAGTTGGCAAAACAAGTAGTTTAATAGCGGATTTGAGTAGAGAGCGGCACGACGCACGGAACTCCTTCATACGGGTTGTGGAGCGGTGGCGCAGTGCACCAGACATAGATTTTTGCTCCTCTTTGGTGAGTCCAAGCAACGATTCTACTGCACTACAAACGTCAGCTCCCCCAAATAATACGGGCTTATCAGGAAATGGCGATTCTTCAAGTACTTTCCGTGTAGAAATCTTACCAACCACGCCGAGAATATCACCATAAAGTTCACTGTATACTCCAATATCGGTCCATAATGGCAGGGCGCCGACCGCTGCCGCTTCGGCAAACGTATAACCGAATCCTTCAGCTGCCGATGCTACGACGTGAAATTCGTACTCCGCTTGTGCCTTCACCCTTTCCGTTTCGGTGGCGTAGGTATCTAGGAGTTCAACCCCTCGCGTCCCAGCATCAAAAAACTTCGCGCGTAGGGAGTCCATAATCATCTTAGAGCCATAGACGTGTAGCGGAGGCCACTCCGCCTTCCAGACGCCGACAATAATCATTGCCGCTGCTGCTTTATTTGCTGACGCACCAACCAGATACAGGAACTCACGCTTCTTCTTTCCTAATGCGGATAAACCGGCGGAGATTTCGGGACCGGCACGCCAAGAGATTACGCGGGTACGAGACTCTTCCACGTCAAAGAACATATTACGAGCGTACTTGGATTTGAAGACAATAATATCGGCACCGCCCTTCTCTCGCGGCTCCAATACCCATTTCCACGCGTCTGTATACCACCACTCCTGATTGACGACCACGATATTGATACGTCCGTAGCGCCACGCCATACGACAGGGCACCTCCAAATGGATATTAATATCAACCATTCCTGTTGCCCTATTGCCTGTTCCGTAAGTATAAGCATCTCCGTGCTCTACGGAATCGATTTTAATAGACCCTCCAGCACTGGCTTCTCGTAATATTTGTTCAATAATACGAGCATCCTGACTCAGACCGTAAGCGTGCGCAACCGTGCGCGATGAGCCTGATAGTACACAGATACGCAATCCACGTCC
>Ga0164294_10003607_pt1 | contig 13738 bp, 7 predicted proteins | sample GEODES005metaG_FD_111479 | JGI IMG/M metagenome (GOLD analysis project Ga0164294, IMG submission 111479) | Oligotrophic lake water microbial communities from Sparkling Lake, Wisconsin, USA - GEODES005 metaG | ecosystem: Environmental > Aquatic > Freshwater > Lake | place: USA: Sparkling Lake...
GGCCGGAGGCGATTAAGATTGCTCCGGTAATAACGGCGTTGAGCAATCTTCCTCACATTGATAGTCGGGTTTGTGTGACTGCGCAGCATCGGCAGATGTTAGATCAAGTTCTGGAATTCTTCGAAATTAAGCCAGACTATGACTTAAACATCATGAAGCCTGGACAAGATTTGACCGACATTACTTCGAATATTTTGCTGGCACTTCGACCCATCTTAAAAGGATTCAAACCCGATTTACTCCTCGTCCATGGCGATACTACAACCACCTTGGCATCCGCATTAGCGGCCTATTATGAAAAAATTACAGTAGGCCATGTAGAGGCAGGGCTACGCACAGGCAATCTCTATGCCCCATGGCCAGAGGAGATGAATCGTGCAATCGTTGGTAGGATCGCACAATTACATTTTGCGCCCACGGTAAGCGCCGAGAATAATTTACTACGCGAAGGGGTAGACCCTAAAGCTATCTTTGTGACTGGAAATACAGTTATTGATGCCTTATTAGAGACGGTTCATAAAATAGACACAAATCTGAGCTTAAAATCCCATATGAAAGAACGTTTTAACTTTATTGATCTAGATAAAAAGCTCATCATCGTAACGGGCCATCGCCGTGAGAATTTTGGCGATGGTTTTGAGCGCATCTGCCAAGCCCTAAAAGTACTCTCCGCAAGACCGGATATACAAATTGTGTATCCAGTGCATTTAAATCCCTCAGTTCAAGAGCCAGTTAAGCGTATTTTAGGTAGTTGTAACAATGTTCATCTGATCGAACCCCTTGATTACTTACCTTTTGTATATCTGATGAGTCAGTCTTATCTAATCATTACCGATAGTGGTGGCGTACAAGAGGAGGCGCCATCTTTAGGAAAGCCCGTTTTAGTCATGCGGGATACTACTGAGCGCCCTGAGGCGGTAACTGCCGGTACAGTGAAATTGGTGGGTACCGATATGCAAAAAATCATTGATGAGGCAATTGATCTACTTGATAGTAAATCCGCCTACAACGCTATGGCTAGAGCCATGAATCCCTATGGGGACGGCAAAGCTGCAGAGCGTATTCAAACAATTATTCAACAATATGAGGTAAAACATGTTTGATACGATTTCAATGATTGGCTTAGGCTATATTGGTCTGCCTACGGCCACTATTTTTGCCTCACGTGGAAAAAAAGTGATTGGGGTAGATGTGATGCCTCATGTTGTCGATACGATAAACCGGGGCGAAGTCCATATCATTGAACCGGACTTGGATATGTTGGTCAGAGCTTCGGTTTCTGCTGGCAATTTAAGAGCAACTCTCACGCCAGAACCTGCCGATGCCTTTCTGATTGCTGTGCCAACCCCATTTACCGATGGTCACAAGCCAGACTTAAGTTACATTGAATCAGCCGCCAAACGGATTGCCCCAGTTCTGAAAAAAGGGGACTTAGTAGTCTTGGAATCAACCTCTCCTGTAGGAACCACAGAACAATTAGCCGAATGGTTAGCAGAAGCTAGAAAAGATCTAAGTTTTCCTCAAAAGGCGGGAGATTCCGCAGATGTGCAGATCGCCTACTGCCCTGAGCGAGTGCTCCCAGGAAAAGTGATTCAAGAGCTAGTATCAAACGATCGGGTAATAGGCGGTATGAGCCCAAAAGCCAGTGAAATGGCTAAGGCGCTATATAAAACATTCTTGCAAGGCGAGTGCTACGTAACCAATGCCCGAACTGCTGAGATGTGCAAGTTAACTGAAAACAGTTCGCGCGATGTCAGTATTGCATTTGCCAATGAACTCTCCATGATTTGCGAAAAGTTAGATATCAATGTTTGGGAATTAATCTCTCTTGCTAACAGGCATCCTCGGGTGAACATTTTGCAACCAGGGGCGGGAGTGGGAGGGCATTGCATTGCGGTTGACCCTTGGTTTATCGTAGACAAAACACCGGATCAAGCTAAGCTAATAAAGATGGCTAGAGAGGTCAATGATCACAAGCCCCATTGGGTCTTAGAGCAAGTCAATCTCAATATCATGGCTGCGCTTAAAAGAGATCCACAAAGAACAATGGCAAGCATTAAAGTAGCCTGCCTAGGATTGGCATTTAAACCCAATATTGATGACTTGCGTGAAAGCCCGGCGATGGAAATTACGCAAGAGCTTGTCAAGCTTGGCTGTACGGTACTGGCAGTAGAACCCCATATCAAAGAATTACCTAAAACGCTTAATCAAGACAATGTCAAATTGGCAACGTTTGATGAAGCGCTAGAAAAAGCAGATGTAGTTTGCATTTTGGTGAAGCACAGCCAATTCCTAGAAGCTAAGAATCGAATTGCGCGCTTCCATTCTTATGTTGATGCAGTAGGACTCTGAGGAAAAAAATTTTTATTAAAGCCATGAAAAAAGCTGAAAATTGGAAAGTACCTCGCAGAGTTATGTTTATTACTGAGGGAGGTGGTGCAAATATAGGGGTAATTACGTCCGATATTTTGAGATGTCTGTGGGGTAATGAGGGCTCAGGTATTGCATTGGATGTTGTATTGAAAGGGCAGCTTTCTAAGGGTCATATTGAAAAAATTCAAAGCGAACGAAGCGACACAATTGAATTGCGTGCCTATGTTTCAAAAGAGTTTGATGTTAACAAAGAAAAACAAATCAAAGATGTCATAGCCAAAACCTTGGGCATATTTAAGCCCAGCGTTCTTATAATTGATTCACCCTTAGAGTTTGTTTTAACGGTACTTAGGGAGGCAGTTGAGATTGGAGTCCCTGTTGTAATAAACAAAGATCTCAATTCTCCAGCAATTAAATATTATATTGAGTCCCCCAGATTTAATGGAAGAGTTTCTAGCTATGTTAAAGGCGATGTTTTAAGCATCCCACTCATTGCCGATATCTGTAAAAAAATATTGCATGAAGAGAAAGCGTCTTTAAATGCAGTTGTTACACAAACTAAGCTACGGGTTGCTGGCATCATGGATACGTTTACCCATCACTCATACATGCCGGAATGCAATTTGCTTGAGTTAACGCCTAAAAATATAATTCAGGACCTTTCTGGTTTTAATCCAGATATGTTGTTTGTTGAGTCTGCGTGGAAAGGTAAGGATGATTTATGGGATAGAAAGATTGCAAATCCAGTTGCTGAATTAAAGAATGCTATAGATTGGTGCAGAGAAAGGTTAATCCCTACGATATTTTGGAATAAGGAGGATCCAGTACATTTTGAAACATTTATAACAACCGCTAGTATGTTTGATTATGTGTTTACAACTGATATAGATTGTATTGGGGCGTATAAGCAGAGGCTGGGTCATGATCGAATATACCTTTTGCCTTTTGCCTGCCAGCCGAAAAATCATAATCCAGTAGAGACCTATAAAAGAAAGGATGCGTTTTGTTTTGCAGGCGCCTATTATGTCAAATATCCAGAAAGGATAAAAGACTTAGAGGGTTTTGTAGGTGAATTAACGAAATTTAAAGCCCTCGAGATATACGATAGAAATTATGAAAAAAATGACCCGAATTATCAATTTCCAGCAGACTATAAGCCATACATAGTTGGAACATTGCCATTTGATGAGATAGATAAAGCGTATAAAGGCTATAACTATTCTATTAATTTAAACTCCATTAAACAGTCGCAAACAATGTTTGCTAGAAGAGTTTATGAGCTCCTTGGATGTAATACTTTAACGGTCAGTAATTTCTCAAGGGGATTAAAGAGAATATTTGGTGACTTGACTATTTGCTCCGATAATGGTCGACAGGTTGCAAAAAAAATTCAAGACATTAACTCCAAAGATGGCTATGAAGGAAAATTAAAATTAAATGCTCTTCGTAAGATTATGCTTGAACATACCTACGAAGTTCGTCTAAGACATATCACTTCAAAAGTAATGCCTAGGAGAATTTTAAATCCATTGCTTCCGAAAATATTAGTTTTGGGAGTGGTTAAAAGCAATGTGGAAATTAAAAATTTAATAAAAACGTTTAAGCATCAATCTTATCAATTTAAAAAATTATTGCTAATTAAGGCTGATGATTTTTTGGAAGTAAGTGACAATATTGAGATGGATGATGATATTGAGCTAGTGAGTCGTGAAAGTGCTGTCAAAAACTTTGATTTCTCAATTTATTCTGGAGCCGAATGGATTTCGAATTTTAATGCAAGTGATTATTATGGAAGAAATTACTTAATTGATCTTGCGCTGGCAACCAAGTATTCCACTGCTGAAATTATCGGCAAAAAAAGCTATTATAAAATAATTGATTTTAACTGTACTCTAATTGGTGAGGGCCAAACTTATAAGTACTCAGATGGATTTAACTATGCCTCAAGTATGATTTCAGTAAAGCACATAAAAACATTTCGGATTGAGACTTACTTAAGTTTAATAAAAGCTAAAAAACCCCTTGAGAAGATTGGATTTTCAGTCGACCAGTTTAATTATTGCGAAAATTCTTCAAATTCTAATGGTAAATTATATTTAGAAAAAGTTAATGATATTCAGGTTGACGCAGGCATTCCAATCGATGACTTAAATAAGCTAGCTGAATCAATTCCCCCTAACTCTCCAGTTTTCGAATCCTCCCCCGGTATTACCTCAGAAGGATTGGTTGAATTATTTCAGGGTATTAAATCCAAAAATATATCCATTCTGCTAAATGAGTCGGGCGCTCTTGTTGTATCAACACTATCTGACGGTGATCATGATTACGTATATGCAAAAAAACTCATGAATCGAAGTCAATTTTCTGGTGCAGTAATTGATTGTTATGTTGATGTTGCGCCCGGATTAAATTTACAGTTTGTGCTTAGATTTTTAGATAAAAATAAAAAAATAATCAATTACAAATTATTTCCAGCTAATACAAACCAATCCTTTGAAATTCCAGAATTTTGTGATTATGTTTTGATTGGTATGCGCGCTTACCAATCAGGTTCGGCAAGCATTAAAAAAATTGACTGGCGTCATCGAGACCCCGTACCATCAGCTTTTATAGGAAGTGATGTCCTGCTTGTAACAAACCAATATCCATCTTATGAAAATCTTTACAAAAATGGTTTCGTTCATGCCCGAGCATTAAATTACATTAACAGTGGTTTACAGGTTGATATTTTTACGCCAGGAGAATCTGAGATAAATTTTCGAGAGTACGAAGGTGTAAATGTTATTGAAGGTACATTTAGTACTCTTGCCGCCCTTCTAAAGAAGGGGTTGTATAAAAATATATTTGTTCATTTCCTTACTCCGGATATGTGGAATATATTAAGGGATTTTGTTGATCAAAAAATAATAACTATCTGGCTTCATGGATCTGATATTCAGTCATACCATCATAGAAGCTTTCTTTATGAAACAAGCAATCAAATTGATCAGGCTAAAAAACTGGGTGAGGAACGTAATAACTTTTGGAAAGAAATTATTAACAAAAATTATGAGAGCGTTAAGTTTGTATTTGTCTCTAATTATCTTTCTAAAATCGTGCAGTCTGACTTAGGCATAAGTATCGATAAAGCAAAATTCACTATCATTCATAATGGTATTAATATCGATTCCTTTAGGTATGGCGTAAAAAAGGCTGATGATAGATTAAAAATTTTATCAATCAGACCTTATGCCTCAAAAGTTTATGCTAATGACCTAACTATTAAAGTAATTCTTGAATTATCTAAAAAACCTTTTTTTGAACAGCTATCTTTTACCCTGGTTGGTGACGGCGTCCTCTTTGATGAAACAGTTGAGCCAATAAAGCATTTTAAGAATGTGACTCTGTTCAGAAAATTTCTAGATGTTCAAGGACTAATTGAAATGCATGCGGATCATGGGATCTTTTTATGCCCAACCAGAATGGATACCCAAGGCGTTTCTCGTGACGAGGCCATGTCTTCTGGCTTGGTTCCAATTACGAACAAAGTTGCTGCAATTCCCGAATTCGTTGATTCAAATACTGGCTTTGCTGTTGATTCCGAAAGCTATCTTCAATTGGCAGATTCCATAGAATTTTTATTTAAAAATCCTGAGGCTTTTTTAAAGTTATCTGAAGCCTCTGCTCGATCCGTTAGGGAGAATAGATCACACATTATAACAACTGATAAGGAGATTAAATTTACTGTAGGCTCACAAGGGGATATTGATTAATGGATAAATTTATTGAGCCAATACATGAGCAATATGCCGATGGAAATGCAAGGTCACCTATTATTACGGATTATTCACCTCTCGGCGAATATATGGATTTCAAAAATCTAAATGTTCTTGGGTGGAAGATAGTCAGCTCTGATGAATTCAATATACCTTTGAATGCTCATCATGGAGGCCTCCACTATAACCCCGTTACCATTGCACATCACGGTTTAGAGCTATATTCAATAATGGTTTCTAAAGGTGAGTTAGTGTGTGATAAATTTTCAAATATTGTTAACTGGGCAATCAACAACCAAAATGTTGATGGGGGTTGGCCTTTTACATTTGACCATATGTTTTTTAAGGATAGGGTGGAGTTTTTGAAGGCTCCTTGGTACAGTGCGCTTAGTCAAGGAATGATGATATCGCTATTCGTTAGAAATAGTAGATTTTCTGATGAAATGGAAAAGTACGTTGATTTATCGATGGAAATTATAGAAAAAAACGTCGAATCGGGAGGTTGTCTTAGATCAAATATTGATGGTTTATATTTTTATGAGGAGTATCCTACAACGCCCCCATCTTACGTTTTAAATGGCTTCATGTTCTGTTTAGTTGGCCTCTATGATGCTAGCATAGTTTTAAAAAGCGAGAAAGCCTCAATACTTTTTGAAGCTGGCATGAATACTCTCGAGCATCTATTGCCTCTTTATGATTTGGGTTCGGGGACAAGCTATGACTTAACCCACTACTTTTCGGGTGTCGAGGGCCCTAATCAAGCTAGAAATTCCTACCACAGACTCCACATTTCGTTACTTTCTCTTCTTAATCAAGTGTCTGAGGGGCGTTTTGCTAGGGTCGTTAGTCGGTGGGATTCATATTTAAAGGGAAATCGTTTAATTACGAACTAACAATCCTATGAACTCATTTCAGTCAATTATCTTCAAGTCAGATGATTTCGGCTTCCCTACAGGCATTGAAAATTTCAAATATTTTGATAGGTTTTTAGCTAAGTATCACATTCCAATCTCTATTGGTATTATTGCGAGATATTTGAAATTTATTAAAACCTCAGATATTGATTACATTAAGGGAATGCTGTCTCAACCAGGCTATGAAATATGGAATCATTCCTTTAATCATCCAAAATTACCAACCCTAAGTAAGTCAGAGCAATACACTGAAATTAAGAATGCACAAAATGAAATAGCTAGACTATTAGGTCTCCAGCCCGAATTTTTTGGTGCGCCCTATAACTTATATGATGAAAATTCGATTGAGGTTATCGGAGAATTAGGTTTTAAGGGGGTGTATTTAGTGGAGGAGGCGCTAATGAGAGGGTCAAGCCTTGTTAATATAGATAGGGGCACTCTTTTATCTCCAGAGTTTGTGCGGAGTACAAATCGTGAGTGTGATTTTATTGAATTTAAGAGAAGGTTTTACCTCAAGAAAAATCAAGAGTATCTTGTTGTTCAATTCCACCCCCCCGCCTGGAATCAAGTAGATTTCATAGAATTTGAGAAGATAATTAATTTTTTAATTGAACAAAGGTGTAGGTTTATTAACTTTAATGATTATTTCAATTTGCAGAATGGAAAACTTGAGACGCCATCATCCAAGTCTATTGAGTACGATAAGATTGCAATTGCTACATGCAATAGCTTGCGGGATAGTTTGATTGGCAAATCATTCAGCGACTATTTCTTTACTAGGTACAAGCTGGGGACTCAAAGAATAATTAATACATTTAAATCCATTGGCTTTGATAATCGAATCTATCTTGATAACGACAGCGCTAATAAACATTTTATTTTAGACATTGGGGCCGGTACAGGGGAGTGGGCTTTAGCATACTCAATGTTACATCCTGATGCAAACTTAATTCTTTTGGATAAAACGATAAACTGTTGTGATATTTCTCGAACAATTTTTGAAAAAATTCCGCGGGAATTCAATTATCAAATCCTAAATACAGATGTGTCTGAAATTCATAATTTATATGAAAAAAATATAGCGCGCTGTTGGTCAATAAATTCTTTGCAGTATATGGACATAGATATTTTTTTAAAAAATGTAAGATCTGCATTGATTTATGGAGGTGAGATTTATTTCAGCACTTACAGTCTTGGTGCGCCATTGGGTTCATTGAGTTCAGCACTAGATGGTGGTGATATGAAGAATGCATTGGAGATTATTAATGCAGTACTAAAAAATATAGCTTACGAACTCGGGTGGTTTTCGATGTCAACTTCGACTAGATACTATAGATCTGAAAATATCATTAATTTGCTAAAAAATCGTGGCTTTGATGTTGTTAGATCTCGGCTGGATGTTGAGCAATATGTTGGTAGCTTTCATGGCTCCCCTATTCTTATGGGATTCCTGGCCTCCAAAAACTCCTCCGATCCTTATGAGGCAGTTTTAAATTCATTTTTATACGCTACTGAGGCTGAGCGTTTAAAGCTAGTGTTTGGGCTGGTCAAGATGGGGGGGATTGATTTGATCCAATACATTTTTATTAATAGCGCAAGCTTAGACTTATCTTTGGCTAAACAAATTAATGCAATTCTGCGCCTGAAAGAAAATAAGGCGGAGCTTTTATCCACAGACGATTATGATCCAAAAGTTAACACCCTTCTGCTATTAGCTCAAGGTAAGTTGGCTCAGGCTCTTGAGTCTATTGATGTTGGATCGGGGGATGTGGATGATCTCTGCCTTCATTATCTAGCCAATTATTTTTTAAAAGTTAATAACGACTCAAATTTACATATTTTGCCAGAGGATTTAAAGTTAGACCCTAGATTAGGACTCATTCACTTAGGACATTGTATTTCGAGAGGTGATGCTCTACTTGCGAAAAGGGCTTTAGATTCGCTGAATTATAAGGAGCTCTTCTAAGCATGTTAGCTATTCACGAGTTCTCATCTTTATCAGATATTTCAGTTGATATATTTAGTTGCCCCTCGGAATTTCAATTAGTAGTTTTTGAAAGAGGCGTTAAATTTGAGTTTCAAGTTAATTGCAAAAGCTTGGCAAGTAGCTTAATCGTTTTTGGTCAATCCGCCCTAGGAAATAGGGATCTTGAGCTACCTGTTTTTCACCGCGGATCATGGGCAAATGACTTTGAGCGCTCCTCAACGGTCGCATTGAATGATCCCACATTATATTTAAGTGATGAATTATTGGGCGGCTGGTTTCAGGGAACAAGAGATCATTTTTACATGACTACATGCGCCGAGATTGTGCAAAAAATTGCCCAATTAATGGGACTTTCAAATGATAAAGTAGTTTTTTATGGCTCATCTGCGGGTGGATTTAGCTCCCTTATGATGGCATGCGATGTCCCTGGCTCACATGTGGTTGCAGAGGTTCCGCAAATTGACATGAATCAATACCATGTAAAAAGCGCCTTGGCTAATATTTGCAAGTATTCGTACCAGGTTGATGAAATTGAGCAGGTAAATTTAACCTATCCATCCCGTATAAATGTAATTTCTAGGATGATGGAAATCCCCCAGATTCCTAACATCTATTTTATTCAAAATATTGCTGATAACCTTCATATTGATAGACATTTAATGCCATTTATGAATTACTTGAATAAACGTTTTAGAGGCGGTTCTGAATTTAGTTCAAAAGTGATGGTTGCATGGTTCTTTAAGGTTACGCCCAGCGGAGATGGGCATCTCCCCGCGGATAGAAATTTTTCCGTCGGAGTAGTAAAGGATGCTATTGCAAAATTTACTTAGAGCCCTCTTTTTATAAATATAGATGTTTTATGACTATGACTATGACTAATTATTTTCCATAATACTTAAACCTTCATAGTTCACCCTCTTAATGAAAAATTGAATAATGGAAGGGTGGTTATGGGTTTGGGTTTGGCTTTATCTCATCGCATTTTAGATGTAGGGCTACTGATTTTTTATTAAAAATGATATGTTTAAAAATTTAAGGGTTGCCACCATTCTTGATGATTTTTCTTTTAAATGTTGGCTATTAAGTTGTAATGTAACTCAAATTACCCCGCATGACTTCACTATTTTTTTTAATACGTCCAAACCCACACTATTAATTGTTGAATCTGCATGGTTTGGCGTTAATAGCTCATGGTTCAAGAAAGTATTTAATACATCTTTCGAAATTATTCAAGTGCTGAATTTGGCCAAAGAAAAGGGTATTCCAAGTATCTTTTTAAGTAAAGAGGATCCTATACACTTTGACCGCTTTTTATTAACCGCAAGTTTATTTGATTATATTTTTACAACAGATATTAATTGCATACCCAAATACAAGCATGCTTTAGGCCACTCTAGAGTTTACCTACTCCCCTTTGCTGGCCAGCCAAATCTACACAATCCGCTAGAAATTTCTCCTCGTAAAAAAGCCATCAGTTATGCGGGTTCTTACTACCGACGTTTCCCTGATAGGGTTGTTGACACTCAAAAGCTTTTAGATGTGAGTGCTTCAGTCCTGCCGCTTGATATATATGATCGATACCTTAACAGTGCCGATCAAAACTATCGCTTTCCCCCACAATTTCACCCTTTGATTAAGGGCTCACTTTTAGTTGAGGATATTGTCGTAGCTTACAAAGGATATCAATACAGCATCAATCTTAATACCGTAAAAGACTCTGTCTCCATGTTTGCTCGCCGCGCACCAGAATTATTAGGTTCCGGCACTGTTACAATCAGTAATTACTCCAAAGCTTTTCCATTTCTTTTTGGCGACATCATCATTGCTAGCGATGATCCTACAGTCATTCAATCCCGACTAAAAGAAGTTGTGGGAAGTGATCTCCTGAGATCGAAGTTAGCATTAGCCGGAGTTCGAAAAGTAATGCGTGAGCATACCTACGCTCATCGCTTAGCTCGAATTTTGGACAAAGTGCTCGGAGTAGTTGAGTATCCTGCACTACCTCCAGTGATAGTTCTCTCTATAGTTAGTAGTAAATCTGAGGTTACTCAATTCATTGATCTGCTCTCGGCGCAAACCTTTGATAATTGGAGCGCCATTTTCTTAGTTCATTCCGATACATTGAAGGCTGGGCTGGATTCTTCAGTGTTAGATGCACGCATTCAAGTGGTACTTGCTTCTAGTTTAGGTGAAACTACCATTACTGATCTTGCAAAAGAAACTCATTGGATTGCCTTGTTGCATCCTTCTGATTACTATGGCCCTAATTACCTGCTTGATTTGGTTTTAGCCACTCGCTATAGTAAATCTTCTGCATTTGGAAAGAAGCAGTTTTTTGAAGTAGCTTCTGGTGAGGTTGCCATTCAGGGCGCTGAGGGTGCTTATAGGCCCATGAATTCCATGGAATTGCGCTCTAGCTTGATTTCAGTAGAGCATTTTTCTGAGTTTTCTATCTCTCAGTTATTTTCTGATGATGCGACTTCATCCCTTGATGTGAGTGATGGCATGTCTTTAGACTATTTTAGTTATTGTCGTAATGTGTTTAATCAAAATGTGGTTTCTGTTAAGATGGTTTCTACCACTGTAGATGATCTAGAAATCAATCAAGGCTCAAGCATTGATGAGCTGTATGCCAAGGCGGATGCCCTTAAAATGTCTATGCCTTTTTGGTTAGGTAAGCCTGGCTGGAAACCTGAAAAACTTGCCCAGATTTTTGGCGATCGTTTCACGCGCGATATCACTGGTTCAATAGATCGATTCGGCTGGTATGTTATTTCTGAATTACCTGATGGGGAAACTTGCGATTTGTTCTCTGAGTTTGCTATTCCGATTGGTGATCTTGGCGGGCAGTTAGGAACCCCTTTTTATATGGAGGCTGGGGTCGGCTTGCAAATGCAGCTTCTTGTGCGTTTTGAAGAAAGCTCTGGGGCCTTGGTTGAGGAGGCTCTTTTTGAGCTCAATGCCCAAAATCAGCTGATTCCACCTATAAACTGCACTCATGTTCGTCTTGGTTATCGGATTACCTCTAGCGGTAGTTCCCGTATCACTCGCCTAGTTCTGGCCTAAGGGCTAATGCTCTAGTTTTTGGTATTTTGGGCGCCCCTTTGTAATAAAATCGGTATCAAATAAAGGAGATTTTTTTTGATTTCTGCTGATGAGGTGCGTCTAGCCTACCTCTTATTTTTGGGTCGCGAACCTGAGAATGACGAGGTAGTCAATAATCTATGTCAGTCGATTCATTCGGTTGAGGGGTTACGCGCTGAATTTTATAAATCGGCAGAATTTCGCAAGCGCATGGGCGAGATCTTAAATAACCCTCAGCAAGTTTTACAGCGCCACCCCTTTTCTTTGCCGGCCATTCCGGTCGAGATCGAATGCTCCGATACTCTCTTAAAGGCAATGTTTACCCGTATCGCGGGTGAATGGGAATCACTTGGTGCCGTAGATCCATATTGGTCTGTGATCACTCAGCCCCAATATCACCGAGATGAATTTGAGGCCCACCGCCAACAATTTTTTGATTCCGGTAGCCATATTTCGAACTTATTTTTAGCGAGTTTACGGCGCTGTAGCATTAATCCAAATCTTCTTGAAGATTGCATTGATTATGGTTGTGGCGTAGGTCGGGTGACGGCTCATCTCGCAAAGACTTTTTCCAATGTTATTGGAGTAGATATTTCTCAGTCTCACCTAGAGTTAGCCAAAGCTTTCTTAGATTCTAAAAGTCTCAAGAATGTAGAGTTAATTCATTGCAACCATGCCAGTCAGGTTCAATCCCTGCCCCAAGTAGATGCCATCCTATCAGTGATCACACTGCAACATAACCCTCCACCGGTAATATATTGGTTGCTTAAGCAGCTGCTTGCACTCTTAAGGCCAGGAGGAGTGGCTTTCATACAGATACCCACTTATCGTAGCGGCTACCTTTTTGAGGTTGAGCATTATCTTAATACGCTTGCGCCCAATACCCTTGAGATGCATTTCTTGCCTCAAAAAATGGTTTTTCAGGCTATTGCTGAAGCGGATTGTGATTGTTTGGAGGTTCGTGAAGACGGCATGGTTGGCCACGAAAATCTCATGCTCTCAAATAGTTTTGTAATTCATAGAAAACTAAATTGATTTGCCTTGAGGGTGTAGGCAGGCTGAGATGATCTCCAAGGCGTATGATCAATTGTTTGTCTTAGTTGGTTATAATGCATTGGTGATTGTGACAGAATGGAAATCATTTCGTAGTCTAGACTTTGAAAAGTTGATACAAAAACTAACTCACCTGATCATTTTTGATTGACGTAATTTCTATGAGCAACAATCCATGTAAAGGCATTTAGTGCTGTGGCGTCGGGTGACATAATTAAGTCGATTTAATTGAGCCAACAGCTTGTTTCGCTAACTACGCTATCGCCAGCCTCACACACTGCTGCAATGCCCTATGCCGCAGCATTCTTCTGGGCATCTTTTGCCAGATACTAGTTTCCCCGCGTACTTCCATTAAGTACTCCCTAACCGTTGTTGGAATGGTTCTATCTTTTCGGTGGATAGTGCACTCAATCCACTCCGGTACCCCATCTATTAAGGTATCGGCTTGATTAAATACGAGGCCATTAAATTGAGGATGTTGATTTAGCAGTTTTGAGCATCCTTCTATGGTGATCAGCACCTGCCACTGCCCATCTTCAAATTGGGTAAAGCCGATTTCTTCGCATAAGGGA
>Ga0164294_10003609_pt1 | contig 13729 bp, 9 predicted proteins | sample GEODES005metaG_FD_111479 | JGI IMG/M metagenome (GOLD analysis project Ga0164294, IMG submission 111479) | Oligotrophic lake water microbial communities from Sparkling Lake, Wisconsin, USA - GEODES005 metaG | ecosystem: Environmental > Aquatic > Freshwater > Lake | place: USA: Sparkling Lake...
GCTGGTGCGATGGGAGTTGAGTAGGTGGCCACCTCATCGACTGTGTCTGCGTCGAACAAGGTCAGGTCGGCATAGGCGCCTTCTTTGAGCACCCCGCGGTCTTTGAGGCCAAAGTTTTTGGCGGTCAGTCCTGTCATCTTGTACACGGCTGTTTCCAGCGGGAAAAGCCCAAGCAAACGACCGTAGTGACCTAGCACCCGCGGAAAACTGCCCCACAGACGCGGGTGTGGAGAGGCGTCATGCGGCAGGCCGTCGGAGCCAATCATGGTTTGGTCGAATTTCAAAATACGTTGCACATCGGCCTCGTCCATTTTGAAGTAAATAGCGCCAGCCGGCAGCAAGCGCTTGACGGCTTCCTCCTGAGAGCAGTTCATTTTTTGCGCGATATCGGTCAGGTCTTGGCCTGCATACTCCGGTAGCGGTTTGGACCAACTGACGATGACGCGGACTGAAGCTGCCACCCGGTCAACTGACAAGATGGTTGAGCCGGCAGTGTAGGGGTAGCAGTCAAGGCAGATCGCTTGCGTGGCCATGTTTTTTTCAATCAACGCCAAGGTTTCCGTTGAGCGGCCGTGATTGGCCTTCTCGGTCACTTTGTGGTGAGAAATCACAATCGGTACACCGACTTCGCGGCCGATCCTAAAACTCTCTTCAAGCGAGTCAATCACGCCATCCGCTTCGTTGCGCATGTGTGTGCAATATAGACCCTTGAATTGCTTTAGCGGGCTGCAAACTTCGATCACTTCCTCTGTGGGTGCTGCGATGGCTGGCTCATAAAAAAGGCCGGTGGAAACGCCGATGGCGCCAGCTTGCATGGCCTCAATAACCAGTTCGCGCATGGCCTCGATTTCAGTTGTACTGGCAGGCTTTGACAGATCGCTCATGGTGGCCACTCGCAACGTGGTGTGCCCCACCAACATGGCGCAGTTGGTGGCGGCAGGATGAGTGCGTAATTCGTCGAGGTAGGACGCAAAGGTAGGAAAGTGAAACCAGTTGCCATGATCATCCAAGAGATTGAGCGGGGGCGTAACTGGGTTGGGAATTGGACGCGGCATCGGCGCAAGTGAAACGCCACAATTGCCGCCGATTATGGTGGTCACGCCTTGGCTAACTTTGGGGGCCATGTCGGGGCTGGAAAGCATGATGCGGTCATCGTGGGTGTGCGAGTCGATGAAGCCCGGCGCTGCAATGCGGCCGGCCAGATCAATTTCTAAATCACCACGCAAGCTTGAAAGATCGCCGATGCGAACAATGCGGTCTCCGAGAATGCCGATGTCGCCGTTGAAGCGTGGTGCACCGGTGCCGTCCACGATGCAGGCGTTGCGAATCAGAAGGTCAAAAATTTTCTGCATCAATAGCCTCTCAATAAAAAAATGCGAACCAGAGCCCGTTTTTACAGCAGCGCACCGCGCGCTGCAATGGGCCACAGAGCCTCCACCCGATCTCCTCGGATGCAGACCAGTTCGTCGTACAAATTAACAGTGGGGTCGCAGTGACCGGGCACCAACATCAGTTGATCACCCAGACTCAGTGCATCAGCATCGCTGGTGCTGAGTACGCCATGCTCGTCAGCAGCTTTGATGTAACGCAGGTCTGTGCGCTGCCATACGGTGGGCATGCCTGAGTCCACGCTGGACGCTTTGAGGCCAGCGTCAATGACTGCATAAGCAGTGGCGTTACGACTCATGACGGTGGTGCGCACAAACAGGGCATGCTCAAACGCGATATCGCCTGCTGCGTGCTGGTTGTCGCTATAGTCGCGGTCCATGAAGATGTAGGAGCCGGCTTGTATTTCGTTGAAGACACCCGAGTCGCGCTCATGCAAGAAGCTGCCAGTGCCAGCGCCCGTGATGCTCTCGACTGCTATGCCGCATGCCTCAATGGCCTGCCGACTTAGGCGCGAAGCCTCGACGGTGCCGGCAATGGCCGCGGCCCGTTCTTGCGGCAAGCGCATGTGCTGGGCCGCACCGTGGTAGCACTGCAGACCCGCAAAACGAAGAGAGCGATTGGCAGCTATTTGTCGCGCTAAAAGGGCTGCAGCTTCACCAGGGGCAACGCCGCAGCGGTTAGATCCAACATTGACTTCGATATAGACATCCAGATTGACTGAGTGCGATTTTGCTATAGCCGCCAGCGCTTGCACCTGTTGTGGGTGATCCACCAGAACCCCTATGCGTGCGGAGCGTGCCAGTGGTCCAAGATGACGCAGTTTGGCGTCTCCCATGACTTGATTGGTAATCAGAATATTTTGGATACCAGCCTGAACAAACACGGCGGCCTCACTGAGCTTTTGGCAGCAAATGCCAACCGCTCCGAGAGCGATTTGTCGAAGTGCAATCTGTGGGCACTTGTGACTTTTTGCATGAGCGCGAAGGCGCACCTTGCTGCCTTGTAGCGCCGTGGCCATGCGCGCCAAATTACGCTCGAAGGCATCGAGATCCAGAACGAGTGAGGGTGTGTCGATCAGGCTGATGTGATCGCCCGGTTGTGCGGCTTGCCAAGGGCTCATGGATATATCTAATTCATTAAAAAAATAGGATCTATTTTAATAATCACAACAAAGCATTAATCGAGTTTTGCGCCGGATATTTTGACGACTTCAGCCCATTTAATTGTTTCTCGTCGCGAGAGTTCACGAAATTCTTCCGGCGAGCTAGGAGCTATCTCTGCATCAAGCATTTGGAAACGTTCACGCAATACTGGACTGGCCAATGCAGTTCGAATTTCAGTATTAAGTCGGTTTACAAGTTCCTTAGACATGTTCGCTGGGCCAATAATCCCGCCCCATGCGGTCACATCAAAACCAGGCACGCCTGATTCTGAAATCGTGGGAACATCAGGGTATTGGGCAGAGCGCTGCATGCCAGAAATTCCTAAGGCTCGCATGCGTCCGGCCTTGACGTGCGGACCCACTACGGGTGTGTTTTCCAGCATGATGTCGATTTCGCCCCCGATCAAATCGTTGATGGCGCCAGTTACAGCTTTGTAGGGTACGTGGACCATGGTTGTTTGTGTCATGCTGCGCAGGAGCTCTCCCCCAAGGTGGCCAGAGGTGCCATTGCCCGCAGTGCCTTGAACCAATTTGCCTGGATTTTTCTTGGCGTAGGCAATCAACTCTGACACATTTTTGACTGGCAATTTGTCCTTTACTACCAGCAGGTTGACCACCCGCAGGGCGCCCCCGATCAGTGTGAGGTCCTTGTCTACCTCGTAGGGCAACTTAGACATCAAGGCGCGGTTGGTGGCCAATGAAACGATATTGCCGTAGGCAAGCGTGTAGCCGTCAGGTGCTGCACGCACCACCTCCATGGTGCCAATGACGTAGGAGGCACCGGGTTTGTTGTCGATGATGAAAGGTACGCCCATTTGCTGTGACAACTGTGTGGCCAGCGCACGCATCAATATGTCTGGTGCACCCCCTGCCGCAGATGGCACGATCAAGCGGATCGACTTGTCAGGGTAAGCGGCGAAACTTGGCAATGGCAACACCGCGGTCAAGGCAAGGGCGAAGGCTAAAAGGTGGCGTTGTTGCATTTTGAAAACTCCCGCGTGGCTGATCAATTCATCGGTTTTGGGCAAGGCTTAATGCTGCATTTTTGCTTCTTGGTAAATGGCATAAAGCTTGGCATACATGGGCCCTGGTTTGCCTAGTCCGACTGGTTTGGAGTCGATCAAGGTGACTGGCAGGATCTCTTTGGTGGCAGATGACAAAAGCACTTCATCAGCAGCGAACACCTCATCTTTTGCGATGGCGCGCATCTCCAAAGGAATAGCATGTTTTGCGCAAAGCTCTTCAAAAAGTCCGTAACGGATACCTTCCAACACCAGGTTGTTTTTCATTGGCCCTAGCAGGGTTTGGTTTTTTACAATCCAAACATTGGATGCTGAGGCTTCGGTTAAAAATCCATCACGAAACTGAATGGTTTCAATCGCGCTATGTTGTGCAGCGTTTTGAGCCGCAAGAACATTGCCTAACAAGGATGTGGATTTAATATCGCAGTGCAGCCAGCGCATGTCCAGCATGGTGACACATGCCACGCCAAGTTCGCGCATTTCTTGGGTGGGGGCAGACATTGCATTAACCATGATGAACACGGTTGGTTTGGTGTTGAGCGGAAATGCATGCGCACGGGTTGCCACGCCGCGGGTCACTTGGATGTAGACCAACAGATCAGAACCGTCAGATTTTTCTATGAGATTTGCAATGATCTGCAGCCATTGCTCATTGGAATAGATGTTGTCTATGCCCACAGCGGCAAGGCTTCGAGTGAGTCGCTCCAAGTGCTGCAACGGCCGAAACAATTTGCGCCGGTAGACTGGGATAACGTCATAAACACCGTCGCCAAATATAAAACCGCGGTCAAGTACCGAAACACTGGCTTGGGACAAGGGCACAAATTGCTCATTGAGATAAACAACTTCCTCACTCATAAATAAAACTCCGATTCATAAAAACTAAATTTTAATCAATCAGTTTTTGAGACGACCCACAATGATCAGTATTGCACCTTGTGTCAGCATTCATCATCGTGAATACCCTTGGTAGGACAGCGGGAAGCTTTATATCAGCAGCCAATCATGGAGAACTGGTAAGCCGGAATTGGGGTAAGTGGTCTGATTGAATCGCCCCGGGTTTTCAGGAGGCCACTGCATATCAACGTCAACTGAGCTTAACTTGACGATGCCGTTGGCAGGTGTGCATTGAGTACTTTTCAATTGCAACGCCATTTCATTTCGGTACACATGCCAGACAGAGAAGGACTTGCTTGATTTGGAATCAATCAATCCGAATGACCAGCCAATCGGTCATTCAGCCTATGTGCTTATGACTTAATGGATTAGTTTCTATAAATATGTGACTTTTTACAGCGCAATCAAATAGGCGTTGAGCAACCAAGGCGCTGAAACAGCAATGGTTGTGAAGGTGCCGACCATGCCCGTCACACGGAAAAATTTTCCATGGGCCTGTAATGAACTGATCCCGAAGCATGAAAAAACCTGACAACCACAAACAAAACTCCAAGAGAGCGCAGTGGCCAAATTGGCCCACCTTGAAAGCCCACAAAGGCCAGAGCAAAGTAATCGGCGCGTATTCAGCAAAATTTGCATGCTGTGGCATGGCGCGCATCATTTCATCGTCACCGACGTTACCAATGGAAATTCGGGCTTTACGAATCACACCAATGGTTCTTGCACTGAGGTAAAGAGGGAGAAACGCCAGCAGTTATAAGTAAATTAGTACTAATTAAAACATAGCAATTTAAATTTTTAATAATTAATTAAGTTATATTTTTTTGCATTTTGATAAAATCAGAAACTGTCAATTCAACATTTCGGCCGTCAAGAGAAACAAGAATGCTGGTGTTAGTCTTCATAGCCGGATCTTTTGCTGAGTGTGCCGCTCGAAGCATCGCTGCATATGAACCCGCTAAATCTGGGTCAGATAAAGTACGGATGTCTTCTGGGTTCATTAGTTGCCAGTCAATCAGTTTGGACTGAGGGAGGATTTTGGTCAAGCTTTCAACCCAAGGCTCCTGCCGAATCCAAGGTTCCTTGGGACCTGGTGAAGTTCATGTGATCTGCCTCCGTAAACCATACCAGTCTATTTCCCAATCAGTATAGACATGTTCACGAATTTTTGATGGCCTTGTGATCGTGTATGACGGGTTCTAGATCCGGGTGTGAGTTTCCCGAAAAGAAACTCAGGGAACCCATTTTTTCTGCAACTGGCAAGTGATTGGTCAGCCTAAGCCCAAAGGCAACGCCGTTTTGTAACGCACCTGTTTCAGCGCAAAGCTGGATCTTATTTTCTCGACGCCCGGAATGGGCGAGAGTTGATCCAATATAAATTTTTCGAGCGCTTGTATGTCTTTGACCGCCACTCGCAATAAGTAGTCGCTGTCTCCCGTCATCAAATAGCACTCCATCACTTCATCATGTTGGGCAATGTGGGCTTCGAAGTTTGCTAAGGCTTCTTTACTTTGGGTTTTCAGGCTGATTGAAATAAAAACTGTGAGGCCTAAACCCAAAGCACTTGCGTTTGCCAGTGCCACGTATTTTTCAATGACGCCTGCGGCCTCCAGTGCTTTGACCCGGGCAAGGCAAGGGGATGGCGAAAGGCCAATTTTTCGAGCAAGTTCAACGTTGGTCAAACTTCCGTCTCGCTGCAGATGATCCAATATGCGTATATCTGTTTTATCTAAATTCATATGCCGCCAATTCAATTTATTTAGCATTTTATGCTTTAAATAGCTTGTTCAATAGATGAAATTGATAGCCTATTTTGTTACTTGGCAATTAAAGTTCTCAACATGAACGCTTCAGTTGACCTGACCCAATTAGACCAAGACGCCAATCCAGAAGAAACTGCGGAGTGGCGAGATGCTTTGTTATCTTTGCTTGCCAATGAGGGGCCAGAACGTGTAAACCATATTTTGAACAGTTTGACTGTTGTTGCGCGGCAGTACAGGACAGGTTGGCAGCCTGACCTCAACACGCCCTATGCAAACTCCATTTCTGTTGACGACCAACCGGAGTTTCTGGGAGACATTCAAATTGAAGAACGCTTAACGTCGATCATGCGTTGGAACGCATTGGCCATGGTTGTTCGCGCAAATCAAGCTTACGGGGAATTAGGTGGGCACATTGCAAGCTATGCGAGCGTCGCAGATTTGTTTGAAACTGGTTTTCACCATTTCTTTCAAGCGCGAACCGCAGAACAGGGCGGCGACTTGGTGTTTTTTCAACCGCACAGTGCGCCAGGTGTTTATGCGAGGGCTTTTCTAGAAGGGCGTTTAACGGAAGAAGACTTGTTGCATTACCGCCAAGAAATCAATGCGAAAAAAATGGGTGCACGCGGACTTTCCAGTTATCCGCATCCTTGGTTGATGCCCGATTTTTGGCAGTTTCCGACGGGGTCTATGGGACTGGGGCCTATCAGTTCAATCTACCACGCTCGTTTCATGCGCTATTTAACGCACCGTAATTTGTTGCAGTGCGAAGGCCGTAAGGTTTGGGGCGTCTTTGGTGATGGTGAGATGGACGAACCCGAGAGCATGAGCGCTCTGACCTTGGCTGCACGTGAACGACTAGACAACTTGGTGTGGGTAGTGAACTGTAATTTACAGCGCTTAGATGGCCCAGTGAGAGGAAATGGACGAATCATCGATGAGCTAGAAAAATTATTTTGTGGCGCCGGCTGGAAGGTCATCAAATTGGTTTGGGGTAGTGACTGGGACGGTTTGTTTGCGCGCGATACCACGGGCGCCTTATTGAAAGCAGTTTCCCAAACTGTAGACGGGCAAATGCAAACATTTGCTGCAAAAAACGGGCGTTACAACCGCGAAAATTTCTTTGGACAAAACGAAGACTTGAAACGCTTAGCTGAGGGAATGACAGATGAGCAAATCGATCGTTTAAAACGCGGGGGCCATGATGTCGTGAAGATTTATGCCGCTTATGCTGCTGCGCTTGCGCATCAAGGGCAGCCAGTAGTAATTTTGGCACATACGAAAAAAGGCTTTGGTATGGGCAGTGCCGGTCAAGGAAAGATGACAACGCACAGCCATAAGAAATTTGATGAACAAGAATTGATTGAATACCGTAATCGATTCGATTTGCCGTTCACAGATGAACAAGCAAAAAGTTTGGCCTTTTACAAACCTGCGCCAAACAGTGCAGAGATGTTATACCTGTTAAAGCATCGCCAAGATCTAGGTGGCAGCATGCCAAAACGCGAGACTCACTGCGCGATTTTGCCCGTTCCCTCAGTAGAGACATATGCCCAGTTTGCGATTGCAGCAGATGGCAAAGAGATGAGTACAACCATGGCTTTTGTGCGCATGTTGGCTAACTTGTTGAAAGACCCTGTCTTGGGAAAACGCTTGGTTCCAATCGTGGCAGATGAAGCGCGTACCTTCGGTATGGCAAATCTGTTCAAGCAAGTTGGAATCTACAGCAGTGTCGGGCAACGTTATGCGCCAGAAGATATCGGCTCTGTGCTGAGTTACCGCGAAGCATTAGACGGCCAAATTTTAGAGGAGGGCATCAGCGAAGCTGGGGCGCTTGCGAGTTGGACCGCTGCTGCAACCAGCTACAGCGTGCACGGTTTTGCCATGTTACCTTTTTATATTTATTACTCAATGTTTGGTTTCCAAAGGGTAGGTGATGCTATTTGGGCCGCTGCTGATCAAAGAGCCAGAGGCTTTTTGTTGGGTGCGACGTCTGGCAGAACTACTTTGGGTGGTGAAGGTTTGCAGCATCAAGATGGCAGTAGCCATCTCGTTGCTGCAACCATTCCCAATTGCAAAGCGTATGACCCTGCTTTTGCAGGCGAGTTGGCCATTATTTTGGATGCAGGAATGCGTGAAATGGTAGAGCAACAGACGGATGTTTTTTATTACATCACTTTGATGAACGAGAACTACTCAAATCCAGACATCTCAATGGAAAATGCCCATGGCGTTTTGCGGGGGGCTTATCAATTTGCAAACTTCAAAGCGGAAAACGGCAACCCAAAAAAATTTGTGACTTTGATGGGATCTGGTGCTATTTTGCTAGAAGTGCTAATCGCAGCTAAGACCTTGGTTGCGCAAGGTGTCGATGTCGAGGTAATCAGTGTGACAAGTTGGAGTGAGTTGGCCAGTGATGGTCGGACATGCACTGACCAAAGTAATCAGAAGGTGCCCTACCTAACGAACTTGCTGTCTAAAGGTAAAGGGCCCGTATTGGCTGCTTCAGACTATGTTTGCGCTGTGACCGAATGTGTTAGAGCTTTTGTGCCACCAGGGCGAATTTATAAAACCTTAGGAACAGATGGATTTGGGCGGAGCGACACTCGCGCCGCATTACGCAATTATTTTGGTGTTGACGCAGCTGCCATCGTAAGAGGAGTCACTCTGATGTTGCCATGATTGATGTAAGTGGTTGCGTGTGCATTTGCTATTTTTATTGCTTCTAGCCTGTAATCAATGGGATGGACGCTCCCACCTAATCGGCATCGTAATGCGCCAAAGTGGAGATGCGAATCAACCACTTAAACAGACAGTAGCATCCGATATGAAGGTTACAACAGTAGGCATCGATCTGGCAAAAAATGTGTTTCAACTGCACAGAGTCAATGAGTTTGGCAAGAGCGTCATGAAGAAGCAGATCCGGCGCGACCAGATGGCCGAGTTGGATGCGAAGAGCGAGAAGTACAAAGCAGGGAGAACTGAACAACCGATTGCTCAGGCGATCATGAAGTGATGGCAAGACAGGTCAGACCGTGGTTGACAAAGCCCGTGCCAGCCGGGGCACCCAGAGTGCGTGTAAGCGATCGAGGCGTCAACCAGCGAATCCCATCAGGGACAGTGGCAATAGTCACACCAAAAGTCCGAATGTACGGGTGCAATCTTTACCTTCGAGTCGTCATGAATTGAAAGCTTGGCAAAACGGGAGCGTCCATGTACGGCGCGGCAAACCATATTGAATCGATGTTGATCATCAGGCATCGCCCCCGCGAAGGAAATCGCGCGGAATCTGCCAATGACGATGAGACATCTGGGTGATCGGTGAAGAAGCCATCCATTAATTAGCGCTAAGAATTTGTACCAGTCGCATCGTTGCAATGACTACGCCCTTCTCCAGGCACTAAGCGCAGCTAACAAAATGGCCACACCAGCCGCCCAGGGCATCAGACCTATCGTGCCCGCCCAAATTGCTTCAGGCTGTGAAGCCCCCTGAGTTAAGGCCTGGTTTTGCAGCAGCTCCATCAACCAAAGCCAGACCAAGGCGCCGACCACAATGCCGAAGGTACGGGTAACTAGAGTTAGACTGCCAGATAGCCCCCGCGCGGAATCTGACAAGGTGGCCACCACCTTGTCGGCATAGACAACCTGAAACACCCCCAAGCCCAAACCCTGAAGGAGCAGGGTCACGGCCATCAAGGGCCAGGCATGGGCCAGCGATACCGCGCCTATCAAGGCCAACCCTAAGGCCATAAGCCCTTGTGCCAAGTTGCCAACAGTCTGCAGATTCATTAGGCGCAGCAGCAAAGGGGCAACGCCCGAGCCAGCCAACACACCCAGGGCCCATAAGGACAACATTGCGCCACTGGCTATTTCACTCCACCCAGCTGCAGGCAAGGCATATGGCAAGCTCAGGGCGATGGTGAAACTACAGAACTGAACCACCACACTTTCTATGTTTATCCAAGCGAAATCAGCATTGCGCCGCATTAGGCTCCAAAGACCGTGCACGCTTCCCGGTTGACTTGCGTCGGGTGTCCTCAGTTTCTGCACACGCAGGCGACGGGACAGCCAAGGAGTGCATAACAAGGCTAGCAGCACAATAGGAACCCTAAAACCGTAAACCCCGGCCCAGCCCCAATACAACATGCTGATGCCCCCGAGCAATGGAGCCAACAAACCAGCCGCTGCAAAAATGGCACCATACACCGACAGCGCCAATGTGCGCTGCTCGAAGGACAACAAAGCCATGGCCAACGCTGGGGCGCATGACAAAGTTAGCGCCACCCCGATACCTTGCAAAACCCTTCCAGTCAGCAGCCAGCCATAAGCAGGAGACAGTGCACACGCGGCCATTGCAAGCGCAGATATCACCAGGCCCCAGCGAAACACGCGCAGGTGCCCTAAGCGGTCTCCAAGCACACCGCAAAACAGCATCAGGCTGCCATAAGTGATGACATAGCACACAGCCACCCAGCGAATGCCGGATGTTGACAAAGCAAATGCTTCGGTCATTGCGGGAAAGGCCAAGTTAACCGCAAAGTCAAGCGGTGCGATGGAGGCACCGAGGCCGACGATGGCAAAACCCAGGTAAGGCTTACCTGTGCGGGCGCAAATTCCTCTGTCAAGTGGACAATTCAAAACTAGAGATTTCCTAAACAAATTTCCTAGGCATAAATTCCATAGGGACCATGTCGCCCAGGGACCGATGGAACCTGAACTCGTATTAAACCTGAATCCAGTCGTTTCATAACTAAAGTGTTGCCGCTGCACCTCCACCTGGTCAAATCAACTTCGCGTTAACAATTGAGAATTGAGTGCCTAAAAAATCACTGCAGAGTGTTTTAAGCAGATTCGGAAAGTAGCTTAGCTTGCTTTCTATGAATTCAATCTGCAGTTCATCAAGTCCAGTGAATCAGATTGGACCATCCTTCGTCCAGGTGCCTTGACTGGCAACTTTTGTGCGTAAATTTATCAAGCTTACGATCAACCGAATGATTGACGCAATGGCATTATTGATCGGTCATATGCAACATATTTTTGCATAAAAAATCACAAACCATGCAGGTCTTCGCATAGCCTATGTGGTGATGTAGTAGCTTGCCAGAGGATTGAATTTTCTATGCAAAAATTTATAAATTCACAATTAATTGATGAATAAATTGATCATTATGAGATTAATTGAATTCAATCAGTCCATTTGCCATAGCAAAAGAAATGTCTGATCCCCGACATTAACGCTTCCTCAACTTGCAGAGCTTGATTTGCTCTGTTGAGAAAGCGTTGCTTGTCAACTTCTATTGAAGCCATTGACCAGTCTCTGAAGTCCCGGCTCACACCAGAATTGAATCTTAAAATAAGAAAATTGGAATGCCCCTGATCATTTTCAATGACTTTGAAGATCGAATTGACATTTACTGCAGAGCCTTAGAGTACTTGAAGAAACCAGCCTGTATGCGAGATCAGAATTCCAGTGATTTAGCGGGTCGGATTTTTGCAAAGGTATGTGACATTAATTTTTCCTATTAAATACCCTCTAAAAGTGAACGGCTTCGGCACACCAATTGAATCAGTTGTTGATCAAGGGCTTATATTGAATTAATGAATAAAATGGTCATTGTTAAAACCTTTATTTAAAAAAAATTTTCTTTGAAGTATTGTACATTTTTCAGTTCCAATAAATAAACGTCTTCACGAGAAGATAAACAACAAAAGCCGAAATACTAAGCAAGGAATGAAAATGATATTCATTTAAGCTGGTAAATTTAACGAGTGATCATGACTATTTGGTCAGCATTCACCTAAGCCCCGAAAACTATTCAAATCATGGACAAGTAAAAAGTAAAATTTATTTAATTAAATCTTGAGCTTGTGTTGGGTCTAACGGTAAAAGTTGAGGCATTAGTGAATGCTTTTAAAAGAACAAGGGCGCTTGTTTGCGCCTTTGTTCATCGTCAAACGGTTAAGGTACTGATGGTAATTTTTAGGCAGTCGAATTATGGTTTGACGTAATTCGTAATTTTGGCGGTAAAAGCAGACAATATCCCTGGCATCAAAGCGTACTCACTAGTTAGAGTTACTGGCGTTGTGTCGGAGGTCTTAAAGCAATTGGCCTTAGTGCCAATCGGGCACTGGATGGAAGAGGCGTAAGGGTCAGCATCTGTAAACCGAAAGAACACATCATACTGAGTGCCACTGCTGCTCTGAGTCACGCTGTAGTCGTTATCAGTTCCAACCAACACCACATAGCTGCCATTTGCCAGTTGTGGACCAATGGCAAGACCTTCCCATTTTTCAGGTGACTTGTTGCCTAGAGCTGTCAAAGTGTTGGCAGCCAAGTCCATCACCTTGTCTACTTTAGTAACAGCACCTGCAAACACATCCGTGGTGGGCAACGTGAGGTTGGTAACGTCCACTGCGCCTGTTAAGTCGATTTGGTAAACCTCCTTGTCTGCGGTGGCCAATGTAGCCCCTGCGCCAATGCCCCGGTTGTTTCGCTCAAGCACCAGAAATTTGTCATTACCCAAGGCCACTAAAGACGAAATGCCCTGACCCTCACCTGCGCGTTTCATACGGTATGCATACTGCGCCACTGCAGCACCGGTGGCTGCGTCAAATTTAACAATCCGATTATGAACCCCATTTCCGCCGCCTTCGTTGAGCATCGCACTTTGCAACATCGCGTAAACAAACAGACCGTCAGGGCTTATGGCCAAGCCTTCGAAGCCCCTGTTGGTGCGTTTGCCAGCGGTATTGCCTGTATCGGCAGCGAAGTTTGCAACGCCTGTCGCTGCAGTGCGAGGGATCAAGCCTGCGGGAGTCGTGAAGGCGCGAACAAACTGACCGGCACGGGTAAATTCATAAAGAGATGGGCCGTATTCGTCGGACACCAGCAGGTTGCCATTTTTGGGGTTGATGACAATGCCTTCAGGATCGAAGGCATTGGCCAATGCACTGGTTGGGTTGGGTGCAATGCCATTGAAAGGCTGAGTTCCGCGCATAAACTTAATGGTCTCAACAACACGGAAGTTGCTGATCGAACCGGTAGCATTGATGTCAACTTCAAAGCGTTGCACGCGTGTTTCATAATTTAATAAACCACCACCAGGGCCCCTGTCCGACAAACCCCACCACTCTCTGCGAGTTGCATCGTAGTAGATGTCGGAGAAATATCCCAAGCGTCGATCAGCCGCTGTGCCAGTTGACAAATCTACCGCATCACCGGCAAGGGCCAATCCATTTTGAAAAGTGGCTTCAGAGAAATTTGTGACTTGCGGACTGCTTCCTCCGCAACCGGTTATAGCTATAGCTAAGGAAGCGGCGCTCGCCAGAGGGATCCAGCGAAAAAGGGTTTTGACATTTACCATAGTTAATTTATCTCCAGTTTATTGAACTATGTTGACGGTCTAAGGTGAAACATTTGTGACAATCACACTGTCCGAGATGTTCGGATGACGGTAGGGTCGAAATTTGCATGTAAAACGATTGTCACAAAATCTAAA
>Ga0164294_10003611_pt1 | contig 13728 bp, 12 predicted proteins | sample GEODES005metaG_FD_111479 | JGI IMG/M metagenome (GOLD analysis project Ga0164294, IMG submission 111479) | Oligotrophic lake water microbial communities from Sparkling Lake, Wisconsin, USA - GEODES005 metaG | ecosystem: Environmental > Aquatic > Freshwater > Lake | place: USA: Sparkling Lake...
CCGCCACCGCCACTGCTGGCTTCTTTGGGCTTTGAAATGTTCACAATGATCGAGCGGCCGCCTACAGACATGCCATTCAGACCCTGGATGGCTGCTTCAGCTTGTTCGCTGCTGCCCATTTCCACAAAGCCGAAGCCTTTGGAGCGGCCGCTATCGCGGTCCATCATGACTTTGGCTGAAGCCACGTCGCCATAGGCGGCGAAGTTCTCACGCAAGTTGTCGTCGTTGATTGAGTAAGGCAAGTTGCCCACATAAATTTTGCTGCTCATGTTGAGCCTTTCAGAAATTGCCCACAGGCTTTAAAGAACGTTGTGAGCGGGAGAGAACGGAGTCCGTCAGGGCGCCGAAGAGAAATGAGTTGACAGAAAAAGACTGTCATTTCAGAGTGGGAGGGAGTTCAGGTTCCGATAACGCAACCTGGAAGGGCTTGAAATGCAATAAAAGAAGTCTGCAGCCCGACAGAGCAACTTTGAAACTTGACAGTATTGTACGCTTTATGCCCAATCTTTTCTGAGAGCATGAGTGTTTATGATCGGGGTTTGTTAATTTGGAGGGTGAAACACATGTCAACATTTACCGAACAACTGAAATCTGAGATAGCACGAATCGCTAAAAAAGAGGTTCGTGCTGAAACTAAACAACTCAAACAATTTGCGGTGCTGCAACGTTCAGAAAATGCCGCACTCAAGCGCCGCGTGTCTGAATTGGAGTTGGCACTCAAACGCGTGGGCAAAGCGCAAGCCACAACCACTGCCGTTCAACCCGAGATCGAGGCCGGCCCTGCATTGCGTTTTCGGGCGGGTGGGTTTGCCTCATTGCGCAAAAAGCTGAATTTAACGGCTGCTGAAATGGCGAAACTTTTGAATGTGTCGCCACAGTCGGTGTACCACTGGGAGATTGGTAAATCACGTCCACGTGCGAGCCAATTGCCTGCTATTTCTGCCGTGCGTAAAATGGGTAAAAAAGAAGTGACTGAGCGTTTAACCGCTTAATTTGCACGCATTGGGGTGGCAATTTGAGCGCACTGCAAGAGAATAATTCAGTCACTTTTATCGGCTCTTTGACTGTACTTTGTCGGCTTTGAAATAGACGAATTCACCCAGCTAACCAATGAAGCAACGCCCATCCATGACAGACTCGACAGCGACGCTTGAGCAAATTCATACCGAAGTTCTGGTGATTGGGGCGGGCCCTGTAGGCCTGGCTTTGGCCGGTGACCTGGGCTGGCGAGGCCGTCAGGTTCTGGTGATTGACAAAGGCGATGGTTCTATTTTTCAGCCCAAAATGGATCTGGTGGGCATCCGGACCATGGAGTTTTGCAGGCGCTGGGGCATTGTGGATGACGTGGAGCGCAGTCCCTACGATCGGGATTACCCCCAAGACAATGTTTATCTCACCACGCTGCGGGGTTTTGAGTTGGGGCGTCAAGAGATGCCTTCCATGCGGCAAGAGCAAGCGCCCCCTGAAAGCCCACAAAAACGCGAGCGCTGTCCGCAGAACTTTTTTGATCCTATTCTGCGGGAGTTTGCTGAACGTCAACAAGGTGTGCGGTTGGTCTTTCAAACACAATACGACTCTTTTTGTGAGACTGACCAGGGCGTCACTGCTGTGGTGAAGGATGCCTTGACGGGCGCTTACAAGCAGATTCATGCCCGTTTTCTGGTGGGATGTGACGGAGCCAAAAGCCAGGTGCGCGAGCAATTACAAATCGATATGAAGGGCAAGGGCCTGCTAAGTTACACCACGAATGTCATTTTTCGTTGCGCGCAATTTAACCGCTTGCATGACAAGTCGCCTGGCTACCGCTACATGTTTGTAGGTCCCACGGGAACGTGGGCCACGATCGTGGCCATCAATGGCAAAGACCATTGGCGTATGTCCATCATTGGCAATGCCCAAAATAAGCTCATGTATACAGAGTGTGAGCTTCGTGACTTTGCCTATCAGGCATTAGGCCAATCTTTTGAAATGGAAATTTTAAGTGTTCTACCTTGGCAGCGCGCCGAGTTGGTTGCTGACAGTTATGGCGACGGCCGCGTCTTCATTTGTGGTGATGCCTGTCATTTGACGTCGCCCACCGGGGGCTTGGGCATGAACACGGGTATTGGAGACGCGGTGGACTTGTCCTGGAAACTGACCGCGCTGCTGGAAGGCTGGGGCGGTCCCCTGTTGCTCAGCGCGTATGGCATCGAGCGCCGGCCCGTGGCGGTGCGCATCACACGCTTTTCAACGAGCAATCTGGAAACCATGAAGCAAGTCCCCAGCAGCCCCCTCATTGCTGAGGACTCTGCAGAGGGGCAAGCCGTGCGTGAGCGGGTCGGGCGGGCTCTGTCCGAAGGGCTTAAGAAAGAGTGGTTTTCGCTGAACATGCATTTGGGTAATCGCTATGTCGGCTCACCCATCAACATCGATACAGAGCCGCAAGATCAAGAATGCATGCGGGTCGAATTTGAAGATGCGATTCATTACCGCCCTTCAACACGCGTCGGGTGTCGCGCCCCGCACGTCTGGCTGGCGGACGGGCGATCGACTTTGGATTTTTTCGGTCGAGGGTTTGTCTTGGTGACGGCAGAGACTGATCAAAATCACCATTTGACCGATGCTGCTCAGCAATGGGGTATTCCTGTTCAACAGATCTGCTTTCTCAGCGCTGAGGCACGGCGCTTGTATGAAAAGAACTTTGTCTTGGTCCGACCTGACGGCCACGTGGCTTGGCGGGGCGATGTGTTGCCGCATGACTTGAAGGCTTGGTTGCTGGTCGTTGCGGGACATGGCCTGGCCAATCAGAGCCTCAACCAGGCACAGGTCGCAGGGTCCGACCCATGGGCCCTTCCCTGATCGGCGCATGAATTTCGATACCATGATGAAATACGTGTTGGGCGAGGCATCTTGAAAGCACTGAAGCCCGTTGAATCTTTGTTTGTTTCTGTTTGATGTTGGATATATCCCTATGAAAGTTTTTCAATTCAATGGCGGTCGCATCGGTGTCACCGTTGGAGCCCAGTCGTATGACTTGACCGAGGCCTTGGATGTCGACACCCAGTCTTGGCCGCCTGTGCAAATGGTGCAGTTCATTGCGAACATCGACCACAGCATGGCCGGTATATTGACCCATGCCTTGACGAAAAAAATCGATGTGACAACGGTTCATCTCGATGTGCCGATTTCCTGGCCCAATAAACTACTGGCCTTCCCGGTCAACTACCTTGCCCACGGTGTGGAGATGAAATCGGTCAACCGGGCCGATTTGAATGGCTTCTTCTTGAAAGCCAATTCCTCTTTGTCGGGCCCCAATGACGCAATCGTGTTGCCCGATTTGCCTGGACGCGAGATTCACCATGAATGTGAGTTGGGGATTGTGATCGGCAAAGGCGGCCGCAACATTTCACGTGAAGACGCGTACAAACATGTGTTTGGCTACGCCTGCCTGATCGACATGGTGGTGCGTGGCAAAGAAGAGCGTGTGATGCGCAAGTCCTACGACACTTTTTGCCCCTTCGGTCCTTGGATCACGACTGCAGACGAAGTGCCGGATCCGGGCAACTTGCAGACCCGTCTGTGGGTGAACGATGAATTGCGTCAAGACGCCAACACCAAAGATTTGATTGTGGACATACCCGGCATGATCGAGCTGTGCTCCAAAGTGGCCACTTTGTACCCCGGCGACATCATTGCGGCAGGAACCCCTGCAGGCGTAGGACCTGTGCAGCGTGGCGACCGTGTGCGGATTGAAATCGAACATGTTGGTGAGATGTCATTGATCGTGAAGTAAACGGAAAGCGGTCATGTCAAAATCAAGCGCCATTTCCTTTGACACAGCGCAAGACCTTGCGACTCTGCATGGCATGCTCGATCAGGTGAAAATGAAAAATGGCTGGGCCAAGCCCACGCCATCTTTGTACCCTGAACCCAAGCCACATTTTGTGCCAGCGCATTGGAAATTCACCGATGCTCGGCCAGCCCTGCATGCAGCTGGCCGCTTGGTCGGTACTGACAAAGCCGAGCGGCGCAACCTGATCATGGCCAACCCGATCGAGGGCAATGACTATGCCACGGTAGCCTCCTTGGTGGGGGCCTATCAAATGGTCAAGGCCGGTGAAGTGGCCCGCAGCCACAGGCACACCCCCAATGCCATGCGCATTATTTTGGAGGGCGGTCCCAAGGCTTACACCATTGTGGATGGTCAGAGCGTCCCCATGCTGCCGGGCGATGTGTTGCTCACTCCCAATGGGTGTTATCACGGCCACGACAATCAAAGCGCAGATGAAGCCTACTGGATCGACATTCTGGATGTGCCTTTAGTGCAGTTCTTGGGGCCGATGTTTTTTGAAGTTCACCCGGACCTTTTGCAAACCAGCACCCAGGTGAACCCCGAATCGCCCATGCGCTTTGCTTTCGCTGACTATTTGCCTCGTTTGATGGCCGCACCTGAAGTGGCCTCCGGTGTCAAAAGCTGGGTGCTGGGTCCGGCGACATTGACGAGCTTTGACCGCACGGTGGTTCACATGCGAGCGCAAACCGAGTGGTCCCGGCCTGCCGCCACCCCCAACGAAATTTGGGTGGTCCTGCGCGGGGAGGGGCACACGCAAGTTCAAGATCAGCGTTTTGACTGGCAGGCGGGTGATCTCATGGCCATGCCGTATTGGCATGCCCATAGGCACTGCGCTAGCCAAGACAGTATCCTGATACGGATGTCTGATGCACCCCTGATCCAATTTCTGGGCTGGGACCGTACAGGTGGTGCTTTTCTGGCCTGATAATTTTCATTGTTAACCTGGATAGATCTCATGAATCAACTTGTTAAACGTTTATTTATTTCTGTGGTTTTCTTCTTGCCTTGTGTGCTGTGGGCGCAGACCTACCCTGAGCGCCCCGTGCGTGTGGTGGTGAGTTACTCGGCAGGCGCGACCAATGACATCGTTGCGCGAGCCGTCGCCCAGCGCTTGAGCGTCGCATTCAAGCAAAATTTCTTTGTGGAGAATCGGGTGGGAGGCAACGGCACCATTGGCACCGGTTTTGTGGCCAAGGAGCCCGCAGACGGCTACAACCTGCTGTTGGGAAACACCAGCATTTTGGCGATTCACCCCAGCCTCTTCTCTTCGCTGCCTTATGACCCGGTGAAAGACTTCCAGGTGGTTTCGATTCTTGCCGAGTCCCCCACCGTGTTGGTGGTGAATGCCTCGGTGCCGGTTCGCACGGTGAAAGAGTTGGTGGCTTATTCCAAAGCCAATCCCAAATTGGTGGCCTATGGCTCGCCAGGCACAGGCACCCCCTTTCATTTATCGGGCGAATTGTTCAACAGCCAAACCGGCACGTCCATTTTGCATGTGCCCTATAAAGGTGCCGCCCCTGCGGTGGTCGATTTGCTGGGTGGACAGATCCAGGTCATGTTCGATAACCTGCCCAATGTGCTGAACCATATTCGCAGTGGCAAGTTGCGCGCTTTGGCCGTGACATCCGATGCACGCTTGAGCCAGTTGCCGGAAGTGCCCACCATGGCTGAAGCAGGTTTTGCAGGGGCAGAATCCTCCTCGTTTTTTGCATTTGTTGTGGCCAAAGGAACACCCGCAAATATTGTTCAAACCTTGAGTGCCAAAATTGCCGAGGTCATGCGTGAGCCAGCCATCAAGTCGCAGTTGTCTGATCTGGGGGCAATTCCTGTGGGCAATACGCCAGCGCAGGCAGCGCAATATGTGAATGAACAGGTGGTCAAGTGGACCAAGGTGGTCAAGGCCTCAGGCGCCAAAGCTGACTTGTAGACCCGCCACAAGAGCCCCGAGGGCTGCGACCCAACGGATGGCCTCTGACCATGGGGCCCACTTTTTCTGCTGCAGCAACCCCGTAATGGCTTGCAAGGACAGGCCTAGCCAAAGCCCGTAAAACGCCGCTTGATGCGCGTTCATCCGGTCAAAAATGATCAAAAAGTGCAAGAACGCAGGCACCAATAAAGCATATTGCGCGGATGCATAAATGATGATGTGCTTGGGGGTCTGAGGGGCATAGCGAACAAAGTGGGTGGGGTTGAATTGAACGGATGAATTTGTGGAAAGTACACGGGGTGAGCTCCAGATGATTTTCAACTTGGCGCTCCAGCCGGTGGCTTGCCGCATGTGCTGCCCCATGTCGCAGTAATGCGAGGTATTGGCCCACAAGGGGTTCAGGCTGTGCAGGGGTTTGCGTAAGCCGTAGATCACTTTTTCATCAAACCGCTCTGGGGCAAAAGTGCCGAAGAGTCGATCCCAAATCACCAACATGCCGCCGTAGTTTTTGTCGATACAGTAATCATTTTGACCATGGTGGACGCGGTGATTAGAGGGTGTGACAAAGACCCGGTCCAGCCAACCCAAGCGACCGATCAGCTCGGTGTGTACCCCAAATTGGTAGAGCAAATCGATCAGTCCAACAACCACCAGCATCTCCGGTGGTACGCCCAAGATCGCCATGGGAATGTAAAACAACCAGCTTAAAAAAACGCCGGTTGAAGATTGACGCAATGCGGTGGAGAGGTTGTAGTATTCCGATGAGTGGTGAATGCTGTGGGCCCCCCACAGCAGGCTCACTTCGTGGCCCATGCGGTGGTTCCAGTAATACAAAAAGTCGTACAGCAACAGCGCCACAAGCCACAAGAACACGTTATCAAGTGGCCAATGGGTGATGGACGCATGGTCATACAGGGCCACATAGGCGGCCAAGGAAGCCACTTTGGCGAACAAGCCCACCACTTGACTAAGCAAGCCCATACTCAAGCTGCCAATGGCATCGGGCAGGCTGTAAATAGCAAGTCCTTGTCGCTTGGCAATAGCCCATTCGGCCAGGATGCTGAGTAAAAAAACAGGGATGGCAAAAACGATGGGGTTCATTCAGAGGCCCATGAAAAAACCCACAGTATGAAGGCTGTGGGTTGGTCGGCAATCAGGGCTTTCCTTGGGCCTTGTCAGCTCAGACAGGAAGTGTGGTGCGCTCCCTGTTGACTTGGTCAACATGCCTGCTCGCCATCAATGCAGTGAAGAAGCCATTGAGCCACTGAAGGTTGACGGGTTTAGCTACAAAAATAGTTCCCTCTGGAAGGCTACCGCGAGACTCGACCTCATCGGCCGTCAAAGCCGATATGACCAAATAAGTCATGCGCTTAAAAAGAAAGTTTTGGCGCAAAGTGCGAAGCAATTCAAATCCATCGACGCCAGGCATGTTCAGATCGGCGATCAAAACGTCCGGCATGATGCTGGAGATATCGATCAAGGCCTCCAACCCCGAGCTCATGGCCGTGCAGTCCACAGGCATATCGCAACGTGTGCAGAAGTCACGCATCATTTCGCGTGTCACAGCATCGTCTTCGACCAGCAATACTTTGAGCCTGCCCTGTCTGCCCTCAGGCAGGGTTGACATCATGTTATGCCGGTGCTGGAACTCGCGAATGGAATGCATTGAAATCCGGCGGTGCCCGCCTTGGGTCTTCCAGGCTTGCAGTTCGGTCTTCTCGACCAAGGTTTGAATGGTACCAACTGACAAGCCCAGCAGCTTGGCCGCGTAGGTTGTGCCGCAGTAATCTTCGGGCCGCTCAGGGTGGTTGTGGATAGTCATGAATTGATTGTATTTAAATATGACTTATTTATACGTGAATAAGATACTAAATATGTAAATTGTTGCAATTTTAAAGATTTAAGTGACTTTTTGGTCTTTTAAAAAAGCAGGGCGGGCGTGATAACAGGTCTCGCCAGTGACATATTTTTTGGCGAAAAGGCCTCGCAGGGGCCTTACCATCAGACTGCTAAATCAGACCCATATAGGAGACCCGTGCATGACCGCTCACGCTGCGTTTTGGCCCAAAAGGCTGCCCTTTTCTATTTCACCCCCTGTGACCTCACTGTGGGTGAACTTGGAGGTCAGCGCCAAACGTTATCCCGATAAGTTGGCATTGGTCTTCATGGGGCAGACGTGGTCTTACGCGGCCCTCAAGCACGAGGCCGAGAAGCTGGCCGGTCGACTGTTGCAACTGGGGGTGAAAAAGGGCGACAGGGTGGTTTTGAACATGCAAAACTGTCCGCAACTGGTGTTTGCACACTTTGCTATTTTGCGACTCGATGCGGTGGTGGTGCCCGTCAATCCCATGAACCGGATGGAAGAACTCAAGCACTACATCACCGATCCTGATGCCCGAGTGGCCATTACTACCGCTGATTTAGCGCCCGAATTCGCAGCTGCGAGTGACGCTTTGCCTGTTGACCTACAACTCTTGCATTTGGTGGTGACGCAATTCACCGATGTGTTTGATCCTGAGCGGGCAGGCCCCGAGAATTTGCCCGCGCAGTGGCACGATTGGCTGGTCCCTGTGCGGGCCATGACCACGCTGGCGCATGGCGAGGTCCACACCTGGCGCGATGCCGTGTCCACGGACCTGCCATTGCCCGAGGTCACCGCCACCAGCAAGGACTTGGCAGTCTTGCCCTACACGAGCGGAACGACGGGACTGCCCAAGGGCTGCATGCACCCGCACGGCACGATCATGCACAACGCCATGGCTGGCGCCTTGTGGGGCAACGGAACCCCAGAAAATGTGAGCTTAGCGGTGGTGCCCCTGTTCCATATCACGGGGTTGGTCAGTGTCATGCACACCAGTGTTTTTTTGGGCGCCTGCCTGGTGCTGATGCCACGTTGGGACAGGGACGTCGCTGGATACCAAATTTCCAAATGGAAAGTGAGCCATTGGACCAACATCCCGACCATGGTGATCGATTTATTGGGCAGCCCACGCATTGACAGTTATGACCTTTCAAGCCTGGCCTATATCGGCGGTGGTGGTGCAGCCATGCCAGAATCTGTGGCGCAACGTTTGTTGGACCAATTTGGTTTGCGCTTCGTCGAGGGTTATGGCTTGACCGAAACCGCAGCCCCTTCGCACAGCAACCCTTCAGATGCGCCCAAAAAACAATGTTTAGGCATTCCTTTCATGAGCGTGGATGCCCGCGTGGTGGACCCCGACACTTTGAAAGAGTTGCCGCAAGGCGAGGCGGGTGAAATTGTGATGAGCGGGCCCCAGATTTTTGATGGTTATTGGAAGCGACCCGAAGCCAGTGCTGCAGTCTTTTTTGAGCGCGATGGCAAACGTTTTTTCCGATCAGGTGATTTGGGGCGCGTGGACGAAGACGGTTACTTTTTCATGACCGACCGTTTAAAACGGATGATCAATGCCAGCGGTTTCAAGGTCTGGCCCGCTGAGGTGGAAGCCCTGATGTTCCGACACCCCGCCATTCAAGAGGCGTGCATCATTGCCACCCGCGACGCCTACCGGGGCGAGTCCGTCAAGGCGGTGGTGGTACTGAGAGGCACCCACAAGGGGCAGGTCAGTGAGCAAGAGATCATCGATTGGTGCCGAGCCAACATGGCCGTGTACAAAGTGCCGCGCGTGGTTTCTTTTGTCGACGTATTGCCCAAGAGCGGCAGTGGCAAAGTAATGTGGCGCGCTTTACAAGAAGCCGAACAAGCAGGTACCCCATGAACTCATCTCTTCCTCGTTTGCGTTTGTCGGTTCTCGACCAATCTGTGGCTGTTGCGGGTCGGGGCCAAGACGAAGCGATTCGGCAAACACTGTCTTTGGCTCAGCATGCAGAAAGTCTGGGCTATGACCGGTTTTGGGTCAGCGAGCACCACAGCCATCCCAGCATTGTGGGCACTGCCCCCGAAGTGTTGATGGCGGCGATAGCCGCGCGCACAAGCCGCATCCGGTTGGGCAGCGCAGGGGTCATGCTGCCGCACTATGCCCCGTTGAAAGTGGCCGAACAATTCAGGGTGCTCGATGCCTTGGCACCTGGCCGCATTGATTTGGGCGTGGGGCGCGCGCCGGGCAGTGACGGGCGCACGGCGCAATTGCTCAACCCTGACCGGTATGCCAGCGAACATTTTCCGCAACACGTTATGGAGTTGCAAGCGTGGGTGACGGGTCAACCCCTGCCGCCCAGCCATCCCGGGCATAACGTGTTTGCCTATCCTTCAAGCGATACCTCGCCCGATGTGTGGATGCTTGGCAGCTCTGACTACGGTGCCCAACTGGCGGCGCATTTGGGTTTGCCTTATGCCTTTGCCTGGTTCATCACCGATGGGCAAGGCGCAGACCATGCCCTGCGGCTTTACCGCGAAACTTTCAGACCCAGCGAGCGCTTGGCCCAACCCAAAGCGACGGTGTGTATTTGGGCGTTGGCTGCAGACACCGAAGATGAAGCGTGGCGTTTATTTGACAGCCGTGCACGCTGGCGCATGGACCGTAACTTGGGACGAATTGGCCCTATGCTGCCGCCCGAACAAGCCCTGCGCGATTACTCTGTGAGTGAGCAATTGGCATTGGCCGAAATGAAGGAAAAGGCCATTGTGGGCACCGCCGCAGTGGTGGCTGAAAAATTAAACCAATTGGCCGAGCGTTTGCAAGTCCAGGAGGTGGTCGTCATCACCTGGACCCATGACCCGCAAGCCCAACGCCACTCCTATGAATTGTTGGCGCAAGAGTTTGCGCTGACCCCTCAAACCTGAAAATCTGGAGATACCCATGTTCACTACTGCAATCGCCGGCAGTTTGCCCAAGCCCGAATGGTTGGCTGAAACCCAAAAATTATGGCCCCAATGGAAGTCTTCTGGAGACAGCCTGTTGCGCGCCAAAGCCGACGCCACCTTGCTGTGGATCAAGGCCCAAGAGGACGCCGGTTTGGACGTGATTGGCGACGGTGAGCAATCGCGTCAGCACTTTGTGCACGGGTTTTTAGAGCAAGTGGAAGGCATTGACTTTGAAAACAAAGTCACCATGGGCATCCGCAATAACCGGTACGACGCGCAGGTGCCGCAGGTGATTGCACCGCTCCACCTGAAAGGCCGTGTGCATGCTTTCGAGGCGCAATTGGCCCGTGCCCATACGAAGAAAAAACTCAAGTTCACTTTGCCCGGCCCGATGACCATTGTGGACACTGTGGCAGACCGCTTTTATGGTGACAAGGTCAAGATGGCCATGGCCTTTGCCGAGTTGCTCAATCAAGAAGCGCTGGCACTGCAAGCCGATGGCGTGGACATCATCCAGTTCGATGAACCGGCTTTCAACGTGTACATGGAAGAAGCCGCTGACTGGGGCGTCCAGGCGCTGGAGCGGGCGGCCCAAGGCCTGACCTGCACCACCGCGGTTCACATTTGCTATGGCTACGGCATCGAGGCCAACAACAACTGGAAAAAAACACTGGGCGACGAGTGGCGCCAATACGAGAAGGTCTTTCCCGCCTTGGCCAAGAGCAGCATCCAGCAGGTCAGCCTGGAGTGCTTTCACTCCCAAGTGCCGATGGATTTGATGGCCTTGCTGAAAGACAAGGACGTGATGGTCGGGGTGATTGATGTGGCCAGTGACCAGATTGAAACGCCCGAAGAAGTGGCCGACACCATTGGCCGTGCCCTGCAGTTTGTGCCCAAGGCCCGCATCATTGCCTGTACCAACTGCGGCCTGGCACCGATGAGCCGAGCCGTGGCCGAAGCCAAACTCAAAGCGCTGGCCGAAGGCGCAAAATTGGCGCGCCAGCGTTATGCCTGAAAGGCTGGACAGGGGAGGTATGCTAACGGTCTTTGCCTGAATTGCCTGACCCGCCATGCCTGAGCCCCTGTTGCCGCCTCCCTTGACTGCCCCCGACCAACTCAACACCATTCTGGCGTCACAGGGTTATGCCGTGTTGAGTGCCGCCAGTGTGTGTGCATTGGCCGGCGTCCCCTTGCCTTTATTGAAAGCCCTTGAAGCCAGTTGGAACGACTTGCCGGCAGACCAGTACCTCAAAGACGGTGGGCGTTACAGGCGACGCAGACATGCCAGCCTGAAGCTGATGGCAGGTCAGGTTCTGGCCATGCCGCATCGGGCGCATTGGCAACCGCTGTCTTACAACGCTTTGCACGGCGGGATGCAACGCTGGTTCGAGCCGATGGCGCCCGAAATTTTGCAGCAACACGCCTGGCAAACTTTGCTCGCTTGGTTGGGCCGCGTGGCCTCTGATGCGCAAGGCCAGCAGACTTGGTACACCGAAGCCCACCAGTTTCGCATTGACACCACAGACGGCATTGGCCGGCCTACGCCCGAAGGCGCACACCGCGATGGCGTCAGCTGGGTGGCTGTATTTTTGATTGGTCGACATGCCATCAAAGGGGGTGAGACCCGCGTTTTTGACATCAACAGCCCGCAGGGTCAACGCTTTACGTTGACAGAGCCTTGGTCCTTGTTGCTGCTCGACGATACCCGCGTGATTCATGAAACCACGCCCATCCAGCCTGAGCAAGCAGGCGGATGGCGTGACACGCTGGTCATCACCTTGCGATCAGAAAGCTTCCTGGACGCGCCTGTTTGAAAGGCTTTTACATCCGCTCAAAAATGGCAGCAATGCCTTGGCCGCCGCCAATGCACATGGTTACCAAAGCGTATTTGCCCTGAACGCGTTGCAGTTCGTGCAGCGCTTTGACTGTGATCAAGGCACCGGTCGCGCCGATGGGGTGACCCAAAGAAATGCCCGAGCCGTTGGGGTTGACTTTGGCAGGGTCCAAGCCCAGCTCTTTGCTCACGGCGCAGGCCTGCGCGGCAAAGGCTTCGTTGGCTTCAATCACGTCCATGTCGTTCGTGGTCAAACCGGCTTTTTGAAGGGCCAGACGTGAGGCCGACACCGGGCCCATGCCCATGATTTTGGGGTCCAGGCCGGTGTGGGCATAAGACACCAAACGCGCCATGGGCTTGGCGCCACGGGCTTTGGCGGCGCCAGCCTCCATCAAGACCACGGCGGCTGCCGCGTCATTGATGCCAGAGGCATTGCCCGCTGTCACGGTGCCGTTTTGTTGGATGAACACGGGCTTGAGTTTGGCCATGTCTTCGAGCTTGCAGCCCGGGCGAAAGTGCTCGTCGGTGGCGTAAGCCACCTCGCCTTTTTTGCTCTTCAGCATGACCGTCACGATCTGCTCTTTGAAAAGACCCGCTGCGGTGGCACGTTCAGCCCGGTTGTGACTTTCAACGGCCAAAGCATCTTGCATTTCACGGGTGATACCAAATTGCGCAGCAATGTTCTCGGCCGTGACGCCCATGTGAATGGTGTGGAAGGGGTCGTGCAAAGCGCCCACCACCATGTCGACCATCTTGGTGTCTCCCATGCGGGCACCCCAACGGGCGCTCAAGGAGGCATAGGGACCACGGCTCATGTTTTCAGCACCCCCGCCAATGGCAATGTCACAGTCGCCCAGCATGATGGCCTGGCTGGCCGAGACGATCGCTTGCAAACCCGAGCCGCACAAACGGTTCACGTTGAAGGCGGGTGTGCCTTCGGCGCACCCCCCGTGGATGGCGGCCACGCGGGACAGGTACATGTCTTTGGGTTCGGTGTTCAACACGTGGCCAAAAACCACATGGCCTACCTCCTTGCCTTCTACCCCGGCACGGGCCAGCGACTCACGCACCACTAGCGCGGCCAGCTCGGTGGGTGGAATGTCTTTCAGGCTTCCGCCATAGGTACCAATGGCGGTGCGCACACCGCTGACGACGACGACTTCACGACTCATGTTGATCTCCAGAAAAATTAAAAAGTGTGGGGTTTCAATTGCCAGTGTCGTGCACAAAGACTACAAACTGCTGACAAGCCGGGCTGGCAGTTGATTTCAGTCACGGGTGTCCGCCACAGGGTGGGCGCCGAAATCAGGTCGGTTCAAAAACGCCAGAACGCGGGCGCCGGCAGCAGCAGG
>Ga0164294_10003612_pt1 | contig 13724 bp, 14 predicted proteins | sample GEODES005metaG_FD_111479 | JGI IMG/M metagenome (GOLD analysis project Ga0164294, IMG submission 111479) | Oligotrophic lake water microbial communities from Sparkling Lake, Wisconsin, USA - GEODES005 metaG | ecosystem: Environmental > Aquatic > Freshwater > Lake | place: USA: Sparkling Lake...
AGACCTTACGCTGAGTAAGTTCCGATAGCAATCCTTGCGCCTCAATCGTGATCGCTGGGTCAACAGAATTGCTCACACGTAATATTTCTTCAAGGGATTTCTTAGCGGCTGAGAAATCTTCGATGGTGATATAGGCCCGGGCGAGATTTAGCTTCACCCTCAAGGTATCCAAGAGTGGATTGAAAGTCTGCTCAGCAGGCTTTGACAAGTCAAGATCGATGCTAGCTAATATTGCTTTAGCACGCTCTGGCATTCCCTGCGGGACATTTGGCTCTTTTCTTTCTGGAATGCGTCCTGGCTCAATAAAATCCATCTTCTCTGAACGACGGGCGTTACGAGCCAATACCCAAAGCACTAAACCGATCAAGACTATTAGACCAATAGCTAAAATGGCAGGGCCCAATCCGCCAAGTCCAAAGTTATTGTCGACTGCTTTCTTTTCCTTCGTTTTTTCCAGCAGGCGCTGTAAGTCTGCAATATTCTTTTCTAATTCGGCTACCCGTGATTTGGCTTGGTCAAGCGCCTTTTCTTGCGCGACCAATTCCTCAGAGAAACGTTTTTCTTCGTCGCCACTATCAGCACTAGAGCCAATCTTCAGACGATCTTTTTGAGGTGATTCATCGGATGTGGAAGAACCACCTTTTGAACTAGCATCTGCCTTTGCTTCACCTGTCTTAGACTCGCGCCATTGCTCATTAGCCTCTGCTACAAACTGATTTGCTTCAGCAGGACTGATTGAGCGCAGCAAAGCTTGACTTGGCTTATTCAGCTCAGCCCCAGCAGCTAAACGATTAATACTACCGCTTGCAAAAGCATCTGGATTTGCTTCAAACAATGCCATCATCGTTTGATCTAAGGTAGCACCATCTAGTTGAGGCGCCATCAATGCAGCAATTTCAGAAAGTGTTTGTCCAGGCTTGACCAGCACTTTCTGAACATCGCCTAATAGCAAGGTAAAGGTTTTAGTCAACCTACCGCTCAACCAATTCAAGTTAATTAGTAAATCTAAAAAGGGATCATCGCCAATAGGAACTGGATTGACTGTCTCTACCAAAACCATTAATCGCTCTTGACGATTGCGATACACCATCACCTGGGGATTGAGCTCTAATATCTTTTGTGAAATGCCTAAGCGTTCAAATACCTCCTTTGGAGGCATCGCTGCTTTTAGGCTAGATAGAACAGCCTCTTCATCGGCAGCAAGCCGAATCGGAATTTCAACCCGGAGTGGCTCACCTGATTTAGAAAGTAATTGTGGCGAGCCTAAAGAAAGTGCCCAAGCAGCGCAAGACCAACTTAGCCAGACAAAGCAAAGTGCCTTAATAACGCTGAGTTGACTTGGCCGCGGCATTAATGTTCAAGCAAAATTCTGAGCATACGACGTAATGGCTCTGCAGCACCCCATAAGAGTTGATCACCAACAGTAAATGCGCCTAAATATTCAGGGCCCATTGCCAATTTATGCAAACGCCCAATAGGCACTCTCAAAGTACCGCTGACTGCAGCTGGAGATAAATCACGCTCAGTAGCTTCACGATCATTAGGAACTACTTTGACCCACTGATTGTCATTGGCAAGAATGGCTTCAATTTCCTTTAAGGGAACATCCTTTTTCAGCTTCACTGTCAAACCTTGAGAGTGACAACGCATTGAACCAACACGGACGCATAAACCATCAACGGGAATGCTGCCTGGCGAGCGAAATCCAGGACGCCCGAGAATCTTATTGAACTCAGATCCACCCTTCCACTCCTCTTTAGTTTGACCGTGCTCTACAGGGACATCAATCCAAGGAATTAAGCTGCCAGCCAAGGCTGTATTACGAAAATTCTTCTTCGGAAAATCAGACGAACGTAATGCTTCAGTCACCTTGCGATCAATATCTAAAATCCATGAAGATGGATCTGCCAACTCAGCTGCTACGCTATCATGCAAGGCCCCCATTTGCAGGAGTAATTCACGCATATTTTGGGCGCCAGCACCAGAAGCCGCTTGGTAAGTCATAGCGCTGATCCATTCCACCAAGTCCGCTTTTACTAAGCCGCCCATTGCCATCATCATCAAGCTCACAGTGCAATTAGCGCCGATCCAATTCTTTCCACCTGCAGCCAAAGCTTTATCAATCACGGGGCGGTTTATTGGGTCTAAGACTAATATCGCCTCATCCTTCATACGTAATGCACTAGCAGCATCAATCCAATGGCCACTCCAAGCTGCAGCGCGCAGTTTTGGAAAAACCTCATTGGTGTAATCGCCACCTTGACACGTTAAAACAATATCGCAACGCGACAAGGCTTTAATGTCATTTGCATCTTGTAATGTACTTTCGCTCTTGGTCACTTTTTGACCATTTAGCAATGGCACCTGTCCGCCCGCCTGACTAGTACTAAAAAATACGGGCTCGATGAGGTCAAAATCTTTTTCAGCCAACATTCTATCCATCAGCACGCTACCTACCATGCCGCGCCAGCCGACTAAGCCTACTAAAGGAGTTTTTGTATTTGCCATGATGATTAACTATTGATTAAATATTCTTTATAACTAAGACAGGGCAGCCACTACAGCATCACCCATTTGAACAGTAGAAACTTTTTGAGTTCCATCGGTATAGATATCAGCAGTTCGCAAGCCTTGTGCCAACACTTTTTGGACTGCCTTTTCTATCCGATCGGCTTCTGCAGGCATTCCTAAGGAATAACGCAACATCATCGCAGCAGACAAAATCGTAGCCAATGGATTAGCAATGCCCTTGCCAGCAATATCTGGTGCAGATCCATGGCTTGGCTCATATAGGCCTTTATTGTTCTTATCTAAAGATGCTGAGGGCAGCATCCCAATAGAGCCTGTCAACATAGCAGCCTCATCAGAAAGAATGTCGCCAAAAAGATTGCCAGTCACTACTACGTCAAAAGCTTTTGGTGCTTTAACCAATTGCATTGCTGCATTATCGACATACATATGTGACAACTCCACATCTGGGTAGTCTTTCGCAACTTCAATCATGACTTCACGCCACAGTTGTGAGGTCTCTAGTACATTGGCCTTATCAACACTGCAGACCTTCTTGCCACGCTTACGTGCCGCTTCAAATGCCACTCGACCAATGCGCTCTACTTCAGGCTCACTGTAGTGCATAGTGTCAAAGCACTCGCGTGCGCCTTTAAATAATGGCAACTCTGAACTACGAATACCCCGAGGTTGGCCAAAATAAATGTCCCCATTGAGCTCGCGCACAATCAAAATATCTAAACCGCCAATAATTTCTGGCTTCAAACTAGATGCTGATGTTAATTCTGGATAGCAAATAGCTGGTCTAAAGTTTGCAAAGAGCTCTAAGTGTTTACGCAAACCTAAAATGGCTTGCTCTGGGCGATGCTCCCGTGGAAGAGTGTCATATTTCCAGTCGCCTACTGCACCAAACAAAATCGCATCTGATTTTTTGGCTAACTCTAAAGTTGCCGGCGGCAATGGATGTCCCGCAATATCATAAGCAGCGCCTCCAACGGGGGCTTCTTCCATATCAAACTTTGGACCGAGTACTGTTAGTACACGAACGGCTTGAGCAATGATTTCCGGGCCGATTCCGTCGCCCGGTAGAACTGCAATTTTCATTAAAGGCCTTTAACTCTAAAAATTATGGCAATTGAGTCGTAAGCCAAGGCATTTTTAGGATGCGCTCAGCTTCATAAGCCTTGATTTTATCTGCATGGCGCAGAGTTAAGCCAATATCGTCCAAGCCATTGACTAGGCAGTACTTTCTGAAGGGGGTCACCTCAAAGCTATAGGCTTTCCCGTCAGGGGCAACCACCTGCTGAGCCTCTAGATCAATTGTGAGCTGATATCCATTAAAAGCGATTGTTTCATTAAAAAGGTGATCCACCTGCTGCTCTGTCAACACAATCGGTAGCAGGCCATTCTTAAAGCAGTTATTGAAAAAGATATCTGCAAAGCTAGGAGCAATAATTGCTCTGAAACCATATTGATCTAAGGCCCAAGGAGCATGCTCACGTGAACTGCCACAACCAAAATTCTTACGTGCTAGCAAAATGCCTGCGCCTTTATAACGTGCTTGGTTGAGGATAAAGTCAGGATTAATGGGTCTGGTACTGCATTCTTGACCTGGTTCGCCATGATCAAGATAACGCCATTCGTCAAAAAGATTTTGACCAAAGCCAGTCTTCTTAATCGACTTTAAAAATTGCTTAGGAATGATTGCGTCAGTATCTACGTTCTCGCGGTTAAGCGGAGCGACTAAACCTTTATAAACCGTAAATTTTTCCATAATGCTTTTAACTCTTAATGAACGCTATTGACTTACTTCACAGGGGTGACAATGACATCCTTACCCTGAGTCTGAGATTGGGGTGGAGCTTGAGTTTTTTGGGTAGAACTCGAGCCACCCATAGATTTACCCATCGTTTGTAAATCTTTACCCATGCCTTCCATAGTGCTACTGCAAGCCGAAATAAATAAGCCCACAAAGCCAACTAGAGCTAAACGAGTAATCAAGGAAATACTAGGAAATTTGCGCACAGTAATACTCCTATGAAATTTTTCGTACATCGACAAAATGACCTTCAATCGCAGCAGCAGCAGCCATTGCTGGACTGACTAAATGAGTTCTACCACCATTACCCTGACGCCCTTCGAAATTTCGATTCGAAGTAGACGCACAACGCTCTCCTGGCTCTAGACGATCAGCATTCATTGCTAAGCACATAGAGCATCCAGGCTCGCGCCACTCAAAACCAGCAGCTTTAAAAATCCGATCTAAACCTTCGCGTTCTGCCTGAGCCTTTACCAAGCCAGAGCCAGGAACCACTAGGGCTAACTTCACATTAGCAGCGACTTTCTTACCAAGGCGATCAACAACTTTGGCAGCAGCACGAATGTCTTCAATCCGACTATTGGTACAAGAGCCAATAAATACTTTATCGATTGCGATACTACTCAATGGAGTATTTGGAATCAGGTTCATGTACTCTAAAGCGCGTTCCATGGCAGATCGCTTATTCGGATCACGCTCTTTTTCTGGATCAGGTACGCGATCACTAATTGAAAGCACCATTTCTGGTGATGTACCCCAAGTCACTTGTGGATCAATTTCTTCTGCGCGTAATTCAACTACTGCATCAAATTTTGCATCTGCATCAGAATGCAAAGTTCTCCAATACTGCATAGCCTGCAGAAGAGCTGGGCCTTTCGGGGCATAAGGACGACCTTTAATGTATTCAATCGTAGTTTCATCAACCGCCACTATGCCAGCACGTGCACCAGCTTCAATTGCCATATTGCAAAGGGTCATGCGACCCTCCATGGTTAAATTCCGGATCGCTTCCCCAGCAAATTCAATAGTATGACCAGTGCCGCCAGCAGTACCGATCTTGCCGATCACAGCAAGCACTATATCTTTAGCGGTAGAGCCTGGCTGCAAGCGACCATCAACTCGTACCAGCATATTTTTACTCTTTTTCATAAGCAATGTTTGGGTTGCCAAGACATGCTCTACTTCAGAGGTGCCAATTCCAAAAGCTAGGGCACCAAAAGCGCCATGGGTACTCGTATGAGAATCTCCACACACCACTGTCATGCCAGGTAAGGTGGCACCCTGCTCTGGCCCAATCACATGAACAATCCCTTGACGAGCATCATTCATCTTGTATTGGGTGATACCAAATGCATCGCAGTTTTGATCTAAGGTATCGACTTGTAACTTTGAAATAGGATCAGAAATGCCTTCAGAGCGATCTGTTGTTGGCACATTGTGATCGGATACCGCTAGATTGGCTGAAATCCGCCAAACTGGACGGCCAGCCATATTCAAACCCTCAAATGCTTGAGGACTAGTTACCTCGTGAAGCAGCTGACGGTCGATGTAGATCGTGGCTGTACCATCCTCTTCCGAGTAAATAATGTGGTCATCCCACAGTTTGTCATAAAGAGTACGAGACATGAGCGGCTTTAAAACCTCTATTTACGAACAGAAATGTTTGGCACTTTACGTGAAGTTTCGCCAACGTATAACTGACGTGGACGACCGATCTTATATTCAGGATCAGTAATCATTTCTTCCCACTGTGCAATCCAGCCTACTGTTCTTGCTAAGGCAAAAACACAAGTAAACATGTCGGTAGGAATACCCAGGGCGCGCTGAACAATACCTGAGTAGAAGTCCACATTAGGATACAGCTTACGGCTTACAAAGTACTCATCTTCCAAGGCAATCTTCTCAAGAGTCATTGCCAACTTGAATAATGGATCATCTTGCAGACCTAATTCATTTAATACCTCGTAGCATGTTTCACGCATCAATTTAGCGCGTGGGTCAAAGTTTTTATAAACACGATGCCCAAAGCCCATCAAGCGCACACTAGAGTTCTTATCTTTTACCTGAGCAATGAATTCATGAATCTTATCTACGCCGCCTTGAGCCTGAATATCATTGAGCATTTGCAAACAAGCTTCGTTTGCACCGCCATGGGCTGGACCCCAGAGGCAAGCGATACCAGCAGAGATCGCCGCAAAAGGATTAGTGCCTGAAGATCCACACAAACGTACTGTAGAAGTAGACGCATTTTGCTCGTGGTCTGCATGCAAGATGAAAATGCGGTCAAGAGCGCGAACTAAAACTGGATTGACTTTGTACTCTTCGCATGGAGTTGCAAACATCATACGCATGAAGTTAGCGGTATATGATAGTGAATTATCTGGATAGATAAATGGTTGTCCTACAGAATACTTATAAGACATGGCCACTAAAGTTGGCATCTTTGCAACTAAGCGTATTTGCGCAACTTCACGCGCATAGGGATCGCTGTAATCAATTTTGTCATGGTAAAACGCAGCCATTGCACCAACCAAGCCGGTTAATACCGACATTGGATGAGCATCACGACGGAAACCACGCAAGAAAAATTGCATCTGCTCATGAACCATCGTGTGATGAGTCACCATCTGATCAAAGTCTTGCTTCTGCTTGGCATTAGGCAATTCGCCATTAATCAAGAGATAGCAAACTTCTAAGAAATCACAGTGATTGGCTAAGTCCTCAATGGGGTAACCGCGATAGAGCAATTCACCTTTATCGCCATCGATGTAAGTAATTTTGCTATTACATGATGCAGTAGACAGAAAGCCAGAATCGTAAGTGAACTTACCGGTCTGACCATAGAGCTTACGAATGTCAATGACGTCAGGTCCTACAGACCCTTTGTAAATTGGCAGATCAATATCTGGGGTGCCATCCGAAAAGGAGAGCTTAGCCTTGATGTTTGATTCAATCATTTCTAATCCTTAGTCATTCAAAATTATGATTAATACACTATTTATTTCTCTCTAAGCCTTTGTAAAACCGCCTTAAAGGAGTCAGAATGCATCTCTTTTTCCAGCCCTACTACAGAATCTTTACGTCCAATTAATAAATCCATTAGATCATTGTCATCCAAGGCCAATAACTGGCCTAAGATTTTTCCATCTTCTACACTTATCTGAGCGCCATAACGCTCAAAGAAACGTTGCAGAATTAAATCATTCTCTAGCAGACCCCTACGAGCATCGCTCTTTAAGCGATATAGCTCTGCATTACTAAGGGTCATACCGCCCTACGAACCATCAACTCCTTGATCTTACCAATCGCCTTAGTTGGATTCAAATGCTTAGGGCATACATCAACACAGTTCATGATGGTATGGCAACGGAACAGGCGATAAGGGTCTTCTAGGTTATCTAAACGCTGAGCAGTTTCTTCGTCGCGGCTATCTGCAATAAAGCGATAGGCTTGCAACAAACCAGCTGGACCAACAAACTTATCAGGATTCCACCAGAAAGATGGACATGCAGTTGAGCAAGATGCACACAAGATGCACTCATATAAACCATTTAACTCTTCACGCTCTTCAGGACTCTGAAGACGCTCTTTTTCTGGAGCTGGATTGTCATTTACTAGGTAAGGCTTGATAGATAAATATTGTTTGAAGAACAAAGTCATATCAACAATCAAATCACGCACTACTGGCAACCCAGGCAAGGGGCGCAAAGTAATCACTTTAGGCAAGGTCAACATGTTAGTCAAACAAGCCAAACCATTTTTACCATTGATATTCATGGCATCTGAACCGCACACACCTTCACGACACGAACGACGATAAGTAATCGTTTCATCTTGCTTCTTTAATGAAATCAAAGCGTCTAACAACATCCGCTCCCCAGTTAATTGAAGCTCGTAACGCTCCATGCGTGGAGCAGCATCGACATCTGGATCGTAGCGGTAAATTTCAAATACACGAATATCACTCATTTTCTATTTCTCTTCGCTTAGAAAGTACGTTCTTTAGGAGGAAAGGACTCAACAGTCAAGGGCTGTAAAACCACTGGCTTGTAATCCAGCTTATTTCCCTCGCTATACCAAAGGGTATGCTTCATCCAGTGTTCATCATCGCGCACTTGATGATCATCATGTGAATGTGCACCACGACTCTCTTTGCGAGCAGCCGCAGAGATCATGGTGGCATTTGCAGTCTCAACCAGGTTAGCCACTTCAAGTGCCTCAATACGAGCTGTATTGAAAATCTGAGATTTGTCTTTTAACCACAGATGATTTGCACGCTCAGTCAATTTCGCCATCTGACGAACGCCTTCGTCCATTAATTCTTGGTTACGGAATACGCCAGCATATTTCTGCATCGTCTTACGAATATCGTTTGCTACATCTTGTGCATACTCCCCAGAAGTAGAGTTATCCAACCTCGCAACACGCTCCAATGTCTGTTGGCCTGCATTCTGCGGCAGAGGCTTGAACTCACGATTCTTAAGACCTAAATTGACAATGTGGTTACCTGCCGCACGACCAAACACTAAGAGGTCAAGCAAGGAGTTCGTTCCTAAGCGATTTGCGCCATGCACAGAAACACACGAGCACTCACCAATTGCGTACAAACCATTAACCACTTCATTCGATTTACCGTTCCCCGGTACAACCACTTGACCATTGATGTTAGTCGGAATACCGCCCATCTGATAATGGATCGTTGGCACAACAGGAATTGGCTCTTTAGTAACGTCAACGTTGGCAAAATTGATGCCAATTTCATATACCGAAGGTAGACGCTTCATGATGGTCTCGGCACCAATGTGGGTTAAATCGAGTACTACATAGTCGCCATTAGGGCCACATCCGCGCCCTTCTTTAATTTCTTGATCCATACAACGGGATACAAAATCACGTGGCGCTAAATCTTTATAAGTTGGCGCATAGCGCTCCATGAAGCGCTCACCGTCTTTATTGCGCAAGATACCGCCTTCGCCACGGCAACCTTCTGTCAACAACACCCCAGCGCCGGCAACACCAGTTGGATGAAATTGCCAGAATTCCATATCTTCTAATGGAATACCTGAGCGAGCTGCAAGACCCATACCATCACCGGTATTAATAAACGCGTTAGTAGATGCATCCCAAATACGGCCTGCACCACCAGTTGCCAACATCACAATCTTGGCTTCCAAAATATAGATCTGGCCTGTTTCCATTTCGAGTGCAGTAACACCCACTACATCACCTGCATCATCACGAATTAAATCTAAGGCCAACCACTCCACAAAGAAATTAGTTTTAGCGCGAACATTACGTTGATATAAGGTGTGCAACATTGCATGGCCAGTTCGGTCAGCAGCAGCACAAGCACGTTGAACAGGTTTCTCACCGTAGTTTGCGGTGTGACCACCAAATGGACGTTGATAAATAGTGCCATCGGGGTTGCGATCAAACGGCATTCCAAAGTGCTCTAACTCATAAACAACTTTTGGGGCTTCACGACACATAAACTCGATCACGTCCTGGTCACCTAACCAGTCAGAACCTTTGATGGTGTCATAAAAGTGATAGTGCCAATTATCTTCACTCATGTTTCCCAATGAAGCACCAATGCCGCCTTGCGCAGCAACAGTATGTGAGCGCGTTGGAAATACTTTTGTTAATACAGCAACATTTAAGCCTGCCTCTGCCAACTGCAATGAAGCGCGCATACCTGAACCACCCGCACCAACAATCACCGCATCAAAACGGCGACGTGGTAATGATTTTTGAATCGCAGTCATCGAATTACACTTTCCACAAAATTTGAACGGCATAGGCCGCACACGCTACGAGATACAAAACTGTTAACACTTGAAGTGTTAAACGAATGCTGACAGGCTTGATGTAATCCATCCAGATATCACGCACACCGATCCAGGCGTGATAGAACAAACTAAATAAAGCCAAAAATGTTAAAAGTTTCATGAACTGATTACTAAACAAGCCAGCCCAACCTTCATAAGTTGCGCTACCAGTAATGCAATAGTCAATTAACAATACGATCGTAAACACCACCATCACAATGGCGGTTACACGTTGAATAATCCATTCCTTAAGACCGTAGTGAGCTCCTACAACTAAGCGTTTTGGTCCAATTTGATAAATAGGCATGTAATTTCCTTAAATGATTTTCGCTTAATACAGGCCGAACATTTTGAGGCCGACTATTGCAGTCAAAGCCAAACCCAAAAACAGCACAAACTTTGCTGAGCGATTCGCTTCTGACTTATCTACTCCGATTTCTAGATCGAGCAAGAGGTAGCGGATACCGGCACAGAAGTGGTGCAAAAAGGACCAAATCAAACCTAGACAAATTATTTTTACGAAGATGTTGCTGGTAAAGGCCTGGAACTTTTGATAACTCATTTCAGAGGCAAGACTCTGATCGAATAAATACAAAATGAAAGGCAATAAAAGGAACAGGGCTGCTCCGCTAATGCGGTGAAGAATTGAAACTTTACCAGCCCATGGGAGGCGATATTTAATTAACTGCGCTAGACCAATGTTTCGGTAAACAGGTCTATCTTTTTTAACGTCTTGCTGTGCATCAACCATGGGTAATATCAATCTTTAGGTGGAGGTTCAGAGTGGTTTTGTTGTAATGCAATATATTCTATTGGAAACCTTGGGGGCGTTGGGGATTTTATAGGGTTTATAGGGTCTAAATACTGGTTTTCATGGAAAAAGCTGCTTGAATTGATGCGGATAAGATCAGTTCAATTTGTTCTCATAATGCTGCTTAGAAGTGTTGTACCTAGCGTGCCGAATTTCCACTGGCTTATTTCCATAGGTAAAAGCTACCCTCTCAACAGAAAGCAATGGCGTTCCAAGCGTTAACTGGAGGTGGGTCGCTAAGCTCTCATCAGCAGCTAGCGCCTTAATCTTTTCTTCTGCCCGCACCATATGGGTTGCATGCTTGCTTTCATAGAAGGCGTACATAGGGCCTTGCCATTCATTTAAAGTTTCTAAGGTCAATCCTTTAAAGCGGGCCGCAGGAAGCCAAATTTCTTCAAAAATAATCGGTTTTCCATCAAAACTCTGGATTCGGTCAATGTGAATGACGGAATCACCAGCCTTCAATTTAAGCAAATTGGCTATGTAGGCGTTTGCCTTCAATTTCTCGCAAACCAGAAACTGGTTGGTATGGTGGAACTTTTGTCCAGAATCAGGGGCTAAGCGCAAAAATCGGAACTGCCAAACATCTTCCTGATGGGTTGCAACAAAAGTGCCCTTACCTTGGCGTCTGACTAATAAATTTTCTGCCGCTAATTCATCAATAGCCTTACGAACAGTCCCCTGACTCACGGCATAACGGGCTGCAAGCTCGATTTCACTTGGGATGGCACTACCCGGCAGCCATTCTGAGGCTTGCAAGCTAGTCAGAATCATCGCCTTAATCTGTTGATACAGAGGGCTAAATGCTGGAACGGACAGACTTACTTCTGACAAATCAACTCCATGACAGAGATCCATTAGATAAAATGAAGATTAATCTTAGTCTTATATAAGACACCATTGACAGTGTAAAGCGAAAGTTCATACACTTGAATGGATAATAGAAAAGTTTTCATTAATTCACTAACTTAACCATCCCCTGGAGTAATAAGTAATGGCAAAAGCCCCAATGCGTGTCGCTGTAACCGGTGCAGCCGGTCAAATCGGATATTCACTCTTATTCCGCATCGCCAATGGCGACCTTTTGGGCAAAGATCAGCCCGTCATCCTCCAATTACTCGAAATTCCAGACGAAAAAGCACAAAAGGCATTAACTGGCGTCATGATGGAGTTGGATGACTGTGCATTCCCATTGCTAGCTGGCATGAGCGCTCATTCTGATCCAATGACAGCATTTAAGGATATTGATATTGCCCTTTTGGTGGGTGCGCGTCCGCGCGGTCCTGGTATGGAGCGTAAAGATTTACTGTCTGCTAATGCGCAGATTTTTACAGCCCAAGGTAAGGCATTAAATGCTGTTGCAAAGAAAACGGTGAAGGTATTGGTTGTTGGTAACCCAGCCAACACTAATGCTTATATCGCCATGAAATCCGCCCCAGATATTCCAGCAAAAAACTTCACTGCGATGTTGCGTCTTGATCACAACCGTGCCCTCTCACAATTAGCAAGCAAGCTAAATAAACCAGTAGCCAATATTGAAAAATTGATTGTTTGGGGCAACCATAGTCCAACCATGTATCCAGACTATCGTTTTGCTACAGTTGATGGGAAATCAGTAAAAGACAGCATTAACGATGCAGCTTGGAATAAAGATGTTTTCATTCCTACTGTAGGTAAACGTGGTGCAGCCATCATTGATGCTCGCGGCCTTTCATCTGCGGCCTCGGCAGCCAATGCTGCAATCGATCATATGCATGATTGGGTGCTTGGCACCAATGGTAAATGGGTCACAATGGGTATACCATCTAAAGGTGAGTACGAAATCCCCGCTGAAGTCATTTATGGTTTCCCAGTAGTTTGTGAAAATGGTGAATACAAAATGATTGAAGGCTTGGAGATCGATGAATTTTCACGTGAGCGCATGACTCACACCTTGAATGAATTACTCGAAGAACAAGCTGGCGTTAAGCACTTGCTCTCATAAGGAAACGACCAATGAAAAAAACCCTTCTTGCCATGAGCGTTGCGTTTGCAGGTCTAGGCTTTACTGCACACGTATTTGCAAATGAAGAGGTTATTTGGACCTGTAACGATAGTAAGCAATTTAGAACAACAGGCACAACAGAGAGGATTCGTATTACTTGGGAGTCCAAATCTTATGATTTGGAACGCCAAACTTCTCTTCCAGGAAGTCTGCGCTACAAGAACACAAGCTCAGGTCATGATCTCGTAGTTCTTGGAAATAAAGCAATGCTCTTTAATATTAAGGCGGGTATTCGTTTGGCTGATTTTTGCCAAACAGCAGAAATGAAGTCTGGTAAATTGCCTCACTTATTTGCCGGCGCAGAACCTTTTACACCGAATTAAGTGTCATAGCAGCATCCATTAAAAAGCCGAGTAATCCTCGGCTTTTTTATTTCCTCAGCCAATCATTAATGAAACAGAGGTTGCTGGGTTGGAGCATCTTCAGGCATTTCAGCATGCACAGCCTCCCCAGATCGATCGGGAAATAAAGGCGCTCCGCAGTCGTCACACAATTCTGGTTCAAATAACATGGCATGACGGAATACGTCCTCTACTCCAGCATCATGCAAGGCATCACAAATCTTTTTAATGGGGCTTTCGTCGTCTGACAAGTCATTCAATGCGTCATTTGCAACTGTCTCACGATCATAAAGAGGCCATATCACGCCATACATGACCTCAGAAGATCCCTTTGTGCTAAACGCAATTCGGTATTCATCCGCCTGCTCTTCGC
>Ga0164294_10003613_pt1 | contig 13724 bp, 8 predicted proteins | sample GEODES005metaG_FD_111479 | JGI IMG/M metagenome (GOLD analysis project Ga0164294, IMG submission 111479) | Oligotrophic lake water microbial communities from Sparkling Lake, Wisconsin, USA - GEODES005 metaG | ecosystem: Environmental > Aquatic > Freshwater > Lake | place: USA: Sparkling Lake...
ATCTCGTTCTCGTTTCGAGGCAATGAACTCGTCCGCGAGTCGATGCACTCCTGCTTCCTGTATCACGCCATTCAGGCCGGCATGGATATGGGGATCGTCAACGCGGGGCAACTGGGCGTCTATGAGCAGATCGAGCCCGAACTGAGGGAGCGGATCGAGGACGTGCTCTTCGATCGGCGGCCCGACTCGACCGACCGGCTGATCGAATACGCCGAGACGGTCAAGCAGCGGGACCCGGCAGACGTCGCCAAGGCCGACACCTGGCGAACCCTCGGCGTGGAGGAGCGACTGACGCACGCCCTCGTCAAGGGGATCGCCGATCACGTCGAGGAAGACGTGGAGGCCGCCCGCGGGCACTACGCGACGAGTCTCGAGATCATCGAGGGGCCGCTGATGCGGGGCATGCAGACGGTGGGTGACCTGTTCGGCGAAGGGAAGATGTTTCTGCCGCAGGTCGTCAAGAGCGCCCGCGTCATGCGGCGGGCGGTGAATCACCTGCTCCCCTACATGGAAGCCGAGCGGGTCGCCTCCGGCGCGGTGCAGGTGAAGCGGGGCAAGGTGCTGATGGCCACGGTGAAGGGGGACGTGCACGACATCGGCAAAAACATCGTGGGCGTGGTGCTCGGCTGCAACAACTACGAGGTGATCGATCTGGGCGTGATGGTGCCGTGCAACAAGATCATCGATGAGGCGATCCGCCACCAGGCCGACATCGTCGGCCTCTCGGGGCTGATCACACCGAGCCTCGACGAGATGGTGCAGGTGGCCCAGGAGTTCGAGCACGCGAAGCTCGAGATGCCGCTCCTGATCGGCGGGGCCACCACCTCGGCCCGGCACACGGCGGTGAAGATCGCGCCGAAGTATTCGGGCGCCGTGGTGCACGTCACCGATGCCTCGCGGGCAGCGGGGGTGGTCGACAAACTCCTCAGCCCCACGGCCAGGCAGGAGTTTCTGAAGGCCAACCGCGACGCTCAGACCCGCGACGCCGAGAACTTCAAACGGCGGCAGGAGACGAAACTCGTTCCCTATGCCACGGCCGTCGAGAAGCGGTGGACAACCGACTGGGCGACGGCGCCGATCGATGTGCCCGAGTTCGTCGGCGTGCGGACCCTGGAAAAGGTGCCGCTGACCGACCTGATCCCCTACATCGACTGGTCACCGTTCTTCATGTCGTGGGAGCTCAGGGGGAAGTACCCGGCGATCTTCGCCGATCCCGTGGTGGGCGAAGAGGCCCGCTCACTGCACAACGATGCGCTGGCGCTGCTCGACCGGATCGTTCGCGAAGACGCGCTCGTCGCCAAGGCCGTGTACGGTTTCTTTCCGGCCAATTCGATCGGCGACGACATCGTGCTGTTCACCGACGATTCGCGGACGGCCGAACTCGGCCGCGTGCATACGCTGCGGCAGCAATGGGAGCGGAAGGGGCAGGACATGTTTCACGCCCTGGCCGACTTCGTGGCGCCCCTGGAGAGCGGCCGCAAGGACTACGTCGGGGCGTTTGCCGTCACGTCGGGCCACGGCTGTGACGAGCTCTGCCGGGAGTACGACGCCCAGCACGACGACTACTCGGCGATCATGGTCAAGGCGATCGCCGACCGCCTTGCGGAGGCCTTCGCGGAGTGGCTCCACGCCAAGGCCCGTCGCGAATGGCGATACGGCCGGGCGGAGAGCCTCACGACCGAAGAGATGATCGAGGAAAAGTACCGGGGAATCCGGCCGGCGCCCGGCTATCCAGCCTGCCCAGACCACACGGAGAAGCGGGCGCTCTTCACCCTCTTGGGGGCGGAGCAGGGGGCGGGCATGTGGCTTACGGAGAGTTGCGCGATGACGCCGGCGGCGAGCGTCAGCGGGCTCTATTTTGCCCATCCGGAAAGCCGATACTTCGCGGTAGACCGGATCACCCGCGAGCAGGTCGAGGCCTACGCGGCCCGCAAGGGGATGCCGGTCGCCGAGATCGAGCGGTGGCTCGCGCCCAATCTCGGCTACGACGTCTGACGCGACCAGAGCCGCACCGACCGTGTCGGCGGCGGTGCCAGGAATCCTGACGGATGAGGACGTGGGGGCGACTCGCCGTGGAGTGAGCATTCGATGGCGGACGTGCCAAAGCCTCGACGCACGCGAAAGATCATCCTCGATGCAGGTCCGGCATCGTCGTCATCCGAGGGCACTGTCATCCTCGTGGAGCGGTTTCTCGACTACGTGCGGCACGAACGGGCGCTCGCGGTCAACACGCAGGCGGCCTACCGCCGCGACCTGCGGGATTTTTCGCAGTGGCTCGCTGGCAGGCCGCCCGCGGCGATGAGCATTCGCGAACTCAGCGACTACTTCGCCGCCCTGGCGAAGAAGGGTCTTGCCCGCGCCAGCATCGCCCGGCAGGCGGCCACCCTCAAAACCTTCTATGCGTTTCTCCAGCTCGAGGGCATCATCACCCAGAGCCCTGCCGAACTGATCACGCCGGCGAAGCGAGACGACGTGATCCCGGGCACGCTCTCGCCCGCCCAGGTCGATCGGTTGCTGGCGAGCCCGGAAGGGGATGGGCCGCGGGCCCGCCGCGACCGGGCCCTTCTGGAACTGCTCTACGCCACCGGCTGTCGGGCCTCCGAGGTCTCGACCCTCCGACTTTCCGACGTCCGGCTCGCCGAGAGCTTCTGCACCTGCCGAGGCAAGGGGAACAAGGAGCGGGTGGTGCCGCTGGGCCGCCGGGCGGTCGCGGCCCTGGGGGAGTGGATGGAGGGCCCCCGCAAGGCCTTCGCGGCGCGGGCGGCGGCGACCCCCGAGTGGGCCGTGCTCTCGACGCGGGGCAACCGGCTGTCGCGGATGCGGATCTGGGAGATCGTCCGGTTCCACGCTGAGCATGCGGGGGTACCGCCCGACATCGGTCCGCACACGCTGCGGCACAGCTTCGCCACCCATCTCGTCGCCGGCGGCGTCGACCTGCGGCACGTGCAGGAGATGCTTGGTCACGCGAGCATCGCGACCACCCAGCGGTACACGCACGTCGACGCCGGACGCCTCAAGGAGATCCACGGAAAGTTCCACCCGCGGCGGTGACCGTGGGAGACCGCAGGGAGAACACCTGCGGCAACGGCGAAAGATCCAACGCTGCGGTGCGAGAGCGCATTCGACTTCCGTGGATCGCCGGCTCGGGGGCGAGAGCGGCTCGGCGAAGGGGGTCGGCGAACGCTCGCGGAGCCTTGGGCGTATCCTCGCCCCGGCGACGCGACTTTTGCCGCCCCCGAGCCGGCGATAGACGTAAGTCGGATACGCGCTAGTTCTTCTTCGGCGGGGCGAACTTGATCTTCTTGATCAGTTCCACCACCGTGCCGTCGGGCTGCACCATTCCCGACACAGCGGTCACGGCGGCGATGACGTTGTCGTAGGTGAGGGTGGGGTCGCAGTCGAGTTCCACCTCTGTTTTGTCGGCGTTCGAGCCCGGGCCGGTACCGACGAGGTCGATGATTCGGCGGCGAAGCTCTTCGAAGTCGCCGAGTGGCTGGCCGTTCATGGTGAGGCTCGTCCGTTCCCCGTCGGGGCCGGCGGTCATCCTCACGCGAACGGGTGGGAGCGGATCCTCCGAAGCAGCCCCGGCGCTGGCGCCGAGGGGCATGCGGATGTCGAAATCGCCCTCGGTGATCACGGTCTTCAGCGTGAGCATGAAGAACGTGATCAGCTGAAACACGACGTCGATCATCGGCGTCATGTCGATCGCGATTTTGTCAGACAGGCCTTCTCGCTTCGCGGCCACGGCGGCCCTCCGGCTAGTGGCTCTCGTCGTACTGCGCCCGCAGCACGAACTTCTCGAAACCCTTCTCCTGGCAGACCTTGATCAGATCCTGCACGTCGCCGGTCGTGGAGCGGCCGTCGGCCCGCACGATCACCGTTGCGGTGCTCGGCTCCTTGCTTGCCGAGATCATCACCCGCTTCTCATTCTCGAGGTAGCCCCCGATGTCTTGAAGGGAGACCGGCTCGCCGGAGTAGATCACGCGACCGTCGCTCATCAGCTGCAAGGTGATCGGCTCCACCGACGGGCCCTCGGCCGGCTTGGCGAGTTGGCTCATCGGAAGCTGCACGCGGTCGTCCTGGACGGCGGTCGAGAAGTTGAGGGTGAATACGAAGAACGTGATCAGCTGAAACGTCATGTCGATCATCGGCGTCATGTCGATGTCGGTCTTCGTCGGCCCGTCGCCCTGCTTGCGTGCCATGAGGTGAGGCCCCTGCGGCGGTCAGCCGGTTTTCTTGCCCACGGTCTTGAACTGGGCCATCAGCCGCATTGCCTCGTCGTCGACGTCGGAGTTGAAACGCTGCAGCCAGTTTTTGAACAGGCCGTAGCAGGCGATGGCGGGAATCGCCAGCCAGAGCCCGATCAGCGTCGTCACCAGCGCCTGCGAGATGCCCACGGCGAGCTCCGAGGGCTTGGGGGCGGTGTCCCGCTGGGCGATGAGCATGAACGCCGCGACCATGCCGTCCACCGTGCCCAGCAGGCCGAACATCGGGGCAAGCGCCCCCACCAGCGACACGTAGCTGATCTTGTGCTCGAGGGTCATCGCCTGCTCGTTCTCGGCAGCCTGCATGGCCTCGACGGCAGCCGGATAGCCCGACTGGAGTTTGCTCATGCCGGCGGCGAGCACTCTGCCGAGGTACGACTCGTCGTTCTTGGCCAGTTCGTAGGCCTGCTGAAACTCCTTGTTCTCCAGGTGCTGTTCGAACTGCTGGGACAGTGCCGGGGGCATCATCACCACCTTGCGGAACTGCATGAAGCACATCACGAGCAGGGCCACCAGGCCGAACGAGAGCAGCAGGAAGATGATCACGTACTTGAGGCCGAGCGCCTCGACGAGGAACGTGAGGTAGCTCTTGCCCTCGGGTTCCGGGTCGGCAGCCGCGTCGGCAACGATCTCCTCATCCTGGGCAACGGCCACCGCCGGTGAGATGCAGGACAGGGCCGCGAGCCCCGAGGCCGTCAGGCAGACGACCAGCAGGATTCGGCCGAGTCGCCCCGGCCCGGTCAGCCATGCCATCAGTCCCTCCCGTCCAGGTTCGCACGAGCCCACAAGCATGATCGTCTCCTCGAGAGGATGGTCCGGTTCGCCGCCTTCTGGCGACGTCCCGGGCGCCTAGGCTACCCTCCCGGCCAGCAACGCCGGAAGGGGAGTCGTTTTGGTGTCAGGAGCCCGCGGCCTCGCGAATCAGCCGGGCCCAGGAGCTGTTCGGGTAGTTCTGCTCAAGCGACTGCCTGGCATCGCGGGCCCGTTCCGGGTGATTCTCCTTCTCCCAGAGTTGCACCAGCCTCGCGAGGGCTTCGGCATGCGCTTCCGGGACGCCGTTGTGGACCTCGTCCACCGCCAGGGAGGAGATCAGGGCATCCTTGTTCTTGTCGCCCGCTGACTGCTGGGCCTCCCCGAGCGCGACGAAGATGGTCGCCAGGCCCCGGCTGTCGGCCGGATCGGCCTCGGAGAGCACCTGCCGCGCGAGCACGATCGCGTCCGCCGCCCGGCCGTCCCGGGCGAGGCATCGGGTGAGGCCAAGCCGCGCCTCCCGCTTCTCCAGCGCCGCCGCGAGGTCGCCAGGCGGCGACTCGACTGCGATTGCCCGCTCAAAGGCCTTGCGGGCGGCTTCCAGCTGCTTGCGGTCGAGTTGAAGTCGGCCCGTCAGTCCGTCGGCCCGAATCCGCCGTGCCGGCGTTTGGGTCGCAATCGTGGCGTAGGCCGCAATCGCGTCGTCCGGCCTGCCCATCCGGGCGAGCACGTCGCCCATGACTTCCTTGGCGAAGGCCACGTGGTGGCTGCGAGGATGGATGCGGAGGAAGTCGCGCATGCCGGTGAGGGCCGCATCGAGGCCTCCGCCCGTGCGAATCGCGACCTGAGCGTTCGCGGCGGCCTTCACGAACGTCCGCTCGGCTTTCACCAGGTCGGTGGCCTGGTCCCAGCCGGCGGCGCGATCGCCTGCCTCCGCGGGTGCCAACTGCTCTAGGGCCGCGGCGCCGTCTCCCAAGGCCACCATGCCGCGGGCGCTGCGGAGTTCCTCGGGCTCACCGTCGAGGAACACCTCCAGGATGTCCTCCACCGGCACGGTCCATTCCTTCTTGATCGTGTTTGTCGGCGTCTCGATCGTGACCGCATCGGCCGTGAGCTGGGCGATCGTGCCGCGAAGGTCGGGAGGCCGCGGCGTGCGGGGCGGCTTCGGCTGGGCCTCCTTCGCCACCGTCGTGCCTAGCCGGAGCCGAAGGCGATCTTCCGCCCGCGCCGACAGTCCGAGGAGCGTGGCCACAATCAGGGCCACTGTCGTCGTCTGGATGCTCGTGCCGTGGGCCATGAACATGATGCTCCTCACGTCCGGGGATCAGGGGACCGGAGTCGTCGTGGCGGCTGCCGGAGGTGCGAACGCCGCGAAACCATCCGAGTTTTTTCCGAGCGCGGTCTGCACGGACTTCAAAAGCTTCTCGAACCGCTGCTGCATCGCGGTACCCCCGAGATCGGGATAGAGTTTACGGGTCATCGAGATCGACGTTTCGGCAGTCTCCAGCAGCCTGGTCTTCTCGCTGGCATCGCTCTTCAGTTCCGCCCGGAGCAGGAGCGACTCGGCCACCTTGAGCCGCGCCTGGAAGAACAACTCCCGGGCCTGCAACGCCTTGGCGTCGGTACCGGCGAAGGCCTGCCGCGACACCTTGTTGGCGATGCCCCCCCAGCCCCAGATCACGATGCCCGTCTTGCGGCCGGCGGCAGCCTCGCGGAGCATGCTGTCGGCCGTGGCAGCGTCACCGGCATCCTTCGCCGCGCGGCCGGCGGCCACGAGGAGTTCGGCCGCCTCGATCTGCGCCTCGAGCCAGTTCTGCCGCTGCGGATCGGCGAGCAGGGCGTCGATCTGCTCCCGGGCCGCGTCCCACTTTCCGCGTTCCCGGGAGAGCGAGGCGATCTTCAGCCGCACGGCGGGCTCGCAGCGGCGAAGCTCCGCGGCCTCCGCCTCGGGGAGGCCCTCCTGGCCCATGCGTGCCAGCAGCCTGCCGTAGGCCGTCGCCGCCCGGTCGAGATACTGGCCAGCCTTCGCCCGTGGCACGGCGGCGTTGGTTCCCGAGCCGAGCGACTGGTAGGTCGTGGCCACCCAGAGCTGGGCCGCCGCCTTTGGATCTCGTTGGGCCACGCCCTCGAGAAACGACTCGAAACCGGCCAGCAGCGGGCCCGCCTTCGTCGCCGCCTCGCTGTCGCCCGCACCCGCGAGCTGCTCCAGCCGCTCCTCCAGGCTCGTGCCGAGGGACCGGTACATCATCGTCAATCTCGCCGAAGCCTCCTCGCCGGTGCCTGCGGACTGCTCCAGCAGGTTCATCGCTTTCTGGGCGTCGTCGAATCGCTGCGCTTCGACGAAGGCATTCAGCGACACCGACAGGGCGGTCGTGGCCAACGGTCCCAGGGCAGGGGCGAGGTCGCCTCCGGAGGAGACCACGGTCCATGGACCGTAGACGTTGTTCGTGAGCAACAAGAGCGCCAGGGATGGGTTCCCCTCGCCTTGGGCCATCTGGGCCCTCGTCAGCGCCGCCGACACCGCGAGCTTCGCGTTCGCCGGGCCCGCGGGCAGGCTCCCGGCGGCCTCGGTCGCGGCCAGCGCCTCGTCGATGGCCCGCTTCACGGTCGTATTCCATCCGGCCACCCGGCCCGGATCGCCTCCGGCCTTGCGGACCGCCTCGGCCTCCTGCCGCAGGCCGACGGCCGCCCGAAGGAGCAGTTCTGGCCGACGCTGGATCGCGGGGTTCATGCCGTCGATCACCGCGACGAGACCGTCGCCATCGTGGGCCTCGAGCGCGATGTTGATCAGCAGCGACGTGGCGTCGGCCGCCTCCGGCCCATCGTTCCAGCGGGTGACAACGAGAGCGGCGAGTTTCTTGAGCTGGCGCTTCGCGTCGAGAGCCGGGGCATCGGTGCCTGTCGCAAGCGCCTGCAGGCTGGCGAGCGCGACCCGCGCCGCCTGTCGGCTTGCGGGCGAGTTGGGATGATCCTTCACCAGCAGCGAGCCCAGGGCCGCCGCATCGGAAAACTGGCGGGCGTCGTAGTGCAGGAAGGCCAGGATCGATCGTGCCTGATTGACCGCCGTCTCGTCCGCCGCGGCGTCCTTCTCACCGAGGGCGAGCGCCTTCTGCATCGCCGCCAAGGCCTCGTCCCGCGCCGTCGTGGCCCGGCCGGCGGCTTCGCGAGCCGCATCCGCCTGGCCGGCGGCCTGCGCGGCCTTCACGGCAGCCTGCGCCTGCTGGAATACGCGGAAGGCCGTCTGTCCGGCGGCGAGTGCTGCCGGAAAATCCTCGTCGACCGGCCCCAGTTTCTTGCCCAACCCGGTCGCCAGTTCGCGGGCCTCCATGGCAAAGTCGCGGTTGGCCGTCGAGACCTCGCGGGCGAGTTTGTAGGCATCGGCCTCGAGCAGCCTGGCCGCGTTGGCCTCCTTCTCGGAGAGCGCCGTCGCCCGGGCGGCGAGCAGTTCGGCGGTGCGGTACTTCACCGCGGTCATTTCGGGCGTCAGCGGTCCTTCCTTGACCGGAGTCATCGCGAACCTGAGGTACGGGTTCGAGCGGTATTTGTCAGGCTCGAACGGCGACGGTCCGGTGACCTCGCCATACGCCTTCTCGTCGAGCCAGCATTGCAAGGCCACCCCGAGGGCCTTCGTCTTGAGGGTGAGTCCGAGGGGCGAGAGAGGCTGGCCCGGCGCCGCTTCCAGCGAGAAGAGCGGGGCGAGGGTGCCGATCGCGGCGTCACGCTTGCCGAGGAGCGCCTCGCTACGGCCCTCGTTGAATCTCGCCACGTACCCGACGCCGAGTTTGCCGTACTTTTCGGCGAGGTCGTGGTTGAGCCGTCGCGACTCCTCGAGCGCGGCCTTCCACTCGGTGGAGGCAGTCGCACAGGCCTTCGACTTCTCGAAGTAGGTCTCCGCCACCATCAGGCGGGTCTGGAGAAGCTTCGTTCGGAGAACTTCCTGGCGGTTCAGCGGGTCGGCGAGTTCCCGCTCCAGGGGCTTCTCCGCCGCTTCAAGATCACGTTTCAGCTTGTTCAGTTGGAACGAGATCTTCTTCATGTCGTTGAGGGGCTCTTGCTTCGAGGCCTCGGCCGCAGCCACTTGTGCCGTGATGTTCCGAAGCTGCGCCATCAGTCTGGCGGCTTGCCTCGGGTCTGGCCGCGCGGTGGCCTTCTGCAGATCGGCCTGGATCGGCGGGATTTCCACCTGCAGCGCCCGAATCTGTTTGTCGATCTCGTCGAGTTTCGCCTGGAAGGGCGCGTTCTCCGCCTTTTTGGCATCGTACGCCTCGCGCACATCCTTGATCGGAAGACGGATCTCCTCGATCTCGCGATTGGTGTCGAGCAGCGATCGGAGCACGGCGTCTTCGGCGGTCTCGATCCTGTCGGGAACCACCGGTTGAGGTGGCGGCTGCTTGCCGTCGGCCTTGTCATCCCCCTTGGCGGCAGCCGGCACGGCCGTGCGGAGCGTCTTGATTGCCCGGTCGAAGAAGGCGACCGCCTCCGTGGAGAGTGTGGCCGCGTTGGCACCGGGCCGCTGCGCGAGGGCAAGCGAGATCCGGCCCCGTTCCACGAGAAGATTTCCCTTCTGCGTGAAAGCGGCAATCGCCATCTCGTCGGCCGGCGACGAGGCGAGGAACGCATCGATGGCTTTCTCGGCCTCGTCGAGCAGGTGGGTGCGGGCGTCGAAGTCTGCGGTGGTGCGGCTCTGGCTGACGAGGGCCGAGCCCTTGAGGAAGTCGAGTCGCCGGCGGGTGTCGGCCGAGCATTCCGGCGCTCCTGACGCCTGCTCGATCACCCAGAGCATCACGTCGGGCATGTCCCGCTCCTGCAGCTTTTCGAGCAGGGCGAGCGTGGTTCGTTCGTACGCAGTCTCGCCGCTCACGACTGCCGGGGCCAGTGAGGCGATCACCGCGAGGAGCGGCGCGAGGAAGACGCGGGTGTGCATCACGTGGGAGGTCGCGGCGAGGCGAGGTCGGTCGTCATCCCCAACACCTCTGCATTGTTGAACCCCCCTCGCATGCCGTCAAACCTCGGGCGTGTCGCGGCCCACCGAATCGGCGAGCCTCGCTCCTCGCTCGCGCTGCGGATCGTTACGGCCGCCGGGCCGAACGCGAGGATGCCACCGAGGCGGCCAGCCAGGACGGCAACTTGCCCGCCGGGGGCAGTTTCACGACCCGGGCCGAGCGGACGCCCGGGCAGGCGGCCACGGCTGCCACGGCCTCCGGCGAAGGCTCCTGATCGAGATTGAGCACGCCGATCGCGTCACCGCCCGGCGTCGAGCGGCCCACGGTCATCTGCGCGATGTTGATGCCAGACTGCCCGAAGGCGGAGCCGACGCGGCCAATGATGCCCGGGACGTCCTGGTGGGTGAAGACGAGCAGAATCCCGTCGAGATAGGCTTCGAGGCGGTGTCCCTCGAGCTGCACGATCCGCGGCATCGAGTGGCCGAACAGCGTGCCTGCGGCGCGGTGCACGTGGTCGCTCCCCACGAGGTCGACTGCCACCACCGAACTGAACGCGCCCGGATCGGTGCGGCTCTGCTCCACCAGTTCGATGCCCCGCTCCCGCAGCAGCATCTCGGCGTTGACGATGTTGACGTCTTCGATCGAACCCTCGAGCAGACCGGCCGCGAAGGCGGCCGTGACCAGGCGGGTGTTTCGGGCGGCGATCTCGCCGCGGTACGCGATCGAGCACGACCGCGGGGAGGCCGCGTCGAGTTGCGAGAGGAGCAGGCCGAGCCGCCAGGCGAGGTCGATGAATCCCCGCACGCCCTCGAGCGCCGCCGGATCGATCGCCGAGGAGTTGACGGCGTGCCGGATGGCGCCGGTGGTAAGGAAGTCGACGAGCAGCCCCACCCCCTCGACGGCGACCTGCGACTGGGCCTCCTCGGTGCTGGCGCCCAGATGAGGGGTGACGAGCACGCCGGGCATGCCAAACAGCGGGCTGTCGGTGCAGGGTTCCTTCTCGAACACGTCGAGGGCGACGCCGCCGATCACGCCCCGCCTCAGTCCCTCGACGAGGGCCTGCTCGTCGTAGATGCCACCGCGAGCACAGTTGATCAACCGTACCCCTGGCTTGAGGATCTCGAGTTCCTTCATGCCGACCAGGTGCCGCGTCTCGTCGGTGAGCGGCGTGTGGACCGTGAGGTAGTCCACCTCGGGCAGCATGTCCCGCACGCTGTCGACCAGTTCGATGCCGAGTTCGCCCGCACGATCGGGAGAGAGGAAGGGATCGAAGCCCAGCACCCGCATGTCGAAGGCCCGGGCCCGTTCCGCCACGGCCTGCCCGATCCGCCCCAGGCCGACGATGCCGAGCGTCTTGCCGGCGACCTGGCAGCCCATGAACTTGTTGCGGTCCCATTTGTGGGCCCGCAGGCTCGCGTCGGCTGCGGCGACGTTCCGCGACAGTCCCAGCAGGAGTGCGAAGGCGTGCTCCGCGGTGCTCACCGTGTTACCGGCCGGCGTGTTCATCACCACGATGCCGAGTCGCGTGGCCGCCTCCTTGTCGATGTTGTCGGTGCCGACGCCGGCCCGCACGATCGCCTTGAGACGGTGGTTGCCGGCAAGGGCTTCGGCCGTGATCTTCACGCCGCTGCGGCAGATCGCGCCGTCGTGCCGGGCGAGCGCCTCGCGGAGGGCGTCGCCGGAGAGCCCCGTCGCCACTTCGTAGCTGATGCCGTGTGGCTTGGCCGCGTCGAGCAGGGCGATGCCGTCGGCGCTGAGCGTGTCGAGAACGATGATCGAGGGCATGGCGAGGATCCCTGGAGTGGGCGAGAAGAGGCGGGGCGGTGTCGCGACAGTTTAGTCCTGGCGTTCCCGCTGAAAGTCGAGCATGAAGTCGCGGAGCGCCTCGACACCCGCGAGCGGCATCGCATTGTAGATGCTGGCACGGATGCCTCCGACGGAGCGATGCCCCTTGAGGTCCATGAGTCCCCGCGTGGTGGCCGCCGCGACGAAGGCTTTCTCGCAGGCCTCGTCGGGAACGCGGAAGGTGACGTTCATGTCGGACCGGCACTCGGGCCGCGCGTGGCCGGCGTAGAAGCCCCCTGACTGGTCGAGCACGTCGTAGAGCAGTTTCGCCTTGGCGGCGTTGTGCCGGGCCATCCCGGGGAGGCCTCCCATGCGATCGCTGATCCAGCTGCACACCAGGCCGAGGATGTAGATCGCGAACACCGGCGGCGTGTTGGGCCGCGACCCGGTCTTCACGAAGGTGCGGTAGTCGAGCATCGTGGGCAGGTCGTCCAGCGAACGCTCGAGGAGATCCTTGCGAATGATGACGGTGGTCACGCCGGCGATGCCGGCGTTCTTCTGGGCACAGGCGTAGATCAGCCCGTACCGCGAGACGTCGATCGGCCGCGAGAGGAAGTCGCTCGAGCAGTCGCTCACCAGCGGGGCGGGCCCGAGATCGGGATCGTGCTTCCACTGCACGCCCTGGATGGTCTCGTTGCTCGTGATGTGCACGTATGCTGGCTGGGAAGACAGCGCGATTTCGCGATCCGTCGGCAGCCGGTCGTGGTTGGTGGCAGCGCCGTCCCAGGCGACGTGCACCTTGCCCTCGCGGCGGGCCTCCTTGGCGCCGGTCGCACCCCAGGTGCCGGTGATCACGTAGTCGGCGGCGGCCGGTTGGCCCCGGAGGAGGTTCATGGGAACCATCGAGAACTGCAGGCTTGCGCCCCCCTGCAGGAACACGATCTCGTGGGAGTCGCCGATGCCGAGCAGACCCTTCACCGACGCGAGCGTCTCCTCGAGGATCCGGTCGAAGGCGGGGCTGCGGTGACTGATCTCCAGGACCGACATTCCGACCCCGGGAAGCGACAGCATCTCGTCGCGGGCCCGTTCGAGCACCTCGAGCGGCAGAACGGCCGGCCCGGGGGAGAAGTTGAAGACGCGATCCGTCATGGCATGCACCCGAAAACCGTGGGATTCCCGGGGCAGAATAGGAGTCACCGCCGGGAGGGTCAACGGGCGACGTTCCCCGGCGGGGCCGGGAGCGGGCTCTCCATCGCAGCCGGGGGTGGGGGCGGCAGCGCTGCCGTGCGATACGCCGCCGCCTGCGACGCCTGGAGGCTGGCCACTTTTGCCGCCACCGTGGGCTGCTGGGGATCGATCGAGAGCGCGCGGCCGTAGTTGGCCAGGGCCTGCGGCTGGTCGCCGGCCGTCTCCCGCAGGCTGCCGAGCGCCACCAGTGCCCGAGCGTTGTTGGGGTCGATCGCCAGCGCGTCGATCAGCTGGTTTTCCGCCTCTGGCAGGTTGCCTTGCTCCTGTGCGAGCCGGGCCAGTTCCACGTGGGGGGCCGGATTGGTCGGCTGGGCGCGAGCCCAGGCGTTGAGCTGGGCCATGGCCTCGTCGCCGCGCTTCTCCTCCACCAGCAGCACCGCCAGCGCCCGCTGGCAGGCCTCGTTGGTGGGGTCGCGGGTCAGGCAGAGATGGTAATACTGCTCCGCCGTCTGCATGTCGGCGGGGCGACCGAAGAGCTTGGCCTGCTGGTGGTAGGTGGCGCCGAGGTTGTAAAAGCAGTCGGGATTACCGGGCTGCTTGGCCAGGGCCTGCTGGAAGGAGTTGACGGCGCCGAGGTAGTTGCCCTGCTGGTAGAGCTTGACCCCCTCGGCGTTGTCGGTTTTCGCCATGCCGCCGCAGCCGCAGCAGCCGGCCACGACAAGGCAGACCGCGAGTCGGCGGGCGCCCGAGACCGCACCGCTTTCGGAAGAGGAGACATGCCGCACGACGAGAC
>Ga0164294_10003614_pt1 | contig 13724 bp, 12 predicted proteins | sample GEODES005metaG_FD_111479 | JGI IMG/M metagenome (GOLD analysis project Ga0164294, IMG submission 111479) | Oligotrophic lake water microbial communities from Sparkling Lake, Wisconsin, USA - GEODES005 metaG | ecosystem: Environmental > Aquatic > Freshwater > Lake | place: USA: Sparkling Lake...
AAGCGTGCACCGGGGAGCATCGTTGTGGGAGGGATTCGTCCGTTCCTTCAGATATTATTCCGCCCCATCGTCAATCTGCGCCAGTCGGCCAACCAATTCTGGCAAGGCCGAGCGCACGGTGTCCCACACTACATCCAGATTGATGTCGTAATAGCCGTGCGCGATGCGGTTGCGCATGCCGCGGATGGCGCGCCATTCGATGCCTGAATGCGCGGCGCTGATCGCGGGGTAGTGATCCATCAGCTTGGTCACGGCTTCGCCGAGAATGATGAGGTTGAGGATGACCGCCTGCTGGGTGCGCTTGTCGGCAAGGAAGTCCCCCTTGGCCATGCCTTCGGTATAGACCAGCGCTTGCCCCGCTGCTTCGCGCATGTGCGACAGCAGGTCTGACGCCGAAAGCACCTTAGATCGGCCGCGACTCGGCCAGCACTTGCGCTCGAAAGCCCGGTGCGATGTCCTGCGGCGTCAACAGATCAACCGGTGCCCCGAGCAGCTCTTCGAGGTCTGCCTGTAATCCGCCGAGATCAAAGAGCGTTGCGCCCGGCAGAGCATCGACGAGAATATCGAAGTCGCTTTGCGACGTGGCGCGCCGGTGCAGCACCGAGCCAAACAGGCGCGGATTGACCGCCTTGCGCTGAGAGGCCAGCGCCAATACGGTTTCACGGTGGCGCGCAAGGATTTGGGCGTGGTCCATGGGCGCGAGTCTATGGGGTGCTGGCTTGGCGCGCAAGGGTGAAGCGGATTTACGGTGCCCGGCGCGATGAGCCCTTGATATTGATCACCTCGCAGTTGCGCTCCGAGCAAATGCTCAGCACTCGACGACGTTGACCGCGAGGCCCCCTTGCGAGGTTTCCTTGTATTTGTCGCGCATGTCGAAGCCCGTCTGGCGCATGGTTTCGATCACTTTGTCGAGGCTGACCATGTGCTGCCCGTCGCCCAGCAGCGCGAGGCGAGAGGCGTCGATGGCTTTGACCGCGCCCATCGCGTTGCGTTCGATGCAGGGGATCTGCACAAGGCCGCCGACGGGATCGCAGGTGAGGCCCAGATTGTGCTCCATGCCGATCTCGGCAGCGTTTTCGATCTGTTCGTTGCTGCCGCCCAGCACCGCGGTCAGCCCCGCCGCCGCCATCGAGCAGGCGACGCCGACCTCGCCCTGGCAGCCCACTTCCGCGCCCGAGATCGAGGCATTGCGCTTGTAGAGCGCGCCGATGGCGGCGGCGGTGAGCAGGAAGGTGCGCCGCCCGGCCTTGTCGCCGCGGTAGCACACCTCGTAATAGCGCAGCACCGCCGGGATGATGCCCGCCGCGCCATTGGTCGGCGCGGTGACGACGCGGCCGCCGGCGGCGTTTTCCTCGTTCACCGCCATCGCCCACAGATTGATCCAGTCGAGCACCGCGAGCGGATCGCTGATCATCGCCTGCTGGCGCGCGACCAGTTCGGCGGCGATCGAGCCCGCGCGCCGCTTGACCTTGAGCCCGCCGGGCAGCTGGCCCGCGCTTGCGCAGCCGCGATCGATGCAGGCGGCCATCGTATCGGCGAGCAGATCAAGCCCCGCCTCCACTTCCTCGCGCGAACGCAGCGCCAGTTCGTTGGCGAGCATCAGCTCGGCAATGGTCAGCCCTTCGCGCGTGCCCATTTCGAGCAGTTCGTCGCCGCACGTGAAGGCATAGGGCATCGGCGCGGCATCGCCGGTGGGCGCGTTTCTCTGCGCCTCCTCCTCATCGATCACGAAGCCGCCGCCGACCGAATAGTAAAACCGCCGCAGCAGGACTTCGCCCAGCGCGTCATAGGCGGCCAGCGCCATCGCATTGCTGTGAAACGGCTGGCGCTCGCGCTGGCGGAATTTGATGTCTGCCGCCGGATCGAACGGCACGCGGTGGTGGCCGAGCAGCGCGATTTCGCGCGTTGCGTGGCATGCCGCGACCAGTTCCACCCCGGCATCGATGCCGACGCCAGCGGGCGTTTCGCCTGCCAGCCCCATGATGATCGCGACATCGGTGGCATGACCCTTGCCGGTAAGCGCCAGCGAGCCATAGAGATCGACCTCGACCCGCGCGGTCTGCGTCAGATGGCCGCGCTCCTCCAGCAACAGGCAAAAGCGGCGCGCCGCCACCATAGGCCCGACGGTGTGCGAACTCGATGGGCCGATGCCGATCTTGAACAGCTCGAAAGTGCTGACGGTCATGGTCGCTCCGGGATGGCAGCGACCAGCGCTTCGTGATTCCACGCAGCAAGCGCGCGGAGCAGGTCTGCGCCGCTCAGGCCGATGGTGGCGGTGTTGCGCAAGGGATGGACATTGACCATGTCCGCCGCCGCCAGATCGGCATCGAGCACCACGCGCACTTGCCCGCCCGCGTCGTTGATCGCAGCCAAGGGCGTGACCGAGCCGGGCGTGACGCCCAGCAGCGCTTCCATGTCCTCGGCCTTGCCGAAGCTGAGCTTTTTCGCGCCGATGGCACCCGCCAGTGCCTTGAGATCAACACGCTTGGCGTGATCGGCTGTCACGAGCCAGAACTGCCCGCCGCTGTCCTTGAGAAACAGGTTCTTGGTATGCGCGCCGGGAAGCGCATCGTGGATGGCGAGGCTTTCCTCGACGGTGAACACTGCGTCATGCTCGATGCCGTTCCACCCCAGACCCAGCTCGGCGAGAGCGGTGCGGAGGGCGGCATCGTCCATCAGGCTGCCGCCGCGAGCGCGTGCCACAGCCACGGCGCGAAGCTGCGCCAGACTTCGAGATGAAACCGCGCCTCGCCGGTGCGCCAGACCACGATCTCGACCGTTTCGAACACGGTGCGGGTGGCGCGGCCGATGGGAAACTTCGCCACATCGAGCGGGCAGCCGCTGGTGATGAGTTCGACCGCGCGCGGGCCTTCGACGACGAAGCCGAGCGCGCGCGAGGAGACTTCGGTCACGCTCACCGGCAGCCCCTCACCTAGCGGTAGCAGGGTCCCGGCAGGGAGCAGCGCAACCCATTCGTCGGGGCCGAGGCAGGCCACGCCATCCAGACTTTCGCCAATCTTTGCAGGTAGCTTGCGGCCAAGCAGGCCTTCCAGAACCGCGGGATCGCGGGCGCGCAGCGAGAAGCGGGTGTGCTCTGCTGCCAGCGCAAGCCGCACGCCGTCTGCCACCAGGGGCGCATCGGGCAGCGCAAGATCGGCCGCGCTTTGCTTCATCGGGGCGATCTCAAGCATCGAGGCGGCTCCCTTCGGCGTCATAGAACACCGGGCCTGTCACTTTAGCACGGATCACGCCGTCTGCCATCGGCACATAGAGCGTCTCGCCCATCCGCGCGCGGCCACCCGCGACCAAGGCCAGCGCGATCGAGCGGCCGAGCGCCGGGCTCCTATAGGCCGAAGTGACATGCCCGATCATCGTCATCGGCACGGGCTGGCCCGGATCGGCCACGATCTGCGCGCCTTCTTCTAGCACTTGCGTGCCGTCTTCGGTCAAAAGCCCGACCAACTGCTTGCGCCCCTGCGCCACCAGATCGGGCCGCGCGAGTGAGCGCTTGCCGACAAAGTCCGGCTTCTTCTGCCCGATGGCCCAGGCCATGCCGGCATCCTCCGGCGTGATCGTGCCATCGGTATCCTGCCCGATGATGATAAAGCCCTTTTCGGCGCGCAGCACGTGCATTGCCTCGGTGCCGTAGGGCGTGATGCCATAGGGCTGGCCCGCCGCATGGATCGCTTCCCACACCATCCGGCCGTGCTGCGCGGGCACGTTGACCTCGAAGCCCAGTTCGCCGGTGAAGCTGACGCGGAACAGGCGCGTCGGCACGCCGCAGATATGCCCCTCGCGCACCGCCATGTGCGGGAATGCCTCGCGCGAGAGATCGATCCCGCTGACCAGCCCGGCGATCACGTCACGCGCCTTGGGGCCCTGCACCGCGATCACCGCCCATTGCTCGGTGGCGCTGGTCAACCAGACGTCGAGATCGCTCCATTCGGTCTGAAGATAATCCTCCATCATGTTGAGCACACGCGCTGCACCGCCGGTGGTGGTGGTCACATGGAACCGATCCGGCGCCATGCGGCCCGCCACGCCATCATCCATGATGAAGCCTTCCTCGCGCAGCAGCAGGCCATAGCGGCAGCGGCCGGGTGCGAGCGATTTCCACGGATTGGTATAGAGCCGGTTGAGGAACTCCGCCGCATCGGGCCCCACGACCTCGATCTTGCCCAATGTCGAGGCATCGAACATGCCGACGCTGTCGCGCACCGCGAGGCATTCGCGCAGCACGGCGGCGTCCATATCCTCGGCCCCGCGCGGGAAATAGCGCGCGCGCCGCCACTGCGCGACGTTTTCATAAACTGCGCCTTGGCCTTCCGCCCAATCGTCGATCGCGGTCTTGCGCAGCGGCTGGAACAGCGCTTCCTTGTGGTGGCCCAGCAGCGCGCCGAAGGTCTGCGGCGTGTAGGGCGGGCGGAAGGTGGTCAGGCCGATTTCGGTGACCGGCCTTGAAAGCACATCCGATGCGATCTGCAAGCCGTTGAGATTGCTGGTCTTGCCCTGATCGGTCGCCATGCCGTTGGTGGTGTAGCGCTTGATGTGCTCGATCGAGCGGAAGCCTTCCTGCACGGCAAGGCCGATATCGCGCGCTTTCACATCGTTCTGGAAATCGACGAAGCCCTTGCGCTTGTGCAGCGGCTTCTTCGAAGGCAGCGTGCCGAGCGCGAGCCCGGAGCCATAGCTCCACGCCCCGCCGCAGCCGCCGACGCATTCGAGCGCCTCATGGCACGTGTCAGGAAGATACGCGCCCCAATCGGCATCCCAGCGCAAGGTGCCCTTGGCATGGCTCCACAGGTGCACCGTGGGGGTCCAGCCGCCGGCCATGAGCAGCGCATCGCACGCCAGCGCGCGCTCCTCGCCGGTGCCGCCAGGGGAGAAAGTGATGCTGCTGACGGCAAGGCGGCCGCGTGCGCTGGTCACTGCATGGCCCAGATGCGCCGCGATTCCTGCGCTGCGTGCTGCTTCGACCAGCTCCGCGTCCACAGCTTCGCGCAGATCGATGATTGCGCTCACCGTCACGCCCGCCGCCACGAGCGCCAGCGCGTCGCGCCAACCGCTGTCGTGCACCGCCATCACGATCACCGCGCGGCCCACCGCCACGCCATAGCGCAGCGCCGCCGTGCGCGCCGCGCTCGACAGCATCACGCCGGGAATATCGTTGCCATCGAACACCAAGGGCCGCTCGATCGCGCCTTGCGCCAGGACCACGCGGCCAGCGCGGATGCGCCACAGCTTCTCGCGCGCGCCCTTGGCCTCGGCGGGAGCAAGGTGGTCGGTCAGCCGCTCGACTGCGACGACGAAGTTCTGATGATAATGGCCGATCGCGGTCGTGCGGCTGAGAACCCGCACGTTGTCCGCCGCTTGCAATTCCGCCAGCGACATCGTCAGCTCGGCCCACTGCGCCGGATCGGCGAGCGCGCCGCCGCCGGGTTCTTCCTGCTCGTCGATCAGGATCACCCGGCAGCCGCTCGCCGCCGCTTCGACCGCCGCCGCAATCCCGGCTGGCCCCGCGCCCACGACAAGCACATCGCAGTGCGCATAAGTCGCGCCATAATGATCGGGATCGCGCGTCACCGGGCTGTCGCCCAATCCCGCCAGCCGCCGAATGATCGGCTCATACACCGATTCCCATGCGGCCCGCGGCCACATGAAAGTCTTGTTGTAAAAGCCCGCCGGGAAAAACGCGCTCAGCGTGTCGTTGACTGCGATCAGATCGCGGCGCAGCGAAGGGAAGCGGTTCTGGCTCTTGGCGTCGAGCCCGGCATGCAGCGCCACCGATGGCGCGCGCAAGTTCGGGGTCATGCGGCCCGGGCCGCGCTCCACCGTCATCAACGCATTGGGCTCTTCGCTGCCCATGCCCAGGATTCCGCGCGGGCGGTGATATTTGAACGAGCGGCCGAACAGCATCACGCCATTGGCCAGCAGCGCCGAGGCGAGGCTGTCGCCCTCCAGCCCCTTGTAAGCCTTGCCGTCAAAAGTGAACGAGAGCGGCGCGGCGCGGTTGACCCGTCCGCCGACCGACAGCCGATAACCGCTCATCGTGCGGGCTCCCCGGCCTTGTAGGTCGTCTCGAACCGGTCGGTCACCGTATCGCGCACCGCGTTGAAAAAGCGCCCGCAGCCATGCAGATGACGCCACCGCTCATGATGCCGCCCGCGCGGATTGCGCCGAATATAGAGAAACTCCTCCCATTCGGGGTCGGAATAGGTCGAAGGATCGGTCGGCCGCGCGATATGCGCTTGGCCCCCATTGGCGAACTCCACCTCGGGCCGGTCTTCGTCGCAGTAGGGGCAATGGATCAGCAGCATGTCAGGGCCTCAGTGGGCTACGGCAGCCGCAGCCGCCTCGTCGATCAGGCGGCCATTGCGGAAGCGATCAAGGTTGTAGGGCGCGTTGATCCGGTGCGGCGCATCGTGCGCAATGGTGTAGGCCAGCAGATCGCCCGCGCCCGGCGTCGCCTTGAACCCGCCTGTACCCCAGCCGCAATTGACGTAGAGCCCGGGCACCGGCGTCTTGCCCAGGATCGGCGAGCGATCCGGCGTCACGTCGACAATGCCGCCCCACGTGCGCAGCATCCGCATCCGCGTGAAGATCGGGAAGATTTCGCAGATCGCCGCAAGGGTATGCTCGATGATGTGAAACGCGCCGCGCTGCGAATAGCTGATGTACTGGTCGGTACCCGCGCCGATCACCAGCTCGCCCTTGTCCGACTGGCTCATATAGGCGTGCACCGTGTTCGACATGACGACGCAGGGGAAAATCGGCTTGACCGGCTCGGACACCAAAGCCTGCAAGGGATAGCTTTCGAGCGGGAACTGGAGCCCTGCCATCGCCATCACCACCGAAGTGTTGCCCGCCGCCGAAACGCCGATTTTCTTCGACGCGATGAAGCCGCGCTCGGTCTCTACGCCTTCGACCGCGCCATCGGCTCCGCGCCGGATGCCGGTGACGGCGCAATTCTGGATGATATCGACACCCAGCGCCGAAGCTGCGCGCGCGTAGCCCCAGGCCACACTGTCATGCCGCGCGGTGCCGCCGCGCCGCTGCAACGCGCCGCCCAGCACCGGATGGCGCGCGTTCGGCGAGATATCGAGCGGCGGGCAATAGGCCTTGCATTCCTCGGCGGTGAGCCATTCGTTGTCGACGCCGTTCAGCCGGTTGGCATGGATGTGGCGCTTGAAGCTCTGCACATCGTGCACATTGTGCGCGAGCATCAGCACGCCGCGCTTGGAATACATGATGTTGTAATTGAGCTCCTGGCTCAGCCCGTCCCACAGCTTGACCGCGTGGTCATAGAGATGCGCGCTCTCGTCATAGAGATAGTTCGAGCGGATGATCGTGGTGTTGCGCCCGGTGTTGCCGCCGCCCAGCCAGCCCTTTTCGATCACCGCGACATTGGTGATGCCGTATTTGCTCGCAAGGTAATAAGCCGCGCCAAGGCCATGCCCGCCCGCGCCGACGATGATCGCGTCGTAGGCCGCCTTGGGCGCCTTGTCCGGCCAATGCTCGGGCCAGCCCTGATGGCTGCGAAAGGCCTCGCCGATAAGGTTGAAACCGGAAAAACGCTTCACTTCATCCCCCGATCCGCACGTGCATAAATGACCAGCGAGAGCGCCCCATCCGGGCATGCGGTCAAATGCGGCGCACCCGGCGCGCGTACGATAAAGTCACCGGGGCCATAATCGGCAATGCCGTCGCTGAAACTGCCCTCAAGGACATAGACCTGCTCGATCTCGTCGTGCGCATGCATCTCGGCGGTCGCGCCGGGTTCCGTTTTCATCAGCCAGGTGCGCAGGCCTGCCTTGGCATCTTCGAGGAACGGCTTGACCAGAAACCCGGGCGAGCCGCTCTCGCGCCATGCGCCGCCCGCGCGCACCATCGCCGTGCCGCTTTCGGGCACTTGCAGCGTTTCCCCGCCAATGGCCTCGAACATCGCCATTCAGCCCGCTTCCTTGAGCGCTGCCTGCGACGCCTCGACATAAAACGTCTTGAACGCATCAACCAGCTTCTCTTCGACCGAATACATGCCGGGGCGATAGCCGTTGCCCTTGATGCCCTGATGATTGATGCTGGACAGGTGGCTGTCTTGCGCATTGGTCGCGCGCCACACGGCGGTGAGGTTTGCCGGATCGTAGTCCACGCCTTCGACTGCATCCTCGTGCACCAGCCAGCTGGTGCGCAGCAAAGTGCGGTCCGCGCTGAGCGGGGTGAGCGAAAACGTCACCACATGATCGCAGCAGAAATGGTGCCACGAATTGGGCTGGGTCCAGATCGAAAGGCTCGTCTGCTCCTGATCCCCGTGCGGCCAGATCAGCTTTTTGGATGCAGGCTTGCCATCCAAGGTCTGCGTCACCGCGCCATTGGCCAGCGGCAGGCGCGCGACGCGGTGCCACCAATTGTCGGGAAATTCGATCAGCTCGTGATAGATGCCCAGCTCCTGCCAACGCGCACGCTGCGCCTCGAGCATGGCATCGAACGCGGCATCATCGACGACATCGTCCGCGCCGTCTTCGGGCAAGCCTTTGCCGAAGCCATACGTCGAGAGCGACTTCATCAGCTCGGGATGGCTCACATCGCAATGATAGCACTCGCGGTTGTTTTCCATCACCAGCTTCCAGTTGGCCGGTTCGATCAGGTCGTCCTGCACCGCGACCTTGAGCTTGGTCATGTCGTAGAGGCCGATCTGCGCCTCGATATCCGCTTTGACCCGGTCAATCGGCGGGGGATTGTCGGCCAGACACAGGAAGATAAGCCCGCCGATGTTTTCCAGCGCCACGGGCCGCAGGCCGTGATCCGCCTTGTTGAATTCGGGTGGCATGTTGCGCGCCGCGAGCAGCTTGCCATCGAGCGCGAAGGTCCACTGGTGATAAGGGCACGTGATCCGCGCGCCCTTCCCGGCGCTGCTGCACAGCTTCGCGCCGCGATGCGTGCAGGTATTGTGAAACGCGCGGATTTCGCCCTGCTTGTCGTGCACCACGATCACCGATGTCTCGCCCAGTTCGAACAGAAACTGATCGCCAGGGTTCTTCACGTGCGCGATCGTGCAGGCATAGAGCCACACCGAGCGCAGCATCACTTCGGTATCGAAGCGATACGCCTCTTCGCTGACATAGAGATTCTGCGGCAGGGTGAACCCGGTGCGGGTCTGCGCCAGACTTTCGGCAATCGCATCAAAATGCAGCATGGGATCAGCTCCGCAGTGCGTTGTTGTCCGGGTCGAAGGGCGAGTCCGCGATCACGACAGCGCGGTGGGTCTGGCCAAGGATCACGATTTCAAGTTCGGTGCCCAGCGCGGCATGCTCGGGCGCGACCATCGCCAGCGCCAGGCTCTTGCCGCAGCGCCAGCCATAGCCGCCCGATGTCGCGCGGCCAACCAGCATACCATCGCGCAAGATCGGCTCGGACCCGCGTGCATCGGCATCGGTCACGTCCATCACTTCGAGCGTGACGAACTGCCATTTCAGGCCCGCTTCCTTGCGCGCCAGCAGCGCATCGCGGCCATGGAACGCGGGCTTCTTGAAGCTGACGAACCGCTCCAGCCCGGATTCGAGCGCGGCATATTCGGTCGAAAGCTCGCGCGGGATCAGCTTGTAGCTCTTCTCGATCGCCATCGCGGTCATCGCGCGAATGCCGAAGGGCTTGATGCCATGCGCCGCGCCTGCCGCCATGATCTGGTCGAAGATGTAGTTCTGCATCTCGATCGGATGATGGATTTCCCAGCCCAGCTCGCCGATGAAGTTCACCCGCAGCGCGTCGACCTTCGCCGCGCCTAGTGAAATCGGCTTGCCGGTGAGCCACGGAAACGCTTCGTGCGCCAAGTCGGTGCGCGTCAGCGATTGCAGCACGTCGCGCGACTTTGGCCCGGCCAGCACGAGCACGCCCATCGCCGTCGTCAGCCGCTCGAACCGCACCGAGCCATCGGTTGGCAAGGCTTTCACCAGATAATCATGGTCATGCCGCTCCAGCGCGCCGGCCGAGACCAGATAATAGGCTTGCGGGCCTTTCTTGTAGACGGTGAACTCGGCGCGCACGCCGCCATCCTTGGTCAGCAGATAGGAGAGCGAGAGCTTGCCCAGCTTCTTCGGCACGACATTGCTGAGCAGCCCGTTCAGCCAATCTTCTGCGCCCGGCCCCGAAATCAGGCACTTGGCAAAGCCCGACATGTCCTGCAGGCCGACGTGCTTGGTGACATGCAGACATTCCGCGCCGACGAAATCGAAATAGTTCGAGCGGCGGAACGACCACTTTTCCTGGATCGGCTCGTCGCCCACCTGCTCGGGGTGATTGTCGCGCAGGATCACATCGGGCTTGTCGAGGTCCGCCTCGCTCAGCGCGTAGCCTGCGGGCACGAAGAAATTGGGCCGCTCCCAGCCGAACACGCTGCCGAATACCGCGCCCAGCGCCTTCATCCGGCTGTAGCACGGGGTCTGGCGCAAGGGCCGCGCGGCTTCGCGCTCCTCGTCCGGGTAATGCACGGTGAAGACCTTGGCATAGGCCTCCTCGTTCTTGCGCACGAGATAGCCTTCGCCCGCATAGTCGCCGAAGCGGCGCGGATCGACGCCCATCATGTCGATGGTCGGCTCGCCCTCGACGATCCAGTGCGCCAGCTGCCAGCCTGCACCGCCTGCGGCGGTAATGCCGAAGCTGTGGCCTTCGTTGAGCCAGAGGCCTTTGCGGTCCCACGCCGGGCCGACGATCGGCGAACCATCGGGGGTATAGGCAATCGCGCCGTTATATACCTTCTTCACGCCCACTTCGCCGAACGCGGGCACGCGCGCCATGGCCGAGAGGATGTAAGGCTCCAGCCGCTCAAGCGCGTCGGGGAACAGCTCGTATTCGCTGTTCGCCGCCGGGCCATCGAGATAGCAGGCGGGCGCGCCCACTTCGTAAGGCCCGAGCAGCAGGCCGCCGGCCTCCTCGCGCATGTACCAGCTGGCATCGGATTCGCGCAGCACGCCCATTTCCGGGAGGCCCTTGGCGCGGCGCTCCATGATCGCGGGGTGCTGCTCGGTCACGATGTACTGATGCTCGACCGGCACCACCGGGATGTCGAGCCCGACCATCGCGCCGGTCTGGCGCGCGAAGCTGCCGGTGGCGAACACGACATGTTCGGCGGTGATTTCGCCCTGATCGGTCGTCACCACCCATTCGCCGTTCGCCTTCTGGACGACATTGCTCACGGCGGTGTTGCGATAAATCGTCGCGCCGCGCTGGCGTGCGCCCTTGGCCAAGGCCTGCGTGAGGTCGGCGGGCTGGATATAGCCGTCGCCCGGATGCTGGATCGCGCCGATCACATTCTGCATTTCGGCCAGCGGCCAGATGGCCTTGACCTCGTCTGGCGAGAGGAAATTGACCTCTACCCCGATCGTTTTGGCGACACCGGCGTAATAGAGATATTCGTCCATGCGGTCGCGCGTGGTGGCGAGGCGGATGTTGCTGACGTTCGAAAAGCCAACGTTGAGCTCGGTCTCGGCCTCGAGCGTGGGATAGAAATCGACCGAATACTGGTGGAGCTTGCCCGCCGAATAGCTCATGTTGAACAGCGGCATCAGCCCGGCAGCGTGCCACGTCGAGCCCGACGTCAGCTCCTTGCGCTCGAGCAGCACGACATCGGACCAGCCCATCTTGGCCAGATGGTAAAGCGTGCTGACGCCCACCACACCGCCGCCAATCACCACTACGCGCGCTGTCGTTTTCATTGTGCCACTCGGCCTTTGCAGATCAGTTCAAGTCAGCGCTATGCCAGTCTCGCGCACGGGGCTGAACCGCTGTTTCATGCCATCGCAAAGACTAATGCTTGGTATAAGCCAAAAGAACCCCTCCGACCCGCTGCGCGGGCCACCTCCCCATTTGCACTTCGTGAAAATGGGGAGGATCTTTTGGCGGCGTGATCCTCCCCATTTTTGCGGAGCACAAATGGGGAGGTGGCAACGCGCAGCGTTGACGGAGGGGGCGTTCACGCCAGCGCTCAATGCAGCGGCAGCTTCGCAAGACTATGCGCCGCCCATACCACCACCGCACAGGCCATCAGCGCCAGCCAAGGCAGCACACCCGCGCGTCGCACCGTCGCGCCTTCGCCAAAATCCTGCGCCATGGCGGCGGGAAATTGGCCCTTGTCCTGAACATAGTGGCGATAGGCAAAGACCGGCAGGATCAGCAGCACGCCGATCAGACCATTGCGCAAGGTGCCCGCGCCATAGACGTCTGCCCCTGCCCCCATGAAGGCCATGTTGACGAAGCCCAGCACCGCGCCCAGCGCCAAGAGCCACTTCGGGCAGCGGAAAGGACGCTCCCACTGGCCCCGGTCCATGCGGTGGATCCAGCCCGATTGCAGATTGAGAAAGTTGAACGCCATGTAGCAGACGTTGCTGATCATCAGCACCGCGAAATAGTCCGAGGCGAGCATCAGGATCAGGTTGAAGCCAAGGTCGGTCCACATCGCTGCGGTCGGCGCGCCGTGGCTGTTCACTTTGCCGAGGTACTTGGGCAGCCAGCCATCGACCGCCGCTTGATAGAGCGTGCGCGAGGAGCCCATCATCGAGGTCATCACGATCAGCAGCAACGAGAGGATCAGGGTGGCGATGAAAATGTTGGCGACCACGACCGCGCCGCCGCCCGTCACGCCCAGCCCCTTGGTCACGATCGTGGCGAGCGCCTTGGCCACACCCGAACCATCGGCGATGCGCGGGTCCATCATCGCCTCAAGCCCCAGCGACGCCTGAAACGCCAGCGGCACCAGCGCGAAGATCACGATGCACAAAATGCCCGACGCGATCAGCGCACGCGGCGTATCGCGCGCCGGGTCCTTGAATTCACGCGTGTAGCAAACCGCCGTCTCGAACCCGTAAGTCGACCAGCCCGCTGCAAACATCGCCGCCGCCATCAAAGTGATACCATAAGCGTCCCAAGTGCCGAAATGCACCCCTCCCGCCGCATCGCGCAGCAGCGGCAGCAGCGGAAACAGGTTCTGGGTCGGGAGATCGCCCGTCAGCAGAGGCACGAAGCCGACCAGGATCAGCGGTGCCAGACACGCAATGCCGAGGATTTTTTGCGCATTGGCCGCCTTGGCCGCGCCGCCATGCTGCAGCGCGAAGGTCAGCAGCAGAAACGCCGAGCCGATGATCGAGACGGCGTTGATGCGCAAGGTCAGCCCGGTGCGGACGAAATCGAGATGCAGCAAAGTCAGATGCCAGGTGTTGATCGCGGACGTCGGCGCGAAAAGGCTCGCCATGATATAGCCGGCCGCGAGACTGGTGCCCAAGGTCAGCACCGGCGACCACGCCAGCCAATTGCACCACACCGAAATCGGTGCGACGAACTTCGAATATGGCAGCCACGCCGCCGCGCCATAGACCGAAGCCCCGCCCGACTTGTGCGGATAGAGCCCGGCGATCTCGGCATAGACGAAGCTTTGCAGGAACCCCATCAGGATCGAGGCAATGAAGATCACCCAGCTCGGCTGGCCGATCATCGTCGCAATCCCGCCGATGGTCAGCAGCACGCCGGCCGGCACCCCGCTCGACGCCCAGAACGCGCCTTTCCAATCGAGCGTGCGCTGAAGCTGCGCGGGCGGCTGGCCTTCGGCAGCGATTGCGGTCATCGTTGCGCAGTTTCCCAGTCAGGCGCGGTGTAGTAGGGCGCGTTCGACGGCGCGAGCAGGCCCTTGCCGAGAATGTGGTCCGCCCCCTTCTCGCCGATCATGATCGAGGGGGCGT
>Ga0164294_10003616_pt1 | contig 13719 bp, 4 predicted proteins | sample GEODES005metaG_FD_111479 | JGI IMG/M metagenome (GOLD analysis project Ga0164294, IMG submission 111479) | Oligotrophic lake water microbial communities from Sparkling Lake, Wisconsin, USA - GEODES005 metaG | ecosystem: Environmental > Aquatic > Freshwater > Lake | place: USA: Sparkling Lake...
CGCGCTGCAGCGGCTCCTCGCCGACATCGAGGCCGGCAAGATCGACATGGTCGTCGTCTACAAGGTCGACCGACTGAGCCGCTCGCTGCTCGACTTCGCGCAGCTGCTCGCGCTCTTCGAGGCCAAGGGAGTCGGCTTCGTGTCGACCACCCAGCAGTTCAACACCCGCGACGCCATGGGACGGCTGACGCTCAACATCGTCGTGAGCTTTGCCCAGTTCGAGCGCGAAATGATCGCGGACCGCACCCGCGACAAGATGGGCGCGGCCCGCAAGCGCGGGAAGTGGCTCGGGTCTCGCCCTCCGCTCGGCTACGCCGGCGACCGTGAGCGCATGCGCCTGGTCGTCGTGCCCGAGGAGGCCGAGCAGGTCCGCTCGATGTTCCAGCTCTACCTGCGCCTCGGCTCCGCGGCCGAGGTCGCCACACGGGTGAACGCGCTCGGCTGGACCCGCAAGCAGGTGAAGGCCCGTGCCGGCCATCTCCTCGGCGGCGGCCCATGGGACGAGAAGGACGTCCACATGCTGCTCCGCAACCCGCTCTACATCGGCAAGGTCGACTTCAAGGGGGCGCTCTACGACGGCGAGCACGCCGCCATCGTCGACCCGGTGCTATTCGACCGGGTGCAGCGCACGCTCGACTCCAAGACCTGCGGGCGGGGCCAGCGCCGCGGTCGCAACCCCGAGTACCTGCTCCAAAGCATCATCACGTGCGGCCTCTGCGGCGGCCCGATGACCACGGCGTCGGGCGAAGGCCGAAAGCGCGAGGTCTACCGCTACTACGCCTGCCGCAACCGCGTGCGGAAGACCGCCACCACCTGCGACCACCCGCGCATCTCCGCCCCGGAGGTCGAGAAGCTGGTCGTCGGCCGCGTGAGCCAGGTCTGCGCCGACGCCGACATGCGGGCCCGCATCGCGCGCCGCATGAGCGTGACCGAGCCTGAGATGGCGGCGCGCCTCCAGGCCGAGCGCGCCGAGGTCGAGGCGAGACGAGTCGCGCTCCGAACCGAGGCCGAGCGGCTGATGAAGGCCCTCGGGAGCGGGGGAGGGTCGCTGCTCGCCGACCGCATCAGCGAGATCGAACGCGAGCTCGAGCCCATCCATGGACGCCTCGCCGCAATTGACGGGCAGATGCGCTCGCTGCAGTTCGCCGCCGAGCAGGTCACGCAGACGATCGCGATCCTCGAGGTCTTCGACCGCGCCTGGCAGGCCTTCACCCCCGCGGAGCGCCACGAGCTCATCCTCGTGCTGGTGGAGCGCGTGGTGGTGAACGTGGTCGCCGGGAGCGTCGAGATCGCCTTCCACGACCTCGGCGGCCCCTTCGACTCCGAGCCGGGCGCCGAGCCCGTCAGCGGGGCCTCCGTGGCCGCACCCGCCGGGCCCGACGAGCCCGCGCCGGACGAAGTGCCCTTTCCGTGGCTCGCCGGTCGTGCCGTGCCCACCGCCGCCCAGGAGGCCAGGCCATGAACCCTCGCTCCGAAGTCCTCGCCTTCCGCCCCAAGGCCACCCAGCGCGTCGAGACGGTGCCCTACCGCCGTTCCTGGGACGACACGAAGGCCCACGCCACCCGCCGCCGCGGCCAGCTCGCCGAGCGCCACGCCGCGACGGTCGCGAAGCGTCTCGCGCTCGCCCACCACATCGCCGCGCAGATCGACGCCGGCGTCTACGACGACCAGGCCGACGTCGCGCGCCAGCACGGGCTCACGCGCGCGCGGCTGACGCAGCTGATGAACCTGCTCCTCCTCGCACCCGACATTCAGGAGGAGATCCTGGCCCTCGAGGTTCCCGCGGGCCGGCAGCCCCTGAGCGAGCGCGCCCTGCGCCGGCTCACCGAGAGCCTGCTCTGGACAGACCAACGGGTCATGTGGCGGGCGCTGCGGGCGGGCATGTAGAGGCGCCGCTCACCGATCCTGATAGACCCTGGTCGATCTTGAACGGCTCTCCTCGAGCGTGATAGCATCTCTCCGCGTGGCGCTTTTCGGTGCCTCGCCTCGCCCGCCTTGTCGCTGGAGACCGTCAATGCATGAGCAGGAACCTTGGGTGTCCGTAGACGAGGTTGCCAGACACCTGGGCATCGCGAAGGACACGGTCTACCGATGGATCGAGTCGCGGTACCTGCCGGCGCATCGGGTGGGACGTCTTTGGAAATTCAAGCTGTCGCAGGTCGACGCGTGGATTGAGGCTGGCGGAGCTGCCGAGGGACTGATCGAAGAGGGGGCGAAGCGATGAGCAGTGGGGGAGGCGTTCCGACGCTAGACATCTTTGCGCTGCGCGACTCGGTCATCGACGAGTACAAGCGCTTTGCCACATCGTTTACAACGATCCATGCCCCCGACATTCGGACGCAAGTCGAGGCCATCTATGCCGAGGCGCGGTATTGGCCCGAGCCGCTGATCCAGATCAATCCGAGCTACAAGCGTTCCACGGACATCCAGAGTCTGGTGAACGGAGGCGTCCTTGACCCGGTTTGTGCAGACATTTTCCAGGTTAAGGGCAAACCGCTAACGCTCTACAAGCATCAGGAGCAGGCCATTGCGCTTGCCGAGGCCGGCGACAGCTACGTCGTCACCACCGGCACCGGCTCCGGCAAGTCGCTGTGCTTTTTCATCCCGATCGTGCACCGCGTCCTTGCTGAAAAGCGCAAGAGCGGCCACGCCCGAACCTGCGCCATCATCATTTACCCGATGAACGCGCTTGCGAACTCTCAGTTGGAAGAGCTGGGAAAGTTCGTCGGCAACGTCGCCGGCGCTGCGCCCATCACTTTCGCCCGCTACACCGGCCAGGAGGACGCGGAGGAACGTAAGCGGATTGCCGACAACCCGCCCGACATCCTGCTGACCAACTTCATGATGCTCGAGCTGCTCATGACGCGGCAGGAGGAAGTGGACCGCCGCGTCATCGACAACTGTGTTGGCCTTCGGTTCCTCGTCCTCGACGAGCTGCACACCTACCGCGGCCGTCAGGGCGCCGATGTGGCTTTGCTCGTCCGTCGTGTCCGCGAACGCCTCCGCCCCGACAGACTTCAATGCATCGGTACCTCGGCCACTATGGCGAGCGAAGGATCTATTGAGGACAAGAGCCGAGTCGTCGCCCGCGTCGCATCGAAGCTTTTCTCGATTTCGATTCCCGAAAACAACGTGATCGTCGAGACGCTCGAGCGAATCACGGACCTCACGGCGAGCTCGACGTCTGTGGCCGCTGCACTTGGTGCAGCCATCGATGCTGGGATCTCCCCGACGAGCACGAACGCAGACCTGGCGACGCACCCATTGGCAGTTTGGGTCGAGACCCGACTTGGCGTCACATTCTCGGAAGTTGACCAGCGGTGGGTGCGCGCGAGGCCGATGACAGTCACCGAGGCGGTCGTGGCGCTCGCTGCGGATTCGGGCCGCCCTGAAGCGGCATGTCGTGCCGCGCTGCGCGATCTCCTCCTCATCTCGAGCGTTCCGGAGCAAGACCGCGCCTCGGTCGAAGGTGCAAGCGCCCGCAGCTTCTTTGCGTTCAAGCTCCACCAGTTCATCTCGGGTGCGGGGCACGCCTACTCGACGCTAGAGCCGGCCGGTAAGCGAACGGTCACCGTGGACGGTCAGCAGTTCCTCCCGAGCCATCCCGAGAAGCGCTTGTACCCGGTGCATTTCTGCCGGGAGTGCGGGCATGAGTACCACCCGATTCGGCTCGTGGACGAGAGCGGCCAGCGCCTCGTTTTGCCTCGTAGCATCGACGATGCGCCTCCCGCCGCCGACGCGGATGATCCTTCGGAAGGAGGCGGCGACGAGCGGGAGCAGTTCGGCTTCGTGACCCTGCATCCGCTCGGCGACGCCGATTTCACATTCGACGACCGCGACGAGGACTACCCCGAGACGTGGATCGAATACGACGCTGGCGGGAACCCACGCCTGAAGCCGTACTACCGCGGAGCGCGTCTGACGAAGCTCCACGTCACCCCAGAGGGGCACCTGGGGGCCGGCTCTCGTGTGTGGTTCATCCCGGGCAAGTTTAGGTTCTGCTTGCGCTGCGGAAACACTCAGGGCGGCGCCGCACGCGACCGTACCCGTCTGGCGTCGCTCTCCGCGGAGGGCCGAAGCTCGGCAACCACGGTGCTCGTCGCCAGCGTGCTCCGCTGGATGCACGGCGACCAGTCCGGGCTTGAGCAGTTCACCCGCAAGCTCCTCGGCTTCACGGACAACCGTCAGGACGCCGCGCTCCAAGCGGGTCACTTCAACGACTTCCTATTTGTGAGTTTGGTCCGGGCGGGCTTTCTGGGGGCGCTGCAAGCCGCAGGTGAACGCGGCCTGCGAAGCGACGAGATCGGTGCCGCGCAGCAGAAGGCACTCGGCTTCGACCGCCCGACAGCCGAGGTCCGCGCGGAGTGGCTTCAGGAGCCCAGCCTTAAAGGCTTCAACCTACAGGAGGCCGAGGCTACGCTCCGGCAGATCCTCGCCTACCGCGTTTGGTACGACCAGCGTCGCGGGTGGCGGTACACGAACCCCAACCTTGAGCAGTTGGGTCTCGTCCGAGTCGAGTACCAGGGCATCGAGGCACTCGCCGCCGATCAGGTGGAGTTTGAGAATGCTCACCCGCTCCTCAAGCACGCGACGCCTGACGTTCGGGTGAATCTATACCGCGAGCTGCTCGACCATCTCCGCAAGTGGATGGCCATCAAGAGTCAGGTGCTCGACTCTACGGTCCTCGAGCAGATCGTCGCCCGTTCACACAGCCGCATTCGTACTCCGTGGGGGTTTGGCAACGACGAGAAGCCTCGCGGATCGCGCTGGATGATGGTTGCCGCGCCGAAGCGCAAGGAGAGCTCACTCCGCGATATGGACCTCGTCGTTCGCGGTGGGTCGCGCAGCGCGTTGGGCAAGACCCTGCGCGATAGTCGGCTGTGGAACGGCGATGGCGCCATCCGGAACGTGAAGTCGAAGGAGTTCGATGCGCTGATCGGCGACCTGCTTCGTGCTGCCGCCGCGCATGGACTGGTGTCTGAGGAGAACACGCCTTTCGACCAGCCGGGCTGGCGTCTCAACGATGCTGCCGTGATCTTCCGGCTAGGTGAGCCCGAGCCCGGCGTGCGTTCCGCCACGGAGAATGCGTTCTTCCGTGACCTCTACGGGAACCTCGCCGCGATGCTGGACGCTCGGATCCATCCGCTCTTCGGGTTCGAGGCGCGGGAGCATACGGCGCAGGTCGACGGTGAACGCCGCGCGGTCCGCGAGAAGCGATTCCGGTACGGGGAGAAGGAGCGTGAGGAGCTCACCGCCGAGGATAAGCGCCTCCGCGAGATTGGCGAGGCCAACCGATTCCTCCCGGTTCTCTTCTGCTCGCCGACCATGGAGCTGGGTGTCGACATCTCGGCCCTGAACGTCGTGCACATGCGCAACGTGCCGCCGACACCAGCGAACTATGCCCAGCGCAGCGGTCGCGCTGGCCGCAGCGGCCAGGCCGCACTGGTCCTGACGTACTCGTCGTCGCAGAGCCCCCACGACCAGTACTTCTTCCGGGACCCGCGCGCGATGGTCCACGGCGAGGTCAAGGCCCCGCTGCTCGACCTGGCGAACCGCGATCTCGTGGACAGCCACCTTCAGGCAGTGTGGCTCTCCTGCGTCGAAGAGCCCTTGGATCCGAGCATCGCCGAGCTGCTCGTGCTCACCGACCCCGGGCGGCCTCTCATCGAGAGCCTCGTCACCGCCATGCGCGAGGAGCGCGTCGCTCGCGCTGCGGTCGAACGCATCCGGCGGGTGCTTGATCTCGTCGCGGAGGACCTCACGCTCGAGATGGCTCCCTGGTACACCGGCCGAGACAACTACGCCGATTCCATCGCCGCGACCGCGCTTGAGCGCTTCAGCAAGGCATTCGACCGGTGGCGCGACCTCTTCGCCGCCGCAGAAGAGCAGCGCGATGCTGCTCGGCGCACGATGGACGACTATGCCGCGCCTTTCCAGGAGAAGCGGGCCGCACAGGTTCGACACGCCCAGGCCATCGACCAGCTCAACCTGCTGCAGCGGGGTACGAGCAGTCTGTCTAGTGACTTCTACACCTACCGGTACCTGGCGACGGAGGGCTTCCTGCCCGGATACAACTTCCCGCGCCTACCGCTGATGGCCTACGTGCCGGCGACCATGGATGGACGGGGGAAACAGACGTACCTACAGCGGCCGCGTTTTCTGGCGCTATCCGAGTTCGGACCACGCAGCCTCGTCTACCACGAAGGCCGCGCCTACCGCGTCGTTCGAGCGCTCCTGTCCCTTGGGCAGCGCGATGCCGCGACCCCCGACGTCCAGCTGCCAACTAAGTCGGTTCGGATTTGTACGGCGTGTGGCGCGGGGCACTTCGACGACCAGGCCTCCATGTGCCACGCCTGCGGGGCCTCGCTCGGGACCGCCGAGATCGTCAATCACGTTTACCGCATCGAAAACGTCGCCACGCAGCCGGCCGAGCGCATCACGGCCAACGACGAGGAGCGCCAGCGGCAGGGCTTCGAACTGCAGACCACCTTCGAGTGGGCAGTGCGCGACCACGAGCTCGACGTTCGGAACGCTACAGCCTCCGACGCCAACGGCGAGGTTGCGCGCCTCGCGTACGGGCCGGGCGCGACCATCACCCGCTTGAACAAGGGCCTGCGCCGCCGGGCGGACAAGAAGACGCTCGGCTTCAAGATCGACCCGGTCTCTGGTTACTGGGCGAAGAACGAGGACGAGGACGACAACCAGGATCCGACCGCATCGCCGCGGCAGTGGATCGTGCCGAGCGTGCAGGACCGCAAGAACGCGCTGCTCTTCACGCCTCTCGACACTTCGCTGACCGAGACAAGCATCGCGACGCTTCAGCACGCGTTACTGCGTGGCATTGAGGCCGTGTTCCAGCTCGAGGAGGGCGAAATCCTCGCCGAGGCCATGCCCACCCGTTCGGAGCGGCACGGCTTCCTCTGCTACGAGGCGACCGAGGGTGGGGCTGGTGTGCTGATCCGGCTTGTCGCCGAGCCAGACAGCCTCGCCGCCGTCGCGCGCAAGGCGCTGCAGGTGATGCACTTCGACCTTTGCGACGACGGGCCGCTTCCCAGTGACGCCACGCAGCTCGCCGACCAGCCAGGAACCGCGTGCGAGGCCGCCTGCTACCGCTGCCTGATGTCGTACTACAACCAGCCCGACCACGAGCTCATCGACCGGCGTGACGAGGGCGCCCGATGGGTACTGCTCCGTCTCGCTGCCGGCAGCGCTTGGGGGCCCCTGACGAGCCCACCGCCCGCCCCGGCCCCGGAGGCGTCGGAGGCGGCGCTCGACTGGACTGCGGAAGCGTCGCGTCGGGCCTTGCCGCCGACCGACCCCGAGCCCCTCGCGGTAGGTTTGGCGTCGATTCCCTTGATCTGGCGCAGGCACTACGTCGCAGCGCTACTTGAGGAAGCGGCGCCTGACGTCGCAGCCCATCTCGATGATCTGGGGTTCGAGGTCGTCCGCTTCGGCGATCGCTCGACGTGGAACACGACCTTCGACCGCCTCGCGGCCGTTCTCGGGAGGCAGTCATGAACAACGCGGCATTCAGCCCGGGTACCCTCGTGTCGGCACGCGGGCGCGAGTGGATGGTACTCGCCGGCAGCTCGCCGGACACACTCCGCGTCCGTCCGATCTCGGGCTCGGAGGAAGACCAAACTCTGATCTACCTGCCGCTCGAACCTGAGCCCGTGCGGGAGGCAAGGTTCCCCGAGCCGAACCCTGAGCACCTCGGTGGCCACGACGCGGCGCTCCTGCTGCGTGACGCGCTGCTGCTTTCCATGCGACGCGGTGCCGGGCCATTTCGCAGCTTCGGCCAGATCGCCGTTGAGCCCCGGGCCTACCAGCTCGTGCCGTTGCTCATGGCCCTCAAGCTTGACCCAGTTCGGTTGCTCATCGCCGACGACGTCGGCGTAGGCAAGACGATCGAGGGGGCGCTTATCCTCCGCGAAATGCTGGACCGAGGGGACATCGAGCGCAGCGTTGTTCTCTGCCCGCCGCATCTCGTCGAGCAATGGGTCACAGAGCTTGAGGCCCGATTCAACCTGCAAGCGGTCGCCGTGACGGCTTCGAGTGCGAAGCGACTGGAGCGTGCCATCCCACCAGGGGTAAGCCTGTTTCAGGTCCACCCCCACACCGTAGTGAGCCTCGACTACATCAAGAGCCAAGACCGACGCGCTCACTTCCTCCATCACTGCCCTCACTTCGTCATCGTGGATGAGGCTCACGCTTGCGCGGGTAACGGCCAGGGAAGGCACCAGCGCTATGAGCTGCTGCGAGGTCTCGCGGACGACCCGGAACGCCATTTGGTCCTCCTGACGGCGACACCGCACAGCGGCGACGACGCCTCGTTCTATCGCCTGCTGGGGCTTCTCGATCGTTCCTTCGAAGGCCTCCAAGATGCTGTGGGGACGGAGCGTGAACGACTCCGCAGTCGTCTCGGAAATCACTTCGTTCAACGGCGCCGACCGGACATTGCCGAGTGGCAAGAGTCCGACCTGTTCCCCAAGCGCGAGACAAAGGAACTGACCTACCGTCTCAGCGGCGAATGGGATGCCTTCTTCAACGCCGTTCTCGACTACTGCGCAGAAAATGTGGCGGACGAAGGTGGAGATACCAACAAGCAGCGCCTCAACTTCTGGGGCACCCTCGCGCTCCTTCGATGCGCGGCATCAAGCCCGATGGCCGCGGTGCTGGCACTACGCACGCGAGCGGGCGAAGAACTGTCGGCGGAAGACCGCGGCGAACTCTTGGACAGGCTCTTCGACGGCGACGCGGACAGCCTTGTTGAAGACGATGTCGAGCCTCCCGCGGCGGCCGAAGACCCAGCGCTCGCAGCTCTCGTCGCCCAAGCCGAAAGGCTTGCGGGGCAGTTGGGAGACCCGAAACTGAAAGTGGTGTCCGACCATGTGGCGGAGTTGCTGGCCGATCCGAGCCATTCCTACCACCCCGTCGTGTTCTGTCGCTACATCGCAACGGCGCACTACCTCGGGAAACATCTAGGAAAGCGACTGGCGAATGCGACGGTGGAGGTCATCACCGGTGAGATGCCCGCAGAGGAGCGCGAAGAGCGAGTTGCGCGACTCGGCGAAGTCGAGGGGCCACGCGTTCTCGTTGCAACCGACTGCCTCTCGGAGGGCATCAACCTGCAAGAGTACTTCGACGCCGTCGTCCACTACGACCTCTCATGGAATCCGACGCGACACGAGCAACGGGAGGGCCGCGTCGATCGCTTTGGGCAGGCCAGCCCTGTTGTCCGTGCGACGTTGATGTATGGCATCAACAACCCCGTCGATGGCGCCGTCCTCGAAGTCATTCTCCGCAAGGCAGAGCGCATTCGCAAAGAGCTTGGGGTCCCGGTGCCTGTGCCGGACGAGGGCCACTCGCTCACGCAGGCGCTGTTGAAGTCGGTGCTGCTTCGTCGTCGAGGAGCCCCAGCGCAGACAGAAGGGAAGCAGCTCGCGCTCTTTGAGGAAGGCTGGAAGAACGCCGAAGAAAAGGCAAAGGCCAACCGTACGATCTTCGCGCAGCGTCGTTTGAAGCCCGAGGATGTGCTGCCGGAGTGGCAGAAGAGCCTGGCGGCCATCGGTGGGCGTGACGACGTGCGGCGTTTCACCGAGCGAGCGCTCACGCGCCTTGGCGCTGGCCTCGAGCCCATGCGACGCGGCTTCAAGGCTCCGACCGCAGCGCTGCCTGAGGAGGTACGCGAGCGACTCGAAGCCGAGGGCCTTACCGGTACCCTACGCGTCGACTTTCGTTATCCCGCACCGCCGCCTTGCCGAGCCGTTCAGCGCAGCCACCCGCTCGTAGCGGTCCTCGCCGAGACCTTGCTCGAGCGAAGCCTCAATGGCGAGGGCGACACGGCCTCGCCGTCGGTGCTTGGCCGCGTGGGCTGCTGGGTATCCGACGGCGTTCGTACCCGCACCACGCTCGTACTGCTCCGCCTGCGCCATCAACTCATGATCAGACGAGGGCGCCGCGAGAGTGCTCTGTTGGTCGAAGAAGCCACCGGGCTCGCGTGGGCTGGCCAGTCGGGCGAAGTGCTCGACAGCACCGAGGCGCTCGAGCTGCTCGCCGGCCCGCCGCTCGCCGACGTGCCGGTGCATGTGCGCGAGCGCGAGGCCGCGAAGGCGCTGACCCTACTCAGCGAGCAATCTGCCGAACTCGATCGCTTCGCGAAGCAACGGGCTTCAGCATTGCTCGATGACCATCTGCGCGTACGCGCTGCTGCCTACCGTGACGAGAAGGCCGACACCCGCGACCGGAGCGCGCGCGTCGAGGCGCTGCCACGGCCTGACGTGATCGGCGTGTTCGTCCTGCTTCCGAAGGTGGGCTGACCATGTCGCGACGAACCCAAAGCGTCAACCGAGCGGCCGAACTGGCCTTCGACGCGATCAGCATCGAAGGCGGACTCCTCGCCGCCGACTGGCTTGCGCGAGCGGCCCAACTCAAGGCTCCACACCAGGATCCGTCCGACTACGGTGTACCCAAAGGCCTCGAGCTGCGCGACGAGATCGGGCGCTACTGGCGGATCGCCCAGGCCCAGTGGGCCGAGTTCGAGGCGGGGCGAAAGGCGAAGGCCGAACCCAACGCGCTTTCGCGGCGCTTCGTCGTCTCACTGCTTCGCGATGCGTTCGGCTTCAGCGACCTCGCTGAGAGGCCCCGGGTTCGCGCCGAGTCGCTCATCGAAGGCGAGTCCGATGAGGTTCGAAGGCAACCGGTGGAGCTCGAAGGCCAGGCTTGGCCCCTGACCGCCATCGACGCTGCCGGCCGAGTGCCGTTGGTGTGTGCGCCGGCAGCGGCTGGCCTCGACAGCCCTCATCGCCACCTGGGCGATGAGCATCGAAGGCGGAGCGCCTTCGGCCTTCTGCAGGAGTTCCTCAACGTCGCCGACGACGCCCTCTGGGGTATCTGCTCGGACGGGACGACGCTCCGTCTGGTGCGCGACAACGCGAGCCTGACCCGACCAGCGTGGGTCGAGGTTGATCTCGCTCGAATCTTCACCGAACAGCTCTACCCCGACTTCGCCGCCGCGTGGCTTCTGTTCCACCGCTCGAGGTTCGGTAGTGATGAGCAGGCTCCAGACAGCTGCGCGCTTGAGGCCTGGCGAGCCGCAGCCCGCGAGGAAGGCACGCGAGCTCACGAGCGCCTTCGCGACGGTTTCGAGAACGCCATTCTCACGCTCGGGCAGGGCTTCCTCGCGCACCCTTCGAACCAGGACCTTCGCAGGGCGCTTCACGACGGATCACTCTCGCGGGAGGCCTACTTTGGCCAACTCCTCCGCCTCGTCTACCGGCTGATCTTCCTGCTCACCGTTGAAGAACGAGGCCTGCTGCACCCCAAGGGAACGCCGAAAGATATCCAGGACCGCTACCTCGCGGGATACGGCCTCCAGCGACTCCGAGACCGGTCTGTGCGGCGAGCCGCGCACGACCGTCACAGCGATCTTTGGGAAGCCACGAAGATCGCGTTTCGGGGCCTCGGAACAGGCGAGTCGGCCCTTGGCCTTCCCGTTCTGGCGGGCCTGTTCGCGGATACGCAATGCCCGGCGCTCGACGGGTCACGCCTTGCCAACCGCGCGCTCCTCGGCGCCGTCTTTCGGCTCTGCTGGCTGCGTGATTCCGCCGGCCTGGCCCGTGTGAACTGGCGAGACATGGGCCCCGAGGAGCTCGGTAGCGTGTACGAGGGCCTCCTTGAGCTGGTTCCGCAGATCACCGAGGACGGGCGCCAGTTCAGTCTGCTCTCCGGCGCGGAGGCGAAGGGGAACGCGCGCAAGACCAGCGGCAGCTACTACACACCCGAGAGCTTGGTTCAGGTGCTGCTCGACGGAGCCCTTGAACCCGTCATCGCGGACACAGTTGCACGCAGCCCCACTCGAACCGCCGAGGCTCTTCTCAACCTCGCCGTGGTCGACCCGGCCTGCGGGTCAGGGCACTTCCTGCTGGCGGCTGCTCGCCGCCTCGCGACACACGTCGCCCGGCTCAAGTCCAGCGGTACCCCATCGGCGGGCGAGTACCGTCACGCGCTCCGTCAGGTCGTGAGCCGCTGCATCTACGGTGTCGACCTGAACCCAATGGCCGTCGAGCTCTGCAAGGTCGGCCTTTGGATGGAAGCGGTGGAGCCAGGCTTACCCTTGTCGTTTCTCGACAGCCACATCCAATGCGGCAACGCCTTGTTCGGCGCCGAGGTCGCGCTGATGGCGGAGGGGCCACCTGACGTAGCGTGGACCGCGCTCAAGGGTGAAGACAAGAAACGAGCGACAAGCCTCCGCAATGCCAACAAGAACTGGCGGCAGACCTTACTCTTCGATGCCACCGACGCGCCCTCCCGCTACATCGAGGTGCGGCAGTTGGCGGCCCAGGTCGAGGCCGCGGACGACGACTCCATCGAGGCCGTTCGGTCGAAGGAAGCGCTCTGGCGTGAGTTGGAGACCGGTTCCGCGGGCCGCCACACCACGCTACTCGCTGACCTGTGGTGCGCAAGCTTCGTATGGCCCAAGCATGACCGCCAGGTCGAGGCTGCGGCGCCCGTTCGCGCGGTCTGGGAGGCCGCAAAGAAGGATCCCCGCAGCCTGAGCGCCGATACCACCGAACTGCTGACCGACCTCAAGCGTCGCTTCCGCTTCTTCCACTGGTACTTGGCGTTCCCCACCGTCATGGAGCGAGGCGGCTTCGACGTGGTGCTCGGCAACCCACCCTGGGACACATTGAGCCCCGATCGTCGCGAGTACTTTGGACAGCACCATCCCGGCATTCGCTCCCTGTCCCCCCCGGAGCAGGAGACAGTCATTGACGAACTGATGACCGATCCAGCAGTCGCTGCCGGCTGGGAGCGTCATCAGCGCGATCTCTTCGGGCTTGTGCACTTCCTGAAGCAAAGTGGCCGCTACACGCTCTACGCGCCGGGCAACCTCGGAAAGGGTGACTTCAACGTCTACCGGATGTTCGCTGAGCTCGCGCTCAAGTACACGCGGCCCGGCGGCTACGCGGCGCAGGTGCTCCCGGGCGGGCTGTACGGGGGAGCCAACGCGAGTGCGATTCGCCAGTTCATGTTTGATCAGTGCCAGCTCGCGCATCTATGGGGCTTGAGCAATACGCAGCGGGGCTGGTTCGGAAAGGTCGATATCGACAGGTTCTCCGCCTACGCCGTCAATCGAGGTGGACGGACATCGACGTTCCTCGCCCACTTTGGATTGATGTCGCCCGCCGATCTCGCCGGCGATCCTGTCGAGTTCGACGCCGACTTCATCCGCACGAGCAACCCTGACACGTACACCATTCCGGACATCCGCTCGGTCGCCGACCTTACGGTCGCGCAGAAAATGCTCGAGGCGTACCCGGCTTTCGGCGATGAAAGCGCTGGCCCCCCGCACCGCCACTATCAGCGCGAACTAGACATGGGGAACGACCGCGACCGCTTCACCACAGATCCCGCCGGGCTGCCTGTCTACGAAGGGCGGATGATCAGCCACTTCGACCACCGGGCCAAGACCTACGAAAGTGGGCACGGCAACAGCTCGCGTTGGATCGAGCGTACGCACGATGACGCGGAGAAGGCCATCGTGCCGCAGTGGCGCGTGCTGGTGGAGAACGTGCCGGACAAGCTCGGCAACCGGTGCGATCACTATCGGCTCGCTTTCGGCGACGTCGCCAACCCACGTAACGAACGGAGCTTCACAGCGGCGCTGGTGCCTCCGGGGGTGATCTGCGGGCATACCGTACCGACCATCGTCTTCTC
>Ga0164294_10003620_pt1 | contig 13713 bp, 10 predicted proteins | sample GEODES005metaG_FD_111479 | JGI IMG/M metagenome (GOLD analysis project Ga0164294, IMG submission 111479) | Oligotrophic lake water microbial communities from Sparkling Lake, Wisconsin, USA - GEODES005 metaG | ecosystem: Environmental > Aquatic > Freshwater > Lake | place: USA: Sparkling Lake...
AATAAAGTATTAAGTGATCAATTATCTGAAAGTACTAAATTTGTTAAACCAACTGTTACCTCATCTGCATCCCCTCAATCAACCGCACAATTAACTACCCAATCTTCTTCCAAATCTTCTTCATCATTAAACACAAAACCTCAAATTATTTTCCCCAAAATAAACCAAAGAACAGAAAAATTTATAGATTATAGCAATTTTAGTCTTTTCTGAATTTTATAAATTAAATTATATAATTTAATATATATGAGTAAAAAAGGAGATATCTATTCCTCTGAATTTAAGGATGATTGTAAAGGTTTTACATCAATGCCAGACACTTTAGGTAAAAGAGATCGTATTATTGCAATTGGAGATGTTCACGGTGATTTGAATTTAACCATTAATTATTTATTGATATCCAAAGTAATCGAAAAAACAGAAGATGAAAAAAATGTATTAAGAATCATGTACGAAGATGGAACAAAAGAATATTACAAATGGATAGGGGATGATACAATCGTTGTACAAGTTGGTGATCAAGTAGATAGATGCAGACCAACAGGAGGAAGAGGTGATATGTGTATTAGAGATGAAAAAGCAACAATTGATGATGAACACAGTGACATTAAAATTTTAGATCTATTTACAGAATTAAATAAACTTGCTAGAAAAAAGAAAGGTATGGTAATTAGTTTATTAGGTAATCATGAGTTGATGAACTATCAAGGAAATATAAATTATGTATCTTATAAAGGTATACACAATGATGACTTTGAAGGTAACAATCAAAATAAGAAATATAGAAAAGATGACGGAACATCTTTTGATGATGGTATTCAAGGTAGAAGATTTGCATTTAATGAAAAATTAAATAAACAGTTAGCATGTACAAGACAATCAGCAGTGGTTGTTGGAAGTTTTATTTTTGTTCATGGTGGTATTGTTCCTGCATTAGCAAAACAATACAGAGTATCTCAAGTTAATAATTTAATCAGAAAATGGTTATTAAAGAAAATTAAAGATGATAATTCAGATATAGATACACTTATAAATACACCTCAAGTATCACCTTTTTGGACTCGTTTATTTGGTCACTTACCAAGTGGATTAAAAAAATCTGACAGTCGTTGTGATGATGTATTTGATGTTTTAAAAACATGGGGTGAAGATAAAGATGGATTAAAAGGTATGGTTGTTGGACACACACCACAAATTAATAAAGGAATTAATAGTACATGTGATGATAGTGTATGGAGAGTTGATCTTGGAGCATCAAAAGCATTTGATGTTTTTGATAGAATTAAAAATAGTGGAAGAAAACCTGCAGTATTAGAAATTGTTAAAGACGGTAAAGAATTTAACATCTTATCATAATTTTTGAAAAATAAATTAAAAATTTATTTTATAAAAATAATTTAGATCATGCCTTCAGCTGCATTGACTTGTTCTTCATATGATGCATTTGGCATCTTGGCTTTTGCCTTTTTTAATGCTTCTCCTGCCATCTTCATTGCATCACGACCTCCCTTTCCTAATTTCTTGGAAGCTAATACAACTAACTTTCTGAATTGAACGAGTTTGTCATTTAATCCACCTTTCTTGGATCCCTTCTTGGATGAGCGGCGTCTGCGTCCTCCAGTTGTTTGGTTTGCAGGTACTTCACCTCCCTTTTTAGATCCCTTCTTTGATCCCTTCTTGGATGAGCGGCGTCTGCGTCCTCCAGTTGTTTGGTTTGCAGGTACTTCACCTCCCTTTTTGGATCCTTTCTTTGATCCCTTCTTGGATGAGCGGCGTCTGCGTCCACCAGTTGTTTGGTTTGCAGGTACTTCACCTCCCTTTTTGGATCCCTTCTTGGATCCTTTCTTGGATGAGCGGCGTCTGCGTCCACCGGGCATGTTTGCTGGGACATTTCCAGGGAGATTTGTGTGGACATTACCTCCTTTTCTGGATCCCTTCTTGGATCCTTTCTTGGATGAACGGCGTCTGCGTCCACCAGGCATGTTTGCTGGGACATTTCCAGGGAGATTTGTGTGGACATTACCTCCTTTTCTGGATCCCTTCTTGGATGAGCGACGTCTCTTTCCTCCTGGCATGTTTGCTGGGACATTTCCAGGGAGATTTGATGGAACATTACCTCCTTTTCTGGATCCCTTCTTGGATGAGCGACGTCTCTTTCCTCCTGGCATGTTGGCAGGTACTTCACCTCCTTTTCTGGATCCCTTTTTGGATCCTTTCTTGGATGAACGGCGTCTGCGTCCACCAGTTGTTTGGTTTGCAGGTACTTCACCTCCCTTCTTGGATCCCTTCTTAGATGCTTTCTTAGATCCTTTCTTAGATGAGCGGCGTCTCTTTCCTCCTGGCATGTTTGCTGGGACATTACCTCCTTTTCTGGATCCCTTTTTTGATCCTTTCTTAGATGCTCTGCGACGTTTACCTCCGAAAATTTGAGAAATTCTTTCTTCGATTGCTTCTGTGTTTTGCATATTATATATTAATAAAACATAAAAATTGATTTTCTAATTAATTTAATTATAAAACTATATTAATATTTTAAAATAATAAAATGGGCGTACCCGGATTTTTTGCATGGATACACAGGAACTATAAGAAAACAAATTTGATAACAAACACAAATAATAATAAACTAAATAATAATGTAACTAACTTATTTATTGATACAAATTGTCTAATTCATCCACAATGTTTCAGTATTTTAAACCAATTTAAGGACTTAAAAAATATAGATCGTTTAGAAGCTAAAATGATAAATCAAGTTATTTTGTATTTAAATGAAATTATTGAATTAGTAAATCCAATGGAATTAATCTACATAGCGATTGATGGTGTAGCACCAATGGCAAAAATTAAGCATCAGCGTATCCGTCGTTTTAAATCTGTTAGAGACAATGATATGAAGAATGATATTCGTAGAAAACATAGTGTTGAAGAAGAAAATTTATGGTCAAATGCATGTATTACACCTGGAACAGTTTTTATGGAAAAATTAACCAAGTCAATTATAAATTATATCTTACATACTAAGAATACTGTGAATAAAAAAAGAAATGTTTTATTTTCTTCTTCAAATACTCCAGGAGAAGGTGAACATAAAGTATTACAATATATTAGAAATAATGATGTTAAAGGTAATAGTGTTATATACGGACTAGATGCAGATTTATTGTTCTTATCGTTAGCAACTCATAATGAAAACATTCATTTAATCCGCGAATCTCAAGAATTAGGTCATGAAGCAGATACTACATTTGGAGGTAAATTTAATTATGTTTCAATAGATATTTTACGAGATTGTATTATTCAAGAAATGATATTTAGAATTGCTGATGAAGGAGATGAAAGTATGGAACAGATTATTAAGTTAAATTCTAAGAAATTTATAAATGATTTCATCTTTGTTTGTTTTCTATTAGGTAATGATTTTGTTCCAAATATAGTATCATTAAGTTTAAGAACACAAAATAAGAAAATCGATAATGGATTAGATATTCTATTTGAAAAATATGGTGATGTATTTAGAAAAATTAACAAGAAGAAAGGTCTTACATTTATTGTAAGAGATAATTGTACTATTGACTTTGATTTCTTTAAGGAATTATGTTCAGAGTTAAGTCTCCATGAAAGAGATATGTTAACTCAAACTGCAAAGTTCAAAAGATTTTATCCAAATATCCCACCAGATCTTTCAAATTGTGATATCGAACTTTTTAAGTTAGATAATTTAAGTTTTAAAATTAATGATCCAGTTAGATTGGGTGTTGATGATAAAGATAAGGAAAGATATTATAAACACTATTATGATATCGAGTCATTAGAAGAAAAAGGAAAAGAAAGAATTGAGGAAATGTGTAAAGAATATTTATATGGATTATATTGGATCAATAATTATTATTTCAAAGATTGTATTGATTGGAATTGGTGTTTTCCTCATCACTATGGGCTATTTATGTCAGATATTTCAGAATATCTATCTAAAATATCTGATGATGAATTTAATAAAATATTTATAAAACCTCTCAATAATAATTATAATTCAATTAAACCATTTGAACAATTAATGTTAGTATTACCGAGACAACTCTCATATTTGCTACCACCAGTATTAAAATATAAAATGAATAATGATTTAATAATAAAGAAACATGCTCCATATGTATTTGATCAGGATATGTTATATAAGACAAAGTTATGGCAAGCAATTCCAAAGATTGATATGGTTCCATTGGATCATATTTTAACTATTTTAAATACAGTTAAGCTAGATGCTGGAGATGAAAAACGTAATAAGACAATGAAAATATATCGCAATGATATGTGAATTTATTTTATATCATATTTAAATGTAGGAAAATTATCTTTAAATATTTTTATAGCTAAATCAACTAAAGATAATTCAATTGATTTTTTATAATCTTCTAATTTTTTTAATTTATCTATTCTATCATAATAATCACACGCAAATACACTTAATGTCCACTGAATTTTCTGAATTCCGTATGGTGTAAATGCTACAAAAGCTATTGTATTATCAGATGTGTTCATATTTTTAATATAAGATTCTAATTGATCATCATAAAATAATACGACTATACAAAAATTTTTTGGTGTAGGGGGTGTAATATGTTGATTTACAATATTTGTATATATCATTAATATTTTTTATAAGGATATTTTTATAAGGATATTTTTATATTGTAAATAAAAAAAATATAAACTAATATATGGAAAAAAAGAAGACCGAAAAGTTCAAACATTTGACTTCTCAATATAAAAAATATTTACATGATGTTGATAAAATATTAAAAAATTTAAAGGATGATGAAGAGAAATTTTCTGAGTTAAATAAATTATACACCAAAATTAATGATCTTAATACTAAATCACTTATTCTTGAAAAAGATATAGATGATTTATTCCATAATTATACTGTAAATAATAAAACTATTGAAAAAATGAAAAAATTATTAAAGAAAAGAAATAAAATAATTGTTTTTAATTTATTAAATTCAAGTCAATATAAAGAATATGTCAAAAAATTACAAACTCAATACAAAGTAAGTTTATCTAGAGTTGAAAAAGCCCTTCAAATGATGATTAAAAAATATTCTATGACTTGGAAATGCTGTTGGTCATTTGTAGAGATTAATGATGATGCTAAAATTAAAAAGATAGAATTATTTGATGTTGATGATATAGAATATTTTAAAAAGAAAATTAGAGTTGTGTAAATTTTAAATAATATGTTAATTATTTAAAATTATTAAAATAATTTAGATATATAGTGAATGCCCGATAGTACGAATCAGATAATTAAAAGTGTAAATAATGATCATATTTCAAGTCGTATATCCTTTATTAGAAATCTTTTAAAGGGTAAACAATTAGAACCAATTGTCATGATAGATTTTGATCATTGTAATACTGAATATATCGAACAGTCAAGAGATGAATATGATATTCGAAAAGTTATCTATAAAAAAGTTTTAGATTTTAATAAAATTATTAATGAAATTGGTGGAAAATTAGAATATATTAAATCGGGAACTACAGGTCATACTTTCAAAGGAACATCTTTTTTAGACCCAAATGATCCAAATAGAATTTTACATTATGCTGTTAAAATCGTTGCATATCCTAGAAGAGAAAATTATGGAGATATGAATGATATGGAGCGTCCTGAAAATGCTGAATTAATGATGCTTAGAACTTTAAGTTATTTTGTATGTAATCAACAAACACCACATATCGTATTACCAATTGCTACATTTAATACAGAAATCAAACCATTTATTAATTTAATAAAGGATAATGCGAAGGGAAATAAAAAATTTGAAGAATTTATGAAAAAATACAAACATGGTGATTATTATGATAAAATTTCTGTTTTAATTTCGGAATGGGCAAATGGTGGTGATTTATTAGATTATATTAGAGCAAATTATAAAACAATATCATTAAAGGAATGGCGAGTAATTTTTTTTCAAATATTAAGTAGTTTAGCGGTTATACATAAAAAGTATCCATCATTTAGACATAATGATATGAAAGCAAATAACATATTATTACATATATCAGATAATAAATCAAATGAAACAAAATATAGATATAAAGTTAATGGAATGGAATATATGGTTCCAAATATAGGTATTCAAATAAAACTCTGGGATTTTGATTTTGCATGTATTCCTGGAATAGTTGATAATGCAAAGGTTGACGCGGATTGGACTACAAAAATAAATATTAAATCACAAATGAATCGTTATTATGATGTTCATTATTTTTTCAATACATTAACTAAAAAAGGATTTTTTGATCATTTTTGGACAGCACCAGAAATACCACAAAAAGTAAAAGATTTTGTTAGAAGAGTTGTTCCTGAAAAATATGCGGAGGGTGAATTTGTCAGTGAAAGAGGTAGAATATTAATGGATAAAGAATATACTACACCTGATGAAATTATTAAAATTGATCCATTTTTTGAAAAAATGAGAATAGTTAAAAATTAGTTTATTGGTATCTTGGAATATAATAGGCAAAAGCAGCACCTAATAAGACGACAACATATAATAAAGGTATTGACATACTTTTATCTTTAGATAAAACTAAAATTTTTAATTCCATATTATCATTAAATAATATTTTAGGTTTTTGGATTAAAATTATCGCTATTATTATTGCATATATTATTAGTGTTGATTTCATTTTATCATTTATTACAAAGGACATTAACTATATTTTTATAGTATATAAAAAATTTAGAAATTTAAATTACTTTTATTTAAAATATAAATTAGCGGGCAAAAATTCATCAACTAATCTATCATCTATAAATAATGTTCTAAAGAAAACTGTACCTACTTTACCATATAATAGATTTGCTTTATTAATTACTGCTTCTGATTTAACTGAAAAATTATATACAGAATTCTTATCAGAATAACTTTCTTTACGAAGTTTTACACTAAAATTCATTTCTAAATAAACTTTATATTGCTCGTCAATTTCTTCACCAATTATTTTATTAAACTTTACGAATGTAACATCATATAAATTTGCACTTAATTGATTCATTTTATCTGTTAAATATTTAGCAATAAACATGAATGGTTTTTGATCTCCTTCAATAGGAGTTGGATTTCTATTTTGAATATTATATGTTGTTTCTCTATCTTTATTAACTAATAATCTTATTTTATTTAATGAATCATTTATACCTTTTAAATATTTTATTCTTTTACTATCCATTGTGTATCCAAAATCAAGGGTATTATAACGTTTTGGTCTTTCTAAACTTAAATCATTTAAATCATATCCATTTAATTTTTTTTGAGTATAATCGGGTATGTTAAATACATAATTTTCAACTGTTTTCTTTTCTCTGTAGTAAAATAAATAATATGTTATCATAAAAATGATAAATAATTGTAAATACAAATTCATTATAATATATATTATTATAATAAATTTAATTATATTTAATTCATTGATCTCCTCTAACTTCCATTTTAGTAAATTCATCATCAGTATCAGGATCATCGAATTCTTCATTTTTTTCATCTTGATCTAAATCAAGTGCGTCTTCTCTTTCTTTATCCTCCTCATTTAATTCTTTTTCTTTCTTAATATCTTCTTCAGTCTGGTTAAATTGTAAAGTTCCTGATTGATCATATGAAATTACTTCAGCTTCTGAATCAATCATATATTTAAATTTTCTAAATTCAACATGATCTAATTGTTTATTAAAAAATTTATAACAATAATCAATTATATTCGCAAATAAGAAGACTAAATTAGATTTTGTGTAACTATCATCGTTCAAATCAATTAAGTATGATATTTCGGATAATGTATAAAACATAATTAAATGATCATTATCTCCTAATGATATTAAATAACTTGCATCAATATATTTATCTTTTGTTATATAAGTCTTTTTAATATCATGTTGGGCAGAATCATTTAATAATTTCCAATTAACCAATATCTTTTTATTGTTCTCTTTTGTAGTATTAATATATTTAAACTTAGATTGAAAATTTAAGACTATTTCTGCATCACCACTTAATTCTAATTTAGATTTATCAATCTTTTCTTTTATAAAATACTTTTGTTTAATTTTTTCAAAATCAGTTAATCCTTTTTCTACTAATTGTACTTTAAACTTATTTTTAATTTGATATAATATCTTTTGTGAAAATTCCATAAATCTCTTAAGAGCATTTATTCTATTTCTCATCATTTCATCAACCATATCTTTCATTGAATTCTTTTCTTTCGAATATATATCATCTTTTTGATAATCTTTTACACGAATATATTTTCCATCAAAACCCAAGTATTTTAATTTGTTCTCAACAGAATAATTAACTTTTACAAATTTACCTGTTCCTCGTACGTCTACATAATTTTTATTTTTCTCTTTATAACCTAATAAGTTATTCTCTATTACATTATAAAAAATATCAATATTATCACGTTCAAGAATTATAACATCTTGTTTAAAATATTCATGAACAGGTTTAAATCTTCCATCTTTAATTACTTTTATTTCTGCATTCTGACCAAGATGATTATGATCTATTATGTATGTATTTTCTTTTAAATATATATTTGCATTATTGATATTAATATTTGGACCAATTATATTTTCACATTTATTAATAAATGCGGTTATGAGTGTATCATATGTGTTATCATAATATTTTTTATAATTTGATCTCATTTTATCAACAAATTTAGTTTCCTTTGTAATTTTTTTATTATTCTTTTCTTTTCTTATTTGTTCTAATTTTATAAATTTTACCAATGATTCATTTCTTCTCTTTCTTAATAATTCTACTAATTTATCATAATCTTTATCAGTAAATTTATTTAATTCTTCATCTTTTAATACAAGAGTTCTCTTAGAACCATCTTCATTAAATTTTGTTAATATATTTTTCTTTTGTAAATTTTCATACATTTTTTTAAATTCTTTTAATTCATCGGGAGTCATCATTGCTAATTTATGAGGTTCTTGGTATGATTGTAAATATGTTAATAATACATAATTAGGATGCTTCATAATTACAGATTGAATAATTCCATCTAATATATTCGTCAAATGTTGGGTTCCTGCACGTATTCTAATTTTATTATTTGTTATATCAATTCTATCAGACATCATTAATTCAATCTTATCTAAAATTTCTTTTGAATCTTTATCATTTAATTGAGTATTTAATTTTATAAAGAAACGTGTTGAAATAGTATCAAATAAATAATTGTTTTTATTGTTTGTATATGTTTCTGTAATTGTATTTAATAAATGAATAACTGTATTTATTATAATATCTAATCCAATTCTTGGAAATCCTTTATCCTCTTTTGTTTGAATATCAAAATACCATATATTAAATTTAATCATCATACCAGCAATATAATAAATTAAATAACATAACATTTTGTATTTTTTAATATCATCAATATCATTTGAATCATTAATACGTATTTTTAAGTTATTAAATAACGAAAATCCATATTTATTAAATAATACGTAGTTATAATTTTTATCAAAGTTTAAGAAAAATATTTGATTATTTGTGATGTCTAATATCATGAGTAATATAATATATGACAATATGTTATTGTATTTGTATTTTTTAAATTTATCGGTTTCTTGACTTGTATAAACAAAAATTTCATTATCTAATTTGAATAAAAAGTAATTTGTAAATTGTTTACTGATACCATATAATGATTCAGCTTTTTGTAATCGTTCCTTTCTAATCAAAGGATCATTTGTTTTTAATAGTTCACTTGTTGTTTCAATTAAATCAATTGTAACTTTTGTTACTTCTTGTCTCTTAATTCTTACAACAGGTACATTACCTACATATGTATTCATATTCATTACATATGCAACTCTTTCAATAATTTTATCTATCTGTTTAATTGATTTACTAAATTTCTCATATTTAGATAATTCTTCTAATGGTTGCATAAAAGATAAATTCAATGTTATTGCACTACCTTGAAATGTATCTGTAACGAATTTTTTTATATCCAAAAGCTGTGAACAACTTTTGCATAAAAATTCACCTTCTACATTTACTTGTCTGTATTTTTTAATAAATTCATATAATGCTTGACTAAATGCACTTGGGTCTTTATTTCTATACATCATAATCTTATTAAATGTTATAGTGTGTTGACATGTAGCATTTTGTAATAATTCATCTTCTAATGATATTTTTTCTTCCTCATTTACTTCAACTAATATTTCTTTTTCTTTAGATTTTACAATAGTAGGTATTTTAATTAATGGAGAATTAATTCCCGGAATAAAATCTTCATTTTTATCATACTCTTCCTTAACTTGAGGTAATTTAATATAGTATAATAATTTTTGAATTTTTGCATAATATTCTTCACGAATATTTAAATATAAGAATTTTTCTTGGATAGATTGAATAATTTTTTTTAAATAAAATAAATTTTCATTACTTTCATTTATAATATTTGTTAATAGTTCATATGTCATTACAGAAACTTTATTATATATATTATCCAATAGTGTCTTTAGATATGATTCATAATTGGTTTGATTTACATTACTGTATTTGTCTGATATTAATTTATCTTTTTCCATATCAAAAATCCAATATATTAATTCATCCTTATTTAATGTATCAAGAATACCATCTCTTAATAAATCAATTGTTCCCTCAAATCCATTTTCATAATATTCACGAATATTTGTTAAATTTTTTAAACTTAAACATCTTATTTTCTCGTCATTATTAAATAATGATACAGGTAATGCAACTCCAACAACATTTACAATCATTCCTCTACATAATGATCTAAATTCAAGTGGACGATTCAGAGAACCAACTATATTTTTATTATCTAAAAATTCAATATTAGAATATCTTAATGCATCTACATTTTGAGATGCTTTTAATTGAAATCCTATATCTTTGAAGTTTTTAAAGTTTTCATATGGATAACTTCTATATTCTCTTAAATCACTAAATAATTCATTGTTCTCAAGATTTATTTTTCCTATATTAATGAACTTATTTATAATTGATATTTCTTCAGTATCATTATATAAAACAACTTTACGATTCATCATTGGCTGATAAAATATTTTTTCAATATCCTTAGAATCCTTAGATGTTTTTGGTGAATAATAATCAGTTAAACTATTTATTTTAGTTATAATATATTTTAATTTTGTTTCATCTTTTTTAGATGAAGCTTTAAAATTTTTTGTATCTTCAACTTCTATTTTTTCATATTTTTCACTATCTTTGTGATATCTTAAAAATTCATCTGTAATTGGTACAAGTATTTGTTTGTTTAATAATTCATTAATTTTTTTATCAGCTCCAATATAATATAAATCAAGATTATCATAATCTAATAATAAATTATATAATCCTTTTGTAACACCACCAGTATCATCTTTAATATTTACTAAACTCTCAATTGTAGAATAATCAATAAATTCAAATTTTGAATCTATAATTGTAATATATTTGTATTCAGACTTTTTAATACTATTCTTTTCAAATATCTTTAATATATCATTTTTATCATTTTTTAAATAAATTTGTTTAAATATAATCAACAAAATAGCATTGTGACTTCTATCTTTATTAGAGTTGCTAAAATTCTGTGTAAGTGATTCTCCACCGATACTATTTTTAAATTCAACAACTGCTTTTAATTCATCACTTGTATCAGATGTGATGCTTTTATCAATAACTAATAATAGATTATTATAAAATTTAAATGATTCAATTATATTTGAATTGATTTCAGATGTTAATTCTTTAACAGTTGTTGACATTTTAATTATATTTTTGACAAATACATCTTCTGCATTTTCAACATTTTTTAATTTAGATAATTCAATACCAAAAAATAATAAACAATATATTATAATATATTTATCGATTATATTAGATATTTGTTGTATTTGAGTTTTATCTTTTAATACATCTTTTAATTCATTTTTTGACTTATTATTTTTTATGTATTTATGAATTATTTTTTCATATTCTGGCTCTTTACCAAATGAATCTAATTTTTTGAATTTTTCATCTTTTATATCATTATATATTTCATTTATACTATTGTAAATCAATAGATCTATTTTATTTATATAACTCATATAGTAATTTATAATATAATTATTATAAAAAAATCGAGGGAAAATCAAAGAAAAAATATTCTATAAATAAATCACCAAAAAAATTGATATTTCATTAATCTATTTAAAGATGTAATAATATAGATATATTATGGCACTTCAAATTTCGAAACATTTAGAGCAGGTTGTAAAGACATATAATGGAGATTTTAATACAATCAAGAAAGTAATCTATGATTACAATCTTAAGAATTCTAATAAAATTTCATTCAAATTAAAAGACAAAACTATGTTAATATACAATGATTTTGTAAAGAATCCTACAAAAGATGATCTTTTTAATAATTCAAGATCTATCGTTTTAAATTCAACAAATGATTCATACAAAATTGTAGCATATACTCATCCGATCATTGACTACAATAATTCTGCTAAGATGGAAGAATTAACTGATAAACAATTCGTTGAATGTTATGAGGGAACACTTCTTTCAGTATATTTTTCAAATGACAAATGGAATTATTCTACAAGAAAGTGTGTTGATTCGAAAGATTCTTATTGGTCATACAATGGCAAAGTAAGTGAAAAGTCTCACAATGACATGTTTTTAGAAACTGTTGGAGATGTAAGTGTATTTGAATCCAAATTACAAAAAGATAAGTCATACTATTTTGTATTGGTTCATCACGAAAATAAGATTTTTGTTGATTATACTGAAAAGTTTGGAAGTGAATACAAGAAACTATTTCTATTATTTGTGAGAGATTCTGATTTAAATCTTATTGATTTAATGATTGATGAATACAATGGAAATAAAGAAGTTTTTCCGTTTGAGCAAGTAAAAGAAAATATTGCAAACAGTCACATGATGGGATATTTATATAATGATAATGGACAATTCTATGTCTACCATACTGATTTCTATACTGGTCTTGAAAAGGCTGCACCATATGCATCATCATACGAATGTATGTTAGTTGAATTATATAAGAGAAATAATTTGGATGAACATTTCAAACAATTTCCTGAAAATCTCAAGTATAGAACTTCTGTATTTGACACGAAGGGAATGATGTATGGAGTATTTACATATTTATCAATGAGTCTACTAAATTTGTATTATTATTTTACAATGTTTGATGGGCAAAAATTAACTCAAAGAAATGTAGATGATTTTAAGGAGTTATTTGATGACAAAAACTATACATTACATAGCATGCTTTTCAAGATGAAGGGTCTTGTCTTGAGTAAAAAGAAGAAGTTAGAATTAGATGATGTTAAGAAACTATTAAAATATTATATCAATAGTAATGATATAATAAGATGTTTAAAGGAATATGAAGTGATGAAAGCGTCTAATGCACAATTATTTAAGAAGATGAATCCAAAATATAATGATAATGCGATCTTGAAGGAGTTTGTGAGTAATTTGTAAGTAATTTATAAGGATATAAAATTTAAAAATTTTCGACATAATATAACATATTATTTCGAACGTGTTCTCTATACATTTGTGGAGTGTGTTGTATAGATGGATAACATTCTTCTAATAAATAAACATCAAAATAAGA
>Ga0164294_10003622_pt1 | contig 13711 bp, 14 predicted proteins | sample GEODES005metaG_FD_111479 | JGI IMG/M metagenome (GOLD analysis project Ga0164294, IMG submission 111479) | Oligotrophic lake water microbial communities from Sparkling Lake, Wisconsin, USA - GEODES005 metaG | ecosystem: Environmental > Aquatic > Freshwater > Lake | place: USA: Sparkling Lake...
TCCGTACCAGTACCAAAAAACGAAATGCCTTTAACGCGATTTCGTCCAAGAACAAAAAAACCACTTTGGTTTAAATGCCCTTGTTTAACGTCTGTTTGCATCATAATCAATCTCCTTTAAAAAAGGGGCCGAAGCCCCTTGGGTTGATTAGGAATCTGCGAATGGTGTAGCAACAGTGCCGGAACCAATAACGTTTCCAGTCACCATGTACTTGTCAGCAGCAATCGCCACAATTTGAACCCATGTGCCAGCAACGCCGCCGGTAGTTGTACCGTTTAAGTTGATGAAATCATTGGAAGAACCGTTAGCAGAGAAGGCAACCACAGCGCCAGACGTGTCTGAGTCAATAGACATTACAGCGCCAACGTACAAGTCGCTAGAGCCAGAAGTTGTACCAATCTTCAAAGAGCTTGTAGAGATGGTAGTAGGAACCCAGATTGTGTAAACAACACCTTCGTTGTTAGCTGTGCTTGGGTCTTGGCCGGGGCCAGATGTAACAGAGTTAGTTGAAACATTGATTGCTGGCAAAGTCAAAGTGACTGCTGCTGCCAAAGAGCCACCAACCGCAATAATGCGACCGCCGTGAGCTTCTGGACTTAATGTGGTGCTTGTTGTGATGTCAACAACAGCCGCTGGGCCTTGTTGATAAATGCCGCCCAATGAACGAACTGGGCCTTGAAACGTAGTGCGTGCCATGATAATTCCTTACATGCAAGTGGAGGTGTTCTGTCTGCATGTCGTCAGCCGGGACTGTCAGAACACCGGATAAAGCCCGGATTACCGTATTTATACCACTGTGTTTAAACCAATGCAACAAAAAAAGGGGCCGAAGCCCCTTTCTTTTTTTAGACCTATTAGGCTCCGGGTGAACCGAAGATACCCAATGGATCTGACACGCCGAAGCTGTAACGCTCACGGGCTTTGTAACGGACGTTGCCGGTATCAAAGTCACCGTCCATGCCGGTAGACATGGGGGTACGTACAAAGTGCTTCAAACCGTTAGGCACATCTGTACACAGGAACCAAGCATTGGTGTCTGTCAGGTAGTGGTTTACGGTGTAGCCTTCAGGGATTGAACCGTTATTCTTCAATGCGTTAATGTCATTGTCGGCTGTAGAAACACGGAGTTCGGTTTCAAGCAAACGGGTAGACACGAACATCAAAGCAGGAGGAACAATCAACTTCCTAGGTTTAGCAGCGATCAGCAAACCACGCTCGTCTGTCCAAGCAGCGATCTGAATAACGGCATTCTCAAGAGAAGTCTCATTCAAATCGGAAGCAGTAGCGGGAGTGTTACTGTTAGTGCCACCAGAAACCAAGGGGTGAGCAGTAGAGCAAAGCACCACGCCGTCGCCGTATGTTGGGCCACCTGTGAAGGCGTTGTTCAACACATAAGCGGCTTTAACCTGCTTGGTGTAAGCCATACCACGGGCCAAAGCCTTGGTATAACGTGAAGACAAGCTGTCATACAAGTTATCTTCCACGGCTTCCTCTGTGATGGAGAAGCCCATCGCAATGGTTTCGTGGGTGTAACGTGCAGTAAATGCTTCCTGTGCATTGTCATAAGCGATGGCAGAACCCTCGTTTTTGACTGGTGCAGCAGCAAAGCCTGACAGTTTTGTCTCTTCTTCAAAAGAACGCTCAGAAGTCTCTGTTTCGTAGATCTCTTTGTGCTCTTCGCCGTAGCGTGCATACTCAAGACCAAACAAAGCGTTTAGACCGGGAAGCAACTCTTTAAGTAGTTGTGCGCGTGAAATTGCCATGGTAATTTACTCCTTACAGGCCAACGTTGTTTAAGAACGAATGGGCACTGGGGTTGAATTTAACCAACACATCAGTGTATGCATCACCCGGAGTTGATGCAAAGCCCACAATACGAAAGGCCGCCGCAGTAGTAACCACAGTAGACTCCAAAGCGCTGGTTGAGTTACCAGTCTGGGTTGAACCAGTGCTAGTGCTCTGTACAGCGGCAAAGAAAGTGTTAGTGCCCAAAGCGGATTGAGCGGCAGAACCGTCAAGCTGTGCTTGGAAAGTAACAAACGGGTCAGTAATTACGTATGCAGTCACCACGCCGGTTGTGCCGGAGGGGTAGTACTGGCCGTAAATCTGTTGACCTTGTGCGTTGATGTAAGAGCAGCCGACGAAAACGCCGATTGCACCTACGCCAGAACCACCAAGGTTATTGGTAGTGATGTCAGCGCCAGTGGCGGTAGACAAAGCGATATAACCATCTGAGCCGATGATAACAACTTGGCCATAAAACAAGTTAGTACCTTCGCCAGCGGGGTCAATCAAGAACTGACTCGTAGCGCCAGCATAGGGCATGCCGTCGATACGATTGATGGGACGTAGCCCATAGGGTGCTGCTGTAGTTGCCATTTAAGACTCCTAAAAGTTTAATTACGTTTTCCGAAAGTTACCTCAGAGCTTCGTTCTCTGAACAAAGGCATCTTAGGATGGCTCTCGCGCATGTAGGTATTGTCCACTGACTGCATCTGCCCGTCGGAAATTTTCCGGTAGTGGGCGTTCCGCTGGTCAACAAACTCAGTCGGGGTCTTGCAAAGCAACAGTCCACCAATTTCAATTCCATCTGGAAAACGACCGTTAGGGTTGCTTAACAGTTGGAGTTTGGGTTGATCTGCGGATTTAACAGGCTCCCAACCTTCGCGTAATTTAGAGGAAATGTTTGACGGATCAGGACTGTTTAGAGTAGCAAGGCGAATCCACCTGAATGCCCAACCAGCTTCTGGTTCGGGATCTGGCAGCAACGAAGCGGGAGCCCATTTCGAAGGGCGCTCAAAACTTGCACGGGACTCTGTAGCTCTTTTTTCACGAATTTGTTCAGCCATTTTCATTCCTTCTTAATATTGCGACCTCACGAGCATAGCGTTCCAAAGGAAGGCCGAGCCGCTTGGCAATAGCCACTTCTGAAGCAGACAGTGTGATCTTTTTAGGAGCCACGCTGCGTGTCGCAGAAGCAACAACGTTTGATTTCCTACGCTGCGTCGTATCAGCGGGTTCACCAGATTCAAACTTATCTGGAAACACTTGACGCAATCTACCGTTGATGCGTCTGTAGTATTCGTCACTCTGAGGATCCATGCCCTCATCGTTAACCAGCTTTTCATGCACCGCCAGAGCGAATCCGGTCATTTCCTTGTCAGTACCGAACCATTTGTTGGTTTTTTGCCATTCAACAGCTTTGGTATCAACGCGGGGCGCTTGCTGATATTCGGGTTGTACAACAGTTTTTTCCTCTTGTAAAGGGGCAGGCTTAAAATTGTTTACACGCTCTGCTTTCATCTTTGCGGTGGTCATATCTTCCTGAGCCTGTACTAGAGCATCTGCGTCGCCTGACTCATATGCAGCTTTGTACCGGTCTTTGGCTTCCTTGACCTCTTGTGCAACAACCCTCTTAGCCTGCTCCAGTAGAGCGCTTTGACTGGTGTGTACGTTGTTTTTCAGTTTTTGATTTTCTTCATAAACTGCTTGAGCAATGCGAATTGCCTCTTCTTTCTCGCGTATCGCAGACTCTTTAGCCCTGCGTTCGTCGTGATAACCCTTGGTAAATTCACGAAGTTTATTGCGATCCTTCTGAGAATAAGCGGCTAACTCTTCATCTGTTGGCTCTTGCGGAGGAGTTTCCATGGGCGTTCTGCCCTTGTCCTCTTCCGGCGTGTCATCGACAACCTCTATCTCAGGTTCTTCTTTGACCTCTTCAGGTTCAGGTTCTACAACCTTGCTGCCCAAACGATTCTGTCTTGCCTCGATTTCATCGGGGAACTCAAATTCGGTTTTCTCTAATTCAGCCATGGTGTCTCCTTAGTAAGGACGTTGAATGCCGCGAGGATCTTGGACTACCGCTTCTACGCTGTCGTCGTTGATTAAACGCCACTCAGTACCATGAATCTTCATCCTTGTACCGCTGTTAGGGCGGGTAATGATGAAGTCACCGACCTTGCATGACGCTCCGGACGGGAATCGTTTCTCGTCTTTAAACGCATCTGGGCCTATTTTTGCCACGAATAACACGGGAGAAAGGATCTCTTCGTGGTGCATCATGGTTGCGGATTTTAAAATTCCGCTATCACCCATCTCTTCTTCTGCTCTCGGAAGCATACAAAGGAGGTGATATGTTGAGGGATCGGGCACTTGTTTGGCCTTCTCCTCACCAGATTTGTTGAGCACGCCCGACAAATCAACTGCACTGACATCGTATTCAGTCATCTTCATATCTTTCAAGTTTTCGAACAAGGTCAACAATTAAAGTCTGTGCGTACAGTAGACCTCGAATTTGGCCGCACATCTCTCGATAGGCTGGGTAGTCATTAGCTGCCCCGCCCCCAAGACTTTCGAGAAGGGTTTTCTCCTTCTCCCGAAGATCAGCCAAAAGATATTTAAACGCCTGATCTCCGTCCATGATTACTTACCTCGTTTAAACAGGTCAACTTGAACTTTCTGATTGTTCTGTTTTTCCTGTGCTTGCATACGGGCCATGTCGAGTTGAGCCTGCGTGTCGATCCGCTTGTTCTCAAGTTCAAGTCTGGCCTTACCCATTTCAATGTCGGCGGCAACCTTCTGCGCCTTAGTCTGTGCTTCTTGACCCTTAAGCTGGAGTTCAGCTTGTTGCATCTGCACCATAGGATCTTGTGCCTGTTGCTGGGCCTGCTGTTGTTGCTGGTTGGCTTGGTTAAGCTGTAGCAACTGGGCGGAGCCTTGGGCAACCAGACGGGACAACTGCACTTCGATGTCTTCTGGCAGCTTGGAGTCTGGAGCGGGCAGAGGTACACCGACCTGCTCTTCGACTTTCTTCCTGTACAAGAATGCCAAGTGCTCTGCAATGTGAGCCATGGTTGCTGCTTGGATCTTCTGAGCCATTGGATTCTGGCCAATCTGGGCTGCAATCATTGGATCCTGCATGAACGCAGTGTGCGCTGCAATGTGCGCTTCTTGATCCTGATAGATGAATGCTTTAGTTGGCTTTCCGTTGAGGAATGCCATGTTCTCACTGATCGGATCCTTAGGTGTTTGGTCATCTGCGCCGGGGATCAGTTTGTCTGCGTTCTTGACACCTAGAACCTCAATCATCTGGCGGTGCAGCAAAGGCAGGTCATAGATTTGCGGAGCACCTTGAGCCAACTGGATCACAGCCTGATATTGCATGATCCGTTGAGCCATTGTCGAACTGTTAGGATCCGATACAGGGATGACTTCAACTAGGTCATAGTCAGACTGCTTTACCTGACGGTCGTTGCCTTGTGGGTCGTACTCATACTCGGCAGGCGAGTAGTCCCGAATAATGCTCTTTAGCAGTTTAAACTCTTGCTTCATTGAATAATGAACACGGGCTTGTACTGCGCCCATGGTCTTTAATGTTCGCTCAAGTAACGCTAAAGTTGTACCGACTGGCGCGTTAGCGCTCATGTCAGAGATCTTCATGTCTGAGATAGAACCCAGACGGCGGCCTTCTTCTGTAATTCTATCCAGTAAAGTTAACAAAGTGCCACTTGGCTCTTTGTAAGGCAGCATCATAATGTTATCTTTGATCACGCCACTAGGAACATCAACGTCCCTGAACTCACCGGGCTGGATAGGTGTGTCGTCACCCTTGATACGAGCACCACGTGCTTTCAAACCGCCGGGCAAGTTAGCTAACGTACCTGCGTCCACCAGTTGACGGATCAAAGATGTACCTGCACGGGCGTAACCACCGATGATGTGGATCAAGCCCATACCGTAGAAACCAAAGCCGGGGATGTAGCAATAGTCTACAAAGTGTTGACGCTTGGTCTTCTTAGCGTCGTCTTCTAGGTAGTTACGGCGGATAGCCAAAACTTTGTTCGTACCACGATCAATCGTAATGACGTAAGGCAGGCCAATGCCTGTCTCTTCGCCTTCAGAATCTGTATCTTCAAAGCCTTCTAAGTCCCAATACACATGGACTTCTAAGAGTTGATAGCGGTCGTCGTCTGTGGCTTTGTAACCCTGCTGGTCAGCCTTCTTCTTCTCAATGTCTGAGAGATGCTGGACAGGCTCACCTAGGTCTATATCCCGATAGAAACCGCTTACCTGTAGGCGACGCATTTCATTCTTGGTCTTACGCATTACATGGGTTACACGTTCTGCGTTCTGGAGATTAGAAGCTCCGTAGGGGACAATCATGTCTTCGGCAGGAATGAACACTGCAACTTGACGCTCCATGGCTGGGTCGTAGTAAACCTTCTTGAATGCTGCGCCGGACAGACCTAAGGAGTAGAGCATACGTTCGTGTTCAGGACGGTACTCAGGCATCTCCTCAGTCAGCTTGAAGTTCATGTCAGCCTGCACACGCTCGGCTGCTTCTTCTTTCAGGCGGTCAATCGCGCCGATGATCTCTGTCTTAACAGGGCCAGCGGCAGGGAAGGTTTCCATGATGGACTCGGATTGGAACCGAATCGCAGCTTCCGTCAGGACTGTAGAGTAAACACCGCAGGCTCCATTCCATGGCTCTGTACGCTCTTCATAATTAACGCCTAGGACTTCCAAGCCTTTGACAAAGCTTTCTGCCCAGTCTTTACGGGAAGCTATATCGGCTTCTACGAGTTCTACAAGCTCAGAGGCAATCTTGCCTAAAGCACCGTCGTCAAGGATTTCTGCGAGGTTGTCATCAAAATCACTGTCGTATTCTGATTCCGGTTCTAGAATAATCTCAACGCTTTCCTCTTCAATGATGAGGGGATCGTCTAATTCAACGTCCACGCCAATGTCTTCGAGGAGGTCTGAAAGACCCATAGGTGCTTGGCTAATTGCTTTGTCGATACTCATTTGAGTCCTTAATAATATTCCATGCGTCTGCGATATACAGGCTCATCTGGCTCATCAGAATCGATGGAAATGAACCCGCCTTGACGGAATCTCATCAGAGCTTGGCTGGAGGAGTCAACAAGGTCATCATGATCGCCATTGGGGAAGGAGGCTAGTTCATCCATCACTTCTTCAGCCCAACGAGTCTCTGGACACCAGACAACACCTGAAGCAAACAGATCGGAGATTGCGTTTACACGCGAGATCTTATCGTTTCCTTTGCCCGGTGTAAACTCAGAAAGCGGTATTCCCATCTTACGCATCTCATAGATGAGCGGAGCACCTGCTGCACGCTTCTCCACGATCAATGTATCTGGCTCCCATTCCTGATAAAGCTCCAAAGCCATCTTCTTAAGCTCTGGAAACTCCATGCGTTGTTTAAACGCATCTAGAAGGATGATGTTTGGACGTAGATCACCGGATTTGTTAGGGTGTTGGAAAACACCCCATGTTGTGCAGGCAGAGTAATCGGCACGGTTATTCTTTTCAAAGGCCGTATCCCACGATTGGATGATGTAATCGCACTGCGGTGGTGTATCTTTGTCCCAAATAGCCCATTGTTCGCGCTTAATGATCGCGCCTTCTTCGGATGTGGGGTTCTGTTGGTACTGAGCCTCCCATTTAGCGACTGGAAGCTCTGCTTTTAGCGCTTCTAGCGCTGTTTTTGACCAAAAAGCGGGCCAAAGAGGCGTTCCAGAGGGCATGATTGCCGGAAAATCGATGATTTCCCACTGATCTACGCCGTCTTTCCCTGCGTTTTTGAGAATCTGGCCGGTCAAGTCACGCTTTGACCAGCGAGTCATCACAATAATGATGGCTCCGCCCGGCTGTAGACGCTGGCGAGGGCCAGATGTGAACCACTCATAGACATTATCAAACACCGCAGGGTTGCCTTGCTTGGCTTCCTGCTCCGAATGCGGGTCGTCAATGATTAAAAGATCTGCGCCTTTACCTGTGACAGCACCCCCAACACCAATAGCGAAGTAATCACCACCCATGTTAGTGTTCCAGCGACCGGCGGCCTTCGAATCGCTCGATAGCTTCGTATCAAATACCTTCTGATAATTCTCTGAAGAGACAAGATTCCTCACCTTTCGTCCAAAGCCTGTAGCAAGCTCTGCGGTGTGTGCAGTCTGAATGATCTTCTTTTCAGGATACTTACCCAAGAACCAGCTAGGCAGAAGATACGAGGCAAACTCAGACTTTGTATGCCGGGGCGGCATGTTAATGATTAACCTCTTAAGGTCGCCTCTAGCGACCCTTTCAAAGGCATCGGCCATGATTCCATGGTGTTTACCAGAGATGAAGATAGGCCACATCTGCTGAACAAAGAACAGGTAAGACTCCCGGCATCGCTCAACCCTGTCGAATTCTAGAAGTTGCTTAACCTTAGCTCGTTCTGCGGGGGGTGCAGTGTCGGCTAGTTTTAAATAAAGCTCAATCTCTTTGCGGGTCAGTAGGCTCATAACGCAGCCATTTCTTTAACAGACTTATCTACCAGCCGGATGGAATGAAACTTGTACGGACGGATGGTCAGATGGCCATCCTCTTTAAGTCTATGGATGATCCTGTGGACATTTGATTTGGAACTCAAGCCCAGCCCTCTAGCAATAACCTCATAAGACGGTGGCACTCCGTGCAACCTGATGTAGGCACGTATGAAGTCTAGTACTAATTGGCGATGCTTGGTCATGTTTAAACGGCTGGAGACTACTGGACGACAAGAGCCAGCATTAAGACGCAAAGTCCCCATGCGTTTAAATGTTAGTGGCCGGTACTGATCTCCGGCATCCCCAGCCTCGAAAGACAAGGATCGATTACTAAATCACAGAGATGTCGTTAAGGGACTTGCCAACGCAAAGCGTCGAGCATCCGAGTGTCTTTGGTCTTTCGTATCAGTCTACGCATTCACCAACAGAACAGAGTTTAAACGATAATGAGAACGTTCGCAAGTGTTTAAACGAAAATATATATAGGGTGGGGGGTTTGGATTTGGATTGGATAGGGGGGGTGTTTCTGTGGAAGATGTATGGAAGAGTGGAATAGAGCGTAATAGACGGGCGGGTGGTCAGCGGCCACAGCGGGGGGTACGGGGGCGGTGGGTGACGCACACACACGCACATCAAACGGGTGGGGCATCATCACGTCACTCGCTGTTTAAACGCGGTGGCTTGCACGTCCTGCACCGATGACCGATCCCCCTTGAGCAAGCGCAAGTGGCTTGCGAGTTCCCGCTTGAGTTGGTCAGCAGTAACAGGCGCTTTGTCTTGCACTTCGCTAGGCGTGAACAGGCCGCAAGCTTTGCCCATGAGTTCCAGTGCTTTTATCTGCGTGCTAGGTTGATCGCTTTTACTCAGTGCAAGCAAGCCCTTTAATACGTACCTTTTAGATGCCACTAGATCGTCAACCAAGTGCTCAATGGTTTCGCCCCAAGCTTCTTTGAGCAACTGCTGAACCCTTGGATCACGCATCAGCTTGTTGGCATTGGCTGATATAGATGCATCTGATCCAGTGGAGTTTTTGAAGCCCTCCCTGTAGCTTTGACGTAGTGATTGCCCTCTGATGACCCCTTGCACGAATGCCATCGCAGATGGCGACAACGGCAAGCTTCTTTTGTGCTCTCCCGCTACTGGTAGACCATCCTTTCGCTTCCTAGGCTTAGGTGCATTCTTAGCTAGAGCATCAGCCAACTGTTTCGCTTCGCTCATGGGATCTGCGCTCTGATCCTCCCATTGCCCCTCAGCCTCGGCCAAGGCCTCTCGATACTCAGCCTTTGTAGTCTTACTCATAAACACCGCCTCCATTTTGTGACTGACCAGTTCAATAAATGTTCACCCAGTCTAAAACGTGAACTGTTCGCATTATAAGTTATCCACAGGTTATTAGCCACAGGTTATCCACAGGCTAAGTTATCCACAGGGTTATACATAAGTTATACATGATTTGTACAAACGGCCTAAAAACACCCCAAAAATAGGGTAAACCCTATGCCTCTAGAATCGATTTAAAGGCCTCTAGGAGCGTCCGTTTTCCGATGAAGCCACTACCCCCTTACCCGCCCTCCGATCGCCTCACCTAGACGTTTTGCACCTTTTCGGTGCATTAACTTTAGTATTACTTTTTGAGTTCGCCTGATGTAGTACTTTTTAGTTCAAACGCATAGAACCCCTGACACTAATATAAATACAGTCAAAGGCCTGATGACCGATCTAAGGGCTTGGGATAATAACCCCACGCTTTAGTCAAGTAAATATCATGGGGCTTGTGTAAACAATATCAATGCCCCTAAAATGCATGTGTGCCAAGTTCGGCACTGAACATAAAGGCTTTGACCATCATGCTTATTCATACTGAGAGAGAGACTTATTTGCAGAGTGCCGTTGAGGAACTCAGGCCGTCATTTAGTGCCAACGGCCACACACTGCCATTGGCAATTCGCGTGTCATGCGCTCTGCCCTCTAACGCTAAACGCTCAGGGGCAATTGGCGAGTGTTGGGCTGACACTCGCTCTGCTGACGGCCACTATGAAATTTTCATTTCACCTACTCTGGCCGATCCCGCACGTGTTTTTGACGTGCTCATTCATGAACTCTGCCATACCGCGCGGGGGTGCATGAACCATGGAGTCAACTTCCAAAAATTGGCTGAGGCCATGTTGCTAGTCCCCGCGACAAACTCATGGAAAGCCACTGTCGGTGCACCCACGTTCATGGCCGCTTATGGGTCAATCATTGAAGGCCTTGGCGAGTACCCTCATGCCCCCTTGGACATGTCATCGCGCAAGACACAAGGCACTCGCATGTTGAAGGCCTGTTGCCCCTCATGCGGCTATACAGTGCGACTCACTGCCAAGTGGGCATTCGACAGAAAAGGCAACCCCCAACTGCCCAACTGCCCCTACATTGACCCCGATCATGGGTTCAAGTGCACCGATACATTGGCACTCGTTTAAACGGAGAGAAAATCATGGCAACAACTCAAAACATCAAACTGCAAATTGCACGTGTCAAAAACACCGTGCTCAATGGAGCGATGCTCCAGTTCGCCAACCGCCCCATGGCCAACAAAACCGAAGCCATGGAGGTACTCGCTGACATGGTGCTCAATGGCTCGATCACCCTTGAAATGATTCAAGCCGCCCCTGAGACGGCCATCACCGCGACAGAGGGCATTGATCCCGCACTGGTACAGGCCGCAAGCAAAGTGGCCGCACGTGCCGAGACAGTGGCACTCGATGCCCTGCGAGTCGGCATCAAGGCTGAGAACATGGCGGGAAACCTTGAGAGCGTGGTCATTGAATTGCGCGATGAACTCAAGGCCATGGGCAAACAGGCCTCTAAGGGCATCGATGCCGCCTCGGTTCAAGCGCAAGTGGTCAAGGCCGTGGCCGATGCATTCAAGCCCTTTAATGAGGCCGTGCAAGCCACTGGCTCACAGGCGACAGTCGCGGCCATGGCATCGGTGCATGTCATCGATCGCAAACCCGCCCTTGACGTGTTCGGGCTTGACGTGCGCGACATGAAGGGTGACCCCATGATGGTAGACATTTACAACTCGCCTGATGCCCCGCCTGTAGATCCACATTTTGTGTGGACTGAGGGCATTTTGCGTCACTTCATTTTGTCTCAGGACACTAACGAAAACACCTTTATGGGAGGCGATAAAGGCACTGGCAAATCACAGAGCGCAAGCCAGTGGGCGGCACGCACTGGCCGCCCATACGTGCGCTATAACTTTCACAAGCAAACCACTGCCGACGATTACGCGGGAGCACAGGCCTTGGAAAATGGTTCGAGTGTGTTTAAACGTGGTGACTTTTTACAGGCCTACGTCAGCCCCGCGACCGTGATTCTGCTCGATGAAATTAGCTTTGCGAATGCGGGAAACCTTGCCACATTGAACGGCTTTTTGGAGGCCGATGCCGTGGTGAACTATGGCGGCATGACGCATCGCAAGGCACAAGGTGTCATGATTTTCGGGGCTGATAACACATTCGGCAATGGCGATGAAACAGGCCGTTATGCGGGGACAACCCCCATGAACTCGGCAACCCTCGATCGCTTTAGCCGCATTGTGCCGTTTACTTTCATGCCCCTTGACTTGGAAACCAAGGCCGTGGTCAATCGCACTGGGTGCGATCCTCGCTTGGCCGAGCACGTGCTCAAGGCCATCAATGTGGCACGTGCCAAGGCGAAGACAGGCGACATTGTTGAAGCCCCTAGCATTCGCTCTGTAATGTCATTCATTCGGGCGGTCAAGGTAATGACCGTAGATGAGGCTTGGAAGACAACCGTGGCCGCACGTCAGCCCTCAGAGTCAGCCCCAGTGCTTGAGTCGATAAAGCTTTCATGCATCGATTCCAAGCTGATCAGCACTTTAATTTAATAGGAGCGTTTAAACATGAAAAACACTTATTTTGGTTGGGAATTCCGCCCTGCCGTGGAACTATTCGGGCACAAGGTTTGTGCCGCTTTGACACTGCCCTCAGTGACCATCGAATGGTGCGAAGGCACTCAAACTGCCGCCATCAGTTCCAAGGGCAAGATTCGCCTCGCCAACGTGCGCGATGACGCGATCATGACTCGCAAAGACCTCGCCAAGTATGTTGGCTTTGTGATCCATGAATTACTGCATCGCAAGTACACCAACTTCAACGTGCGTGCCAATAGCCAATACGTTGACGCACTGCACAACGCGATTGAAGACGCTTGGATCGAGTCCACTGCCATCAAGGCGGGACTCACAGGCAACATTGCTGAACTGCTCGGCACTCTCATCGATGACATGGCAACGCAAGCCCTTGACCACGTTCAAAGCGATGGCAACAAAATCGACTGGTCAGATCCCGCGCAATACCCCTTTGTGCTTGCAGTGTATGCACGTCCCCACGCGACAGTGCGAGTGCCTGTGGCGAAGGGCTTGAAGCCCATCTTTGAAGAGGCCGTTCGACGCACTGCCCTGTGTTCCAGTTCATTCGATACCTTGGCCGTGGCCGTGTGGGTGTATGAGCGTTTAAACATGCTAGACCAAGAGCAACCCCCTCAGCCGCCTGTCAACCCTGAGCCGCCCCCACGTGGCAAGCCCACTGACAAGCCCAAGGGCAAAGACGTAGGTCAGCCCTGTGATGATGGCGAACCCGCTGAAGGCGAAGAGGGCGAAGACCAAGGCCAAGGCGGCACTGGTGAGGGTGAGGGCGAAGACGGCCAAGGCGATGGCGATGACCAAGGCCAAGGCGATACAGGCAAGGGCGATGCCGAGGGCGAAGGCGAAGGCCAAGGCGAAGGCCAAGGCGAAGGCCAAGGCGAGGCTGAGGGAGACGATCAAGGCCAAGGCGGGGGAGGGGTAGCACGTCCCCCTGTTCGCGTCACTGCCGCCCCTGTAGAGCCTCAGAATCGCGCCCCTAAGGGCACTGAGTCCACAGGCACTTACTCTGCACAATTTCGCTTGGCACGTGATGCGTACCACGTGGGCGACTCCCCTAAATTCAACTTGAAAGGCTGATCATGATCCCCGCAAAATTACGTTATGAGGTCAAGCGTTTATTTGAAAACACCGCGACCGAATCATTCGAGCGCAACCTCAAATCAGGCCGTTTAAACGTCAGAGCACTGACCAAGCATTCACTCACCCCAAATCTGTTTCAGCGCAGATATGAAGAAGAGGGCATCGATTCTGCCGTGGTCATTCTGTTGGACGTGTCCGGCTCGATGTATGACGGCATCAGGGTAAAGGCCGGACAACCCCGCACAACCCGCATGGCATCAGCCGCCCCTACTTGCGCGGCTCTGCTTGAAACCCTGAGCGCGGCTCAAGTGGCGACTGCCCTTGTGACATTCGATGACTACACCTCAGTGCTCAAGCCTTGGAA
>Ga0164294_10003623_pt1 | contig 13710 bp, 13 predicted proteins | sample GEODES005metaG_FD_111479 | JGI IMG/M metagenome (GOLD analysis project Ga0164294, IMG submission 111479) | Oligotrophic lake water microbial communities from Sparkling Lake, Wisconsin, USA - GEODES005 metaG | ecosystem: Environmental > Aquatic > Freshwater > Lake | place: USA: Sparkling Lake...
CAAGCCACCCTTAAGCGTGACTTTGGCTGGACGGGCAGCTACTCCGCTGTTCGCCGGATGCTTGGGGACTTCAAGAAAAACTTACCACCCGAGACGACTTGTCGCCTGGATTTTGAGCCGGGTCAAGCGGCCCAAGTGGACTTTGGCCAGGGCCCTCTCATCGAGCACCCCAGTGGCAAACTTCAGCGCCCCTGGGCGTTTGTGATGACGCTTTGCTTTAGCCGCCACCAATATGTGGAGTTTGTGTGGGACCAGACGGTGGCAACGTGGTTGGGGTGTCACCGCCGGGCGTTTGAATGGTTTGGCGCCATACCCAAACGACTCATCATCGATAACGCCAAGTGCGCCATCGTCAAAGCCTGCCGCTTTGACCCACAGGTTCAAAGGTCCTATGCCGAGTGCGCTGAGGGGTACGGGTTCCTCATTGACCCCTGCCCACCCTACGACCCCCAGAAAAAAGGCATCGTTGAATCCGGGGTGAAGTATTTAAAGGGGAACTTTCTCCCGCTTCGCACCTTCCGTCATTTGCAAGACCTCAACGAGCAGGCTTGGCAGTGGGTGCGCCAAGAGGCCAGTCTGCGTAATCACGGCACCACCCGTCAAGTCCCAGTGGAAATGTTTGCATTGGAGCGCCCCCTGATGCGCGCACTGCCCGTTGTGGCTCCAGATATAGCCAGTTGGCACCAGGTCAGCGTTCACCGCGACTGCCACGTCAAGTTTGATAACGCTTTGTACTCGGCCCCCTTTAGGTTAGTTAAAAACCAAGTTTGGCTGCGCGTCACCGACACCATTGTTGCGATTCACCATGACAACCAATGGATAGCCACGCATGCCCGGGCCCAAAGAGCTGGGCAACGGCTCACGCTCAAAGATCATTTGCCCCCCAATGCCCAAGTCTTCTTAAGCAAAGACCGCGCTTGGTTACTCGAGCAAAGTCAAGGCGTGGGCCCTCACTGCGAAGCGCTCATTGAGCAACTGCTGGCCGACCGTATCTTGGTGCGCCTGCGCAGCGCCCAAGGGGTGATGGGCCTGGCCGAGACCTTCGGAGTCCAGCGATTGGAGGCTGCGTGTGAGCGCGCCCTTTGGCACAACAGCCCTTATTACAAAACGCTCAAAGGCATCTTGCAAAGCGGCGCTGATCAGTTGCCCCTGCCGCAGCAGGGCATTACCCCCTCTTATAGGCAAGCCCGCTTTGCCAGGAGCGCGGCCGATCTATTCGAATCGACTCACCCGCAGCAAGACCTGCTGCATTAACCCCCAAAGGAGGCTTGAAGCCCATGAACCCCTTTCCGCAGTTGGACCACCAACTCAAACAACTTCGCTTGACTGGAATACTCCAGTCGCTGGAGGCGAGAAACCGCCAGGCCTTAGAGGCCAGGATGGCATACAGCGAATTTCTGGAAACGCTGGTGAGCGATGAGGTCGCTTACCGGGAGCAAAAGAAGTTCGCCACAAGGCTTCGCAAAGCCCACTTTAGATCGTCCAAGACCTTGGATCAATTTGACTTTGAGCGCATCCCCCAACTCAATAGGGCGCTGGTTCATGAACTGGCCACGGGACGCTTTATTCAAGAGAAGTCGCCCGTCTTGATCGTGGGGCCCAGCGGTACAGGCAAGAGTCACTTGGCTCAGGCACTGGGGCACAGTGCCATACGCCAAGGCATGGATGTCATGTTTAGCAACTGCTCCGAACTTACTCACAGCATGCAAATTGCCAAGGCCACGGGCAACTACAAACGACGCTTGAAAATGCTAGCGAAGGTCACTTTGTTGATCATTGATGACTTTGGCTTAAAGCCCCTGCGTGCGCCAGAGGACGAGGACTTGCATGACATCGTTGCTGAGCGATATGAAAACACGACGACCATCGTTACCAGCAACTTGGACTTCAACGAGTGGGATCAGGCCTTTCCGTCTAATCCGTTATTGGCCTCGGCCACTTTAGATCGACTGAGGCATAACGCATACTGTTTGGTGCTGGAAGGCGAGTCTTACAGGACACCCAAAGTGGCGCCAAAATTCACATTACAAATGGCCCAAAAAAAGGCAAAATAAACCGTCAATTAACCCCATTCGAAAAGCCCTAAATCACTCAAAAAAGTGGCTCCTAAATGGCGATCATGCCTGGCTCCATAATGCCGATCCGTGACAGGGGGTGACACGTCGGGAAAGAAGCGCTAAAATGCATGAAATTTCAATGAAAAATCCTCCATGTCAGCAGCCTACACACTATTAACGCCTCCCCTAAGTGGTGCCACTGCGCACCTTGCGGGCGAGCTGCAGGCTGGCCGTGTCTATCGGCGTGAGGATCTTGCTCGCCTGAGTAATGCAGTGGATCGGCATCTCAATGAACTGGTGTCGACAGGCCTGCTTAAAAAGCTGGCTCAGGGGCTTTACTACGCACCCAAGCAATCGAACTTTGGTCCCTTGCCTCCCACTGACGAACAGGTAGTGCGAGGATTTCTGCGTGACAATGATTTTTTGGTGTTTTCTCCGTCGTCATACAACACGGTGGGCCTAGGCACCACCCAGCTCTACAACAGCACCCTGGTCTACAACCACAAACGTCATGGCGTTTTCAAACTGGGCAACCGGCAGTTTAATTTCCGAGTAAAGCCCCGCTTCCCCAAAAAACTGACGCCCGAGTTCCTGTACGTAGACTTGCTGAACAACTTAGGCGAATTGGCCGAAGACCGTGACGCGGTGCTCAGCCAAGCACGCACCAAATTGTTGTCTTTTAACCCATCCCGACTCCAAGAGGCATTGGACAGCTACGGCAACATGACCACTCGCAAACGCGTTCGGGAGTGGATCGGTGGCTGACTTTCTTCACGAACGACGTGACTTCGATCAATTGCTTGCGGTAGTCGCTAACGAGCGCGCGCTCGACCCCATGTTGGTCGAAAAAGACTACTGGATCATGCACAGCCTTTGGGGACTCCAGGCTCAAGGCTTTGTGTTCGAATTAAAGGGCGGCACCTCGCTGTCCAAAGGCTTCGGGGTCATCCATCGTTTCTCAGAAGACATTGACATCCGCATTGAGCCACCTGCTGACATGGATGTCAAAACAGGGCGCAACCAGGACAAACCTGCGCACATCGATTCGCGGCGTGCTTTTTACGACGCGTTGTCAAAACGCATCCGCATCCCGGGTATCGACAGTGTTGAGCGGGACACCTTCTTTGACGATGAAAAAATGCGCAGCGCAGGCATTCGGCTCGTCTACTCACCCCGCGCAGCCAACGTCAAAGGTTTGAAAGACGGCATCCTGTTAGAACTGGGGTTCGACGATACCGCTCCCAACCGACCCGTCAACATCTCCTCTTGGGCTTTAGATTTCGCGATGAGCCGTGGCGTTGAAGTTTTCGACAACCGTGCCGCCGATGTGCCCTGCTACGCGCCGACTCACACGTTCGTCGAGAAACTCCAAACCATCTCGACCAAGTACCGCCGTTTGGCTGAGGCTCAAAAATTCCCTGGCAACTTTCTGCGTCATTACTATGACGTGTATTGCTTACTCGATCTACCCGAAGTTCAGGATTTCATGAAGGGGCAGACGTATCAGGACCGAAAAGTGCAACGCTTTCGGTCTGGTGATGAATTGGTGATTGCCAAGAATCCAGCCTTCACCCTGAACGATTCTGAGCAGAGAGATCTTTTTGCTCGGGAATACAAAAAATCCTCTGCGCTCTACTACCAAGGACAGCCGGATTTCGATCAGCTACTTGACCGCATCGGCAAGCATCTGAATTCAATGTGACGCCGTAACACGACTGACCGCAAACAACCCGCAGCACTCAAGCCTTAATTACTGAAATCCAGGGTGTTGAACTTCGCTGTTGAATCCGCCCGCTAAGCCGCGATAACGGTAAAAAGTCAAATGGGGCCTTTATCATGAGGCCCTATGAAACCTGTCAAATCACTCATCGATCGACGTCAGGAGATTGAACAACAGTTGCATGCCATGGCGATGCGACAACCGCCATCGCAAACAGTAAAGAGTCCTGACGGTCATCTCGTCATCCATGCGCCCTTTGACATCCAGGATCTCAAGAAGCGTGGCCGATTGAAGTCTTAACTGGCACGGATAGATTTACGGCTTCAGCGCTGGCGCATGGATGCAAAAGGACCAAGCTACCTCAAGATCGGCGGCAAGGTTCTGTAGCGACTGGAAGATATGCGACTTTACGAGTTGTCATGCCGGGTCAAAACCGCAGCCAGTTCATGACAAATACAAGCCATTCAGAAAATCTGGCACGGCGACGGTCTTGCCATCGAATTCCGCAAACAACCCATTGATTTCATTGGGTATTTTTCTTGGAGTTTGTTTTTCATACCGGCTAGGCATGGAAACATCGCCGTTTTTGAAAAAATGAGGGTTAATGATGGCCGCATGAACCCGCAAGAACCCGCAGGAACCCGCATAAACACGCGGTAGCAGGCAAAAAAAACCAACCGGTTAGGGTTGGCTTTTAAGGTATTGGTGGTGGGGTGTAACCACTGCGCAAACAGCCTCAGAGTAGCCCCTGCGGGCCTCATCTAGTTCCTGCGAACGATCCCCAATTCAGTGCCGTGCCCCAATGGGAACGCCTCCATCGGAAGCGTCAGATTTTACAGAATTGCGGACGGCGGTTCAAATCCGTATTTTGCGACCGAACTCCAATCTAGAAGTGTTGCATTCATTTTTTCTTGAGCAGCTGATCCAGGGTCTCAACCCCTTCTTTTTTCAACACAGTTCATCAGATAGGGGTTAAGTACGTTGCCAACGGGTTTAGAAAAATCAATTGATTTCTTTTTTCGGGGAGCTTTTGATGCCATGCTAGGTCTCCTGGGTTTGTTTCTAACTGCACACTAAAAATAGTTTCTGTTCTTAGTCAATCGATATAGGGCTTTATCAAGACTCACAGCTCATGGTCTCGTAACCAATTGATTAATGCCTGCACTCTCGCAACCTGCATCCTTCGTCTGGGAACATAAGCTTTGAACCAGTTTTCTTGCGGGGGAAACTCAGCCAACACCTCGACGAGCACACCTTTCAATAATTGCTCTTCTACAACATAGCTGGGAAGTATGGCTACTCCCAGTGATCGAAGCGTTGCATCTAACAATGTCATGTTGTCGTCCGCCAAAAGTCTCGCCGGAACCTCTACTGATATGACTCCACGCGCACTCTGAAAATGCCAGTCAGAACCAGTCGCAGAGAAAACTAGGCAGGCATGACTGCTCAAGTCGCGAGGGTGTTCGATCTCAGGATGTTCCGCTAAGTATTGAGGCGTTGCACACAGCGTTGGTTGCACGGGCCTCAATGGCATGTCCACCACACCTTCATAGCTAGCCAATCGACCACTGATCGCTAAGTCGAATCCGCTTTCAGCCGGGTTCGTAGAACGATCAACCAACGCCATTTCTAAAGTGATGCGCGGGTGTTGTGTGAGGAACTCGTTAAGCAATGGCCCCAGGCGCTGAATTCCCAGCGTAGTCGGAGCCATGAGACGGATATGACCTTCTAGCTTGCCATCATCTCGCTCGACGTTGTCGAGCAACTCCTCAAGGTCGGATACGACCCCTGCTGCTTTAAGGTGAAATTTTTCACCGGCCTCCGTCAGGTTTACTTTCCTAGTTGTTCTCTCGAACAAACGAGTGTTCAAGTGTTGCTCCAGGCTACTAATCCTCTTGGCCACCATCGAGGGCACTACGCCCAACTCACGCGCTGCTTCGGAAAAGCTGCCGCACCTGACCACGGCTATGAAGGTTTGGATGTGTGAAACGTAGTTCATTTGTGAATCATACTCACAACTGATAACCAATATATTGAAAAATTGTTCTTGATAAAGATCAATAAACTTCTCCCACACTTCTTTTAACTTAAATGATTGGAGACAACGTGAATCGCAATACCTTCATTAAAAGCCTTGCTGCTATCGCTGCCGTTACCTGCATAGGTGGCAACGCACTGGCGCAAGCTTTCCCAAACAAACCCATCAAGATCATCACACCCTTTCCAGCCGGGCAAGGTCCCGATGTTTTGCTGCGGTTGGTGGCAGACAAAATGAGCGGCTCACTGGGCCAAGGTGTTGTTATTGAAAACAAACCCGGAGCTAGCGGCTTCATTGCCTTTGATGCAGCCAAACGCAGTCCCGCTGATGGCTACACATTGGTTCACATGGACAGCTTCCATGTGGGAACGCATCCCCACCTGTTCAACAAGTTGCCATACAGCGCGACAAAAGACTTCGATCCAATCACTCCGCTTGTACGCAACTACTTCTTTGTCGTGGTTGGAGCTAACTCCAAATACAAGACCATGGGTGAACTGATTGCCGATGCGAAAAGCCGTCCAGGCGTTGTGACATACGGCTCATGGGGTGTAGCTACTCCTGCTCATCTCGGTGGTCTGTTGCTTGAATCTTCAGCCAACGTCCAGATGAACCATGTGCCCTACAAAGAGGTGTCACAGCTGTACCAATCAGTAGCCAATGGTGAATTGGACTGGGCTATCGGTTCAGCAGCATCAGCTGGTCCTTTGTTGCAAGCTGGCAAGGTCCGATTCCTAGCTGCAGCCGCACCTAAGCGCATTGCTGGTTACGAAAAAGTGCCAACAGCTGGCGAATCAGGTGGCCCCTCTAACTGGGCTGTGGGTGGTTGGAATGGCTTGTTGGTGCCAAAAGGTACGCCCAAAGACGTGGTGCAACGCTTGAACGAAAGCATCGTCAAAGCCATGCAAACCCCCGAGATCAAAGAAAAGCTCGGCCCATTCACATATGAGAACTACACCATGTCGCCTGCTGACATGGCCAAGCAAATGGATGCAGAGGTCGCCAGCTGGGGGCCAACGCTGCAAAAAGCAAACATCAAGCTTGATTGATCAAACTTCTGCGCATATACATGCCACGTTCTCGCCTCACTCAACTTAATCTTTTCACAACAGGAGACAAAAATGCAAAACCATCTCAATCGCCGTTCAGTACTAGGGTCCGTGGCGTCCGGCCTGGCTGGCGCCGGCCTCACCGCTTGTGGCGGCAGTGTGGCTGCAGAGACTAAGAAACCTGCTTTTGTGCTCGTGCACGGCTCCTGGCACAACGCCAGCACCTACACCTTGGTGATTCAGCAGTTGGCCCAGCTCGGGCACTTCGCCGTCGCACTTGATCTGCCGGGTCATGGTCTTGATGCCCGTTTCCCGGTGAGTTGGCACCAAAGGCCTTTCAACGCGGCGGCATTTGCCACCGAGGTGTCGCCGGTTGCGGCCACAACTTTGGCTGACTATTCCGCGCGGACCATTGCAGTCATAGATCAGGTAAGGGCTCTCGGCTACGAGAAGGTCATGCTGGTCGGTCACAGCATGGGCGGGGTGACTATCACCCAGGTAGGCGAAATGGTGCCAAACAAGGTGCAGAAGCTCGTCTACCTCGCGGCCTTCCTGCCAGCGAACGGTGCCAGTGGGCTGGCTGCCGCGCTGCTGCCTGAAGGCGCGACGAATCAGGTGCCACCGCTCTGGCTGGCCGACCCGGCAGCGATTGGCGCGATGCGCATCGACTTCGACAGCCCGGACTCAGCATACCGGGCGAAGGTCAAACAGGCCTTCTACGCTGATGTCAGCGATGACGCGTTTTCAGCCATGGGCAACATGCTTGTACCCGACGATGCAGCCGGGCCAACTGCAACACCGATCACACGAACCGCCGCCAACTGGGGATCATTAGAACGCCACTACATCAAATGTTTGCAGGACAACGCGATGCCGCAGCCGCTCGCGCAGAAAATGGTGGACGTCGCCGACCAGGAATTCCCATCCAGGAAGACGGTGATGCACACAATGAACAGCAGCCACTCGCCATTTCTCTCCCAACCACAGGCATTGGCACAAATGCTTGCATCGATCTCGCTTTCTTGAGAGGCAATCAGGCTGCCAGCAGCTTCCCGGAAAGTTGCACCAGTGTCCGGACAATCAAACGCAGGCAGCAGAAGTAAGAAACATGGCAAAAAGAAACATCGACGTGGTGGTAAGTAGCGTGCGCCAGCTGACATCGCGTGTGCGGGAATACCAGCTGACAGCAGCGGATGGCAAAGCCTTGCCCGTTTATGAGCCTGGCGCACACATCGCCGTGCACACTGATTCAGCCGACGGCAGCCTGCTGGTGCGCCACTATTCTTTGCTTGGCGGGACGGAAAATGCTGACGACCCGCGGCACACTTACCGTATCGCCGTACAACGTGAAGACCGCGCACGCGGGTCGGCACACATTCACGCAACGTTCGCACCCGGCATACGCTTGCAGGTGGCACCGCCGGGCAACAACTTTCCGCTGGATCGGCGTGATACTCACAGCCTGCTGATCGCAGGGGGTATTGGCATTACGCCGATCTTCTCGATGGCTCGCAGCCTGGCACGGCGACATCGTGAATTCTCTGTGGTCTATGCCGGGCGCGCGCCAGAGCAAATGGCGCTTCGCGAAGCGCTGGAGCACATCGCCGGGACTCGGGTGCGTTTTCACTACAGCGATCTGGCTGGGTCACCCAATCTCCAGGCGTTGTTGCGCGACCAACCTGCTGGCACCACAGCCTATGTCTGTGGCCCAGCTCCCATGGTACATGCCACACATGAAGCCGCCGCTGCCCTGGGCTGGGCTCCGCAACGGGTGCGCAGCGAACTGTTCACGGCTGGCCCCACCGGTGACGAAGTGCCTTTCGAGGTGGAGTTGCGCCAGTCGGGCCGGGTGATTCAGGTTGGGCGAGACGCCAGCATCCTTGACGCCTTAACGGCCGCCAAAGTGCCGGTGCTATGGGACTGTCGTCGCGGTGAATGCGGCTTGTGCCCATTGCCCGTGGTGTCGGCTGACGGCCCCATCGACCATCGCGACCGCTACCTGTCTGACGAGGAGCACGCGTCAGGCGAAACATTGTGTGTTTGTGTCTCGCGCATTCGCGGCAAACGGCTGGTGCTGGATGCCTGAATCCTGGCAAGCCACACGCCACAAACCATAAAAATCATCAATCTCATGAACCAGCCCATTGAATTCATCCCAAATCTGAACCTGCCCGGCAGCTTCGAGCCTGGCGGGTTTGCCGACCACACCACACCCCTCATCCGCAACTGCTGGTATGTGGCAGGCCTGGCCTCAGAAATCTCACGCGACATCATCAGCCGTCGCTTGCTGGGCGTGGACGTGGCGCTTTACCGCACGCTGGCAGGCGAGCCCATCGCAGTGCGCAACCGCTGCCCGCACCGCTCATTCCCACTGGCCAAAGGCAGGCTGGAAGGTGACATACTGGTCTGTGGCTATCACGGCATGCAGTTCGATCCATCGGGTCGCTGCGTGAATATGCCTTCGATGCTCATCACCCCCAGCAATGGTCAGGTACGCAGCTTCCCGCTGGCAGAGCGCGGCCCGCTGGTTTGGATCTGGATGGGAGACGCCGACCGCGCCGACGAGGCGCTGGTTCCCGACACCCACTGGCTGCATGATGCCGGCTGGAAAAGCGTCAACGGCCAATTCCATATCAAATCTGACTACGTGGCCATGCACGAGAACCTGCTGGACCAGACCCACTTCCCCTTCCTGCATCCAGGGGCCATCGGCACACCCGAATATGCACGCTCAAAACTGCATGTGCGCCAGGAAGGCGAGGTGGTGGTCATTGACCGGGCGCTGAAGAATTCACCGCCGCCGGGGGTGTATGGCGTGCCCACCGGGCTCACGGGTAAACCAGTGGACCGCTATTCGGAGGCCCGCTTCGTGTCGCCTGCGCTGCACACGGCCTATGCCCGCATTGTTGATCCGGATCACGTGAGCGGCACAGCCCACACCTACCGCTTCAACATCACCCACATCTTCACGCCAGAAACCAACGGCAGCATTCACTACTGGTGGTTCAATAGTCGCGATTTCAAGCTTGACGATCAGGAAGCCGACGACTACTTGCATACCGCATCGGCCAAAGCATACCTGGAAGACGTGGACGCATTGGAATGGATCATGGACGTCGTCAAGAACGATGTGGAACCTCAGTTTGATCTGAACTTCGCGCCCGACAAGCCAGGCCTGATGATGCGGCGCACGCTGTATGACCGGGCCGCAGCCGAAGCTGGCGTATGTCTTGCACCGGTGACGGCAGAAAAGGTCTGACACAATGGCCAAGATCATCGGGGGCATCGGCACTTCTCATGTGCCCACCATTGGCGTTGCCTACGACAAGGGAAAGCAGCAAGACCCTGCATGGAAACCGTTATTTGACGGCTACAAGCCGGTTGCGGCCTGGCTGGCTGAAAAGAACGCCGATGTGCTGGTCTTTTTCTACAACGATCATTGCACCAGCTTCTTCTTCGACGTGTACCCTACATTTGCGCTTGGCGTGGGTGCGGAATTCCCCATCGCCGATGAGGGTGCCGGACTGCGCGACTTGCCACCCATCCGGGGCGATGTAGATTTGCAGGCGCACATTGCCGAATCACTCATCAATGACGAGTTTGATTTGGCGGTTTTCCAGGAAAAACCGATTGACCATGGCTGCGCGTCGCCATTGCCCCTGCTGTGGCCGCACAAGCCAGACTGGCCCGGCACCGTAGTGCCAATCGCCATCAACGTGCTGCAATTCCCACTGCCTACGGCGAGGCGCTGCTATCGCCTTGGACAGGCAGTGCGACGTGCGATTGAGTCTTATCCAAAAGACTTGCGCGTGGTGGTGGTCGGCACGGGGGGGCTGTCCCATCAAGTCCACGGTGAACGTACAGGCTTCAACAATACGCAATGGGATATGGAGTTTCTGGACTTGTTGCAGCACACGCCAGATAAGTTGACGGCTCTGCGTCATGTTGACTACGTCAGGCGAGGTGGTGCCGAAAGCGTGGAACAAATCATGTGGCTCGCCATGCGAGGTGCGCTGGGGACTGGGCCGGTGAAAAGGCTCCACCAAAATTATTACCTTGCAACGACCACCGCCATGACGGTGGCCTTGTTTGAAGAGGACGAGGCAGCTGCTGCATTGGGTGACCCCTCGTCAATGGCAAGCGACCAGCCCATCTTCGCTTGAGAGGCACGTCATGAACCCACAGCTTCAAGGCATCCAGAACATTGCTGGAACCTACATTTTCGATTTAAGGGTCAGCAACCGCTCACTCAAACTCAACAAATTCTTTTGGAGTCTGATTGATTCAGACGCACGAGCCCGTTTTGTTGCCGATGAAGAGACATCGATGAAAAACGCCCAACTCAAGGAAGAGCAGAAGGTACTCATTAGAGCGCGAGACTGGTTGGGTCTTATTCAAAATGGTGCAAATTTCTTCGCTCTTGAGAAATTCGCCCGCGTTGTCAAGATGAGCAACATGCAGGTTTACGCCATCATGCGTGGCGAAAGCTTTGAGGAGTTTCTGGCAACGCGGCAGGTGCCGGATGCGCGATAGCCGTCGTTCTGAACTTGCCAATGATCTGAATTATTTTTTCACCACAAGGAGACAAAAATGAGTACGAATAGAGGCGTCGTTTACGTTGAACAAAGCAAGGTGGAAGTGCGTTCCATAGACTTCCCCAAACTACTCAATCCCAAAGGTCGAACTGCAAATCACGGTGTGATTCTCAAGGTGCTCACAACCAATATTTGCGGCTCTGACCAGCACATGGTGCGCGGGCGCACCACCGCTCCAACTGGTTTGGTACTCGGTCATGAAATCACTGGCGAGGTGATCGAAGCTGGCAAAGATGTTGAGACCCTTGAAGTAGGCGACATCGTCTCGGTGCCCTTCAACGTCGCCTGCGGCCGCTGCCGCCTGTGCAAAGAACGTCAGACCGGTGTCTGCCTCACCGTCAACGAATCTCGCCCCGGCGGTGCCTACGGCTATGTTGACATGGGTGGCTGGGTAGGAGGCCAGGCCGAATACGTCATGATTCCTTATGCCGACTTCAATTTGCTGAAGTTTCCCGACCGCGCCCAGGCCATCGAGAAGATTCGTGATCTCACCTGCCTGTCCGACATTCTGCCCACCGGCTACCACGGTGCCGTGACCGCAGGTGTAGGTCCCGGTAGCACCGTATATGTGGCTGGCGCTGGCCCGGTCGGCCTCGCCGCAGCGGCATCAGCTCGACTGCTTGGTGCTGCCGTGGTGATTGTGGGTGACGTCAACCCAGCCCGTCTCAAGCACGCCAAAAGCGTCGGGTTCGAGATTGCAAACCTGTCGACCGACGAGCCGCTCGGCGACCAGATCCAGGCCATCCTCGGTGTGCCCGAAGTTGACAGTGCGATCGACGCAGTCGGTTTTGAAGCCCGCGGCCACGGCCATGAAGGCGCGCAGCACGAAGCCCCCGCTACAGTACTAAATTCGCTGATGGAGATCACCCGCGCAGCCGGCAAGATCGGTATTCCCGGCCTGTATGTGACGGAAGACCCGGGGGGCGTTGACAAGGCTGCAAAGACAGGCTCGCTAAGCATTCGCCTCGGCTTGGGCTGGGCCAAGTCGCACAGCTTCATGACTGGGCAGACGCCGGTGATGCAGTACAACCGCGCGCTGATGCAGGCGATTTTGTGGGACCGCATCAAGATTGCCGACATCGTCGGCGTAAAGGTCATCTCGCTAGACGAAGCGCCCGCTGGTTACGCTCAATTTGATGCCGGTGCGCCCACCAAATTCGTGATCGATCCTCATGGACAGCTAAAAGAGAGTGTCTGATCTCAGAGATATATGCCGAAAGACAGTTTTTCGGGGAACCGTCTAATTGATTAATCCTGCAGAAGCTGTTGCAGCACAAACGGCAGGATACCGCCGCTGCGGTAGTAATCCGCCTCGATGGGGGTGTCCACCCGCAGCGTGATGGTGATGCTCAGCGTGGAGCCATCGGCGCGGGTGATGCGCAGTGTGGCATCGCTTTGCGGCGTCAAGTTGGCATCGGGTATCACGTCTATCAGCTCATCGCCCTTGAGGCCCAGTGACTGCCAGGAGTCCGTGCCCTTGAACTGCAAGGGCAGCACACCCATGCCCACCAGGTTGCTGCGGTGAATGCGCTCAAAGCTCTTCGCCACCACGGCCTTGATGCCCAGCAACTGCGTGCCCTTGGCGGCCCAGTCGCGGCTGGAGCCGGTGCCGTATTCCTCGCCTGCAAAGACCACCGTGGGTACACCGTCCGCCACGTACTGCATGGCAGCGTCATAGATGGCCATCTTGTTACCTTGGTCAGGGCCATCATGCTGGTAGAGGGTCACACCACCCTCTTCGCGCGAGCCAGCAGCGTCGGGCGGAATCATCAGGTTCTTGATGCGCACATTGGCAAAGGAGCCAAGTTCGATGTTTCATTACTCAAATGATATGCGATGGTGAAATTTTGACTTAAATTCCCTCAACCTACCAATGCCACAAAAAAACCGATTGAATCGTCCGCGCGTAACCCGTTGATTTATATAGGGGTGACGGGTGTGCCTTCCGGACTAAGGCCTTCAAAGGGTGGGGAGGGTCGGAGAGAGAATGCGCAAACGGAGAGTAAAACGCGCCGGTTACTGTCAGAAATGGTTCCCTCCGTAGTCCGCAAGAACCCGCAGGAACCCGCGTAAACACGCGGTAGTAGGCAAAAAAAAGCCAACCCCGAAGGGTTGGTTTTTCCTTTATTGGTGGAGCTGGCGGGATTTGAACCCGCGTCCGTCTACCTTCCTCGTACAGATCTACATGTTTAGCGTTCTGATTTGGATCTCACCTCTTGCGTCGTGCAGGCGCACACTACGCAATCGGCCA
>Ga0164294_10003624_pt1 | contig 13710 bp, 17 predicted proteins | sample GEODES005metaG_FD_111479 | JGI IMG/M metagenome (GOLD analysis project Ga0164294, IMG submission 111479) | Oligotrophic lake water microbial communities from Sparkling Lake, Wisconsin, USA - GEODES005 metaG | ecosystem: Environmental > Aquatic > Freshwater > Lake | place: USA: Sparkling Lake...
CCATCGCGGAGGGCCGTCCCCTCCGTGACAGCCGCCTCCGCGTCTCGTTCGCGAAGGATGGCGTAGACTTCCACCCGCTCCTGCTCGACGATCCTGTCCCGATCGGCCGCCAGATTCTGAAGGCCGCCGGCGCCACCCCGGTCGACGACCACGCCCTGTTCGTGATCACCGTCGATGGTGACTTCGAGGACGTCCGCGCCGACGAGGAGGTCGATCTGCGCGACCGCGCCGTCCACCGCTTCGTCGCGTTCAGCGGTGACCCGCTCTACCGCTTCAAGTTGAACGAGAGCGCCATCGTCTGGGGCAACTCGACGATCCCCGAGACCGTGCTGCGCGCGCTGGCGGGCATCGGCGCGCACGAGGCGGTGTTCCTCGAGGTGCGTGGCGGGATGGACCGCCTCATCGAGCCGGGCACGACCGTCGACCTGACCGGCAAGGGTGTCGAACGTTTCATCACCGCGCCGCACAAGTCGACCTATCGCTTCCTCGTCAACGGCAATCCGTATGAGACCGAGCACGAGAGCCTGACCGGCGCCCAGATCAAGGCGATGGTGCCCGGTTGGGATCCGTCGCACGACTTGGCGCTCGAGGGCCATGGGGACGATCCGGACCGCATCGTGGCGGACGACGAGGTCGTCAGCCTCGCCCCGAAGCACGGCGTGCGCCGCTTCTCGTCGGTCCCTAAGGCGAACTTCGGCTGATGTCGGGCGTCGTCACGATGCAGCTCGACGAGCTGCGGGAGCGCTTCGGCGAGGCGCACGTCGACACGACGGCGAGCGGCACCACGCTCGTCACCGTGCCCGGCGTGCGTCTGCCGCACGGCTGGTCAAAGGCCTCGACCGCCATCCGCTTCCTCATCCCGCCCGGCTATCCGTTCGCCCAGCCCGACTGCTTCTGGGCGGATGCCGACCTGCGTCTGGCCAGCGGCGCCATCCCCCAGAACTCGGGACCCAACGCGATCCCCGACAGCGGGCATCAGGGCTTGTGGTTCTCGTGGCACCTTACCGGTCCCTGGGATCCGAACCGCGACACACTGTCGTCATGGATGAACTCGATCATCGATCGCCTGGGGAGGGTGCAGTGAGCGGGGTCCGCTTCGCCGCGCCGGGCCTTGGGACCCTTGCCGCCGCGCTTCTCGCGGCGCGCAAGGTCGAGAGCTGTGCGATCGCATACGCCCACTATGTGGAGCGGGCCGATGCCTGGATCGTGGCCGAGGCCGCCGCGGTGCCGGACGACGCCTACGAGCGGCGCGACCGCGTGTCGGCGGTGCTGAAGGCGTCGTTCCTGGTCGAGGTGGCAAATCGCAGCCGGGTGACAGGGATGGCCGTGATCGTGATCCATACCCATCCCGACGCCGCCGGCTGCCCCAGCTTCTCGGTCGTCGACGACGACGGGGAGGCCGAGCTCGGGCCCTATCTTTCGCGGCGCGGCGCGGCGGTGCCGCACCTGGCGATGGTGATTGGCAGCGATGGCTGCCGCGCGCGTCGCCTCGGAGGCGGCGGTGACGTTCCGGTATGGGAGGTGGGTGAGCGCCTCGTCCTTCATTCGGAGTTCCCGGGCGGCGCGGTCGATGATCGCCACGACCGGCAGGTCCGGGCGTTCGGCGAACCCGGCCAGCGGCTCGTGCGTCAGCTTCACTTCGCGGTGATCGGCGCGGGCGGCACCGGCTCGCTCGCCTGCCAGCAGCTGGCTCATCTCGGCGCAGCGCGCGTGACGGTGATCGATCCCGACGTCGTCGACGAGACCAACCTGAACCGCTTGGTCGGCTCAACACCGGACGACGTCGGAGTGCCGAAGGTCGAGGTCGCTGCGCGCATGATTCGGGCGATTAACCCGGCGGCAAAGGTGACGCCGCTCCGCGCCGACATCGTGGACGAGCGGATCGCCGAGCTCCTTCCGACCTACGACTTCGTGCTGATCTGCACCGATTCGCACGCCAGCCGCGCGGTGGTGAACCAGGCGGCGTTCCAGTATCTCGTGCCGGCGATCGACATGGGCGTAAGCATCACGGTGGGTGAGGATGGCGTCACGCACATCACCGGGCGCGTGCAGATGCTCGCGCCGGGCGTGCCCTGTCTGACCTGCGCCGGCGCGCTCGACGCCGAGCAGATCCGTCGCGAGCTGCAGAGCCCTGAGCAGCGCGCGGCCGATCCCTACGTCCAGGGCGCGCGCGAACCCCAGCCGGCGGTGATCACGATCAACTCGACCGTCACTTCACTGGCGATGACGATGATGCTCGGCGCGGTGACAACGGTGCCGACCAAGCCCCGGCATCTTCACTATGATGGCATCCGCGGCCGGGTGAAGGAGATGGCGGTGGCGAAGCATCCGCGCTGCGTGGCTTGCTCGCCCGCAGGCGCTTTTGTGAAAGGCGACACGTGGGAGTTGCCGGTCAGGCGCGCCGATTCGTCCGAGGATCCGACGTGAAGCGGCCGGTGCGCCGGCTGTCGGTCGTGGGCGAGGGGGCGTATCGCGACGAGGCGGAGGGTTTCCTTCGAGAGCCTGGGAACGCCGCCCTCGTCAGCCGCGGTCGGCCGCGCGCCCTGCTGATCGCCTGTCCCGACGGATGCGGTGAGACCCTGTCGATAAACCTCGACCCTCGTGCCGGCAAGGCATGGCGGCTCTACACCCGCGGCGGAGGCGTGACGCTGTATCCATCGGTCTGGCGCGACGGTGGCTGCGGCAGCCACTTCGTCGTCTGGCGTGGCACGATCCTCTGGTGCGGCCGTTTCGAGGAAGACAACCGCGAGCCGAGCTTCGATCCCGCGCTCGAACCCAGGGTGCTCGCCGCGATGGACACGCGTGATCCGATGGACGCTGAGGCGCTCGCCCAGGTGATCGACGAACTGGAGTGGGATGTCGCGCGCGCGGCCCGGCGGCTTGTGGAGAAGGGTGTCGCGCTATCCCGCAAGATCAACGATGCTGTCCATTTCATCCGATTATAGCATGGCATTGAGGACTGAGCTGTTGTCGTTCGGCTGACCGAACGGTCGCCGCGTCAGGCCGTCGGCGCGGTGATCGAGATTGCGGCATGGTCCTCGACAGCGGTGCGCCGGGGGACGGCCTTGCGCTCCGAATAACGGTCGACCAGCTGCGCGGCGTGCGGCCGCATCAGCACCGTGAACCGCACCAGCTCCTCCATCACATCGACGATGCGGTCGTAGTAGCTCGACGGGCGCATCCGACCGTTCTCGTCGAACTCCTTGTAGGCGGTGGCGACCGACGACTGATTCGGGATGGTGAACATGCGCATCCACCTGCCGAGCAGTCGCAGCGAGTTCACGGCGTTGAAGGATTGCGACCCGCCCGACACTTGCATCACCGCAAGCGTGCGGCCCTGGGTCGGCCGCATCCCGCCGATCTCGAGCGGAAGGTGGTCGATCTGCGCCTCCATGATGCCGGTGATCTGGCCGTGGCGCTCGGGGCTGCACCACACCATGCCCTCGGACCAGAAGGCATGCTCGCGCAGTTCGTGGACGGCGGGGTGGTCGTCGCCGGCAACTTGGTCCGGCAGCGGTAGGTCGGACGGATCGAAGATCCGCGTGTCGGCACCGAACAGTTCGAGCAAGCGTGCCGCTTCCTCGGTCGCCAAGCGCGAGAACGAGCGTTCGCGCAACGACCCGTAGAGCAGGAGGATGCGAGGACGCGGCTCCCCAAGTCCCATACCCTCCGCCGGGCGGAGGACGATTGAGTCGAGGTCGAGCGCGGGCAGGACGTGGGCATAGGAGAGACGGCGCAGTCGGTTCATTTTTTCAGGTCCTTCGCGAGATAGGTGGCGCTCGCCGGGCAGAGCGACCCGAACAGTGCTGTGCCGGCGATCGCGGGAGGCGCCTCGGCGCGGTCCCGCGGCCGGTAGCCGCGCGCGCGGAAGAAGTCGGCGGCGGAGGTGGTTAGCAAGTGCAGCCTCGCAACGTCTGCTCGCCGCGCCCACGCTTCGGCGTGCGCGACCAGGAGCGCGCCGTGTCCCCGACGCTTACGGCTGGGCAGCACGACGAGCGACCGCAGCAGCCGGTCTGCGCCGTAGCCTTCGAGTCCGACGAAGCCGATCGGGCCGTTGTCGTCGGACAGTGCGAAGAAAGTCCCGCCGGGATCGTCGAGGTCGAGCACCGGCAGGCCCGCGACCTCGAGCGCGAGACGGAGCACGTCGTAGTAATCAGGTGTGATTGGCGCGAAGGTGACGCGGCTCAAAGGGCCTTCCGCTTTTCATACCAGGGGCGCGTGCGCTTCACGATCGAGACGACCGACAGCATCACCGGCACCTCCACCAGCACGCCGACGACTGTGGCCAGTGCTGCGCCGCTCTTGAGGCCGAACAGGCTGATGGCCGCGGCGACCGCAAGTTCGAAGAAATTGGACGCGCCGATCAGCGCCGCCGGTGCGGCCACGCACCAGGCGACGCCCAACCGGCGCGAAAGCCAGTAGGCAATGCCGGCGTTGAGGTAGACCTGGATCAGGATCGGCACCGCGATCAGCGCGATCACCAGCGGCTGCGCGACGATCTGCTCGCCCTGGAACCCGAACAGCAGGACCAGCGTGGCGAGCAGTGCCACCAGCGAGACCGGTCCGAGGGTGGCGAGCAGCCGGTCGAGCGAGGCCTGACCACCGGCCACGATCATGCCCCGGCGCAGCAGCTGCGCCGCGACGACGGGCACGACGATGTAGAGGCCGACCGAGATCAGCAGCGTGTCCCAGGGGACCGAGACGCTGGCGACGCCCAGCAGCAGGGCGACCAGTGGGGCGAAGAGGAAGATCATCAGGACGTCGTTCAGCGCAACCTGACTGAGCGTATAGGTCGGATCGCCGTCGCACAGGTTGGACCAGACGAAGACCATCGCTGTGCAGGGTGCGGCGGCGAGCAGGATGAGTCCGGCGATGTAGGACGGGACCTCGCCCGGCGGCAGCAGCGGTGCGAACAGCCAGCCGAGGAAGACGGTCCCGAGCAGCGCCATCGAGAACGGCTTCACGCCCCAGTTCACGACCAGCGTGACGATCACGCCCTTCCAGTGCTGGCGGACCGAGCCCAGCGCGCCGAAGTCGATCTTGAGCAGCATCGGCACGATCATCAGCCAGATCAGCCCGGCGACCACCAGGTTGACGTGCGCGACCTCGGTCGACGCGATCGCCGCGAAGGCCGATGGCACCACTTGGCCAAGGCCGATGCCGACAATGATACAGAAGGCGACCCACAGGGTCAGCCACCGCTCGAACAGGTTCATGACCGGTGCGACCGGTGGTGCGGAAGTGGCCTTCAGCATTACGCGACCCTTTCGCCGGCGTCGTTCACCACGCGCTCGCCGTCTTCCTTCGCGAATGCCCCGCGCTGCGGGTCGGGGAGGATGTCGAGCACCGCCTCGGACGGCCGGCACAACCTGACCCCGAGAGGCGTCACGACCAAGGGTCGGTTGATCAGCACCGGGTGCTCCATCATCGCGTCGACCAGGGCGTCGCCGCAGATGGACGGATCGCTGAGGCCGAGTTCGGCGAACGGCGTCCCCTTCTCGCGCAGCACGTCGCGGGCCGTGAGGCCGGCGCGGTCGATCATCTCGACGAGCAGCGCGCGCACCGGCGGCGTCTTCAGATATTCGATCACGTGCGGCTCGACGCCCGAGTTGCGGATCAGCGCGAGCGTGTTGCGCGACGTCCCGCAGGACGGGTTGTGGTAGATCACGATGTCGGTCACGGCTTGGTCCCTCAGCAGCAGGCGAGTTCGGCGAGCAGCGGCTCGCACAGTTCGGCGCGGCCCTGGCAGCAGTCCTTGGCGAGGAAGACCATCAGGGCGCGCAGCGCGTCGATGTCGACGCGCTGTATGAGGTTGCGACCACGCTTCTCCGACTGGACGAGGTCTGCCTTGGCGAGCACCGCGAGGTGCGTGGAGAACGTGCTCTGGGTCAGTCCGATTGCATCGACGAGCTGTCCGGTCGTCAGCCCTTCCGGCTCGTGGCGGACGAGCAACTGGAATGTCTTGAGCCGCGTTGGGTGGGCGAGTGCCGCGAGTGCGGCGAGGGCTGAGTCGGTATTCATTCATCTGAATTTACCGATGGAATCCACCGCGTCAATACCTATCGGAAAAAGCCGATGGGTAAATGGCATTCGCCATTTCGCAGCGCCGAAGCGAGTTCGTAGATCGACGGAACGAGTCAGCCGATGGAGGAGTCTAGCGTCTATGGCGGGCAGCGATCACGCACTGGTGTGGATCGAACTTGCCGCCAAACCATAGCGGAAGCCGCACGCATGACCGACAGGCCGCATATCCTTGCTGAGGTCGAGCCGATGGAGGTCAAGCTCGTCGATGAGCTGCCTGTGGGGGATGGCCGGCAGTCCTAACCGAAGTGGGACGGCTTCCGCGCCATGGCGTCGCGGCTGAGCGGGCACTGGAAGATATCGTCGGGCCGAACGTCGGCGAACTTAGCGCCCCCGATCACGCAGATCGGACAGCCGGTTCGGCAGCGGATCGCCGTGGCTCACGTTGTTCTTTTGGAAACCGTATCTCAATCCGAAGCTGCGCGTCAGCCGTTTCCCCCCATTGTTGGAACTGGAACGGTGTAAGCGGCAGTGCGGTCGCATGTCGGGCCGGGGCGCATTCGCTGGGCGAGATCATGCCGGTTCTAAGCGGGCGCGGTGCCGATGGCGACGCGCAGTTGGCGTCAGATTGGGAAGACCTGATGCTTGTGGTCGAGCCAGACGAGGTGGAACACCGAGCCGATGAACACTCCGTGCATCCGGGCCAGGTTGTTGCCGTCCACGCGGATCTCGAACATCGTGAGCTCCTTGCTGAGCCCATCGGGACGGGAGAACCGGTCGAACTTCGGCTTGTGCCTGTGGCGTTCGCACAGCGCCAGGTGGTTGCGCAGCATGCCCACCGACATGCTGCGCATCTTCGCCACGGTGCTGGTGAAGCGCTTGAGGTCGGCATGGCTCCATGCGGAGAAGCACTCGGTCTCGGGCCGGTAGTATTTCAGGCTGAGGGAGACGCCTTCCCGCTCGGAGGCCATCTTCATCTGCTCGATGTCGAGCGGGGTGGTCCCCGTCTCGACCTCGCCGAACCTGAGGCCGCCCTTAGGCCCAGGTCTTGTCGATTTTCTGGCCATAGAACTTCTTGATCTGATCTTTGCCGACGATCGACGAGCTCGCGTCGCCGGGGGCGAGTCCGTTGCGGAGCTGGGCCCAGGGCCCGCCGGGTTCCTTCACGAGCTGTTCGAGCTTCCCGGCCTTGAAGCAGCCGTATCGCTCCTGCACCCCGTCGAGGAGTTCGAGCTTCTCGCCCGTGACCTGGCGCGCATTCTCGATCTGCGGCAGATTGGTGTAGGCGTAGTGTTCGAAGCGCTCGAACAGCGCCGGGATGACCGGGCCGGACGCCCACGCCTGAAAGTCGTCGGCGAAAAGCGGTCGGCCCTTGTTCGCCAGGAACCATGCCTGGGCGAAGAACACGAGCTTCTGCACCATCAGCGGGGTGATCACGTCGCCCGCGTCGCGATCGATCGCGTTGATGAACCAGTCGGCGATGTCGTTGGCGGAGAGGGGGCGCTTGCTCGGCATCTCAATCATTTTTTCCGTATCCCTTTCGATCTAACCGGTCCTCCTTTCCGCCTGGTAAACGTTGCCGGCCGGCGGCGGTCGCGCGTCGGTGGACCGCCGCCTTCCGCCATCACGCCGGGGTCGCTTGCCGATGCGCGGCCTTCCTGGTTTCCTTCGACCGGCGCCGTCGTTCGGCGCGGGCGCCGACGGTCGGCACGGACGCGATCCGGTCGAGTGCATCGCCGAGCGCAATCGCGCCATCCGCGTATCCGAGAATGGTGAGCGCATCGATCGCGCTCACATTCTCGTCGGAATACATCCAGTCGTAGAACCGGTCGCGCGCGGCGGACGACTCGAAGCGGTGGACGTATAGGGGCTGGTAGAAGAGCCCATTCGGCCCGTGCATCGATTCCGATATCGCGATTTCCTGCGCATCGTCCAGCCGGGTCACCATCGTGCCGATGCACTCCGCGACGGGTTCGATCTCCATGCGCTCGCGCATGTGCTGGTAGAATGCCGGGCGCCCGAGCGCCTCGGCGAGCTGTCCCCATTCCTGCCAGCGGTCGCGACGGATCGCGGTCCAATTGAGCAGCGCGTTGAACGATCGGATGTCGCCGGCGTCGCGATGCCACAGCGGTTCGATCATGCCGCCCTGCTCGAGCATCGCCTGCGATGCGAGCACGAGACGCAACGGCGTGTTGCCGTCGATCACGATGCGATACGGTTCGGTGTTGTCGATGCGGTCCTGAAGCATTTCCCTGTCCTTCGATGGTCGTTGATCGCCATCGACGAACAGGGCTTTTTCCCCTCCTTGCCGCTGGCACCCGCGGCACTCCTTGAGCCCCCCACCCCGATCATGGCCTTTGGCGCTGCCCCTTCCCTGCTGGCGCGCGGCCTTTGTGCCGACCTTGGCTTGGAGACGCCGCCCGCCCCGGTGGGTGGGCGGGCCTCCACAACCATGCCGGGCGGCGGTCGGCTCCCCAAGGTCGTTCGCGGCAAACTGCCGTAGCGGCCCGGCGCCCCACTCCCTTGTCAACGTGGGACTTGCCAGCCGGGAGGTCGTCCTGGCGGACCGAAGTCCGTCAGCCCCAATCTTCTTGGCCTGGGGGGCGAGGAGCACCGGCCGCGGGCATCGGCCCAGACCACGCGGTCCGTCTTGATGTGGGCGATGGCGCCGGTGCAGACCCACGACAAGGCGCTGGTGTCCTTCAGCCTCGCGGGGCTCGGAACTCGAGGTGGATGACGTCGGCTTCGAACTCGGACGGTTCGGCGCTTCGGCTTGCCGCTTGGCATCGTCGCTAGACAGAGACGCGGCGGGCCGTGCCGACCCCGTCAATTGTTGAGCGATTCTTGGACGGGCGTTAGCGCAGGTCGGCGAACCACTCGGCATAGGGCGTGTTGCGTGTCATTTGCCGGTTGAGGTCAGGCGCGCCGTCGCCCCACCACACGGGGCCGCGCTCGCCGAGCGCCTGCTTTGCGCGGTCGACGGCAGCGTGCGCCTCGTCCTCCGCCTTCGCATCGCCGGCACGTCTGGTCGCCGCAACCGCCCGCCGCGCGTCCATCAGTTCGTGCACGAGCCTGTCCCGTGTCGCGGTGTCCAGCGCCGGATCGGAGAGCCGCCACAGCCGCCCGCGAACGACGAGGTAGCGGCCGTCCGGCGTCACGGGATTGCCGCCGGTTCGATCGAGTGGGGCTTGGTGATCGGACTTTCCCATAATGTCCGGACTCGCCGGTTCGGACCGGGTTCCCGCCGCCCGATTGAACTTAAACGCGCGCCGTCGATTCAGCAGCCGAGAGGAGAGCGACGATGGCAGACGACACGAGGGACGTGGGGTCACCCGACCGCGACCGCATCGCGATGGGCGAGGATCACGAGGTGCGCTACTGGACGCAGGCGCTCGGCGTCACGAAGGAGAGACTGCAGGAGGCCGTCGACACCGTGGGCAATTCCGCCGACAAGGTGCGCGAGCATCTAAAGGTGTAGGGCATCGGGTCGAACGACGTGGTGACGCTGGCGGCAGTCGCAAAATCGAGGCTGCGTGCAGGGTGAACGCCGGCGGATCCGTCACTCCTCGTCCGGGGCCGCCGCTTCGCCTTCCCGATCAATCGGGCCGAGGCGGATCTCAAGGATCGGACCTTCGCCCCATTCCAGCACCTGGCGGAAGCCGACGACGAGGGTGCCGACGGTGGTCTCGCTGTCTTCGTCCGGTTCATAGGCGAGGCTGACCCGCCCGCCGGTGACGGGCGCGTAGCCGATGCGCCGCAGATGCCTTGCCGAGGTGAGCCAGGCGGTGCCTGGCTGCAAGTTCGTCGCGAACACCTCGACCCCCTCGATCGTCACGACATGTCGCCCGCGCTCGCGCGCCGTCCGTTCAAATGAGACGGCGAACCCGGGGAGCGGGTCGTCGCGCCCGAAGCGCAGCCGACCGAGCCGGTCGATCGAATCCTGGTTCGCCACGATGAGGATCGGCCTGTCGCCGACGCGACGCACGAAGTCGGGCATCGCGCGCCAGAACGCAGGATCGTCGAGCTCGCTGTCCGCCTCGACCACTTCCCGGGGCAGCCGTGCAAACACGTCGAACGCGTAGCCGCCCGCAGCCTCGCGCGCATGCTTCGAGATGATCTCGGTCCAGTTGTGGTTCACCTGCTCCATCTCGGGGCGAACGAGCTTGCCCTTTCCGATGCCGTTGAACGACGCCTGCCGCTGCTCGCCCTGTCCCTCGTCGGCGAGGAACACGTCCACCTGGTCGAACACCGGCACCATCGCGGGGACGGCCAGCACATCGGCCTCGATCGCCGCCCGCAGCTCCTCCATCACGGCCGCGTCGATCTCCTTCGCCAGCAGTCGCTCCCGGCGGCGGCGTCCGATCGTCGCGGCGGCATCGTCGATCACCCGGTTGAGGTTGGCGATGGCGACCGCCGGATCGGCGTCGGGCACCAGCGCCTGGATCGCGCGCGACAGCCCCGCCCCGTCGGTCGCAAGGATGCGGCGGTAGCGATCGAACTCCATGACGATGTCGCGTAGCGACCGGTCGCCGAGCGGTTGCAGCGCCTCGTCGCCGGCGATCGCGTCGAGGTCGTCGGCGACGCCTCCGGACCCCTCGGCGGGTGCAAGTGCGGCGATCAGGGCCATGTCCCCCATGACCAGCTGCTCGCGGTCGTGCATCGTGGTCGGAGTGTAGACGCGGCCCGGCACGACGGCACCCTCGCGCATGTTGTCCATGCTGGAGACAAGCCTGTCGAGCCAGTGCCCGTGGGTCGCGTCCTGGTAGCGCTCACCGACCATCTGCAGCCTGATAAGGCCTTCCGTGACCGTCCTGAAGTCGAGGCCGGCCGAGTTCGGTTCGGTCGGGTCCGAGCCCGCGCCGCCGACCAGCTCGCGCGCCGTGACGGCGGCCAACGCGCCGACTGCGCCGCCGCCGATCGACCAGACGAGCATCAGCGAGGCGGTGACGAGCACCACGTCCTGCCGCGCCCCGTCGACGATCGCGGCGAAGATGCCGCCGGGCGCTGGTTGCGGGAGGAACGGATGGTCCATCCTCGCCGATCGGACGGCAGCCCCGGCCCAGTCGCCATCGAGCAGTTCGGGCATCAGCAGCCAAGGAAAGCGGTCGAACCCGTCGCGCTCGACGTCGAGCAGTGCCGAGCCCGGCCAGCGGACGAGCGCCTCGCGAAACAGGCGCGCACCGGTCTTGTCACCGTTCCACACGGCTACCGCGAGGCAGTATGCGGTGTTGCCGAGGTGCTGGCGCAGGAAGGGCCAGGCCGAGACGTAGCGCGACCACACCTCATCGGCCGGCGTGTCGGCCTCGACCTGCCACCGGTAGATCGACGAGGCCGTATTGAGGTTCGCCTCCCATCCGCCGATCATGTCCGGCATCACCTTGGCGAGCGCACGCGCATCCGAACCGCTGAGGCCGACGCGTTCGCCCGCGGCGTTGGCGTCGGCCTCGAGGAAAGAACGGCGGGTCACCCACGCCTCGATCGCATGCATCAGGATCGGCTGCAGGTCCAGGATGCCCTCGACGACCGACGTTGACAGACGGACCCCGGGCTCGGCATCGAGCAGGCGATAGGGCACGTAAGCGAGCGCATTGAGGAAGCGCTCCTCGTCCGGAATCCGTTCGGCCGCGCGATCGAAGAGGCGGCGGTATTGGCGGATCCAGTCGATGTGGGGGGCGTGCCACGCCGCCCCGCTCACCTCGGCGTAGCTGAACGGTCGCCCCTCCTCGGTCTCGGTCGCGTGCAGTCCGAGGAGGAAGCGGTGGTAGCGGACGAGTTCGTCGAGCGCGCCCTCGAACGCGACGGGTGCGCGGCGGTCGATCTGGGCGATGGCGCGGTCCGCCAACTCCTCCATGATCTGCTCCGGTGTCGGCAGGTCATCCCTCATCGCGGCGCTCCTTGAAGCGGAACGCGCGGTTGAGCGCCCACCGCTCGAACGCGGTCAGCGGCACGCCGCCGTTGCGACGGCACCATGCGACCGGTCCCCGCATGGAGCGGTCGAGCGCGGGCGTGAACCAGATCCGGGGACCTGAACGAGCCGCGGGTCCCGCTGGCGCCGGTTCGGCGGAACAGCGCTTCGCCCATCGTCCCAGCACCCACCGCACGATGCCCATGTGCACGTCGATGAGCATCGTGTTCGGCGCGAAGTCGGTCTGGATCTCTATCTCGCTACCGGTGCCGAACGAGAAGCCGAACACGGCGCCCGGCGTCCCCGCGTCGACGCGACCGCCGGCCGCACCGTATACCTGCTGGCGGAGCCGGTCGGTGAGCTGTCGCGGCACGACCACGTTGGCGGTGTATCGCTCCCGCAGGCGCTCCCGCGCCGAGCGCTGCACGAACCGGAACGTCACCGAGACGAAGTGCGCTACGGCCCAAAGGTTGACGACGAACCACGCGGTGTGCGCCGCGACCAGCGCGAGCTTGAAGAGCGGCGAGTCCGACCCACCGCCCAGCCGGTGGAGGGCAGTCTGCAGCGGCCAGAGGAACTGGATGGACAGGACGGCCGCCAGCGCGATGCCGCTCGCGGTGATGCCGAAGAACATCGACTCGTGATAATAGACCTTCACGTCGGTGGTCGCGTCGTCGCGCTGCGCGATCAGCGTGACGAGCGCGAGCGCCAGCGAAATCATCCCGAGCAGGCCGATCTGCGCGCCGAGCAGGTAGCTTGGCACGGTCTTCAAGACGTCGACGATCTGCGCCGCCCGTGCCGCCGACATCGCCGCTGCGCCGGGAGCGACGATCCGGGACCATGCCTCGACGTTGAGCACGGCGAGGTCGATGATCAGGTAGCGGGCCAGGAACAGGCTGAACGGCGCGGCCATGAGGCTGCGCAGCAGACGGTGGCCGGCGGGATAGCGCGCACGGCGCGCGACCGGGTTGCCGGCGAGCTGCCGGCGGACCTCGTGCGCCACGAACCTGTTCACGCTGTCGGTCGGGCCGCCCGGGCCCCAGCCGATCCCCATTATACGCCACGCCCCCAATCGTCTCGGTCGCGTCGTTGTCGGCCATGCCGCGCCGCCCCCGAATTTCCGCTTCTCGTTGGAACGGCGCCATCATACAAGTGGAGGTGATGAACATTGGCGGCGCATCGAAGGCGAGCGGGGTCTCGCAGCGGATGATCCGCCACTACGAGAAGCTGGAGCTGATTCCGGCGCCGCCGCGTCGCGACAGCGGATATCGCGACTATTCGGATGCCGACGTCCATCGGCTGCGCTTCATCGCCAATGCGCGCGACTTGGGCTTTCCGATCGCCGAGATCGCCGACCTGCTGTCGCTGTGGCATGACCGCGACCGTGCGAGTGTCGACGTAAAGGCGATCGCGCTCGCGCGCGCGGCCGATCTGGGTCGCAAGGCGGTCGCGCTGGAGCGCATGCGTGCGGCGCTCGTCGAACTGGCTGGCAGATGTCAAGGCGATGACCGGCCCGACTGTCCGATCATTGACGAGTTGTCAGAGCGCAGCCCGCCGATTTGAGGTGGGGCCCGCATGCTTGTGCCATCCACCCCCATCGGATGCCGAAGCCACGACCAGATGGCAAGTTGCACCCCGACTGGCGGTGACGGGTCTCGTGGGGAAGACCCAGACAACCGGTGGCTGCCGCAAGGAATATTGGAGGTCCTTCGCGCTTGCTGGCAGCTAATAGGAAAGACGCGCGCTGCGTTCTCTAAATGTTCTTGACACCAAACCCTGACATC
>Ga0164294_10003625_pt1 | contig 13710 bp, 15 predicted proteins | sample GEODES005metaG_FD_111479 | JGI IMG/M metagenome (GOLD analysis project Ga0164294, IMG submission 111479) | Oligotrophic lake water microbial communities from Sparkling Lake, Wisconsin, USA - GEODES005 metaG | ecosystem: Environmental > Aquatic > Freshwater > Lake | place: USA: Sparkling Lake...
ACCACATGCTTACCATGCTCGAAGGCAGCGAGGCAGTGCTCTACCGCAGCGATGGGGTTGCCGGTGCACTCCACCACCACATCGATACGCGGGTCACTTACCAGCGAGCGCCAATCCTCTGAGAGGAAAGTCTGTCTTTGCTTGAATGCCTCGTCCAAGGACTTGGCCTGCGATTGATGCTCGGGCCAACCCACACGGGCCAAATTGGCTTTGGCGCTCGCAAGGGATAAATCTGCAATGCCAGCCAAATGCACACCAGGGGTTCGCGGAACTTGGGCCAAGTACATGGCGCCAAACTTTCCCGCGCCAATCAGCGCAACCCGTATGGGATTGTTGTCTCTCTCACGCTGCTGCAGTTGATGGTGCAAACTCATGCAGCTTCTTTGGTTTGGTCAAATGGAACGTCGGTGGTCACCAAAGCACTGGCGGGCAAGCCATTGGCCCATGGCAAATCCACGGGGTAAGACTTTGACAAGCAGTCATCGGGCAAGCACTCGATGGGGGTGAAGTCACGATGGGCGATGAATTCTGGGCGCTTGTGGCGGCGAATATGGTTGCTGACCGCGCACAAACTGAGGTAAACGCTGACACGATTCCAAGGTGACAAATTGCTGGCAGAAGCATGGACCAAGCAGCTGTGAAACAAAATCATGGAACCGGCAGGACCCGTGGGGCTGACGATGCCGCCACGCTTTCCGCCAGCACGATCGACCAATTGGCTGATGAGGTCGTTGTCGACGGTCCACAAGGGGTAGCTGGTGGTGGTTAAGTCGTGCTTGGCATCGATCACGCCTTTTTTGTGGCTACCTGGAATGAACATCAAGGGGCCGTTGAATTCATTCACATCGTCCAAAAAAATGGCAACGTTCATAGCCCGTTCGGTGGGCATCATGTCATCGTTAAGCCAAGTACCGTAGTCTTGGTGCCATTGCCACACATCGCCTTCAAAAGCCATCTTGCCGTTGATTTTGAACTGGTGCATGTAAAGCTTTTCACCAAACAGGTCCTCGACAGGGTCGATCATGCGGGGGTGTCGGGCTAATTTTGCAAAAGGCTCGCTGTAAAGGTGCGCAGCAAAATTGGTGCGAACCGCGTCCTTGCCCTTTTCACGCACATTGAAAGCTTCACGGCGGCTGTACAGTCGTGGAACTTCTTCCACCATGACACGTGTCTCTTCGGGGTTAAACAAACCAGGGAAAAACAAATAGCCCTCTTTGTCAAATTGCTCGTGCTGCGCTTGCGTAAGTTTCATGGTGTGCTCCTCAAGTCCTGAATTCTGAATTCTGGGAATTATCGCTATTTCCATTGCTGCTCCTTGGCGAAGGCAGACCTTGTTTTGACATAATTGCTGCATTCTTGTCACCTTTGCCCCTGGAGCGACTCAAATGAAAACTTTTCTTGCCCTTTTTTGTAGCTTGTTTATTTGTTTCAGCGCTGCATTGGCTGCCGATGTTTCTGATGGCAATGCCCCGCCAGACCTAGAGTCGGCCAAAGCCTTGATCGCCAAAAAGGATTGGGGATCCGCCGTCACAAGCTTGGAAAAATTTGTCAAAGCCAACCCCAACAACGCAGATGGCTACAACTTACTGGGTTTTAGTTTGCGCAACAACAAACGCTACCCAGAAGCCATCTTCAACTACAAGGAAGCCTTGCGCATTGACCCCAACCACCGCGGGGCGCATGAGTATCTTGGCCAAGCCTATGTGCAAACCAAGCAACTTGACAAAGCCAAAGAGTTGCTTGCGTCTTTAGAGAAAATTTGCGGCTTGCAATGCGAGGAATACATTGATTTGAAAAAGTCTATCGACAAAGTCAAGAAGTAAAAGCAGTCGGCTTCAAGGGTAACGCGGTTTTATAACGAACTTGCTTCAGTGCAAAGCTGCTTCGAATTTTTTCGACGCCTGGTATGGGCGAGAGTTGCTCCAAGATAAATTTTTCCAAGGTCGCCATGTCGGCAATGGCTACACGGATCAAATAATCGGAGTCTCCTGTCATGAGGTAGCACTCCATCACCTCATCATGGTCCGCTATGCGTTTCTCAAATTCGCCCAAGGTCTGTTTGGACTGCTCTTTCAAGCTGATGGAGATGAAAACATTCAAACCTAGTCCCAAGGCCTTGGGTTCGGTCAGCGCCACATATTTTTGAATCACACCCGAGGCCTCTAGTGCCTTGACCCTGTTTAAACAAGGCGACGGCGAGAGGTGAACTCTTTTGGCCAACTCGACATTGGTGATGGCGCTGTCTTGCTGCAACTGATCTAATATTTTGTAATCCATCGAATCTAAAGACATAAAATATCTCCTAAACTAATTTTTTACATATTTTATGCTTTAAAATGAAAAAACTGACTATATATAAGATATTAATTTGGCTGAGTTCTGGCTACATTGGCAAGCATGAACAAACGCCTATTCAACACCTCCCTGCCCCCTGCCAATTTGGATGAAGATCCACAAGAAACCGCCGAATGGCGGGAGGCTTTCAACGCCGTTGTGCTGCAACATGGCGCTGAACGCGCTGGTTTTTTGTTAGACCAATTGGTCGCGCTTGCCCATCAAAACCAATTGGACTGGTCACCCGAATTGGTCACGCCCTATGTCAACACCATTGCAGTGGATGTTCAAGCGCCCTTTCCTGGCGATTTGGCCATCGAAGAAAAAATCGCCTCACTCATGCGTTGGAACGCCTTGGCGATGGTGGCGAGGGCCAACGCTGCCTACGGAGAACTGGGTGGCCATATCGCCAGCTATGCCAGTGCCGCCGATTTGTTTGAGGTGGGGTTTAACCATTTCTTTCATGCCCGCAGTCAACAACACAGTGGCGACTTGGTGTTTTTCCAACCGCACAGTGCGCCTGGCGTGTATGCCCGCGCCTTTTTAGAAGGACGTCTCAATGAACAAGACTTGGCGCATTACCGCCAAGAACTCAGCGCACCCAAAGCGGGTGCTCGTGGCCTGTCAAGCTACCCTCACCCTTGGTTGATGCCTGATTTTTGGCAGTTCCCCACAGGCTCGATGGGGCTGGGGCCCATCAGCTCCATCTACCACGCCCGGTTCATGCGCTATCTGTCTCACCGGCAACTGCTGGACTGCAGTCAGCGCAAAGTCTGGGGCGTGTTTGGCGATGGCGAAATGGACGAACCCGAGAGCATGAGCGCCTTGACGCTTGCCTCTCGCGAAAAATTAGATAACTTGGTATGGGTCGTCAATTGCAATTTGCAGCGCTTGGACGGACCGGTTCGCGGCAACGGACGCATCATTGACGAACTGGAAAAACTCTTTCGAGGTGCGGGCTGGAATGTGGTCAAACTTATTTGGGGCAGTGACTGGGATGGCTTGTTTGCAAGGGACACTCAGCAAGCGCTGGTTCGCGCCTTTGCCAATACGGTGGACGGGCAAATGCAAACCTTCGCCGCCAAAGATGGGCGGTTTAACCGCGATAACTTCTTTGGCCAAAACCCAGAACTGGCCCAGCTTGCTCAAGGCCTGAGCGATGAGCAAATCGACCGCTTGAAGCGTGGGGGCCATGACTTGGTCAAAATTCATGCGGCTTATGCGGCAGCAGCGGTTCACCAAGGCCAGCCCACCGTCATCTTGGCGCACACCAAAAAAGGCTATGGCATGGGCCAAGCAGGTCAAGGCAAGATGACCACCCACAGCCAGAAAAAACTCGACGACACGGCCCTCCTAGAGTTTCGAAACCGCTTCAATCTGCCTTTGAGTGACGAACAAGCCAAAGAACTGGCGTTTTTCAAACCGAAAGACGACAGCCCAGAGATGCAATACCTGCATGCGCGGCGTCACCAATTGGGGGGCTACTTGCCCAAGCGTGAAACCGCTTGCGACACCATTGCGGTCCCAGCTTTAAGCAGCTTCGCGAACTTCGCAGTGCAAGCCGATGGCAAAGAGATGTCGACCACCATGGCCTTTGTGCGCTTGCTGGGCAATCTCATGAAAGACCCGCAGCTTGGCGCACGCATCGTACCTATCGTGGCCGACGAAGCTCGTACCTTTGGCATGGCAAATCTGTTCAAACAAGTGGGGATTTATTCCAGTGTGGGGCAAAAGTACGAACCTGAAGACATTGGCTCGGTGCTGAGTTACCGCGAAGCCATGGACGGCCAAATTTTGGAAGAAGGCATCAGCGAAGCCGGTGCCATCGCCAGTTGGACCGCCGCGGCCACCAGTTACAGCGTTCATGGCTTGGCCATGCTGCCCTTCTACATTTATTACTCCATGTTTGGGTTTCAGCGGGTGGGTGACGCGATATGGGCCGCTGCAGACCAACGCGCCAGAGGCTTTTTACTGGGCGCCACCTCTGGGCGCACCACCTTGGGGGGCGAAGGCTTGCAGCACCAAGACGGCACCAGCCATTTGGTAGCAGCCACCATTCCCAATTGCAAAGCCTATGACCCAGCTTTCGCTTGCGAAATGGCGGTCATCGTTGACCAAGGTATGCGAGAGATGATGGTCGAACAAAAAGATGTGTTTTATTACATCACCCTGATGAACGAAAACTATGCCCAACCTGACCTGAAAACCGGCTCTGAGGCGGCCATTTTGCAAGGCATGTACCTGCTGTCCGATAACCGTTCAGCGCTGCCCAAAGCCAGTGCAGAAGTGACGCTTTTGGGCTCTGGCGCTATTTTGCGAGAGGTGATACAAGCTGCTGATTTGTTGGCAAAGGAAGGCATCGCGTGTCAGGTTTTCAGTGTGACGAGTTGGAGTGAACTGGCCAGAAATGGGCAGGCTTGCGAGCAGGCGGCGTTAGCAAACGGCAAACACCTCACACCGTTTGTCACGACACAACTGAGCAACACGCAAGGGCCAGTGATTGCCGCCACCGACTATGTCAGGGCAGTGGCAGAAAGTGTGAGAGCCTACCTCCCCTCCAACAGGCGCTACTTGACATTGGGTACCGATGGGTTTGGTCGCAGCGACACCCGTGCAGAGTTAAGAAATTTTTTCCAAGTGGATGCGCATCACATCGCCAAAGCGGCGCGGGTAGCACTGACTCAAGCGTGAAGTTTTTCAAACGCGAACATAAAGTCGCGCAACTTTTGCACCGCTGAGAGCGGCATGGCGTTGTAAATGGATGCCCGCATGCCGCCAGCAATACGGTGGCCTCGCAACTGCACCATGCCTTGCGACTGAGCAGCTTCGAGGAATGCAGTGTTCAAGGATTCATCGCGCAAATAAAAAGTCACATTCATGCGAGAGCGGTCTGCAGGGCGCACACGGTTGCTGAAGAAGCGGCTGTGGTCTAAAAAGTCATAAAGCAACTGCGACTTGGCAAGATTGCGCTCTTGCATTGCAAGTAAACCACCTTCGTTTTGAATATGCTGCAACACCAAGCCCATGATGTAGATGGCATAGGTGGGCGGCGTGTTGTACATAGACTCGTTATCCGCTTGCAATTGGTAATTGAAAGCAGAGGGCGTTGAGGCCAACGCATGGCCCATCAAGTCGCGGCGAACAATCACCAAAGTAACGCCAGAGGGTCCCATGTTTTTTTGTGCGCCTGCATAAATTAATCCGTAACGTGACACGTCCAAAGGCCGCGACATGATGTTGGAAGACATATCGGCAACCAAAGGCACTTCTCCCGTGCTGGGCGTCCAATGGCATTCCACGCCACCAATGGTTTCATTGCTACAAAAATGCACATAGGCGGGCTTTTCTGACAACTGCCATGAGGCAAGATCTGGCATACAGGTGTAGCCTTGCGCCTCGGAACTGGCCGCAAGATGAACCCGACCGTAACGAGCTGCTTCTTGCATGGACTTGTGCGACCAATTGCCACTGACCACGTAGTCGGCCTGTCCGGTTAAACCGATCAGGTTCATGGGCACAATCGCATTTTCTGCAATGGCCCCACCTTGCAACAACAACACGCAGTAATTGTCAGGAATAGCCAACAAGCTTTTCAAGAGGGACTGGGTTTGAGCCAAGATGTGGGTGAACTCAGGTCCACGGTGGCTCATCTCCATGACGGACATGCCACTCCCCTGCCAATCGAGCATATCGGTGGCAGCTTGGCGCAAAACGGCCTCTGGCAAAGTGGCAGGGCCTGAACTGAAATTGAGAACGCGGGTCATAGTGACTATTCAGACAAGTCTATACCCTCTTGCTGTGCCACCCTTTGCAAAGCTTCCTCAAACAAAGCCCGAGCCGTGCCAGAGACAGCAGACAGATAGGCGTGTAGCTTGGCATCATTGACAGAGCTATTCAGACATTCGCTGCTGTATTTTTCAAAACTGCTGAGCTGTGAAATTAGCTCGGCGACATGACGCGGACATTCGCACAGCACTTGGGTTGGAATAGCGGCAACTCGCTGTAGCACCTTATCGGAATAACGCCGCGCAGGAATCGTTTTGGCCGACAGTTGCGAAACATGCCGAGACGGATCCACAAAAAGTACCGATTGCATGATGTCGCTTAAATCGGCATCTGACACCGGCTCACGCCGCAAAAGCAGTCCTGCATCCCTTAAGTCTTGTAAAACTTGGTCTGAGGCATAACGGTAAATCAGCAATCCTTTGCTGACCTTCAAACGCTGTTGCAGCCGCAAAATATCGTCGGCATAGTTGGAGAGCACAGAAGACTGACTCAACACCAACATGGTGGACGCATCTTCCACAGCGGGTATTTCAGCCGATGACAAGGCGTCTTGCAAATCGGTAAACACCTGCACCACCTTCAGGCTGGCATGGCCAAAAGTCAGGGTGAACTTTTGAGTTTCTAAGCGTGAGGCCAAGTTGTAACCTACCACCACCAAGGAAATAACCGCAGGCAGCACTTGACGCGCTGCATGTACCTGCCCAGCTTGACGAGAGTCATTCAACAAACTTTGCAAGGACGAAATGTCTAAGTCAGACAAGGTACTGATGGCGTGACCTTGTTGCGTCAAGCTTTTGAGCAAGGTGACCTTGAGCACATCTTGGTCGCTGTACAGCCTATGCCCACCATCGGTTTTCGGTGGGGTAACCACCGAGTAACGGCGCTCCCATACACGCAAAGTCGCAACAGGCAAACCTGCCAGTTTGGCAACTGCACCAATTCGGTACCGGCCTTGCATGGAGTTGGGTGTAGTATCACGTGACATATTGTTGTCTTTCTGGCTTGGTTGAATAGGTTTTGAATCAATATTAACCCGATAACGATTCAAATTTTGATTTTTTGATTGAAATTGTCGCTTTTGAACCTATATTACATACATAAAACCGATTCGCCGCTTACAAAGCGTGGTGAACTCCCCGAGACCAAGTCTGGAGATTGATATGTTTTCTAAACTGACGCAAAACGCCGTCAACACCATGTTGTGGGTATGCAAGCACCAAGACAATGGGCCAGTCACCACCGATCTGGTGAGCAAGCGACTGGGCTTATCGGTGTCGTATTTGGAGTCTTTGTTTGCGCAACTGAAGAAGCAGGGCTTTGTAGTGTCTTACCGTGGTCCAGGTGGTGGTTATTGCACGCAAAGCAAACCCTCTGACTTGATGCTGCTAGACCTGGTTAAGCATTTTGATTTTCAAGAGCAAACCAAACAACGAGCCCGCGAAGACCAAGGTGAAATGAGCAAGGATGTGGTTTCGCATTTGATGAAAAGTTTTTGGGAAAACCATTTAAAGGGTTTAAGTTTGGCCGATGTAATGAACCAAGTTCCAGATGACGCTTGGGGCGGTGTGTCCATGTCAACAGCTTCAGCCAAGCTGGACCCGATGAAATTTAAACCGCTTCAAGTGCCCAAATTACCCTCGGGCCCCAATTCCGTATTCTCATTAGCCCATTCTTTGGCTGCCTGAACGCGCTCATTAGCCACAGGGGCTATGCGCTAAAGTCTGCATCTTTTGAAAAAAGAGGATTTGATGGCAAACCCATGGGTTTAAATTCTATCTGTCTTGTGATGAAAACTGGGCAGTTACCTCCTTTGCCCATGCCCGAGCCTGTACGCCGTTTGATAGGTCAACACATCCGGCAAATGACGGGCTCAACGCAGTCCCTCGACAACTTCAAGCAGCCTTTAGGTGACCCCGGTTTACTGGGGCCTGCTTCCATGCCTTGGCGGGTCCATGCGCACTTCATCAGCATGATGGTGGGGGGCTTGTCGTCACTGATGCTGCAAGCCCTGCACCCGAGGGCCTTGGCAGCGGTCTGGGACCATTCCAATTTTCGCCATGACCTGAAAGCTCGATTAGGTCGAACCGCGTACTTTGTGGCCATCACCACCTACGGACCCAGCGAGTTGGCCATGAAGTCCATAGAACGGGTCAACCAAATTCACGCCAATGTGCGGGGTTCCATGCCCGATGGCTCGGCTTATGTGGCCAATGAACCCGAGTTGCTTCGATGGGTTCACTTGGGCGAGGTGACCAGCTTTTTACGCGCTTACCAAAGTTTCTCACTCAACCCGCTTGACCCCGCAGAAGAAGACCGCTACTTGGCCGAAATGACCTTGATTGGCAAGCACCTAGGCATCGCAGATTTACCTCAAACCAAGCAAGCCAGCGAACAAGCCTTGCTGGCCTTTCTTCCGGACTTGCGATTCGATCACCGCACCGCAGAAATCATCAGTGTGATTGAGAACTACCCCTCCAGTCTTTGGGACCGCCCTCTGATCAAGTTGGTGATCCAAGCTGCATTCGATGAACTGCCCGACTGGGCCTTGGCCATGCTAGGGCGAACGCCTTCAAGCCCTTTGCGCAAACAAGCCGTGTGCCAGGCACTACGCCTTGCAGGCTTACCTCTTCAAGCAGCACTGGACACGGAAGGTGTGGCTGCTTTTTCGCGCCAACGAATGGCGCTTCATCCCTGAGTGTTTGAGCGACCTACTGAGCTAAGCTCTGGGTTACCCAATAACCCTCTACCCCGTTTCAGCTGAACTCCTATGCACATGCTTCGTTCTTTGCTTTTTGTCCCTGGCGACAGTGAAAAGAAACTGTCGAAATCCACCAGCACCGCTGCAGATGCTTTGATTTTGGATTTGGAAGACTCTGTCGCACCCGACCGTACAGCAACAGCCCGTGTCATGGTGGCTGAGTTTTTGCAATCCCATCGCCAACGAAGCCATCAACAACTGTGGGTACGCATCAACCCGTTGCAAACCCCAGAGGCCTTGGCTGATTTGGTGGCTGTCATGCCTGCAAGGCCGGACGGCATCATGCTGCCCAAGCCACTGAATGCGCTGCACGCCCAGCAACTGGACCACTATTTATCAGCCCTTGAAACCCGTGAAGGCCTGATCTTGGGTTCCACCCGCATCATCCCTGTTGCCACAGAAGTGCCAGGCGCATTGTTCGATCTGCAAAGCTATGCGGGTGCGTCTCCTCGTTTACAAGGCTTGACATGGGGCGCAGAAGATTTGGCAACCGCGGTGGGAGCAAGCTCTAACCGCGATGCCTCAGGCGAGTTCACTTTCACTTACAAGCTCGCTCGCTCACTGTGCTTATTGGCTTCAGCCCATGCGCAAATCCAAGCCATAGATACCTTGTCTGTGGACTTCAAAGACTTGCAGGCACTGGCGCTGGATGTGCAACAAGCATGCCGCGAAGGCTTCAGCGGCAAATTGGCTATCCACCCCGATCAGGTGGAGGTGATCAACCAAGGCTTCACACCTTCAGCGCATGACATCAGCCATGCACAACGCATCGTTGATGCCTTCGCCCAGTCCAATGGCGCAGGGGCGGTGCAATTAGACGGCAAAATGGTGGACAAACCCCACCTCACGCAGGCCTTGCGCTTGCTCGATCTTTCTAGGAAAACCTGATGGCTGGTCTGTATTTCGAAGCGTTTTATGTAGGGCAAGTCTTTCAACATGCGATTCGCCGCACGGTGAGCGAAATGGACAACGTCATGTTCTCCGCCCTTACCCACAACCCCGCAGCCTTGCACCTTGACGAAGAGTATTGCAAACACCACACCGAATTTGGTCAGCGTATTGTCAACAGTGTTTTCACCTTGGGTTTGATTGTGGGTGTGTCCGTTGGCGACACCACCCTTGGCACCACGGTGGCCAACTTGGGTTGGGACGAGGTGAGGTTTCCCAAGCCCTTATTCCATGGAGACACTGTCAGGGTAGAAACCGAGGTGCTTGAGCTAAGAGAAAGCCAATCTCGTCCACGCAACGGTATTGTGATTTTTGCCCACAGAGGCTTCAACCAACACAATGTATTGATTGCTTCTTGCAAGCGATCTGCCCTTATGCTGAAAACACCAACGGACGCCGCCACATGAACTATCTTTTCGAACCACAAGCTGTTGTCGGCCTGCCTATTGCCGGTAGAACAGAGTGCTTTCCCGTCAGACGCGTCTATTGTGTCGGCAGAAATTACGCCGCTCACGCCAGAGAAATGGGGTTTGACCCCGACCGCGAACCGCCTTTTTTCTTTTGCAAAACCAATGATGCGCAATCTGTCGTTCCTGTTCCTGCAAATGAGACCGTCTCAATTCCCTATCCTTCATTGACTCAAAACTTCCATTACGAAATCGAATTGGTGGTGGCAATTGGCAAGGCAGGGAAAAACATTGCCATCGAACAAGCCAGCGAGCATATTTTGGGTTATGCCGTGGGCTTGGACATGACACGCAGAGACCTGCAAATCAAAATGCGTGAGCAAGGACGCCCTTGGGAAATTGGCAAGGCCTTTGATTACGCCGCCCCGATTGGCTTGTTGCACCTGAAGTCTGAGGCTGGTGAAATCCATTCAGGTGAAATTGGTTTGAGTGTGAATGGTGAAGTTAAACAAAAAAGCGATATCAGCCATTTGATCTGGTCTGTGAATGAGACCATCGCCAACCTCTCGACCTTGTTTGAACTGCACCCAGGTGACCTGATTTTCAGTGGCACCCCCGATGGCGTGGGGCCTGTAAAGGCCGGTGACACCATGCATGGGTTCATTCAAGGACTTTCATCCGTTTCAGTAAAGGTAAGCCCATGACTACACCCACCCTAGAGTCCTTCACAGCAAAGTCGCTTGACGAAGGTTTTGACGAAATTCTGGTTCGCGAGTGGGCGTCTGATTTGAAAATCGACACGCACACCCACCCTTTTGATGTCAGCGCCTATGTGCAACGTGGCGAGTATTGGTTGACGGTGGGCGACAAAGTCACGCACCTGAAAGCGGGAGACTACTTTCGACTGGCTCGCAACATTGAACACGCCGAGCTGTACGGCGCCGAAGGTGCCACGGTATGGGTGGCTCGCGCCAACCCCTGATGACCGCTTCGCGCAGATCGACGTTGGCACTGTTGGGTGCTTTGGCCTGCACCAGCCACATCCCGAAAAGCTTTGCCCAAGCCACGCAAAAGCTTCAGCTGTTGCGCGTTGCCATTATTTCCAGAACAGTTTTTTATGCGCCCTTGTGGGCTGCTCAAGCGCAGCATCTGTTTCGCGATCAGGGTTTGTCAGTGGTCATTTCTGTTTATGACAATGCAGAACGCATCACGCAAGACTTGCGAGACGGACAAATAGACATTGCCATCTCTACCCCTGAGTCCATCATGGTTGACGCCTACAACCATGGGCCTTTGCGAATGGTGGCGGGCAATGCTGAAAAATTACCCCATCAAATCATTGCCAGACCGCATATCCAATCCGACAAAGATTTGAAAGGTGCAAGGTTTGGCGTCTTGTCTCTCAAAGAAGGGACAGCCTATCTGGTCAAACGCTATGCGCAATCGGTAGGCCTTCAACCTACGGAATACAGCGTTGTGTCGGTAGGTGGTGCGCCTACACGCTGGAAACGTTTGCAAGAGTCGAGTATCGATGTGGGTTTTCAGCCCTTCCCCTTGAGCTATGTCGCAGAAGAGGCTGGCTACACCAACTTGGGAGCTGTTTCTACTTTGGTTCCCGATTGGCTATTCACCTCGATAAATGTCCACCAGCAATGGGCGCAACAAAATGGTGATGCATTGCGTCAATTCTTAATGGTAATGCTGTCTGCTCAAAACCAGTTATCCGTACAACAGCAGGCATTGACACCTATGCTTGCCCATGAGCTGCAAACCACTGGCGCCTTTGCCAGTCGCGCAATAGAACAAGCCCTGCGCTTGCAAATGTTTGCGCCTCAACTGCGGGTGCATGAACCCGCTGTCAAAGCCGTCTTTGAAGGCTTGATAGATACAGGTCAAATAGCACAGCAGACAGCATTGCGCTTGGAGACTTTTTTTGACGCAAGCTATCTCTGAATTGACGTCACCCAGTACCAGCCATATTGTTTATGCGCACGGTTTTCGCTCCAGCCCGCGTTCATTCAAAGCCCAGTTCATCGCGCAGTGGTTGCAAGCACACAGACCAGACATCGTGTGGTTTTGCCCTCAACTGCCCGCTTCTCCCCATGCCGCAGCCGAGATGCTGTTCAACGCAGTCCATGCATGGCCTAAGCATTCGACTGCGGTCATAGGCTCTTCTCTTGGGGGTTTTTATGCGACTTGGCTGGGAGCCTTAATGCGGTGTCGCACAGTCTTGCTCAACCCTGCAGTACACCCCGCCAGAGACTTGCTTGCTTACATCGGCACACAAACCGCTTGGCATGACCCGAATGAACTTGTGACATTCAAACCGCACTTCATTGAAGAGCTTAAAGCTTTGTATGTGGGTTTGGGCAGAAATGCATTAGGAGATGTATCTGCCAGTGAATATGCAAAGCCATTGCAAGACACCCATCGCTTGCTGAACATGGTTGCCACGGGCGACGAGGTGCTGAGTTGGCAAGAAATGGTGGGAAGGTACCCATTTGCCCAACTTCATTTGATCGAGGGCTCAGACCATGGGCTAACAGACTTCGAACAGCATTTTCCTGTGGTGAAAACCTATCTGGGTCTTTAAGAGATCAGTTCAAAGAAGAGATCAAGTATTTGTATTTATCCATGCCAACTGCTGTTTCAAATGCGCTAGAAAACTCTTTGGCAGCCCTGAGCAGCATGCGCTTGGGAACCGCATCTTGGTACTTGATGGTATGCAATGAAAATAAAATAGGACCATGGCGAGTTCGGGTGTCAACTTCCATGAAGAAATTACCCAGCTTCTCATTGGCTTGTTCGCTGATGTTTTGAATTTCGCTGGAATTCACGCTTGAACTGATGGGAAAGGCCTGGGCACCAAAGGTAATTTCTTTGGCGGTTTTGTTCACACGTGCCCAAAAAGGGTAATCAAAACCAGCAGGCACAAACACATCACTGTTTTTGTCAATGCGGGCCTCGGCCCTAGATCGATTGAACATGGCGCAAATGGATTCATTGCTGACCTCGTGAGAGCGCAAAATATTGGGCTCGGAATCGGCGATTAATGCACGTGTTTCTTCAATGTTTTCTATGATGTAGCTAGCAAGCTTGGGGATTTGTTTTTTTAAAAATCTCTGTTTTTTCAGCACATCCAGCAAGCACCTGTAGATGTCTTCAAACTGATTGGGCGTCACCTGCAAACCTTTGGGCGCAGTTTGCGAGATGACATCGCGGTAGTACTTTTCAGGCTTGAGAACCACGAAATCACCATGGATTTTCATGTTCTCGAATATCTTTTCTAGGGAAATACCAAACAGAAAATGCTTAATACTTTTCTGCTCACAAATCGCATGAAAGAAAGTTTGGGTGGCGGTTTCTACCGACTCTTGGAAACAAGAGAGGTTGTCAGCGTCACTTCGCGGATGATGGATTTTGGCAAGCAAAACGGAAATTTTCTAAAATATGTCAGTCAGAGAATCGGCCGAAGAT
>Ga0164294_10003630_pt1 | contig 13699 bp, 9 predicted proteins | sample GEODES005metaG_FD_111479 | JGI IMG/M metagenome (GOLD analysis project Ga0164294, IMG submission 111479) | Oligotrophic lake water microbial communities from Sparkling Lake, Wisconsin, USA - GEODES005 metaG | ecosystem: Environmental > Aquatic > Freshwater > Lake | place: USA: Sparkling Lake...
CCTCAAGCGGGCAGCCTGTCGAGCTGATGGCGTCGCATCTCTTGGGCCAGGGATCCCAGGGCTTCGTGGTGACCAAGGTTCACGGCGGCACGCTCGAGAAGTGGTCGCCGGCCAAGAATGCCTGGAAGAAGATTCCGGCAAAAGCCTTCCGCACAGATCCGGCCAAACTGCAGAACGCCCCCGCAATTCGAACCATCTCGTTCGACGACCTCGTCCGCTGGACGCCCTCCGGCAACGCTCAGGGCATCGGGGCCGCGTTCGACGTCATTCCCTTGGACGAGGCCGGCCGCGCGATCGCGCCCGCCCCGCTGCCGGGCACGGTGCCCGGCAAGGTCGTGGACGGGGTCATTGGCGGCTACAAAGAGAGCCTTGGAACCACGATCTCGTGGAAAGACCCGGTCGACGGCGGCGGCGGCCAGAGCACCCGTTACTCGATCGAGGTGACTCGCGAGGATGGCAAGACGATGCTCTACAACGTGCCGTCCACCGTGCACGGAGTCGCGAGCGTGGAAGGTGGACCGGTGCTCAGCTCTCGAATCTGGGGTGCCACCAAGACCGGCGCCGGCGAGGCTCGCTCCTACGATTTCGCGAAGGTGACGGATTTTACAAAGAAGCTCGACTTTAACATCAAGAGCGCTACCTCCTTCACGGATCTTGGAACAAAAGCCCGCGCGCAACTCGCGAACAGCCCCACGGCAGGGCAGTTCACGAAGAGCCTCCCACTCGGCGGCAGCTATTCGGATCTCTCATATCTTGAGATGCAGGCCGTTCCGGACGCCATCGAAGCGGAGCAGGGCTTGCCGGCCGGCACTCCGATGATCATCTCGTCCGAAACAAACAAGCTGACACCGAAGCAACTTGCAGACTTAAAGGCCAATCCGACCTACGCGAGCTATCTGTTCCCGGGCACGGTAAACGGCGAGGTCCAGCCCGACCAACTCCGGGCTCATGTCCAGGGCGGGGAGTTGCTGCGGTTCGTCGGAACCGTGGACGCCCGCGTCCGCACCGGTGCCACGATCGTGGTGGAAAAAGCCCAGAACCTCGGGGATGGTTCACTGGGCCCGTGGTTGCCAGAAGCCCGGATCCCGATCGGTGCGGACGGGAGCTATTCCCACAAGTATGCGGTTCTCTACGGCCAGTACAGCGTGCGCGTGCGGCTGGAGGTTCAGACCCAGCCAGCCGCGGCCCCCGTCGGAGCGACCTCATCCACGTCGACCCCGATCACGACGCCGATCGACCTCTCGAGCTCCTTCAACGCGTTTGGTATCACGACGCAGCCTTGGCAGGTACCAAACAACCAGGGGTTCGACGGGAACGGCAACTACTACAGCTCCGACTACACCGGCTCGGGTACGAGCGAGCCCATTGCCGGCCCGACCATCACCTACAGCGGCATCGAGTTCCCGATCGGCCCCATCCCCACGACGGCGGGCCAAGTTGGGGGCAGTGGAAATAGCTCGACGAATAACGCCTATAACTTCGTCCGGGCCACGGGCCAGACGATCCAGGTCAGCGTTGATGCCGACAAGTCCGACTATCTCTACCTCGCCGGCGCGGCATCCAACGGCGACCAACTGTCGCAGAAGATCACGCTGACCTTCACCGACGGCACCACGGAGACGTGGACGCAGTCGTTCCACGACTGGGGGAGCGACGGCCCGCCGCAGTCGTCAAATCCGCCATGGCCGCCCGCTTACACCTTGGCTCCCGGAGCCAATGAGAAAATGCCGGTGAGAGTTGCCACCACCGCGATGTTACCGAACACCAGTTACCCTTATTTTCCCCAGACGTTTAGTGGTCTCCAAACAATTGACGGCGTGGCACTGGCCGAGAACGATCGCGTACTGGTGAAAAACCAGAATTACGAACAATACAACGGCATCTACGTTGCCTCCTCAGGCACGTGGTCCCGTGCGAAGGATGCCGTGGACTATTCTGTGCTGTGGAACGCGAGCATGCCTGTGCTATCCGGCACCACGAACGGCGGTCAGTACTTTTGGGAAAACACAAACCCAATGGAGATGGCTGGTGACCTCACCTTTATCCCAGTAGCGGCGCCGGTTCCTGCACCCCGACCTTTTGCCGGTGAGCTGAATCTTAAGACGCAGCCCGAACGGATCAACCACTATGGCGACCTGGTCGCTACGCCGGCCCACATTTTTGGCTATTGCCGCAATCTCCATGGCAAGCAGTTGGCGAGCATCACGCTGCCGAACAACTCAAACATCGGCATTCTGAGCGCCGTCGTGACCAAGGCCCCGGTGCTCGCCCTCGGCCAGGGCTTCGAGTCCCTCGTGCTTGGCACCGCCCACCTGACCGGCATCGACGTCATGGCTCTCACCATCGCGAACGAGTCGAACATCGGGGCGGGCGGCGGGCCACTGACGTTCTTCTTCGCCGACCAGCCGGTGAAAGGATCGACCACGTTGCCTCCGACGTACACGACGAAGCAGGTCGTGGTGCCGATTGGGCAGCAGACGACCATCGCCTACCTCGCGCCAGACAGTTCGAGCCAGATGACGTTCACCGTGCAGAAGTCCGACGGCTCGTGTGTCGGCGCAGACTGCAGCAACTACCTCGCCGATTGGAACAGTGGCGGAGGAACGAACAGTAATTACTGGGCTGACAACATCACGCCGTCGCTCAACTCACAGATGAAGCCCGGCCAGCACTGGACGATGACGATCCAAAACTCGGGGCTCGGATACAACGGCTACCTGTCGTCTCCGGCCGGGCAGGGTCTTCCGGGGGCAAGCGGCTCCAACCCGGCAGGCGCCCAGTTCAAGCTGATGACGCAGAATGAAATCGACTATCAGCCACCCTGGGCCGTCGCTGTCGAAGAACTCCTTGGCGAGGTCATTACCCTCGTCGGAATCACAATCCTGACCGCGGGCACGGGAGACGCCGAAATTGCTAGCGTTGAAATAGTCGATGCCAGCCTCGACGAAATGTCCGTATGTGCCACGAACGGATCGTTGGAGGCGGTGGACTTGGAGGCACTCATCTCGGATGACGCAATGCTTGGGTGGTCCCAATTGGATGACGCAACAATATTACAGTGGTCGGACAGTTTCATCGCGGGTTTTTTAAACGATATCGATACATCGAATATCTTGGCCGAGTTAGATTTCATAGAGGTTGTGGAGGCTCCTTTTTTTGAAGAGAACGAAGCTGATGTGTTTGAACTTGCGAAGTTTGTGGCATATATATAGCCCCTACCCCCCCAATAAATAATCGGGGACGAAATAATCGGGGACGGGAGCGAGTAACGTTCGCCCGCGCTCGGCCGGGGGCGGTGAACGCCGTGCCCATCTGGCCGCAGGATGTCGATCTTGTCGCCCGCAGTCTCAGCCATGGGCACGACGGTCTGCGAAGCCTGAACGAGCGTCACGTCTAAGAGCGACGCCAACCTGCAGCACGACTTGATGTCGGCCGCGGCCTAGTTGGAGTCGTCTGCGTGAGAGAAGTTCGCGGTCGGCATGGAACGCTCGGGCTGCCGTCGAGCGCTGCTCCGGGGCTTACGCTGGCGGCCGCGCGGGGGTGTGTGTTGGCCGGTGTCGGCGGATGTGGTGGTTGCTGTGGACATGCAATGATTCCTGTTTTCGGTTTGTGAGTGGGACTGGGCCCGGGACTTCCCAACAGGCTCTCGCCGCTGATTCGTCCCTGCCCATGCCCGATTCGTCCCTGCCCATGCCCGATTCGTCCCTGCCCATGCCCGATTCGTCCCTGCCCATGCCCGATTCGTCCCTTTTTGGATTTTGTGACTTCTGGGCGAGCGAGATGGTTGTAGAACAGATCTCGTGAGTGTTCGTTTCTAATCGCTGAGAAGGAGTCTGCTCATGATGTCGTTCGCCCGTAGTTCCCGCGTCGTCTTTTCCTTCGGCGTGGTCTCGCTGCTCACCTTACTCGCCGTTCCTGCTCACGCCGTCACGATCGACCTCGTGCCGGTAGGGAACGCTGGCAACGCCAACGACCCGGCTACCGGGAATCTCTACGGCGGCGTGGCCTACGACTATCAGATCGGCAAGTACGACGTGACGATTGGTCAGTACGCCGAGTTTTTAAACGCCGTGGCCGCGACCGACACCAACTCGCTCTTCAACAATGACATGATGTATGAAGAAAACATCCGCGGCATCTCTGCGCCCGGCTACTTTGGCAGCTTCAGCTACAGCGTGATGGCGGTATCGGGTAGCGCGCCCTATGGCGGAGTGAGCGCCGCCAACCGTCCGATCACCTACGTGAGTTGGTGGGATTCGGCCAGATTTGCCAACTGGATGGCGAACGGCCAGCCGACGGGAAACCAAAACAGCCACACGACGGAGAACGGGGCCTACGACTTGGCGAACTGGACGAGCGGCACTGCTCCGGCCAGGAACGTGACGAACCCCAATACGGGTGCTGCTCCGACGTTCTTCATACCGACTAATAACGAGTGGTATAAGGCGGCGTATTACTCGCCGCTTTTGCACTCCGGCTCTGGCGGCTACTACACCTATGCCACGCAGAGCAACGCGACTCCGGGCAACGTGATCGGCAGCGGGTCGAATCAGGCGAACTACAACAACTATGGCCCGCTTTCCGTAACCCAGTTAGGTTACTCGGGGGGTGCTTTCAGCCAGACGCTCGGGGTCCAGAACTACCTGACGGACGTGGGAGCGTTCACGAACAGTGCGAGTTTCTACGGCACGTTCGACCAGAGCGGCAACGTGTATCAGTGGAATGATCTGGACGGCACTGCCAGCTCGTCTCGTGGGCAGCAGGGCGGCGACTTCATCTTACTACCGACCTACTTGTCGGCCCACGCCGGGTACACGGCCGCCCCGTCGGACGAGAGCTACAGCGTCGGTTTTCGTCTCGCAAGTCCGGTTGCCGTGCCCGAACCCTCGACGTGGGTGATGGGACTGGCGGGAATTGCCTGTGGAGGTTGGCAGATGTGGCGGCGTCGCCGGGCACGGTAACCTCCGCCCTTTGTCCCTTTATCTCTTCGATCGCAGCTTCGCAGCGGCTCAAGCGGTTTGCCAAGGTGGGGCAGAATCTTCCGGATCGGCCCTGGTTCGCGGACAGGAAGTCCGCAGCAACCGGAGGTTGCCAATAGTGCGAAGGCCAGGGATGGTTTCGCACTCGGAAAGCAGTCTGAACGCGATCAGCCGGATGTCACCACCGCAGGTGAGACATGCAAGCGGAAACCCCTCCCCCACCCGCACCATCAGTTTCGCCCAGGCGATCCGTGAGGTGTCGTGCGAGCGAGGCTTTTGATTCGCGTGATTCGCTTTATAGCAGCCTCCGGTGGCGTGACCGCCGTCAACAGTCTCTTGTGGCGACAAGATTTCATCGTGTCGATCCTGCAAATTGAAAACGTGCAGCCACATGGAAAAACCTAACGCCACGGGATGAAAACGTGCCCCCACGGGTTCAAAACTGGCAGTAGGCTTGCCGTGGGCACTCTTCCCCTGTATCCCGTGGGCATGATCCGCTCACCGAGCAGCCCGCGGGCGAATGCGACGACACCGGAACCGGCCCACCCCGCTGCGCTGCGCCGCTGCCTGGGGCCACTGGCCGTGACCGCCCAGGGTATCGCCGCGATCGGCCTGTCGGGCACGGCGGTGATCAACATCCCTCAGATCATCGCCAGCGCCGGCAACAGCACCTGGCTGTGCTACCTCGCGGCCTTCCTGGTGGTGCTCCTGGTCACCGAAACACTGATCCTCTTTCGGCAGCTTCCGGCCACCGCCGAGGGCATCGCCTGCTATGTGCGCGACGGTCTGGGCGATCGCCTGGGCAACCTGGCTGGCTGGACCCTGCTGTTGGGCTACGCCGGCAGCAGCATCTGCTGCCTTGCGGTCTTCGGACAATACCTCGATCTGTTTTGCGGGCGGCTGGGTTTCGGAGTGCCCACTCTGCTGGGCGCGCTTGCCGGAGGGCTGTTCTGCTTGGCCCTAGCACGCCGTGGCGCTGGGCTCTCGGCCATGACGATGCTGGCCTCCGAATCGATTTCTGTGCTCGTGATCATCGCGCTGTGCGTGCTGATTCTTCTACGGGTTCAACACTCGGTTACTACGATCGATTTCTTCCAGACCGCCGACAGCTTCAGCACCCTGCAGAATGGCATGGTGCTGGCGGTGCTTAGCTTTGTCGGTTTCGAGAGCACTGCCACCCTGGGGCAGGAAGCGCTCGACCCGCTACGAACCGTGCCGCGGGCGCTGCGGACATCCGTCTGGATCTCAGGCTGCCTGTTTTTGTTGTGGGCTTTCGTACTCAACCTCGGCCTGGCATGGCTGCCGGCCTCTCAACGCGGAGAAAACACCGCGCTGGTCCTACTGGCCGATCACATGGGACGCCCCGGTGCCGGTGCCCTGATCGGCTTGGGCGGATTTCTGTGTTTCTTTGGCGCTACCCTCGCAAACCTGACGGCCTGTGGCCGGGTCGTGTATTCCCTGGCCGGCCGGGGACTGCTGCCCGCCTGCCTGGCTGACATCCATCCACGACTCCACACCCCTGTCGCCGCCCTCGCCGCCTGCAGTGGCATCGTGATTTCGATCTGCTGTGGGCTGCTCCTGCGTGGTCTGCATGCCAGCCAGATTTTTGACAGCGCCGGCAGTTTCGGGGTCCTTGGCTTCCTCTGTTGCTACCTGCTGGTCGCCGTGGCCGCCTGGCGCAACTCGTGGCGGCAGGGATGGTGGCAGACGCTGTTGCCCGGATGCACCGCCGCCGTGCTCCTGGCGATCACCGCGAGTTTTCTTTTGACGTCGGGAAGCTCCCTCGCCGGGGTGATCGGTCTCTTCATCGTGCTGCTGGGTGCGGGAGCTGTACTCACGCTGGTTCCGATCAGCCCGCTCTGGCTCCGCTGCCCGGGTCCGCCGCGGCCGGGGCCTTGAGCGCCGCAGGGATTTTCGGTGTCGCCCCCTGCTGCGTGCACACCCATGCCGCCACGCTCGCGGCATGGCGGTGGATCACGGCCAACGGCAGTGCTTGCAGCAGTCCCAGCACCACGGCCGCGGTGAAGGCGTCGCCGGCACCCACGGTATCGACGACCTCCACGACCGTGGCCGGCTGTTCCGACACCTCGCCATCCGCCACGATCATCGATCCTTCCGCTCCCAGCGTGAGCACGGCCAGCCGGAGGCCGTGACGCTGCCTGATCGCCTGCAATGTGCCCAGCGGCGACGTGCCGGCGATCCCGCAAGCGGCGGCGACGACCGGCAGTTCTTCGGCATTGAGCTTGAGCGCGGTGGCCAACGCCAGCGATTCTAGGATTGTTTCGGGGCAGTAAAAATCCTGCCGCAGGTTCACGTCGAACACCCGCAGGGCCGAGGGCTGCGTCGCTGCGACGAAGCGGCGGATTGTCCTCCGCGACTCGCTCGACCGCTGGCCGAGCGTGCCGAAGCAGACAGCGGCGCACGAGTGAGCCAGGTCGGCCAGCGGCGTTTCCCACAGCAGATGGTCCCAGGCGGTATCAGCCGCAAACACATACGACGCCACGCCGGCGGGATCCAGCGACACATCCACCGTGCCCGTGGGATGCCGCGGGGAGACCTGCACGTGGCGAGAGTCCACACCTCGGGCCTGCAGCTCCGCCACCGCTGCGCGGCCCAGCCGATCGGCACCCACCGCGCTCACCATGCCGGCCCAACCGCCCAGCCCCGCAACGTGGCAGGCGAAATTGGCCGGCGCGCCTCCAAACACGGCGCCACTGGGAAAAACATCCCAGAGAACCTCTCCGATGCCGATGATCTGGCGGCCATTGATCATGCGATGGTGATTCCGAGAGCGGTTACTCCGCGGGCCGATATTCCCAGGAAAACACCTGTTATCCATCCGCCCGCCAGACCGGCAAGCCCCGTGTCAAACCAGCCGGGCACGTTCGTCATGTCAATCATCTCCTTCCTGCACCGTTTCGGCTCGGCGCTCAACCACGACGTGCATCTCCGGGCCTTGAGTGACCGACGGTGTCTTCCTGCCGGCTGCTGACCAAGCAGGCAGTGACGCCCCGCCGTCGTGCTCGCGACCTTCGCACGGGGTGATCTGCTGATCTGCCAGATAACGAGTCGATCAGAATCACACTCGGCCGCGGTGGCGATGGTTCCGATCTGTGGTTTCGCCCGACAATCGCGGGATTGTGCCAAAAGGTGACGTACAATGCGACGTAGGGCTGAGGTGGCAGGACGTGGCAAAGGACGTTGCCGAACCGGGATGGCGCTTACGTCACCTCCCTGACCAGAACAGAACTTGCCTACGTGTCCGAGCGGCAATACTTTGGACGGATGCCAACGGTACTCCGAGTCGGCGGATTTCGGTTTCACTTTTACTCAGACGAGGGCGTCGAGCCTCCTCACATTCACGTCCGTTGTGCAGATGGCGAGTGCAAGTTCTGGCTGGATCCGGTCGCCTTGGCCCGAAATCGTTCCGTTCCGGCACATGCGTGAGGGAAATGGAACGGCTGGTTTACGAACACATCGACCTCTTGTTGGAGAAATATGATGAGCACCATCCACCAGGAAACCGAAGCCGTGGCGACGAAAGCGTGGACTGAGGGCCGGATGGTCTACGTGGAGTTGACCGACCAGCGGGTCGTTGGATTTCCCGCACATCGATTCTTCCGGCTCAAGGAAGCGAGCGAAGCGGCCTTGGCCGAGGTGCGATTGGAGGTTGGAGGCACGGCGCTGCGATGGGAATCCCTCGATGAAGATATCTCAGTCGAGGGCGTGGTGGCGGGACGGTTCCAGTTGCCACCGAGTCAGGATTGAAGGCTCAGAGGCGTGTCTACTTCTTCGGGATGTAGGCGTTGACCCCCACGATCACCTTCTTGCCAAAGGATGGTCCGGTCAATGGCACTTCCGCAACCGTTTTCCGCTCGATGAGTCGGGTGCGGGCCCGGGCTACTGGCTGACTGGTGCCTACCGTGCCGGTGGGCGCGGGGATTCCCAGGCCCAGTCACCCTTCGGAACGTCGGTTTTTCACGCTCGGCGCAGACGTTCTCCGCATCAGGGCATCGGCCGGCTCGTCGCGTCGGCCATCACAGCGAGTGGATGGCAATCACGGGAAGTTCGGCAGGCGACGTCTGAAAGACGTCGCGGTCGTCATGGAGCTGCACGAGTTCGCCCCAGTCGGCAGGCGGGCCGCGGGCAGGCGGCACTCGGCGTGTCGGCAGCAGCGGTGACACCCGAGGCCTTGCCGAAGCCCGCGCGGGCAAACGTACATCCGTCGGGCCCGACCTCGCGGCTGATGCCGCGCTCGCCAACGAGTGATCTCCACAGACGATTCACAACCGGGCTGGGCATCGCAAGGTGCCCGGCCCGTTATCTTTTGGTGCCCGCACGACAAGAACTCAATTCACCCCCGGCTCCCGCTCCACTCTCCGCACCCGACTGCCGCTCACGCCTTCCAACAGCGAATAGACGCCCGCCCGATCCGCCGACAGGCACCGACCCGACGCCCTTCGCCGCTCACCTAACCTCAAAAGCTGTCGCGTGGTCGTCAGCTCGGTTAGTCCACAATATCCCACAATCGCGGTGCGGACGTCGACTTTCATGAATCCTCGTAGATCGTGACGGCTTCACGGCGAACGATCGGCTCGAGGCGTGGATCGAGCCGTGAACAGAGGTCGACCTTGCGTCCTAGGATTCCCGCCAACTCGTCTCCGTACCCAAAGAAACGAAACCCGATGCCTCGGGTCGCCTCCGGCTTGAAATCAGCGAGTACATCGATGTCGCTGCGAGCCGGGTCAAAATCTTCGCGGAGCACGGAGCCAAATACGCTCAGCCGCACGATGCCCCGGTCGCGGCAGAAGGCGGCCACGCGGGCACCGTCGAACCGTATTGGCAGTTTCGTGACGTCGGTAACCATTTCTCTGGATCCTCGGAATCTAATCGGGGCCCCTGCAAGCTTCATCGATGTGCATCACATGGCCGGGGATACCACGGCACTGTTCGCCGTGACATCCCCGACCGCTAATTCTACCGTCATCCGTCACGAGGCTCCATCGCGAGTTCCCGCTGCCCTGCGGGCAGCTGCCCTACGGTCGTACTCAAGCGAGATGACGACGTCGCCCTCCGTTGCCGTTGCGGCACGTTTCGCACGATCCAGTCCGTTTCGGGCAGATGAACGACACGCTTCTTGCCCGTCTGGCGCGGCGCTCAACCACCACGTGCATCTCCGGGCCTTGAGTGACCGACGGCGTCTTCCTGCCGGCTGCTGACCAAGCAGGCAGTGACGCCCCGCCGACGTTCCTGCCGGCCAGACCGATCACCCAGGCCGATCTGGCCGCACTCACCGAGCGGGTCCCGGCTCGCCGATCTCGTCCCGCCGACGAGTTGCCCGCGATCGACATCCACAGCATCTGACCGCTGCCAGACGCCAGGTCAGGACAAAGCCGCCAGGCCGCCAGACTCGGAGAGACTCCGCGTTGACGGTAAGAAAAACGCCACTCCAGGGGGAAAGGCACGCACGCTGAAAACCACCTTCTGAAACCCGGGAGGCAGAAGCACGCAGTTCACGAGCCGCGCATCAGCTCGGTCATGGTGGCGGAAGTGCCATTGGCCGGGCTATCCTTTATCCCTCGGAAACGTGCGAAACGTGTGGGCCGGGAGCCTACCCACCGCCGCCCGGGCGCTGGCCATGCACGCGACGCTCACGGCAGCGTCGACCGCGCCCGCACCACCCGCTCGGCCACCGCTGCCGGCTCGGCAGGGCCATCGGTGGCCGCCACGTGGACGATCGCGGCGTTCCCGAATGCCTCCTCGTTTGCGAGCGGCTCGGACGCGGCCAGCTGCCGCCGCACGACGGCAACCGAGGCGTCGGAGGGATCGCCGCCGGCGGCCTGCCGCGTGGCGAGGCGGGCCAGCACCGCCTCGGTCGGCAGGTCGAACACGACCCAGATCAGTGGCACGCCGCGGTCCAGCGCCACGGCGGCGAGCCGGTCGCGTTGCCACCGCTTGATGCAGGTGGCATCGATCACGACGGTCCTTCCGGCATCGAGCACCGTGCCGGCGAGCGTTGCCAGCCGATCGTAGACGCGGCGGGTGCACGACTCGTCGTAGAGGGCGTCCGTGGCGACGGCATCGGCGGGCCGGTCGGTGGGCCGCATGCCCGCGAGCCGTTTTCGCTCGACGTCGCTGCGGATCCGCACGCCGGCCAGCGGCCCCACGAGTTCGGCTGCCACCGTCGACTTCCCACTGCCCGACATGCCGCAGGTGACGATCATGGCCGGCGGCTCCCCAACGGCAAGCCGCTCCGCGAGATCGAGGTACTTGAGCCCCTCTCCTCGAGCAGCCCCGTCTCCTTGCCCACCCCGGATCGCGGCGATCGAAGCCCGCACGATCGCACGATACGCCTCGTAGATGGGCATCAGCGCGAGCGACCCGTGGTCGCCGGTCGCCTCCACCCAGCTGCTCACCACCTCCGCCGCCAGGTCGGCCCGGCCGCGGGCTTTGAGGTCCATCACCAGGAAGGCGACATCGTTGGCGACGTCGATCCACCGCAGGTTGTCGCTAAACTCGATCGCGTCGAAGGCGGTCATCCTGCCGTCATGCAGCACGATGTTGGCCAGGTGCAGGTCGCCATGGCATTCGCGAACACGGCCCGTCGCCTGCCGGGCGACCAGCAGGGGCGCCGCGGCGTCGAGCCGCCTCCGCAGCCAACCCTCGAGGCGGTCAACGCGGCCTGCGGCCTCGGGGAGGTGGGTGCGGATCGCCGCGAGGTTGACGGCCGCGGCCGCGAACACCGAGTCGGCGGTGCCCCACGGGTCGCCCGGACGGGCCGCGGGCAGGCACTCCTCGACCGCGGCAATCGCCTCTCCCAGCGCGCGGCAGTCGGCGGCGCTGAGCCGGCCGGTGACGAAGCGGCTGTCGAGCCGGTCGGCCTCGTCGAACTGCACGAGCTTCACGGCATACTCGATTGGCTCCCCCTCGCCACCCACGCACGGCGCCTCACCACTGCCGGTGATCGGCACCGCCGCCACGTAGAGTTCCGGTGCGAACCGGCCGCTGACGCGAACTTCCCCCTCGCACGATCGCCGTCGGAGGTCGAGCGTCGTGTAATCGACAAAACCGAGCGACACCGGCTTCTTCAGCTTGTAGGCGAACGGACCCGTGAGGATCACCCACGAGATGTGCGTCTCGACGAGGCGGATGGCCTCCGTGGGATGCGGATACGGCGTTGGCTCGAGCAGTCGCTCGATCAGCACGGGAATCGATGGCCTGACGGGAGAGTGCATGCCGACCTCGCGAATCCCACCGGGCAGAATCACCGCGAACCCACGCCTCAGTCTACGCAGGCTCGATGGCGGCGAGCATGGCGATCATCGCCTCCACCTCTGCCACGCCGACGCGTTCCACCCGGCGGGTCGCCGGCACGACGCAGGTGTCGCGGATCACGGTCGCGTCGATTCCAGCCAGCCCGCGATAGCGGCGAACGGTCGTGGCTCCAGACTCCTGCAGCCGTCCGGCGAGGGCGGTGAGTTCGGGCTCCGAGCGGGCGAGGTGGACAGTCGGGTCGCCCGCCACGCTCACCTCACCCCACGGGGCCCTCACGACCCCGATGCGTCCGGCCTCGAGCACGGGACGCATCCAGCGATGGAAAAACAACAGCATCAGCACGCCGCAGTGGATGCCGTCGGCGTCGGGATCCATCAGCAGGAGCACGCGGTCGTACCGCAGCCCGCCGAGGCGGAAGTCGGCATCGATACCGGTGCCAAGCGCCGCGATCAGCGGCCCGAAGAAGGCGTGGCTGACCACCTTTTGACGGCGCGCCTTCACTGCGTTGAGCGGCTTGCCCTGCATGGGCAGCACCGCCTGAAACCGGGGATCGCGAACCCGACTCACCGAGGCAGCGGCCGAGTCCCCCTCGACCACGAAGAGCTCGGCCCCGGAGCCGCCGCCGTGCACGGCCGCGTCGTCGAGTTTCGCGGGGATGCCGTATCGATCGTGGGAAATCCTGACGCCCATGACCGAGAGTTTGCCCGCTCGCGGCGGAAACGTCATACTCTGGGGGTGCGAGGGCCGACGTCCGGCCGCCCGCCCTTTTCCGGAACCGCTCCTGACCGCGTGAGCATCCCAGCGTCTGCATGCGTCCGAACCTTCGGACGGAGCCGTGGGTTTGTGGTCAGTCTCCCGAGGTTCCGCCGCGGTCCGCGGCCCGCCCTCCGCTGATTCCTCCCCCGTTCGTTCGTCTCGGTCTCGCCGGCAGGCGTCGCGGCTCCCGCGGCTGCCATCGAGGTCCTGCCATGAACCGCCTTCTTCGCCCGCTGCTGTCGCTCGTTGCCTCAGTCGTGCTCCTCACCGCGTCCCTCCCGGCCGCCGCCGGCACGCTGGTGCGGTTTGCCACGAACGTCGGCGAGTTCGACGTCGAGCTCTACGACGCTGCCATGCCGATCACCGTCGCCAACTTTCTCACCTACGTGAACGCAGACCGCTACGATTCGACGATCATCCACCGCAGCACGACCTACAATCCCGCCGACATCCAGATCGTGCAGGGGGGCGCCTACCTGCTGTCCGGCGGATCGCTGCGGCAGGTGACCACGGATCCGCCGATCGTGCTCGAGTCGGGAACGGCGACGAACGTCCGCGGCACGATCGCCATGGCCCGCACCAGCGCTCCCAATAGCGCGACCAGCCAGTTTTTCTTCAACGTCCAAAGCAACCCGGCCCTCAACGGCGACTATGCGGTGTTTGGCAACGTGGTCGGGGCTGCGGGCCTC
>Ga0164294_10003631_pt1 | contig 13698 bp, 5 predicted proteins | sample GEODES005metaG_FD_111479 | JGI IMG/M metagenome (GOLD analysis project Ga0164294, IMG submission 111479) | Oligotrophic lake water microbial communities from Sparkling Lake, Wisconsin, USA - GEODES005 metaG | ecosystem: Environmental > Aquatic > Freshwater > Lake | place: USA: Sparkling Lake...
GCCCGCCGCCGTGGGCGCGGCATTCATGGTGAAGGTCGTCGCGCTGGTCACGGAGGCCACGACGGCGTTGTTAGCCAAACCGGTACCGGTGAGCGACATGCCGTTCACGAGACCGGCGGTGCTATCGCAGGTCACATTCGTGCTCGCGGCGATGGTGGTCGCATTCGTCAAGGTGACGCCACATGCACTCAGCGTGAGGCCCGTGCCTGTGCCGGTAGCGGCCTGTGAGAGCACAAAGGTCGTCGCGTTCGTGATCGAGGCGACAGTCGTGTTGCCAGTTTGCGTGCCGTTGATGCTGCCAGCGATGTTAGGACCGGTGACAAGCATTCCAGACCAAAGAGCCGCGGTGCTCGCACAGGTCACGCTGGTGCTGCCGCTAGTCGTTGCAGCGCTAGTGAGACTGATAGAAGTGCGATTCGACGTGCTCACGGCCTGACGCACATTGCCCGCGCCAACGGTGGTCCATGTGTTGAGCGCTCCGGGGCCGTTCCAGTTGTTCGACGAGGTGTTGTTGAAGCTCTCCTTCCAGATCGCGGTGCTCACGGGCGTGCCGGTGTCGTATTGCACCTGCACGCTGGTGAGCGTGGTGCTGCTCTGAGGCGTGATTTGCGCCAAAATCGTCGTGGGATCGATATACGTCGGCGAAGTCGGTCCGGTGGACACGTTGACGATCGCAGGCCCGCTAGCGTTGTAGGTTACGTTGATGCTCGCGGTGCCGGTGTTACCACCTTGATCCGCGCTGTCAGTCGAAGTGACCGTGATCGTATTCGCACCCGGTGTGAGCGGCACGGAGGCGGTCCATGTCGCAAAGGCATCCGAAGTCGTGGCGGCCACACCATTGACCATGAGGCCTGTGAGCGGCGAAATCGTATCCGAGGCGGTTCCAGTCACCATGATGCTGTTCGCGGTCGTGGTCGTGTTATTCGCCGGAGACGTGATCGCGACCACCGGCGTGCTCGCATCCTGTGTGGACGAGGCGGTGATGCCAAAAGCCGAGGTGTTCGTGCCATCCGTGGCGGTGCCGCGATAATAACACGTCGTGCCGCTGGTGAGGCCGCTGAAGGTCACACTGATGCTGCTCGTCGTTTGCGTGCCGAGAATGGTCGCGAAGTCCGCCGTGGCGCTGCGCTGGATAGTGTAGCCTGTAGCGCTGGCGACAGCAGGCCAGGTCATCGTGATACTCGTGCCCTTCGTGTAAGCGGGCAGCGTGAGCTGCGGCGCACCCATCGTGACGGTCAACGTGCCCGCGTCGCTCGTCGTGCTACCGATGTTGTTCGAGACGATGACATCATACAATCCTGCATCGCTTGGTGTGACGTTTGTTAGCGTCAAGGTGGCCGCATAAGTGCCTCTCACGGCGACCGCTAAATCATCGGTGATCTGCGTGACAACTCCGCCAGCGACATTCGACCCGCCTTTGCGCCACTGCACGGTTGGTGCCGCGCCAGGCCAACTGGTGAACGGCGCATAAAGCGTGATGGCACTGCCTTGAGGCACCGCGTTCGTGATGAGCGGCGGGCCGACGTAGGGCTTCATGTTTTCGACGCTGATCGCCGTGATCGCATTGGTCAAAGTGGTGACGATGCTCGCATAGGCGCTGTTGGCGATGAGGTCCGTGGTCTCCTGTGGATCGTCCGTGAGGTTGTAAAGCTCGGGAGTGAGCACGTTGTTCACGCGGCCACGGATGAGTTTGAAATCCTTCGTGCCGCCGTTCACGGGATCGGTGAACTGATAAATCGCAATCGGTGTCGCGCTGACGGTGACGAGTGGCGAGCCACGCGAGACGGTGGTGCTGTTGCTGGCGGAAAGCAGCGCGGGCCAGAGATTCACGCCGTCCAGTGGCTTGGTGTTCTGCGGCGTCACGCCGACAGCCGCGCAGAGGGTGGGGAAGACATCGCCGACCCACATGTATTGATTGCTGATCACACCGGCGGGCAGCACGCCAGGCCATTTGATGCCTGCGACTTCGCGCATCCCGCCTTCATAGCTGTCGCCCTTCGTGCCACGCAGTGGATCATTGAGCGAGCCTTTGGTTTCATCACCACCGTTGTCACCAAACCAGACGACGAGCGTGTTGTTGGCAATGCCTGCGCTATCGAGCGCCGCCAGCACACGGCCAATCTCTTGATCCATGCCATCCACGGCTGCGGAGATAAGGCGACGATTGGCATTCGTGACGCCGAGGTTTTGATATTTCGTGATCAAGCTCGCCGGGGCCGAAACGGGGCCGTGGATCGAGTTGAAGGCCAGATGCAGCAACATCGGCTGCGCAGGGTTGCGGTTCTGAATGTGAGCGATGGCCTTGTCCGCGAGCAAGGTGGGCGACCAGCCGCCGTAGCCGCGTGAATCGGTGTGCTCGCTCGGTCCGTCCTGCTGCACGCCATTCAGCCACCAGTCGGGAATATCGAGCGACTCGGCCTCGGCGCTGTGGTGAGTGTAGTAATCAATCGCGCCGGAATACTGCCCGTAGAACGAGTCCCAGCCGCGATTGTGCGGCGCATATTGCAGACCTTCCTTGATCACGCGCACCGGGCTGCCGTTGACGTTGAAGTGATAGATGTTCTTGTCGCTGCCACCGAGGTGCCACTTGCCGCACATGAAGGTCTGGTAACCCGCCGCCTTGAAGGTCTGTGGCATGAGATGCTCGCTCAAATCAAGGCCACGTTCGTTGTTGGTGCCGTGGCGGATTGCGTTTCGGCCCGTCATCAACGTGGAGCGAGTTACGCTACAAACCGTCGTCGCATAGAAGCGCTCCAGGCGAATGCCCGTCGTCGCAAAGCTATCCATGTTCGGTGTCTGAATCGGCACCTGACCCGCAGGCGTGTGATAGCCGACATCGCCCCAGCCCTGGTCATCCGTGACGATGATGACGACGTTTGGCGCTGTCACGGTGGTGAGGGTGAGCGCAAAAGCCTTCGTGGCACTGCGAGTGGCCGAATCGGTGACTTTGGCCGTGAAATTGAAAATGCCTGCTTGAGTCGGCGTGCCGCTCAAAACGCCACCACTGCTCAACGTGATGCCATTGGGCAAAGAACCGCTGAAAAGGCTCCAAACATAGCCCGTGCCGCTGCCACCCGTGGCAGCCAGCGTTTGGTTGTAAGCACCTGTCGTGCTGCCATTCGGCAACGGCGACGCCGTGGTGATCGTCGGAGCCGGAGCGACCGTGTAGCTCGTGCTACTCGATGTGGTGGTGCCGCCTGCTGTGCCAGTGGCCGCGATGGCAAAGTTCACCGTCGATCCATTCGCCTGCGCGGGGATGGTCGCGCTCCAGAGTCCGCCACCGAGGTCCGTCATGGCGATCACGGTGGGTGCAGCGCCTGTCGTTAGCGTCACGGTGATGTCGTCGATGTTCGTGCTAGGTGGACGTGCAGGTGAGGCGGCGGTGTTGCCACTGAACTGGAAGCGCAGTTTCATGTTCGCCGTCATGTCTCCGGCCACGAGGTCATAGCGGAAGAGTTTGTAGCCGTGATTCAGCGAAGCCAGCGTGGCACTGCCGGAGTAGAAAGGCGCACTGCTGACCACGAAGGAGACATTTGGCGTGATGGAGCTGATCGTCGCGTTGTTCGCGAGATAGTTCGCCAGCAGCGTGATGCCCGGCGCGGCATTCGTCACGGTTACGCCCGCATTCAGCGTGAAACTCACGCCTGGAGTAATCGCCGTGATTCGAGCCCCATTCGGAATGCCTGTGCCATTGGCACCAGTGATAAACATGCCGACCGCTAGCCCGTTCGTGTTGGTGGTGAGGACCAGTGTTGGATTCGCCGTGCTGCTGGTGACGCAGTTCGCGATGGTGACCGCCGCCCCTTGGATCGTATTGCCCACAGTGAGTTTGCTCGTGTCCGTGCAGGCGATGGTCGTGGTGCCGTTCAGCGTGCAGGTAGCACTGCTGTTGGCAAAGGTCTCACTCATCCGCGTGTTCCAGGTGGTGCCGCCATCGGGAGAGATTTGCAGCGTCCAGCCATTGCCCGTGCTGAGATCGCTATTCCGCGCATAAAACTCCACATTGCCAGCCGTGGTCGTGCCCGCATTGATAGCATTGGTGGCCTGCGCCATCGTTGCGTCAAAGCTCGTCGTTCCATTGTTGAACTCCAGCGCCATGCCTGAAGCCGTGAGTGTGGAGGGCACCGTGGTGATCGTGGTGCTGTTGGTTGTAAAGCTGGTGCTGTTGGTGACTGCGACGACCGTTGGGTTGGGCGGATTCGTCGCGAGGCCCGATCCGGTGAGACCCATGCCAGCCGCCAGTCCTGTGGTGCTCGTCGTGTTAATCGTTGGCACGGTGCCGAGAGTGCAACTAGTGAGCGTGACTCCAGCAGCCGTCAGCGAGAGACTGCTGCCGCTGCCTGCGGCCTGACTCAGGGTGATCGCCGTGCTGCTGTTCACCTGAGAAATCGTCGTGTTCGCCGCGATGCTCGTTCCGGTGATCAACATGCCTGGAATCAGGCCCGCCGTGCTATTACAACTCACGTTCGTGGTTCCATTGGTGGTGCCATTGGTTAGCACGATGGGCACGGTGCGATTGCTCGCACCACCGCGCTGACGGACATCCCCTGCATTGCGAGTCGCTGTCACCGTCCATGGATTCATCGTTCCCGTCAGACCATTGCCGGAGGTATTGGCAAAGATTTCACGGAAAGCCGGCCCAGTCGTCTGCGCTCCAAGATCATAGCTCAGATTCACTCCAGAGATCGTCGCACCGAGTCCAGGCGCCACTTGCGCCGTGATTGTTACATTGTCTGTGCTCGCGGGAGAGATCGGATTCACTGTGATGTTTGAAATCGTCGGTGGTGGCACATTGCCCGTGCCTGTGAGAGCGATGTCAAAGGCCGCGCCCACGCTGCTGTCACTGCTGACGATGTGCAAAGCGGCTGTCTTGGCCCCGGCGATGCTGGCATTGAACTGCACGACAAAATTCGAAGTCGCTCCGATTGCGATGCTCGATGCCGGTGAGGTCGCCACGGTGAAAAGTGCACTATGCGTGCCATCAATGCTCAAACTAATGCCCGTGAGCGCCGTGGTGCCGCTGTTGGTGATCGTGAAGGTCTTCGACAGCGTGTTGCCCACATTCACACTGCCATAGCCGACCGTGCTGAGGCCATCGGTCAGCGTCGTCGCCCCTTGCGACACCGCGATCTGCGTCGGCGTGAGTGCGGCTGTGCGCACGGCAAACACAGGATAAGAGGAGGTCTTCGGCTCGTGGCTGATGATGCCCTGCGCATTGCGTGGTGGATTGGAGATCGTATTCAATCCAAACTCCACGACCAGCGCGGCGAGTGCGTCATTGTTCTGCGTCGTTGAAGTCCAATACGAAGTCGCTGTGGCCGATGGGAAGAGCAAACGATGCGCTGGCGGCTTGATGTTCGTGAGGCTGGTAAAAGTGGTCATCGTGTAATCCACCAGCGACTCCATTTCCTTTACGTTCGGCATGCGCCAGTCACTGAAACCCGCATCCGTGAGCCCTTCGATGTCTGCCAATGCCGCTGACCAAGTCGCCGCCGTGCGAGGCACCTGCCTCCACATCAAACCTGTATCGAGGTCCGTAACGGTGCCGTCATTGTTGCTCACATAGTTGTGGCCGTTCGTCTGCTTGGCACCGCGCACATAGCGTGCGTGGTAGCGCAGGGTGCCTCCCGCGCTGATCGTTTCCGACTTCGGCTTCGGCCCCAGACCGCCGCCTTCATTCGTGCACCACACATTCGTCGTGCTCGTGCCGTAAAGATCGCTGCTCCACCAGTATCCCGCCCGTGCCACGGGATTGTTCGGGAAGAAGGCCGTGTTCAGGGCCGGATTTGACACCTGATGATTGAACAAGCAGAACAACTCATGCGGTGTTGGCAGCCGCCAATCATTGTAGCCGCCCGTAGTCACGCTCGCTGCATTAGCGAAGGCGTTTTCCCACGCGGACTCGCCATGGTCCACGCTCTGCCAAATCAGGCCGGTGACGTTGTCGGTGATGGTGCCGTTGCCGTTGTTGGTGAAAGCCTGGGCATTGATCGTGTAGTCGCTGTCCTCGCCATCCCCTGCCGAACCGGTGAAATTGCCGGTCTGTGAGGTGTCCGGCAGCGCGATCATGCTCTTGCCACTCATCGGATAGGTGGTGACGCGATTGCCGTTGCTCGTGTAAGTCGTCGTCGTGGTGCCTGTGGTCGGATGCCGATAGGTCATCGTGTAGCTCTTGGGCACCGCTTTGCGATTCAAGCGCCAGCACACGTCATAGGTCACGCTGCTGACCGTGTAGCGCATGAGGAAATCGTCCTCGCTCGGTGTGCCGCTCACGTTTTCGATAAAGTGACCGCTGCCGTCCACGCTCAGAGCCACGGGATTTTTGAAAGCCGTGATCGCTGCTCCTGGCACCTGCTGAGCCGTGTAGCCACCGGTGCCGGAGGCACGCATGTTCGACACGTTCGGCTGTGGATCGATCTGTGAGTCAAAGTTCACCACCACGCCATGCATGGCATTCATCATGAAAGGGTTCGAAGGCGTCCAGTTTGCCGTGCCCGAGTTGTAAGTGCCCCGCGCATGATAGTGATAGCCCCAGGTGCCGTGATCGTGTCCGCCATCTGCATCCAGCGTCTGCATGGGCGATCCATCCGGCTCCACATAGCCATACACCGGGTAGCCATCCAGCGCCCAGGCGATGGGCTTGTCATTCCCCAGCACCGGAATCAAATGCACCGGATAGATGTGGTAGTGATAGTCATCCGCCAACCCGCAGTGGCCGCCATAGATGTCCAGCTCGCCGATGTCATAGCTAAACTGCCCCGTGTTGTTGCGTGGATTGAAAATCGGCACACCATCCGACCCCAGCGCCACCGCCCCGCGCAGGAAATTCCCATTCAGCGAGATCGGCGATGCCGCAGGCACGGGCACCAGCGGCAGCTTCCATACATTCGGCTGTCCAAAGCCCAGCGAGCCCGCGTTGTTCGTCCCATTCGTCGTCCCGATGAAATACGAAACCGGCATCGGCACCTGCTGCTGCCACGTCGTGATCCCCACCATCAGATTCGGCTGCCGCGTGCGATCCGGGATACCATCCGACTCGACGTAAAAGTAGTTCGCGTCATTGTAGAACCGCAACTTCGGCTTGAACGGCGAAAACGAAGCCGACATCAGCTCGCCATTCCCCGGAGCCGTCAAAGTCGAGCCTTGGGCGAGCATGGAGAGGTTTGTCATCATTGAGGCCAACTGCACCGGCTTCGCTATCACCGGCTTCGGCGCCGGTTTGTAGTCCACCTTCGCCAAAGCCATCCTCTTCGCCATAAACTCATCCGCGATATGCTTTCGCAGCATCTCCTTATCCATCGGCACCCCGCTAGAGTCGGTGGTATGAGCATGCAGCGCCAGCGGCGCGAGGCAGAGAAGAGTAACAAAAGGTTTCATGACTGCCCTATGCTACAAATCCCATGTCAGCCTCTCTTCACCAAGCAGACACAGAATTGTCAGGATTGTGTAAAGATTGATGTGGGCTGGCGCTTGGCGAAGATGAATTTGGAGTTGAACGCAGCATGGCTGGAGCCAGAAAAACGAAGAGAACCACGAGGCAGGTAAGCCGAGATTGCATGATTTGAATGAGATTCAGTGGCTTAGTGATACTATTTCACGAACAAAAGTTTCATCATCGCCTTCCCCAAGGCATCACCCACCAAAAAATACGTCTCCGCATTGCCGAACTCATGGTGGCCGTGGCTGGTGTTAGGTGATTCCACGGCTCTGCGAACAAAATCATGCGTTGGAACGAAGAGGACGTTACCTCGGAATTCCTCGCGCTTCGTGGCCGAATCCTGTGCTTTGCGGACGATTGCGTAGTGACCAGGCGCATCGACCCAGGCACCCGTGAGTTCACCAACAACGAAGGGCAATTTCGGTGCGTTGAACTCTTTGCGCACGTCATGGATGAGGTTCACAAGGTTCTGCTCATATTCGCGAGCTGCTGTGTCCTCACGCTGCGCTCCATCGTTCCAGCCTTGATACCAGATGAAGCCTGCGAGTTCATGACCCTGGCCTTGATAAGCTGGAAAGTCCTCCTTGAGACTCGCGAGCGCCTCACGTATCTGAGCCGCCATCATCTTGTAATACTTTCCGACCTCTCCACCCGATGACGGCGGACGGAAGTCTTTGAACAAGCTTTTGCCACCCCAAGCTATCTTAATGAGCAACACTTGGTTATTGAACGCATCGCCCAGGACATGGCCAAACTGCAACTCCGGCCCAAAATGATGCACGTCGCCATACACGGAGAAGCCAAACGCAAGCGGTCCCTTTAGCAACGGACGATTCTCGCGCTGATAGCGAACCCAGACATCATCGCGCACCGTCCACTTGCCATCAGGTGAACGAAGATGAGCAAACATGGCGGCCTTCGTTGGGTCATTCATCAACTGAACTAATGTGCCCCTGCCTTGGTTATAGTCCTTGCCGTTCAAGTCCACAACGGCTTGGCCTTCCATGTTTGACTGACCAGCGAGGATGAAGACCTTTACCGGCGGCGCTGCCACGGCAGTAAGAGCGAGCGAGAGTGTGGCGAGGATGCAATGGAATCGCGTGTTCATCGAATGGGAGGTGAACAGCTTTTGCCTTTCCGTCCAGCTTTTCCTTTGGGATTGCTGCTGGGTCAGAGCGATGGCAAGGCTTGCTTGGCATGGAGGTCCTTCGTTCTGCCGATATCGAAGTGTAGATTGAATAGCGAGCGATTGCCGGTGGTCCATTCGATGAGTTTCCACCCGCTGCCGATGAGCGCTGTGTCGGCGGGAATCTTTGCTACTGCGGATGCACACAGCAGGAGCGTGAGTGCGATCCGTTTCATGCATGGAGCCTATTGCCCAGTATAGGCAGGTGAAAACGTGGCGACGCCTGTGCGCGTGACCTTATAGAAGCGCTTCGTGTTGTTCGCGGGCAAAGCAGCAGCGCTTTCAATGAGCGTGGTTTGTGTGCTGCTCGCAGCAGCGGATACGCTCGTGGTGATGGGGCTCCAGGTGCTGAGATTGGTCGATGCTTCGACCTGATAGGTGCCGCCTTCGAGGCTCCTCCAGGTGAGCGTGACATCACCGCTAGTGGGATTCACTGCCGGGCCGCCGTTCCAGGATTCGGCGATAGCAGGACCGCCAGTAAAGAGCGTGGTGACGTTTTCGGTGATGTTGCCAGTTGGGACACGACCGCCGGTGCGGTCGCCATACCAATAGCGCCCGATGGAGAAAGGAAACGCAGGTGCTCCAGCGGCGTCGATGGGAATGAAGTAAGCGTAGGTCCCACCTGGAAACTCCGGAGTGACGCAGAGGCGGCCATTCGGCTTGTCGAGGTCAAAATGGATGCCCTGCGTGTAGCCGCGATCACCAAGGTAATCGAAGTCCTCCGCATACCAACCGATGGGGAAGCTCGCCGAGACATCGGGGCCGTAATTGGCCGCGAGCAAAGCGTAATCCATGCTGCCAAGCGTGGTGGTGAAGGTGTGAAACAAGGCCGCCCAAGGCGCGAGCGAGTGCCGCCCCATCAGGGCGAGGTTTATGGTTCCAAAGGAGCCATCTCGCGGCACATGACCGGACACCATGCGGCGCACAGGACTGCTGGCTTCCATCGCGCTGCTGTATCCATACGGACCGTAGATCGGATAGCCATCGTAGGCCCAGCCGATGATGGGCGAGTGATGCAGATTGGTCGCGTTCTCGGTATATGTGTCCGTTGCGGTGTTGTAGCTGAGATTGTCGCCGAGTTGATAACGCAAGGCGCGGGGATTCGCATGGTAGTGATAGCCACCATCGGGCGCCGGATGACCAAATCCGCCATCCAGGATCGGACCCTCGGCTCCGGTGGCACAGCGGATCCACACGTTGGTTTGATTTCCCGGCACGCCACCGCCCGTGATGCCACCATCGCGCTGCGTGGTGGGATTCCAGCCAGAGCCATCGCCGAGATTGGCAATGGTAACGCCATTCACCATTACACCCACTGGGCCTTGAGCCACCTGATTGAAGTTGTTCGCGGCAGATGGAGTCGGCGCGAGGGTGGGATTGCGCGGGATCTTGGAGGTGAGCCTGCCATTGTCTGGCCACAATCCATTCACCGTGACCTTCGCATACTCTTTATACCACGGCCCCATCTTGTGGCTGGCGAGGTCAGCTGAGCGCACATAGACGAAACTTGCCGAATACAGCACCTGCTGAACATCGGCATAAGCAGGCGTTGTTTGAGAAGGACTGCCTGCGTTCTTCGGAATGCCGGTATTCGGCCAGATGCTCACAGGTGCCGTGCTCGTCGTCTCCGTGACGCGGGCATACTTCGTGGAATTCGTGGTGAGCCACGAGGTAAGCTGCGGATCAGCGTGAACCGTTGTCGCGATGAGGAAACAACAAAGGAAGCGTTTCATTGTCCGGTGTAAGCTGGATCATAGGCTGCGGTGGCGGTGCGTGTGACCTTGTAGAAGCGCTTTGTGTTATTAGCGGGCAAAGCGGCGGCGTTCTCTGTGAACGAAGTCTGCGTTCTGTTCGATGCAGCCGAGACGCCCGTGGCAAGCGGTGTCCAGGTGCTGAGATTGTTCGAGGCCTCCACTTGATAGGTGCCTCCTTCCACACTGCTCCAAGTCAGCGTGACATTGCCATTCGCGGGAGTGATCGCGGGGCCGCTCTTGAAGCTCTCGGTGCTGTTGGGGCCGCCGTTGAAGAGCAAGGTGGCACCAACCGGAATGGTAACATTGTTAGCGGCGTTTTGAGTGCCGTAGTATTGCTTGCTGAGCATGTGCGGAAAGGCCGTGTTGCCACTCGCATCAATGGTGACAAAGTAAGCATAGGTGCCGCTGGGGAACTCCGGCGTGACACAGAAACGGCCGTTGTATTGATCGAGATCAAAGGTGCCCGTGGAGCCTTGCGTCTGTCCGCGATCCCCGAGGTAGTCGTAGTCGCCCGTGTAACGGCCCAAGGCCAAGGTCGACGTCGTGGGGCCGTATTGATTCAGCGGCGTGAGCGTGTGGTCATTGTTTGCATTCGGCGCGAAGGTGTAGCCATGCGCGATGGCGACCCATTTGGGCAAAGTAGTGCGCCCATCAGCGACGATGTCTGCGGTGCCATAGGTGGCCTTATTCGCTGCATTCCGCAGCACAAACCCGGTGCGCATCCGTTTCACGGCACTGCTCGGGTCGATCGCTGATGAGTAACCATACGGCCCGTAGATCGGGTAGCCATCGAAGCACCAGCCAAGCAGCGGCGAGTGATGCAGTGGTGTCACCGTGCCGCTCGGATCGGTCTCCGTGTAGCTATACGTGTTGTTAGTCGCATTAAACGTGGCCGTCATGTTGTCGCCGAGTTGATAGCGCAGTGCCTTTGGCTCGGCGTGATAGTGATACTGGCCGTTGTTGCCAGGCTGATGCGCAAAGCCCGGATCAAACGTCACCACTTCCACCGCCAAAGCGTCACGCGACCAAAAGCCATCGCCCGTCGCACCCATCGCATCGCTGCCCGTGACTGTCGTCGCCGTCGGAGCCGTGACGTTGGTTTGATTGAAGGAAAACGCATCCCCCAGATCATAGATGGCCACGCCATTGACCATCATGCCGATCATGCCGCCGCCGTGGCGCACCTTCGTCGGAGCAGACACCGGATTCCGCGTGATGCGCGTCGAATAGTCCCGTGCCAGAGGCCAGAAGCCGAACAAGCCATTGCCTGCCGTGAGCCAGGGCCCCATCGTGTAAGACGCCAGACCGCTGGCATTGATATACACATCCGTCGCCGTGTAATGGATGCGCTGGATATCGGCATAAACCGGCACCGTTTGCGCCGCAGCACCCGTGTTGTTGTTCGGTGTGACGCTGGGCCACGTCGTGACCGCGCTCGTGTTGCGCGAACCAGTTGAGGTGCTCGTCGTCTGCACCACGCGTGCCATCATTCCGGAGTTCTCAGTGAACCAGGAAGTCAGGATCGGATCAGCATGAACAATCACGGCCCCGAAGATCATCATGGCAGATAAAAGAAGGTTTGCTCGGTTCATCATCGCCTGTCATGAACCTCCAACCTTAAAGCAGCATGAAAGAGACATCAAAATCACCGCCGCTCGCCGCTTTCAGCTTGGATTAAGGTTTATTTCCCACCATGCTGGCAATCTATGCGCCTCCTTGTCGTTGAAGACGAACCTCATCTGCTCAGCAGCCTCGCCGAGGCACTGCGTGAGGATGGCTATGCCGTCGATGAAGCAAGTGATGGCGAGGACGGCCTCGCCAAGGCGATGATGTGGGACTACAACGCCATCGTGCTCGATGTGATGATGCCTGTGATGGACGGCTTTCAGGTGCTGGAACGGCTGCGCTTGCACAAGAAGACACCCGTCTTGATGCTCACCGCACGCCATGGCACCAAAGACCGCGTTCGTGGCCTTGATGGCGGGGCCGACGACTATTTGGCAAAGCCATACGAGCTGTCCGAATTACTCGCGCGCATTCGCGCCCTCATCCGTCGCAGCACCGGACATCCAGCAGCCATCGTGACCATCGGCGATGTCGCCGTGGACACCGTAGGCCACAACGTCACCAAGGCGGGCACACTCGTGACCCTTACCGCACGTGAAATTGCTCTCATCGAGTATCTCGCCCTGCATCGCGGCCGAGTGGTCACTCGCGAGCGGCTTTACGAGCAACTCTTCGACGAAAACGAAAGTAGCCTTTCCAATCTACTCGACGTGTATGTCTCAAACGTACGTAGAAAGCTCGGCCACGATCTCATCTCCACCCGTCGCGGACTCGGTTACTCCATCGAATAATGTTTCCTGAATCTCTCCGACTCCGCATCCAACTCTGGCATGGGTTTCTCCTCGCCGCCGTGCTGACAGGCTTCTCCATCGGCGCTTATCACTATCAAGCAACCAACGAAATACGTCGAGTGGATGCCGAACTACGACTCAAAGTCAGGGCCGTTACCAACTCCCTCATCGCTCCACGCCCACCGCTGCCAGGAGCCGAGCGTGAGTTCCGAATCGCAGCCAACCGCGCTTCACTCTTTGATGGCAGCGATGGCGCCGCTACCTACTACGCTGTTTGGCGCCGAGATGGCACCGAGTGGGCTTGCTCGGTCCAGGCACCTCTGCCGATCGATCGTCCCGCGAAGCCACAGACCAACAAGCCGTTGCAAAGCGAACGTAGTCGCCATAATCTCCGCGAAGCCTTCACCTTCACACCGCCAGGTGAATGCGTTCTAGTTGGCCGCTCAATCACCCCTGAATTGGTTAGACTTCGCGAATACGCAAGCTGGCTCGCCGCCAGCGCCATCTCGGTACTCACCTTTGCCCTTGCCATCGGCTGGAGGATCACCTCACGCGCACTACGCCCCATCACAAGCATTGTGGAAACGGCCCAACGCATCGCCACCGGAGACCTGAGCGACCGCATTCCCGTACCATCTGCCAGCAGCGAACTCGGCCACCTGTCCACCGTCCTTAACGAAACCTTTGCCCGACTCGAATCCACCTTTGCCCGCCAAGCCCGCTTCACCGCCGACGCCGCGCATGAGCTACGCACCCCCGTTGCCATCATCCTATCACAGGCACAACGTGTACTCACCCGCGAACGCGATCCCGCCACCTACCAGCGCACGCTGGAAGCCTGCATCAGCGCCGCACGACGGCTCAATCAACTGACCGAATCCATGCTCACTCTCGCCACTCACGACGGTGATGCGATCACAAGCAAACACGAGCCTACCGATCTCGCTTGCATCACCCGCGACA
>Ga0164294_10003632_pt1 | contig 13693 bp, 12 predicted proteins | sample GEODES005metaG_FD_111479 | JGI IMG/M metagenome (GOLD analysis project Ga0164294, IMG submission 111479) | Oligotrophic lake water microbial communities from Sparkling Lake, Wisconsin, USA - GEODES005 metaG | ecosystem: Environmental > Aquatic > Freshwater > Lake | place: USA: Sparkling Lake...
CTGATCGGCGAGGAAGAGGTCGCGGGCCGGCGGCAGCGACACCGGCGCGCCGCGATCGAAGAGGTGCTCCCCGCTGATGAGCACGCTGCCATCGGACAGATCGAGCATCAGGTCGAGGTGCCGGCGGGCGCCCTCCTGGGCCAGCAGCTCCAGCTCAACGAGGGCGTTGCGGCCGATCTGCAGCTCGGCGGCGAGGTGCTGCGGCTCGTTCTGCATCACGGTGACGGCGGCCGGCGCGCCGAAGAGATCGACGAGGCGGTGCAGCCGGGCGAGGTTGGCGTGGGCGAGGCTCCAGGTGGCCGTCCGCGGCCGCGAGCGCCAGCGCAGGGCTCCGCCGCGCAGGCTGCGACCGGCGCAGCGGCCCCGCAGCCACCGGGCCATCGGGGTCATCACCTCGATGTGGGCGACGTGCAGCGTGAGGTTGAGCCGGCGGGCCTCGGCGAAGAGGGCGAGGGCGTCGTCTTCGGTGGCGGTGAGCGGGTACTCGCAGAGCACATGGCGGCCGGCGGCGAGGGCGGCCCGCACATAGGCCGGGTGGGTGGTGTCGGGGCTGCAGATCGCGACGGCGTCGACCTGATCGAGCAGGGCGGTGGCCGAGGGGGCCGCCACAAGGCCTGAGCCGGCGAGGTCACCGCCGAAGCCGCAGACCAGCGTGGCGCGCGGATCGTCGCGGATCGCCTGCGCGCGGGCCTTGCCGGCGATGCCCAGCCCCAGGATTCCCCAGCGCATTCACCACCCCCGCAGGCGGCGGGCGGCGGCCCGGTCGCGGCGGTCGGGCTTGCCCTTGACCCGTTCGATCGAGGCCTCCAGCTCTTTGGGGGGCGGCGGCGGGGTGTGGTCGACGAAGAGCGTGGCGGCGACGGCGGCGGGGCCGCGCTGATCGAGGAGGCGGGCCACGGTGAGGATGCGCGGCCCCCCCGGCGTGGTGGCCACGATGGCGTCGCCGATTTGAACGGTCTTGGCAGGCTTGACCGCGAGGCCGTTGATCTTGACGTGGCCGCCCTCAATGGCCTCCTGGGCGAGGCCGCGGGTCTTGTACAGTCGGGCGGCCCAGAGCCACTTGTCGATCCGCACCACGGTGGGATCAGGCTTCTTGGGGCCATCGGTGAGGAGGGTCTCCTCATCGCCTTCTTCGGGGGATGCCTTGGGGTGGGTCATGTTTTTCCCGGGCCGAGGAGGGGACTGTCGTGCGGAACGGAACAGGTTGGTTACACCGCGCAACGAATCGGGCGATCGCGCAGCCTGCGCGAGGCCCAAGAGCAGCGGAGCGAGCCGTGAGCCACGAAGAGAAGTCTGGTCAGCCGATCGAACTGTACTACGATGTCGTCTGTCCCTATGCGCGCCTGGGCTACTACCGCGTGGCGGCGCTGGCCGCCGCCTACGGCCGGCCCCTGCACCTCAAGCCGGTGCTGCTGGGCGGCCTCTTCCAGGCCCACGAGGCGCCGCAGGTGCCGGCCCGCACCTGGGGGCCCTCCCGCCAGGCCTACATCCTGCAAGACATCCTGTGGAGCTCGGCGCGGGCCGGTCGGCCGGTGGAGATGCCCGCCGGCCACCCCCAGCGCACGGTCTCGGCGATGCGCCTGCTCACCGCCGCCTCGGCCGCCCAGGTGGGGCCGCTGAGCGAGGCCCTCTTTGAGGCCTACTGGGCCCGGGGGCTCGATGTCACCGAGCGGGCCGTACTGGCGGAGCTGGCCGCGGGGGTGGGGCTCTCCATCGATGTGATCGACGATCCGGCCGTGAAAGACGCCCTGCGGGACAACACCGCTGCAGCGGCGGCGCGCGGCATGTTTGGCGTGCCCACCGTGGTCTACGGCGACCAGATGTGGTGGGGCCAGGATCGCTTGCACTTCCTCGAGGCCGCCCTCGCCGGCCATCCGGTGGAGCCGGCCGTGCGCCTGTCCAACCGCACGGGGCGCCCGGTGCGGTTCTTCCATGACTTCTCCAGCCCCTTCAGCTACCTCGCCGCCACGCAGATCAGCGCGATCGCCCGCCGCCATGGCTCGCCGGTGGAGTGGACGCCGATCCTGTTGGGCGCGCTCTTCAAGCAGATCGGCACCGCCGATGTTCCGCTCTTCACCTTCTCCGAGGCCCGGCAGCAGGCCTTCATCCGCGACGCCGCGGAGTGGGCCCGTTGGTGGGGGGTCGACTTCACCTTCCCGGCGAACTTCCCGCTGCGCTCGGTGCTGCCGCTGCGGGTGGCGATCCTCTGTCCCGAGGCCACCCTGCCGCTCTACCGGGCCTACTGGGCCGAGGGCCGCGACATCAGCGACGCCGCCGTGGTCAAGGACGTCCTGCTCGAGAGCGGGCTCGACGCGGGCGTGGTGGAGCGGGCCGAGGAGGCCCGCGATGTGCTCAAGGCCAACACCGCGCTGGCCGTGGAGGAGGGCGTCTTTGGTCTGCCGACCTTTGTGGTGGAGGACGAGGTGTTGATCTGGGGCCAGGACCGCCTCTTCCTGCTGGAAGACGTCATCGCCGGCTGGTCGCCGGCGATCGAGACGCCGACGCCCCCGCGCGTCTACGACTACTAAGCCGATGTGGTCGGCCTTCCTGGGGGTCGCCCTCGCCGCCGAGCCGCCCGATGTGGCGGTGCGTTGGGTGAGCCGGCTGGAGGCGGCCACGCCCCAAGCGGCGGAGCGATCGCCGGCCTGGGGCCCCGAGGCGCCGGCCTGGCCGCTCTGCCCGCTCCCGTCGGCGGGGGCCGATGGTTCGATCCGTTCCGCGTCGGATCCGACGCTGCTCGCGCGCTGGTCGGCGGATCCGATGGCGGTGATGGCGGCCTGCCAGGCGCTCACCTACCGCTCCTGGGAGCTGTGGATGGAGGTAAAGCCAGGCGATCAGCGGGTCTTCGCGCCCTTGCGCCTGCGGGTGACGGCCCTGCCTGAGGGGGTGTCGGGGCCGGCCCTGCTGCGATCGGCGGTGGCCGAGGGGGCGGTGGCCGATCGCGGCGGCGAGGCGGTGCTGGTGGTGGGCGGCTACCTCGTCGAGGTGCATGTGCCCTGCAAGAACGCCGCCCTGCTCTCGCTGGAGGTGCGCGATCTGGTGGCCGGCCTCGCCGCGGGGCCCTCGCCCCTGCCGGTGGCGCCCAAACTGCTGTGGAGCGCCTGCGGGCGGGAGTCCTTCGTCGAGCGGCCGCTCGCCGAGGTCCTGGAAGATGCGGCCCGGCCGCGCAGCTACTTTGGGATCGCCTTCCCCGAGGCCCGCGACGCCGCCCTGGGCCGTCCGCCGGCCCCTTGAGGGGCTGGAAGAGATCGCCCCCTGAAGTGTGACAGGCGCCAAGGCGCGGGCCCCTCACAATGTTCTCACAGGTGACACGCCCAGGCCTTTGCTCGATGAGGAGGCCGATGGTGGCGTATCAATCGGGCCGCACATCGCCCTGGTGCGGGGTGAGGAGGGGGGTGGAACCGGGGACCACCCCTGGGGTCAGATTGACTCGGATTGGGGCCCATGGTACCCCTTGCACCCGTCGACGATGATGTTCGCAGCGACCTTCCCGCGCTTTCCTGCGGCGCGGTCCGCTCCTTCGGCACCCACCCTGGTGGGGACCTTGCCAAGGGGCTTGCAAGACGTCACCTGTCGTGGTCTGCTTGGACACCGTTCCCCAACCCCTCCGGCCAACTACACCAGCGGGCCCCTCAAGCCCCTTCATGGAGTTTTCGATGATCGAGTCAATGCAGAAAGCGTTTGAAGGCGGTGGCATCTGGATGTGGCCCATCCTCGTCTGCCTCGTGCTCACCCTCGCCATCGTGTTCGAGCGCGCCTACTTCCTCTACGTGAAGTCGGCCGAAGACAAGGCTGGCCTGCTCAAGGGGCTCAACAGCCACGTCCTGCGCGGCGACATCAACGGCGGCATCCGCTTCCTGAACAGCCAGAAGCAGGGCCCCATCTCGCGCATCCTGAAGGCGGGTCTCCTGCGCGCCCACCGCGACGACGCTGAGGTTCAGGCCTCCCTCGACGAGGCGAGCCTCCGCGAGATCCCGCTGCTCGAGAACCGGATCGGCTACCTCGCGGTGCTCTCCAACGGCGCCACCCTCCTCGGCCTCCTCGGCACCATCGAAGGCATGATCAAGTGCTTCGAAGCCGTCGCCAAGGTCGACCCCGCCCAGAAGGCCACCATCCTCTCCGGTGGTATCTCTGAGGCCATGAACTGCACCGCCTTCGGTCTGATCGTCGCCATCCCCGCCCTCTTCTTCTTTGCGTGGCTGAACACCAAGGTTCAGCACACCATCGACGACATCAACGAGGGCATCGTCACCGAGATGAACCTCGTCCTCGCCAACCGCCGCCTCTTCTCCAGCCAGGTCGAAGGCGCCGGTGAGGGTGCGGGCGCGCAGGCCAAGTGATCGGCGCTCCCCCCAATCTGGTTGAGGTGACCCATGGGTGCGTCATTTGACGACGGGAAAAAGGGTCGAGGTAAATCGAAAAACTTCGACCTCAACCTCGTGCCCTTTATCGATCTGCTCTCCTCGCTGATCACCTTCCTCATCGCCACCGCGGTGTGGAACCAGCTCAGCTCGCTGAACGTCGAACAGGCGATCAGCGATCCGAATTCGGAGCCACCGGCGGAACAAGAGCCGGATCCCGTGCCGCCCCTTACCATCCACATCCGCGCGGATGGGGTGGCGGTGCTGCGCAAGCTCGAAGAGATGAAGAACTTTCCTGCGATCGGCGACCAGGAGTACGACTGGAAGGCGATCGAGGAGACCATCAAGGCTGAAGCCGAGGCTCATCCCGAGAAGCTCGACGTGGTCATCGTCACCGATGACGGCTGCCGCTTCGAGAACATGATCCACGCCCTCGACCTTACTCGGGCCTACGGCCTGGAGAAGACCCTCCTGGGGGGTGGCCCGGCTTCTACCAACGCCTCGATGAGCACGCCCCCTGCGGCGGCGCCCGCGGGCGGGTGAGGGTACGCGATGTCAATCTCTCTTCCAAAGCGTCGCAATCACTTCAAGCCGATCGGCTTCCTCCGCAAGAACAGCGGCGGGTCCAAGAAGAGCGCCATGGTGAACCTCAACCTGACCGCCATGGTCGACATGTTCACCACCATCGTCATCTTCCTCATCCAGAGCTTCTCGGCTTCGGGTGAGCTGATGCTGATGCAGAAGGACCTCGTCATGGCGCCGGCGATGAACGCCGAGCTGCTCAGCGAGCGCGGTCCGGTGGTGACCATGTTCCAGGGCCGCGTCCTGGTTGAAGGCACCGAGGTGGCCAAGGTCGAAGACCTCGATGAGGCCGAGCAGGGCATCGAAGCGGTGACCGAGCAGCTCAAGGGCATCCGCGAGCGCGACGAGAAGCTGTACAAGCGTGACCCGTCGAAGCCCTTCGACGGCCACGTCATCGTCAACTCCGACAAGTCCACTGACTTCCTGCTTGTTCGCAAGGTCATCTACTCGATGAACCAGGCGGGCTGGGCCAAGGTCAACTTCGCCGTTCAGGACGAAGTGGGCCCGAACGATGTGCCGGCGGCTGAGGGCGGTGAGGCGGCTGAGGGCGGCGAATAGCTGCGCTGGCTGCGAGTTGGGCGGCGGCTTCGGCCGCCGCTCTTCGTTTGGGCCTGCCGGATCGCAAACGAACCGGGGCCGGCGCTGTGGTATCCTCGGGCGGCAAGCCCCTCGGAGATGAAAGAATGCGCGCCCTCACGCTGTCCTGCCTGCTCACGCTCACCGTGGTCTCCTGCAAAAAGAAGGAGGAGGAGGTCAAGCCCAAGGAGGACGGTCCGCCCCCGGGCTGCGAGATCGTCAACTACGACTCCTTCGTGGGCAAGACCTTTGTGCTGCAGACCGCCGACGCCGAGGGCAAGGAGACGGTGGAAGAGCTGCGCGCCCGCCTCACCTTCATGAAGGAGGGGGCCGTCACCAAGGCGAAGTACTCCGCCAAGCACCCCTCCGACGTCTACACCTACACCTGCACGCCGGGCGAGAAGGATCTGACCTGCTGGGAAGACAATCCCCGCCTGGGCGACTTCTGCCGCACGCTCTTCGCCAACGGCAAGGAGTGCACCGCCGAGGAGCTCGTGAAGATGACCGGCTGCACCGCCGAGGACGCCGCCAAGACCGTCACCGCCTTCCAGGAGGAGCTCAAAAAGCTGCCGCCCAAGGAGGTGGAGGACATGAAGAAGGTCTTCAACAGCCCCAACAACCAGCTCCGCGGCCTGCTGCGCGCCAAGATCCCCAAAGGCAAGTGCTACCTCACCGTCTCCGACCGCTACCAGACGATGACCTTCGGCGCGGTGCGTGAGATGGACAATGTCGTGGGCTCGGCCCACTTCTTCCCCTCGCAGAAAGACCTGATCTTCGAGCACTGCCAGGAGAACAAGAACCTCGTCGCCCTGGCCACGCCTGACGCCAAGGCCAAGCCCGGCGAGTCGGTGACCGAGTGGGCGGTGGGCGCCAAGATCCCCTTCCGCTACGTCGGCGAGGCGGCGGCCAAGCCCGAGGGCGACTGCACCTACCTCCAAGACCAGTACGCCGTCTACGAGCCGCTCCAGAAGGGCGTTCCCGTGGCGGCCGGCCCCGATGGCAACCTCGCCTGGGGCTTTGATCACGGCTTCACGGCGCCGGGCAAGTATGTGGTGCACCTCAACCGCTACAAGGCCTGCAAGGGCGGCGCGCCCGAGAAGATCGACACCATCTGCCAGTACGTCGCCGTCAAGTAGGGTGGCCTAGGCGGCCTGGGGGTCCGGGTCGCCGTTGCTCGGTGGACGGGTCGCCTGGGCGAAGATCCCGAAGCCCCGCTCTTCCACGAGGCAGCTCGGCATGCCCGCCGGGCGCGGCAGGGGGGCGGGGCGGCGGGCGATGGCGAAGGGGCGGCGGGTCATGGTCGGCTCCGAGGCGAGGGGGCGAGTGAGAGATGCCTATTCAAGCCAACGGATCAGGCCACGGGCGGCCCAAGCCCCGGCAGGTGGGGTTTTGGCGTCTGCGGCGGATTAGGAGGGGCCCGTGATCGACCAACGACGCCTCACCGACATCCTCGACCTGCTGCTGCGCCGCGGCGTGCTCCACGCCGGCCAGCGCCAGGACGTCCTCAACCGCGGCCGCGATCTGGCCCGCCACATCCTGCTCGACAAGCGGGCCGAGATGCGTCGCCTGCTCGGCCGGGCCCGGGTGGCCTACCAGGTCTCGGAGATCGAGCTCATCGCCGCCTTCCGCTTCAAGCGCACCGGCACCGACGTCGCCATCGACGAAGAGCTGATCACCAAGGAGGTCTCGGTCTGGCTGGGCCTGCCCTATGTCCACCTCGACCCCCTGCAGCTCGACTACAAGCTGGTGACCGAGTCCTTCGGCGGGCCCTTCGCCGAGCGGCACCTCGTCATCGCCGTCGCCGAGACCCCCGAGGCGCTCACCTTGGCGGTGGCCGACCCCTGGCAGCGAGAGCTCTTCGAGAACATCGCGCGGGTGAAGAACAAGGCCATCCGCCTGACCCTGGCCCAGAAGGCCCAGGTGATGCAGGTGATCGTCGAGTTCCATGGCTTTCGCCGCTCGATGCGCGCCGCCGAGAAGGACTTCGCCAGCGACCTGCCCGATCTCGGCAACCTGGAGCAGCTCTACGAGCTGCAGGGGGCCGGCGAGCTCGACGCCACCGATCAGCCGATCGTGCGCGCGGTCTGGTACCTGCTCAACTACGCCTTTGAGCACCGGGCCAGCGACATCCATGTGGAGCCCAAGCGCGAAGAGGCGCTGGTGCGCATGCGCATCGACGGGGTGCTGCACACCGTTCACCGCCTGCCGCGGGTGGTGCACGGGCCCCTGGTCTCGCGCATGAAGATGCTGGCCCGCATGGACATCGCCGAGCGGCGGCGCCCCCAGGATGGCCGCTTCAAGACCACCTTCAAGGACGACGAGATCGAGCTGCGCGTCTCAACCGTGCCGGTGGCCTTTGGCGAGAAGGTGGTCATCCGCGTCTTCGACCCCGGCGTGCTGGGGCTCGGCATCGAGCAGCTTGGCTTTTTTCCGCGCGAGCTCGGCCTCTTTCGCACGATGCTGCACACCAAGAACGGCATGGTGCTGGTGGTGGGGCCCACCGGCAGCGGCAAGACCACCACGCTCTACAGCTCGCTGCACGCCATCCACTCGCCGCGCATCAACATCATCACGCTCGAAGACCCGATCGAAAACGTACACGAGGCCTTCAATCAGATCGCCATGCAGCCCAAGATCGGCGTGACCTTTGGCTCGGCCTTGAAGAACGTGCTGCGCCAGGACCCCGATGTGGTGATGGTGGGCGAGATCCGCGACGAGGAGACCGCCCAGAACGCCGTGCAGTCCGCGCTCACCGGCCATCAGGTGCTCTCCACCATCCACACCGGCGAGGCCGCCGGGGCCGTCAGCCGCCTGCTCGATCTGGGGGTGCTGCCCTACCTGCTCAGCAGCGTGCTGGTGGGCGTCGTAGCTCAGCGCCTCGTGCGCAAGGTCTGTGTACACTGCGCGGTGGACGATCTCCTCACCGAGGAGCAGGCCCTGGCCCTGCGCATCGCCGGTAGCCGCGGTCGCAAGCTCAAGATCAAGCGCGGCGCGGGCTGCGTGCGCTGCCGCTTCACCGGCTACCGCGGCCGCACGGGCATCTTCGAGGTGATGCCGATCACGCCGCGCCTCCAGCGGCTGATCAACGATCGGGCCTCGTCCCAGGACATCAAGCGCGAGGCCTTGAACGACGGGATGTTGACCCTGCGCGAGTATGGCATCAAGAAGCTGGCCGCCGGTGAGACCACCTTTGAAGAGGTGATGGCCAGCACCGACGACCGGCCGGTGTACTGAGCCCTAGAGCCCGAGGCCGAGGTAGAGCCAGGCGGTGCCGGCGTCGGTGGCGGCGCCCACGGTGACGTCGTCGCCGCCGATGAGCAGGTCGCTCTTGCCGTCGTCGTCGACATCTCCGAGGCCCGCCACGCTGCGGCCGGCGTTGGCGCTGGCGGCCGGCCCGCTCAGCGTCGCGTCGGCCGCGCTGGCGCTGAGGGTGCCGCTGAGGGGCCCGTAGAAGAGGTAGGCGGCGCCGCTGTCGTTGAGGCCCGACGAAGTGGCCGAGGCGGCGCCCACCAGCAGGTCGAGGTCGCCGTCTCCGTTGATGTCGCCCGCGGCGGTGAGCGCGTTGCCCAGGCCGTCGGTGGCGGCGCTGCCGGTGACCCGCCCGTCGGCCAGGAGGGAGGCGGTGCCGCTGCCCGAGACGCTGGCCCCGCCAAAGAAGAAGAAGGCCGCACCTGCACCGCTGACGGTGCTGTCAAAGCCAGTGGCGCCGGCGGCCCAGTCGTCGCAGTCGTCGCCCGAGAAGTCGCCCAGGGAGGAGACGGCGACGCCAAGGAAGTCGGAGTTGGCGGTGCCGTTGTAGATCAGGTCGGCGGTGGACAGATCCACCGTTCCGCTGAAGGGCCCGTAGAGCACATAGACGGTGCCGCGGTCGGTGCCGCCGCTGTCGCGCTTGGATGCGCCGACGATCGCGTCGCCGACGCCGTCGCAGTTGAAGTCGCCGCCGCCCGTGGCGATGCCGGCGCCGTCGCTGGAGTCTTCGCCCACCAGGGTGGCGGAGGCCGAAGACAGGCTGCGGGACCCCGCGCCAAGGTCGGCGGCGGCGAGGAGGTAGGCCGCGCCGACCCCCTTGGTGGGGCCGTCGTCATAGCCGGGGGCACCCACGAGGAGCTCGACCGCGCCGTCGCCATCGAGGTCGGGCAGGGTGGCCAGCGCGCTGGCGGCGTCGTCATCCTTGGAGACGCCGAGCAGGGCGACGGTGGGGCTGGCCAGATCGACGGTGCCGCTGACCGGACCGTGGACGATGTACAGGCCGCCCGCGTTGGAGGCGCCGCCGTCGAACTGGTAGGCGCCGACGGCGATGTCGGCGTAGCCGTCTTCGTCAAAGTCGCCGCCGGACAGGGCGTAGCCGGCGTTGTCATTGGCCTTGTCGCCGAGGATGCTGGCGGTGGCGCTGGAGAGGGAGAGGGTGCCGCGGCTGGTGCCCAGGTAGAGGAAGACGGCGCCGGCAGCGCTGCCTCCCAGGTCGTTGTCGGGGGCGCCGACGAGCAGATCGGGCAGGGCGTCGCCGTTGACGTCGCCAGGGCCGTAGACAGACCAGCCCAGGGCGTCGGTGGCGGTGCTGCTCTGCACGGTGAGGTCGGCGCTCGACAGGGAGAGGCTGCCGGAGAGCGCACAGGGATCGGCGCTGCCGTCGCAGTTGTTGTCGGTGTCGTCGTTGCAGACCTCGACCATGCCGGGGTTGACGTCGGCGGCGTCGTCGTCGCAGTCCTCGCCGACGGCGATCCAGCCTGCGCCGGGGCTCGTGCACTGGACACGCGCGGTGCTGGTGTCGCCGTAGGCGTCGTTGTCGAGGTCGGTGTACCAGGTGGTGGCGTCGGCGGCCTCGGGCTCGTCGGTGAGGCCGTCGCAGTCCTCGTCGTCGCCGTCGCAGACCTCGGTGCCAGCGGGGTTGGCGCTGGGGTCGGCGTCGTCACAGTCTGCCCCGGCGGTGACGCCGCTGGGCACGGCGCTCTCGCCGTAGCCGTCGTCGTCGGCGTCGGTGGCGCAGGCGGTGAGCGACTCGGCCTCGGCGGCGCCCGGGTAGGTGTCGCCGTCGGCGTCGTCGCAGTCGCCGCTCAGGGTGACCTCGGTGGCGAGGCCTTCGCAGGCGACCACGGCGGTGGATGGGTCGCCAACGCCGTCGGCGTCGGCGTCGGTGTACCAGGTGGGGGCGTCGATGGCGCTGTCTTCGTCGATGTCGCCGTCGCAGTCGTCGTCATCGCCGTCGCAGACCTCGTCGGCTGCGGGGTTTTCGCTGGGGTCGGCGTCGTCGCAGTCGGCGCCGGGGGTGGTGGCGCCGCTGGCGCTGGCGTCGCCATAGCCGTCGGCGTCGAGATCGGTGGCGCAGTCGGTGGGCGACTCCAGCTCGGCGGCGCCGGGGAAGGTGGCGGCGCTGGTGTCGTCGCAGTCGGTGTTTTCGACGGCGTAGCCGGCGGGTAGCAGGCAGCTCTGCAGGGGGCGGCCGGCGTCGCCAAAGGTGTCGCCGTCGAGGTCGGCGTAGACGGTGGTGGCGTCGATGGAGTCGGCCTCCTGGGCCTCGCCGTCGCAGTCGAGGTCGCTGCTGGCACAGGTGTCCAGCGCCCCGGGGTAGGCGGCGGCGTCGGTGTCGTCGCAGTCGGTGCCCGCGGTGACACCGGCGGCGGGCCCTTGATCGCCGAAGCCGTCGAGGTCGGTGTCGGACATACAGGCGGTGGCCGACTCCAGCTCCGCGGCGCCGGGGGCGGTGGTGGGGCGGCTGTCGTCGCAGTCGCCGGCGGTGAGCGACCAGGTGGGGCCGAGGTCGCAGGCCACGGTGGAGGTGGCGTCGACGCCGAAGCCGTCGGCGTCTGTGTCTTCGTACCAGATGGGCAGATCGCTGCGATCGAGATCATCGTCTTCGTCGTCGGTCAGGCTGTCGCAGTCGTTGTCGGCGCCGTCGCAGAGCTCTTCGGCCCCGGGAAAGACCGTGAGGAGCGTGTCGTCGCAGTCCTCGCAGGCGGCGAAGCCGTCCTCGTCGGCGTCGGCGTAGGCCGAGGATCCGTCGCAATTGTAGTCGATCGGATCTGCACAGTCCTCTTCGGGGGCGCCCGGGTAGACGCGATCGTCGGCGTCGTCGCAGTCATCGCCAGTGGCGACGTAGCCGCCGGGCGCTTCACAGGCCTGGACCGGGGCGCTGCCGTGGCCGTCGCTGTCGGCGTCTTCGTACCACAGGGTGCCGCCCTCGGCCCCCGACTCGTCGATGCTGGCGTCGCAGTCGTCGTCCTTGCCGTTGCACTGCTCGGTGGCGCCCGTGTGGATCGTGGCGTCGCTGTCGTCGCAGTCGCCGGCCTCGGCCACCATGCCCTCGGGCTGGCTGCAGGCCTCTGTGCCGGCGCCGAGCTCGCCGAAGCCGTCGCCATCTTCGTCGGGGTAGAAGGAGGTGCCACCGGTGACGGTGCCCAGATCGACATCGCCATCACAATTGTTGTCGATCCCATCGCAGACCTCGCCCACACCCGGGTTGACCGAGGGGTTGGCGTCGTCGCAGTCGGTGCTGACGGGAAAGCCATCGTTGTCGGCATCCTCGCCGTCGGGGTCCAGGCCGGGCAAGGTGCCGCCCTTGCCGCCGCAAGCCAGCAACAGGAGCATCGGAAAGGCAAAGAGTCGACTCACCATGGGGATCTCCGAAGACTGATCAGGAGAGTACGCCACGCGGGGGGAGCTGCGCAACGCGCGGGCCTCAGGGCCTCGGGCGCCAGGGCCTCGGGCCGGTGTTAAGGCCGCGGCGATGTCCACGCCCGACGCCCGCACCCGACTCTTCACCCGCGCGGTCTGGGCCGTGCTGGCCTACAACCTCGCCGTGATCCTCTGGGGGGTCTGGGTGCGGGTGACGGGCTCGGGGGCCGGCTGTGGGGAGCACTGGCCGCTGTGCAACGGCGTGGTGGTGCCGCGCGAGCCGGCGATCGAGACGGTGATCGAGCTGACCCACCGGGTCACGAGCGGCCTCGCCCTGCTGGCGACGGTGGGGCTGCTGGTGGCGGCCCGGCGCGTGTTTCCGGCAGGGCACCGGGCGAGGCGGGCCGCTGGCTGGACGATGGGCTTCATGGTGGCCGAGGCGGGGGTGGGTGCGCTGCTGGTGCTGCAGGGGCTCGTGGCCAAGGATGACTCGGCGGCGCGGGCCCTGGTGATGTGCCTGCACCTCGTCAACACCTTCCTGCTGCTGGGCGCCTACCTCTTCACCGGGCTCTTCGCCGCGGGGATGCCAGCGCCCGATCTGCGGCGGCGCCCGGCGGTGACGGCGGGCTTGGGCGCGGCGGCGGGCATGCTGCTGCTGGTGGGCACCACGGGGGCCATCGCTGCGCTGGGCGACACGCTCTTTCCCAGCAGCACCCTGCTCGAAGGCATCGCCCAGGACCTGGACCCGGCGGCGCACTTCCTGCTGCGCCTGCGGGTGCTGCACCCGGTCTTTGCGGTGGCGACCGGCCTCGTGCTGCTCGGCTTCGCCGGCCTCGTGAGCGCGAACACGCGGGTGATGCGGGTGCGCCTCTTCGCGGTGGGCGTGGTGGGGGCGGTGGCCTTGCAGATCGTGCTCGGCTTCATCAACCTGATCCTGCTGGCGCCCGGCTGGATGCAACTGCTCCACCTGCTGGTGGCCGATGGCCTCTGGCTCTTGGTGCTCGCCACGGGGGCCCAGGCCCTCGCCGAGCCGCGGGCGGAGCGCTGAGGCGGGCCGGCCTGGGGCTGGCCGGGCTTTCCCTCCTGGGGCTGCTCCTGTGGGGGCTCTCTCCGGGAAGGCCGGTGGCAGGCTCCTCGCAGCTCCGGCGGCGCTCCAGCGTGACCGAGGCCGAGGCGGCGGTGGTGGCGGAGGTTTTGGCGGGGTCGGCCTACTTTGTGCAGGGTGGCCAGATGGCCTCGGTGCGGCGTGAGGAGGGGCGGCTGGTGCTGGCCCTGCGCCTGCCCAACACCGAGCTGACCGAGGATGTCGTCTCGGTCAGTCAGTCGTTGGCCGAGGCCCTGCGGGCGGGATTGGGGGCGCCGGCGCGGGTGGAGCTCTGCAATGAGCTGTGGATGGCCCACCGTCAGTTCGACGGAGGCTGAGCGTGACCGCGCCCGGGGTGGACCGCCTCAGCCTGGGCCTTGTCGCCGGGGCGGTGGGGCTGCACCTGCTGGCCCTGGGCAACCCCGACCTGCCGCTCTTTGACTGCGAGGAGCGCTACAACGCAGGCCACGCCTGGCTC
>Ga0164294_10003633_pt1 | contig 13692 bp, 10 predicted proteins | sample GEODES005metaG_FD_111479 | JGI IMG/M metagenome (GOLD analysis project Ga0164294, IMG submission 111479) | Oligotrophic lake water microbial communities from Sparkling Lake, Wisconsin, USA - GEODES005 metaG | ecosystem: Environmental > Aquatic > Freshwater > Lake | place: USA: Sparkling Lake...
AGCACCGAGGCGAGAAACCAACCGTGCAGTGGACCCCAACGCTCCATCGCTACCAGGTCGCTGATCTACCTACCTCGGTACACACACCCGGAGTTCGCGGTCTCCTTGACCTCGATCATCGACAACAACGGCAGCTTCGCTTCGAGTCGTTCCCAGAGCCACACGGCGAGCACTTCGCTCGTGGGGTTCTCAAGACCGTCGATGTCATTGAGGTAGTGATGGTCCAACTGCGCATAGAGCGGCTTGAACGCCGCCTTTATGTCGCTGAAGTCCTGGACCCAACCGGTGTTGGCACCAACTGGGCCGTCAACAGTCACCCGCACGAAATAGGAATGCCCGTGCAGGGCCGCGCACTTGTGGTCCGGCGGAACGTTCGGGAGCTGATGGGCTGACTCGAACACGAATTCCTTGTAGATCTCCATCACGGGATTCCTAAGTACTTGTGGGTCTGGGTGCTCAGACGCCAGTTCGGATGTTGGAGGCAGTACTGCACTGCTCGTTCGGTGTTGCGGGCCCGTGCCGGCCCGTCCATGGGCTGCAGGTAGAAGTTGGCGAAGTCAAGGTGCTCGAAACGCTCGGGTCCGAAGTCGAGTTGGGGGTAGACGAGTTTCAGTTCGTCACCTCGTTCGACGACGAAATCGGCGCCGGCCTTCGGGCTGACGCATACCCAGTCGATGCCATCGGGGATCGGCAAGGTTCCGTTGGTCTCGATCGCGATCTGGAACCCGACGTCGTGGAGGGCCTCGATGAGTTCAGCATCGAGTTGAAGCAAGGGCTCCCCACCGGTGCAGACCACATAGGGCATGCCGACTCCCTCAACAGCACCGGCACTCGTCCACATCGCGGCAACGGCAGCAGCCAGCGACGTCGCTGACTCGAACTTCCCACCGCCGGGCCCGTCGGTTCCCACGAAGTCGGTGTCGCAGAACTGACAGATGGCGATCGATCGATGCTCCTCACGACCTGTCCAGAGGTTGCAACCGGTGAATCGACAGAACACCGCCGGTCGACCGGCATGCGCTCCTTCGCCCTGCAGCGTGAGGAACAGTTCCTTGACCAGGTAACTCACGCGATCGCACCGGGTTGGTGGGGCATCGGATGGGTCTGGCGGACGTTCGCTTTCGCCGTCGCCCCTATCGATGCGAAGGCGAGCCCCTTGTTGAGCAGATGAACCGCGCGTCTCTTGATCATTCGCTCTCCTCGGGGCTGGGCACTCGGCCCGAAGTAGCGAGCAGAGCACGACTGACAATCAGGGGTGAACCCCAAGTCGAGCGGGGCAGAACATCCTCCCCTATTACCCCAATGGTCACACAACGAGAGTCGCTTCCGACCGAGACTGGGTCAGGCGGCGCTGCCCACTTTGAGTGTGCTGCCCGAGGACTTCTTCTCGACGGTGATCCCGATTGGGAGCTCCGCCTGCATGGTCTCGACATGAGTGATGACGCCAACCATTCGCCCCGAATTTTGGAGTTGGCGGAGAACATCGATCGAAGTTTCGAGGGTGCCCGCATCAAGACTCCCGAAGCCTTCATCGATGAACAACGCTCCAAGGTCGACGCCTCCCGACTGGCGTTGCACGACTTCGGCAAGAGCGAGAGCGAGAGCAAGAGCTGTCAGAAAGCGCTCGCCACCCGAAAGCGATTGCACCTGCCGGGTAACGCCCGTGAAGGAGTCCTTGACGAACAGCGCCAAGGACTGGGCTCGTCCGCCGGCTTTCGCTCCTTCGCTATCGACCGCTGTCAATCGATATCGGCTGTGCGTGAGTTCCAGCAGTCTGGTGTTCGCTACATCACATACTTCTTCGAAGAGCGTGAGCAACACCCACTTCTCCAAGCCAAGGACACGGTCGGAGTACTTGCCGCTCTTGAAGATCTCGGCCGCATTCGCGAGATGTTCGGCTTCTCTAGCCCGCTCATCAATATCAGAGCCAATGCGATCGATATCTGCGCTTGTCTTCTTAAGTCGTTTGAGCACGCTGTCCAACTGTGTCTTCGCAGAACGACTCTGCTTCTGCTGCTCCTGGGCTGAATCAGCACGCTTCTGGAGCGTGACGACGTCTGGGCGCTTCTTCGGCACCGCCTTCTCACCTACGGCACCCGTCAACTTCTGGATTTCCTGGTCTCGTTTGCTGCTCCCGGTGACAACTTCCTCGTGAGACTTCACTGTCGCCAAATCCAAGATCGCTTTGGTTGCGGCTCCCAAATTCGCGAACCCGCTCTTCTTCAGGGCACCGTCGAGCGACTTTTGTGCCGTCGTGACACTGCTCTGGGCATTCGTGCGCCGCTCGGTCCAGATCGTCAATTCGGTCACCGCTTCATCGAGCGACTCACAGAGCGTCTGCGCTTTGACCAGATCGGAAGATTCGACGATGTCAGAAAGCTTCTTTGTCGCATCGGTTATGCGCTTGGTCGCAGAATCGATGTCCTTCTTAAGTTCTTTTCGTCTCTGTTCGCCCGCACGAAGCTCGTCGGTGACGCCATTGAGCGCTTCTATGAACTCCCCGAACCCTTCATCGAGATCCTCCAGCGATTCCGCAGCTTTCTCCGCAGCGGCCAACTCCGCTCGCAACGCGCGCTGGTCGGCTTCTTTCGGGAGCTTCTTCTTCGCAGACTTAGCTTCTTCTATTTCCGCCTCAGCCCGAGTTAGCTCGGAACGCGCTTCCCCGCTCTTCTTCCCAGCTTCAATGTGGGCGCGCTCTTTACGGTCAACTTCCTCTGCCACCGTCGCAGCGCTGTAACCCCCACCTGGCTTGGCCGGTGCCGGATGCTCCTCGGAGCCGCAAACGGGACAGGCCTCGCCGTCGATGAGCGCGTCAGCAAGCTCGCCCGCAAGAAAGAGTGTCTTCTTCGCCAGCGCCACGTCATAGGCAAGCTTTGCTTCGTCCTGCCGCTTGACCGCCGTATCGAACGCCTTCTTCTTGACCTTGGCTAGGGCAATTGCCGAATCGACGTCGGCATCATCTAGCTGTTGATCAAGAGCGTCCACCTTCAATCCGAGGCTCTCGAGCTTGCTCGCTTGTGTGCGCGTCGTCTTGAGCTCGAGCTCGAGCTTGGGACGAAGTCTCTCAAGCTCCTTCTTCCGTGAGGTGGCGTCCTTGATCTCGCCCTCGACCGTGACCAACTCAGCTTTGTGCAACTTCAGATCGCCACGAGCGCCGGCGATTTCGTCGATGAGATCTTCGGCGTTGACGAGTACGCCAGATGCTTTCTCGACCGCTCTGAGCAGGGTGGCCGGTGGTGAATCGACTCCAAGGCCTCGAAGTGCGGCGAAGACCGGCGCACCGATGACCGAAGCACCGAAGAGTTTCTTCATCGCCTTCTGGGCGTCAGCGAGTTCTTGTTCAGCCTCGGCAAGTTCACCCTGCTTCTCGGCCAGGGTTTCGATATGGGGTGCCACAACTTCGGCGTTCTTATGCGCTTCCAGCACTTTCTCAGCGAGCACAACAGCCTTCGCACGCTCTGACTGTTCCTTTTTCAGCTTCACGAGCGTCGCTGACGCATCGAACCGCTCTGCTTCGGAGTTCGCGGTTGTGAGAGACGAGTGCGCTTCCTTCCATTCCTCATCGCAACGCGTGGCTTCGGTGCTTGCAGCCTCCGCCGCGTGTTTCACGATGCTGATGACACCGGGGAGGTCTTCATCGGGATCAGGCAACTCCTCAAGGGCAACTTCCTCAGGAATCTCTTCGATCGCACTCCGGGCAGCCATCCTGAGCGATGTCTGCTCGCGACGAGACTCCTGCACCGCAATGACCTTGACGGCCGCTAGGTCGACAAGCCTCTGCGCAATAGAACCGTAAAGCGCAGTCCCGAACAACGCCTTGAGCAGCTTTTCCTTCTCGTCATCCTTCGCGATGAGGAAGTCCTGGAAATCGCCCTGCGGAATCATCACGACCTTGAAGAACTGATCAGCGTCGAGCCCGAGGAGGCTCTCGACTTCCGTGGTGACGTTCTTCTTGCCAGTGACAGTGCTCACGGAATTTCCGGAAGAGTCGAGGATCTCGAACTTCTGCTTCCCGGGAGCGGCGGCTGTTGTCCCGATATCGAGCACCCGGCTCGCCCTGAACCTTCGAGCGCCCAATGCGAACTCGAATTCGACATGCGGCTTGACGCGATCCTTGTGGTCGCTGACGAGAACTGATGCGGAACGACCATTCGCCGGACGGCCGTAAAGCGCAAAGGTCATGGCATCGAAGATCGTCGATTTGCCCGCCCCCGTGTTGCCGACGACTAGGAACAGCCCGAGCTCGTCGAGTTCGGTGAAGTCGATCGAGACCTCACCCGGAAATGCGCCGAATCCGCCAAAAGTGAGAAGTAGTGGCTTCATTCTGAATCCTCCATCGCCAGAGCTGCGTTGATTCCTTCACTGATGAACGCACGGAGCGCATCATCTGCCGAGTCACCGAAAGTTTCGGAGACGTAGTCGGCAACAACATCAACGGGGGACCGCTTGTCCCCCGTTACCGGATCCACGAGGACAGACCGTGCCTGCTCGACTCGGTTCTCGGACTGGTCGACCAGCAGCGTGTGCGGGAATCGCTTCTGGAGACGGTCCATCGCTCCGAGTTGAAGGTCGACATCGGTGAGACGGGCACGCACAAACGCGCTTTCTGCGCCGGCGTACTTACTAGATGTCAGAAGGTTGTCGAGTGTGTCAATGAGGGTGCGTACCTTTCGACCGACATCGATCGGAACGACCTCGCTCGAGATCTTCTTGTCAACGGTGATGACCCGAACTGATTTGTCGTGTTCCTCTGAAAACGAATACGAAAGCGGTGACCCGCTATAAACGACGTGGTTCGACCCAACGGTCTGCGGGCGATGTAGGTGTCCGAGAGCGACGTACCCGAAGTCACTGAAAATGTTGGGATCAACCAACGCACTTCCGCCAACGGCGAGCGTGCGTTCGGACTCCGATGACATGTCATCTACCGACATGACGCCACCACCGGCAACGAACGCGTGCGCCATCACGATTGTGCGAGCCGGATCGACGAGTTGCCCCCGGCCATTCTCGAGTGCCTTCTCAATGACTCCCTGATGCGTTGCGACCGCGCCGTCGGTTTCGATCAGGCGAGTCGGTTCGAGGTATGGCACCGCGAGGATCTGCACGCTGGAACCCTGGTCATCACCGAATGTGACCGGCCCAGTGACCTCACGTAGAACTCGACGCTCGGTGATGATGTGGAGCCCGGCTTTCGCCGTGATGCCAGCAACGAAGTTGAGTCGCTCGGCGGAGTCGTGGTTGCCACTGATGATGGCCACCTTCGTGCCCTGTGCACCCAGACGGTCGAAGATTTCGCCAGCAAGGCGAACGGCGTCTGCTCGAGGTGTTGCCTGGTCGAAGATGTCACCCGAGACGAGGACGACGTCGATGGCTTCACGGGCGACGAAGCTCAGTAGCCAGTCACCGAAGACTGCTTGATCGGGAAGGAGATCGACTTCATTGAACTTTCGTCCGATGTGCCAATCAGAAGTGTGAAGGATCCGCATCGTCAAAGTCTTTCAGAGGGGTGTGACAGCGCGCTTCGACCAGCATCGAACCTGCCGGTGGAGGTCTTCGGCTTCACCATTAACTCAAGCGCCCGTAGCGAACTTCTCGGAATCGGCCCACAGCCGGCCGTACACGTTCGCTGGGTGAACGCCCGCGGCGTTCACGCAAAGGGTGTCGGCCTTCCAGCAGTCGATCCCGGTGCTCTTCCACCGCTGCACAGTGCGTCGATCAACGCCAACCAGTTCCGCGAACTGGGTGGCCGTGGCCGTTCCCATGTAGTCCATCAACACCTGGATCGAGAAGATCTTTGGCGCCGGGGTACCAGTCCAAATGGGCTCGTCGCACGAGGACGAGTCGTTCACATCATTGCTTGCTGTCATTGCTTTCCATTCTTTGGGGTTCCATCAGGGTTTCGACCTTCGGCACCGCGCCAGAGCACAGTGACGATGGTCTGATCAGGGGCGACGACGACACAGACGCGACCGGCCTGAAAGGTCCAGCCGCCCATACGACGATTCGCATTCGGCGCCACGATCTCGGGATTGATGATCGTGGTGAGTACTTCGTTGTGGTGCACGCACATCACGTCCATTCGCTGCAGCGCATGGGTCGAGAATCTCGGGTGATTCGGCCTACGAGGTGGACGAGGTCGACAGCGACGTTCCTCAGACATCTGCCTCCCCGACCTCCTCGGTCCGGACCGGCTTCTCGGTGAACCTGACCTCGGCGATGTCGCCGATGACCTCGACCGTGAGGTGGAGATTCATCGGCTGCGCAACCGAGACCTGGCTGGCAGCCGCTGGTGCCAGTGCGACCCGGGAATCCCGAGCGGCCTCGACCATCAGAAGCACGTGCTCAAAGATGATGTCCTCCACGATGACCGAGTCGACAGAGACGACCTGGTTCCCCTCGGTCCGGAGGATCGGGTTGGAGGGTTCGAACCAACTCTGTCGCTGCAGACGGAGAAGTTCACCGAACATCGCCCTCTCCTCGGTCGTCAGCTTCTCCAACCGATAGCCATGCGGCTCGTAACTGTCGGTTAGCCCGTAGAGGTCCGCCCAGTCGAGCCAGTTCTCCCAAAATTCCTCTTCCTGCCCTTGCATAGGTAGCTACTCATTTCCGTGACTCGGCCTCGGGTGACTCCCGAAGGTGAACCGGCCACGGGAGAGAATCTAGCGGGTCTCCCTCGGTTTGCCACCACTTTTTATATTGACGACTTTAGGCGACCACATCTAATAATTACAACATTCATTTACTCATCAGATAACCTCATTCCGAATTCAAAACACCTATGCCGAACACTGGAAAAGAGCAGCCTTGCGACAAGCAGCATCAGTACGCATGCCATCTGCACTGCTGACGCGACTCCGAACCTGGGCTCGCGACAACGACATGAACATGAATTCCGCGATCGTCTCTGCGATCGAGTCACTTGTCGCGCCAGAGCCGCAATCTCCGACTGATCAGGACGCTGGTCCACGGTCTCGAGGTCGCCTCGTGAGCTCATCACTCGCAGTGCAAGCGATCGTCCCAAGCCCCAATCGTGGGTGCGCGCTTCTCCAGATCAGGGATCGAGCTGCCGAGCGGGGCGACAACGCGCTCGCCGGAGTGCTTGCTTCGTTCAGCGCGGCGATCGCCACCAACGAAGCAGAGGTGAGGCAAGCCGTCGAGACAATCACCGCCACTGCAGCAGAGTGTGCAGACGCTGGATATCCGGAAATTGCGGAAGCGCTTTTCGGGCAGGTCCTCGCGCTGGACCCCTCGAATGAGGACGCTTCTCTCTGGATCGGCCAGAAACTCTGCCAGCGCGCCGAAGGAGCAGGCAATGACGTTGAGCTGTACCAGCTGGCTCTGCATCATCTCGATCGATTCCCCTGGCTCGACACGGCTGCGCTCGAACAGGCGTGGGCGAACTATTTCATCGCGCGGGCATCAGCGGATGAGCACGCCGTGCGGCACTGGACATCAACGATTCAGGTCTGTATCCAACGCCAGCTTGTCAACGCGTCCCAAGCGGCAAACAACAAGCTCTCGGCAGCAACGAGCAAGAAGTTCTGGACAGAACAGATGGATCGCCTCCATCGAGCTGGGCTCGTTTCAGTCGTCCAAGAGCTGAATGTGTTCGCCGACAAGCAGGGACTTTGGTCGCGGGTGGTCGAAACTACGACGACTGCAAATCGGCTCCTCCAACACATCACGGTTGAACCACGCGCGAAGTCCGAAATTCTTTCGGCGAGCGGCATCGACGAGCGGGATTGGACGCCGGCGATCAAGCAATTGCTAGACGAGGAGCGAGTCGTCAGAACCGGGACCAAGCGAGGCGCGAAGTACACCAGAGCAGCTGACTGAACTCGAGGTGTAATCAACTGAACCTGCGAAATGCGGCGTGACTGGTTCATCTGGGAACTTCCCGGATCACGGAAGGACAACCTATGGCGGATACACGAACCTGGAGTCTTCTGTCGCTCAGCGACGGAGACCGGCAGTACTTCGGCAACGACGGTTACGACGATGTCTTCGGGGTGCGCTACTCGTACAACGAGCGAGTTCACAACAGCTAGAAAGTCGAGACCGGTCACTATGGTGTGGTCCGGGACAACGATGCTTTCCTCGGCTGGGGAACCATCCAACGGATCACCGAGACCCTCGGCGTCGTCGAGGTGAAGCGATGCCCGACGTGTGCCAAGACCGGCTTCTACCCCCGGGCGACGAAGAAGCCGGAGTTCCGCTGTGACTCCTGTAAGTCGGAGTTCAACGAGCCCGTCATCGAAATTGCCGAGACGCGTCTCTATGTCGCCGAGTTCGGCGACGACTGGCAGACTCTCACCCTGCCCCTCCCGGCCGCAGAGAATCAGTCGCTCTATGTAAACAGGGCCTACCTGCACGCAATCCGGGAGCTCCACACCGAGCTCTGGCTCGAGCGAGTCACTGGAACACAGGTCTGAGAACCGTCCCCTCGACCCCACGTCGAATGGGCCATCTAGATTCTGTCGATGGCGATTCCGGCGGCGCAGCCGGGGCACAGGAGATCAACGGCATGGAAACACGGCGATCGGCGGAGGACTTCTTCATCGTCGATAACTCAGATGAACACTGGAAGGCGCTCGAATACGTCCGTCAATGGTGCGAGATCTCCGAGACCATCGATATCGCAGCTGGCTATTTCGAGATCGGGGCGCTGCTTGCCCTTGACGGCCAATGGCAGAAGGTCAATCGGATCCGCATCCTGATCGGCTCAGAGACGAGTCGGCAGACCGCTGAGATCATCGCCGAGGCCATGGGGCGGTTGAGCTCCTCGTTCGATCCGGAACGGATCAAAGACCCGTTCCTCGACGGACTCGAGAACATCGTCCAGGGGATTGTCGACGGAAAGATCGAACTGCGGGTTTACACGGAGAAGAAGTTCCACGCGAAGGCCTACATCACCCACGGTCGGCTCGAGGTCGTCGGTTCTGCCGCTCTTGTCGGCTCGTCAAACTTCACTCTTCCCGGACTCACGAGGAACGTTGAACTCAATGTCCAGGTCACCGGCACCCCGGTACGCGAACTCCAAGAGTGGTTCGAGCAGTACTGGAACGACGCCGATGAGGTCCGCCCGGAGTTGCTCGACATCCTTGAGAAGCACAACCGACAGTGGACTCCCTTCGAGATTTACGCCAAGGCACTCCGCACCCTCACTGAAGGTGTCGAACCTGGGGCAATCGAATGGGAGAAGGAGTCCTCGGTGATCTATCCGATCCTCGCTCCCTATCAGCGCGAGGCGTATCAGGGTCTCAAGCAACGGGCCGAGGCATTCGGGGGCGCGTTCCTCACTGACGGCGTCGGTCTCGGCAAGACCTTCGTCGGTCTCATGCTCACCGAGTACTACGCGTCGAAGGAGCGACTCAACGTCCTCATCCTCGCCACCAAGACCGGTGAAGATGCGGTCTGGAAGCCGGAGTTGAAACGAAGGTTGCCCGGCCTAACCGGCGACTTCACCAACGTGATGACGATGGCCCACACCGACCTCACGACCAAAGACGGCATGGAGCGCGTCAACGCTCTCGCCGAAAGGGTCGACGTCGTGATCATCGATGAAGCCCACAACTTCAGGAACCACGGCAAACAGGGTGACGACCCGGAGAATCCACAGTCGCGCTGGTGGCGGCTCGAGAAGCTCTGCCGAGGCAAGAAGGTGTTCCTCCTAACGGCGACTCCGATTAACAACTCGCTGTTCGATTTCGTACACGAGTTCGAACTCTTCACCGGGCTCACCGACAATCACTTCCAGTCGATCGGTGTCACGTCGGTGCGCAACCACTTCGCAGCGCTCGACAAGAAGTTCAGAGAAGACGTGGCCGACCACGAACACGATGCCAACAGCGCTGGGGTCGAGTTGGTCGACTTCGAGAAGCTCCTCCAAGAGGATCGACTGCTCCAGGAACTCATCGTGCAGAACTCCCGCAAGTACGCCAAGGAGAGTGCACAGCGTGAGGGCGGTGACAGCGTGCTGTTCCCTGTCACCGAGATGCCGCGCGCCGTTCCCTACGAATACAACCAGAAGTTCCGCAAACTCCTAGACGAGGTCGCCGAAGCCTTCCAGAGGTCCCAGCCGCTGTTCGTGCTACCGATGTACTACGAGCTGGCGTATTCCCTTCGCGACGACGTCGATGGTGTTGCCGAGAATCGTCAAAAGCAGGTCGTCGGCCTGATCCGGACAACGTTCCTGAAGCGTTTCGAGTCGAGCATCGCCTCGTTCGCCGGATCATGTCTTGATCTCACGACGAAGATCGTCAACTGGCTGATTCTGCAGAGTGAATCCTCGCCATCACATGCCGAGCGGATCGAGAAGTGGCTGAACACGAATATTGGTCTTCTGGAATCGATCCACGGGATGTTCCGCGCGTCGATGGACTTTGTGCCACCGGGTATCGGATTCTCCGCTCCCACGGACGTCGAGACTGTTGACGACGACAATGACGACGAACTCCTCGACGAATACGACAATGGCCGTCTCGACCCAACCCAGTTCGACATCCCCCGGATGCTCGATGACGCGTTCGAGGATCTGCACCAGCTCAAGAACTTCTTGGATCGGATCCACGACTATGGGCCGAGCATGGACGAGAAGTACGACCGTCTGCGCGATCTGCTGACCGGCTCGAAGGAAGCAAAGAGGCTCGGAGAGGTCTGGGTTCCCGGGCTCGCCGAGCACAAAGTCCTCGTCTTCACCGAGTACGCCGACACCGCCCGGTATCTCGAAGCCCGACTTCGCGCCGATGGCGTCGAGCATGTCGATCGGCTCGACGGTTCCCGAAAGAGCGACCGGGTTGCGATGATCGAGCGATTCGCTCCCTTCTACAACAACGTCGACGAAGCCAAGAGGGAGAAACTCAAACCCCTTCGTGTCCTAGTCAGTACTGATGTCCTCTCCGAAGGCGTGAATTTGCAGGACGCGTTCCAGATCATCAACTACGACCTTCACTGGAACCCGGTTCGGCTCATGCAGCGAATCGGTCGCGTGGACCGCCGGATGAACGCCGAGACGGAGAAGGCGATCAAGAAGGAACGACCGAAGGAGAAGAATGCTCGCGGGCATGTCCAGATCCGGAACTTCCTGCCACCGGCCGAGCTGACCGACATCCTCAGTCTCTGGAGTCGAGTCTCCCAGCGGGTGCTTCTCATCTCGAAGACTCTCGGCATCCCCGGCGGTCGACTACTCAACGAGCACGACATGCTCGATGACGTCAAAGTATTCAACTCGTTCAAGGAGGAGTGGGAGGGCGCGCTGAGTCCGCTCGAGGCACTTCGCCTCCACTACTTGACCCTGGCCGCGGAGAATCCTGGGCTCGACGAGGTCCTCGATGAAATCCCGAACGGCGCTCATTCGGTGAGGACCGGTGACAGTAAGGGGCTCTTCATCTGCTCAATCGAACCGATCCGCGTGGTCGAGGAGAGCGGCGCTGCACATTGGACACTCCAGGACGGTCGCGTGAAGTGGTCCCTGCATCGCCCAGATTCAACCGTCGATTCAGGGCTGAAGACCATCGACGATGCCGTACGAAGCGTGCAGGGCGAACCAAGAGCGGAGTTCCCCGATCGTGTTGCAACGAGGAATGCCCTCAAGGCAGCGGTGAAGGCGCATCATTTGCGAATGATGAACGAGGTGGAGTTGCCGTTGGATGCTCCGGCACCCAAGACGATCTGCTGGATGGAGGTCATTTGATGGCACTCAATGAATCGCTCGTTCGGGATGCGCCAGAGTCCCACGCCAAGCTCCTCAAGCTGCTCCACAAAGGGCTCGGATGGCCTTTGCCAAGAGACATGGACATCGAAGATGTGCCGTTTCTCGAGCTGAATCCTTCTGAGCTCGGGTTAGATGAGAATGCGATTGCGAAACTGAAGAAAATCGAGCGCCTTCCGAAACTCCGTGACGATCAACCCTTCGGTGTCTTTCTCCTCAATTTTGGATCAGGGAACTTACCTATCGGCGCGGTCCGCCGGTTGGTCAATCGGCTTGTGCGCAAGAAGCGGGCAACTGCACCAGCCGGCCAGACGCTTTGGGAACTCTCCGACCTTCTGTTTTTCTGCCAGTCCCAGGGCAAGACCTCGACAATGCACGTTGTCGCCTTCAAGGACACGGGCAACGTTCCCGTGATGCGCGTCATCTCTTGGGACACCGAAGACAGAGACAACCGCATCGCCCTCACAGCCGACTTGCTCACACAACTGACTTGGCCGTCGGACTCCGACCCAGATGAGTGGCGCGAGCAATGGCAGGAAGCATTCACCAGTGGCTACCGGGAAGGCATCAAATCAGCGAAGGCTCTCGCTGCACATATGGCTGCAGTCGCCAAGGATGTTCGTCGAGAGGTTCGCAACCTGCTCGAGATCGAAGCGCCAAATGGGCCCCTTCGAAGTCTCCTTCAAGAGCTTCGATCGAGTCTTCTTGGTGATCTTGATGAGAAGTCGTTCGCCGATATGTATGCCCAGACCATGGTCTATGGGCTGCTCACCGCTCGCATTTCTCATCCCGAAGACTTCAAGGCCGAGGGCCTCAACTCTGTTCTGAAGTTCGAAAATCCCTTCCTCGACTCCCTGTACTCGAGCTTCCGAAAGACCGGGGACGAAGCGTTCGACGTGGATGAGTTTGGTCTCCACGATCTCGCCGAAACGCTAGGTGCCACCAATGTCGAGGAGATACTCGCCGACTTCGGTGACGAGGACCCACGTGATGATCCAGTCGTCTACTTCTATGAGGAGTTCCTCACTGACTACGACCCCGAGCAACGCAAGGAACTCGGCGCGTACTACACCCCGATCCCCATCGTTCGGTTTATGGTCCGAGCTGTCGATGACATCATCAAGTCAGAGTTCGACCTTCCACTCGGTGTCGCCGATACAACAACTTGGGGTGAGTACTCCAAGCAGAAGAAGATCCCGATTCCTGAGGGGCTGACGAGTGCAGACCCGGTCATCAGGATGATCGATCCTGCAACTGGGACAGGGACCTTCCTGCTCGAGTGGCTCCGCCAGGCGTGGGCGAATCTCGGACCGAAGGCCAGCGACGACGCAAAGAAGGCCGTCGTCAGGAATATGAATGCGTTCGAATTGAGCCTCTCTTCGTATTCAGTCGCGCACCTCAAGACGAGTCTCGAACTCCCACCCGGGATGAGGGACTCGACGAGCTTCGAAATTCTTCTCACCGACACGCTTGCCGGTCGCCGGCCGAATCAACAAGCGCTGTTCGGTGAGAGCCCGATCGCCGAGGAGGGCCGCCGGGCCGAGGAAGTGAAGTTCCAGCGCAGGCACTCCATTGTGATTGGTAACCCGCCATACCTTCGAGTGGCATCGGCGAACACAGGAGGCTGGATCACTCAGCCGGCCGACGGCGGGAGTTCACTTTTCGATGATGTTCTAGGACCGGCTACTTCGAACACGATCTTCAGTCATATCGCCAGTCTCTACAACCTCTATGTGTATTTTTGGCGGTGGGCGATCTGGAAGGCGTTGGAACAGAATCCTTCAGGGCCGGCAGTGGTCGCTTTCATCACTGCCAGCTCTTGGCTTGATGGGCCGGGGTTCATGGGTCTCCGACAACTCGCGCGTGAGAGAGCTTCCTCGATCCACGTGATTGATCTCGGGGGGTATGGCCACGGCGGAGTGCGAGATGAAGGTGTCTTCCCGATTCAGACCCCTGTCAGCATTGTCATTCTCGTTCGA
>Ga0164294_10003635_pt1 | contig 13685 bp, 17 predicted proteins | sample GEODES005metaG_FD_111479 | JGI IMG/M metagenome (GOLD analysis project Ga0164294, IMG submission 111479) | Oligotrophic lake water microbial communities from Sparkling Lake, Wisconsin, USA - GEODES005 metaG | ecosystem: Environmental > Aquatic > Freshwater > Lake | place: USA: Sparkling Lake...
CCAGAGGCTTCTTCAGCCAATAAGTTGGCCCCCGTACCGACAGGCAAACTGTATCGGCCTGATAAGGTGTAGTTAGACAAATCAAAGGTCTGATTGGGGGCCGTGAAAGTCAGTGAAGGGGTTTCAAAGCTGATGCTTGAATCGCCGTTGCCTCCGCCTCCGCAAGCGACCAACGAAAGTGAGATGAATGCAGCAATCAATAATTTAGCGTTATGTGTAATTGACAGGCTAAGCAATTTCATTTCTGACCTTTATAAAAAATATTCAATAGATCAGGTTAGCCCTCATGTGTTTCAAATTGATGACAAAGTATTTTTTGACTCGATTGCGATTTCAATTGGCCCGAGCCACCCATACAGTGGCGCCTTCCATTCCATAGCGCTCGGCATGCGGAATGTCGCGCGCAAGTCTGAAACTGTCGCCTGCTTTCAAGTGTTTGATTTGGGTGTCCAGGGTGAGCCAGTATTCACCCTTGACGACATAAGCGCTGACATCAAAGGGGTGGGTATGGGTGTCGAGCACCAGATCCGGCGCCCATTCACGCACCAGCACCTCGTCAAAGCCTTCTTCCAGTGATTGTTTGGTGAAGTTTTCTAAGTTCATCGTGGTCATAAGTGAGTCCTTGTGTTTATTTGCCGGCTATGGCGATCAATTCAATTTCAAATTGCAGGGTGGCATTTGGTGGGATGACGCCTCCTGCACCGCGTGCACCATAGGCGATGGCCGGTGGGCAGGTTAATTTGGACTTGCCACCCATCTTCATCAACTGAACTCCTTCGGTCCAGCAGGCGATCACGCCATTCAATGGGAATTCAATCGCTTGATTGCGTTTGTACGAGCTGTCAAATTCTTTGCCATCGGGTAAGGTCCCCCGGTAATGCACTTTGACTTTGTCAGTCGCGTTGGGGCTTGCGCCGGTGCCCTCTTGGAGGGACCGAAAAACCAAGCCAGATGGCGTGACCCTGGCGCCGGGTTCTTTGGCTGCATCAGTGATGAAGTTGTTTTGCGCCCAGGTTAAAGAAACGCAAGTGGTGCACAAGCTCAGTGCGATAAGTTGTCGGAGTTGTTTGTTCATGCTTTATTTTCACCGAAATTTGGTTTTTTGAATGGAGTGAGCCTTTTATTCCATGTGCGGTTTTGTTCGTGTCCTGTAGTAAAGTCAACTCAATTGCTACTTTGACTGGAATGACATGCCCCTTTTAGACACGCTGAAAGACTACAGCCAGTTCACCCATTTGCGCCGCGATATTCATGCGCATCCTGAGCTGGGATTTGAAGAACATCGCACTTCCGCGATGGTGGCTGAAAAGTTGCGGTCCTGGGGCATTGAGGTTCACACTGGCGTAGCGGGTACGGGGGTGGTGGGTGTCTTGAAATCCGGCCAAGGCTCTCGCTCGTTGGGTTTGCGCGCAGACCTTGACGCCTTGCCTCTGCAAGAAGAAAACCATTTTCCACACCGCTCAACCCATGACGGGCGCATGCATGCTTGCGGGCATGACGGACATACCACCATGCTCTTGGCGGCGGCTTGGCACCTGTCTCAGCACCGCGACTTTGATGGCACGGTGAACTTCATATTTCAGCCAGCTGAGGAAATGGGCAAAGCGGGCGCTAAAAAAATGATCGAGGACGGATTGTTTGAGCGTTTTCCCTGTGATGCCGTGTTTGCTTTGCATAACTTTTCGATCGGAGAGGTTGGACACTTTGCGCTCAATCATGGCGCTTTAATGGCCTCGAGTAACACCTGGCGCGTGGTGATGAAGGGGCGTGGAACCCATGCCTCTATGCCGCATACGGGTATCGATCCGGTGGCCGCTGTGATCAACTTGGGGCAGCAATTGCAAACCCTGGTGCCCAAGGTGGTCGACAGTGTGGAGCGTGCCTTGTTGGCGGTGACACAAATCCAAGGCTCTGGCGCGCCCAATGTGATTCCCGATGAAGCGTGGGTCGGCGGTACCGTGCGGACCTTTTCAGAATCAGCTCTCGACGCCATTGAGGCAGGGCTGCGTCAACTGGCGCAAGGCACAGCACAAGCGCATGGATGCACTGCGGTGGTCGAGTTCAAGCGGGCGTCGCCTCCTGTGGTCAACCATGCCAAGGAAGCGCAATTTGCTGCAGAGGTCATGCGCGAGGTGGTGGGTGCTGATGCTGTCAACGAGCACTTCCCAGCGGTGCTGGGTGCAGAAGACTTTGCCCATATGCTCAAAGCGAAACCAGGTTGCTATGCTTTCATTGGCAATGGTTTTGGCGATCACCGGATGCCTGACCACGGCCCTGGCCCATGCATTATCCACAATACCTCATTTGACTTCAACGATGCGATTATTCCAGTCGGTGCCAGTTATTTTGTTCGCCTCACGCAGCGGTGGCTTGCCAACTCTTGAAACTTTCAAAGGACACATTATGAAAATAAAAACCTCACTGGTCTTGCTTGCAATGGCAATGGGTTTGAGCACATCAGCCCTGGCGCAGCGTGTGATCCGCATCGTGGTTCCGTTTGGTCCGGGGGCTGTGCAAGACACGGTGGCCAGAACCTTCAGCAACGAATTGGGCCAAATACTGGGTGCTTCGGTCATCATCGAAAACAGAGCGGGTGCCGGCGGCACCATCGGTACAGCAGCCGTGGCCAAAGCAGCGCCCGATGGCAACACCCTTGTGCTGGCTGCGGCCAGCCATACCTTGGCGGGCCATTTGTTTGCCAAACTGCCTTACGACCCTATAAAGGATTTTGCCGGCGTGTCTTTGCTGGGCTATTCTGGCTATGTGATCGCAGCACCCGCCAGCATGGGGGTGAGCAATCTGGCGGATTACATCAAGCAAGTCAAGTCCAAGCCCAAACAACTCAACTATGCGTCTGCCGGCAACGGCAGTGCAACCCACTTGGGGATGGCGTCATTCATGTCCAAAGCTGGTTTGGAAATGCAACACATTCCGCTCAAGTCGACAGGCGATGCTGTCAACGAAGTCTTGGCTGACCGCGTACAAGGTGTGACGGCAGCCACCATCGGTGTGGTGGGTTTTCGGCAAGACCCGCGTATCAAACTGCTGGCCTACACCGGGTCCAAGCGCTCGCGTTTCATGCCCGAGTTGCCCACCGTCGCTGAGGCCGGGTTGCCGGGCTATAAATTTGATTCTTGGATCGGTCTGCTCGGCCCTGCAGCCATGCCCAAAGCCGAACAAGATCGCATCAACAATGCCGTTCAAAAAGCCTTGGCAGATCCCGCCGTGATCGAGCGATTCAAAAACTTGGGCGTTGAAATGACAACCGCCAGCCCAGACGAGTTTCAGCAAATTTTGCGTGCCGATTGGGACAATGCCGCTCTGATCGTGAAAAGTTCGGGCGCTAAAGTGGAATGAGCCTGAAGCAAAAATTATTCACCCCCTGATGCCTGAATCAGCCTGAAGCTGTGGCCTAATCAGGGGTTCAACTTTTTACTGGAGCCACTGATGGGCAATAAGATTGTGACTGAAGCTGATCGTAAATTTACCCCGCCAATGACGCCACAGCCTGGCGTGACATTGCCGACACACGGCCGCGGTCAGCGTGTGAGCTTAGAGCGTGGCGTGGCCACTCGCAACAAGAAAAACCCTGGCAAGCGTTCCAAAAAGGGCGGTTAACGAAAAGCGTGATTCCTTGGAATCCAGAAAAGCCCTCTTCGGAGGGCTTTTCTGTCTGCGTTGTCAACTTCAGTCCTCAGCCACCTTCAGCATGATTTTTCCAATGTGTACAGACGACTCCATGAGCGCGTGCGCTTGGTTGGCTTGTGCCAAATCAAACACTTTGTAAATCACGGGCTTGACCGTGCCAGCCTCCAGCAAAGGCCAGACGGACTGCTTTAACTCTGTGGCCATTTGCGTTTTGTCTGCGGCTGTACGTGGTCGCAGGGTGGAGCCTGTAAACGTCAAGCGTTTGGTCATCAGAGATATCCAGTCGACTTCAACTTTGGAGGTTTGCAAATAGGCAATTTGCACCAACCGACCGTCTAAGGACAGTGCTTGCAGGTTGCGCTGCATATAGCTCCCACCGACCATGTCAAGAACGATGTTGACCCCTTGTTTGTTTGTGTTCTCCATGACGACTTCAACAAAATCTTGGGTGGTGTAGTTGATGGCAATGTCAGCGCCTACTTCTTGACACGCCTTGGCCTTGTCATCATTGCCAACCGTACAAAACACTTTGGCGCCAAAAGCATGTGCAAGCTGAATGGCGGTCAAACCAATGCCTGATGATCCACCATGCACCAAAAATGTTTCACCCTTTTGGAGTTTGCCGCGTTGGAACACATTGGTCCAAACTGTGAAAAAGTTTTCGGGTAAAGCTGCGGCTTGCAGCATGGAGTAGCCCTTGGGAATGGGCAGCGCTTGTCCCTGGGGCACCGTCACGTACTGGGCGTAGGCGCCGCCATTGGTCAACGCGCAAAGTGTGTCACCCACCTTCCACTGCGTTACACCTTCGCCCAGCGCAACGACCTCGCCTGAAACTTCAAGGCCAATGATCGGTGATGCGCCTGGGGGCGGAGGATAGCGCCCACTGCGCTGAGCACAGTCGGGGCGGTTGACGCCTGCATAAGCCACGCGCACCAACACTTCGCCTGGCGCTGGGCTCGGGACTGCACATTGGCTGGGGACCAGAACGTCTGGAAGCCCCCCTTTGCCATGGTCAATAAAATTCATCGCAGTAGGAACCGACATTTCTTCACCTTTATTAAACAGACAACGAGCTTTGAGGGGTACATTTCACCGGACAGCAAAATAGTACAGCAATTGCATCCAACGCCGATCTGCACAAATGATTGGCATGGAAACGAGAGAGTTGCACCAGTAAGAAAGATCAAAACTGAACAGCATGTGTGGCTTCTTGTGCAACCGAATGACTTGCTTGCGCCGATCGAGCAGTTGCACCAGTGCTTGGTATCTTGCGTCTTCTTTTTTCATGACCTGGATGTGAGGGAAGTCACCGGAAATTAAATACTTCAGTTGGCTTAATCTATAGCGACTTACTTAAATGGTATTTGGTCATTGATAAAATCTGCCGATTTGTATATATTATGCTTTTGCAATACGGCTTTTTATGAAAAAAATTATCATTTTATTTGGTTTTGCTGCTCTGTTGACAGCTTGTGCTGTCAATCCACTGCCAGCATCAACACATGCTTTGGTGGTGCCGGAGATTCCGGCCCTGAAGCAATTAGTAGAGCAAAGAAGTTATGTGGACAAAACACTGGATGATCCTAACATTTACTATAAAGAAGCACCTGTTTCTAATCCGATACATGTTTACTGTGTTACTTTTTTAACATATTACTGTTTTAAGTAGTTACTTATTTAACTACTGTTAGCCATTGAAGCGATCTCATAATTTATGTACATTAGTTTTTTGTTAAGGACATTTCTATGAAAAAAATTACTTTTTTCTTTGGGTTGGTTGCACTATTGACGGGTTGTGCCACACAGCTACCGCCAGCATCAACGACTACTTTCTTGGTACCGGAGATGCCGGTCTTGAGGCGCACAGAAGAGCAAAGAAGTTATATAGATAAAACAGTTGCCGTTCCCAATATTTACTTCATGGAAACACCTGAGTCTAAATCAGTGCATGTTGGTTCAAGTATCTTTGCACAAGCGGCAGGTTGCCAATTTATGCAGCGTTATAAAGTGCGCACTAATGCAAGTTTTTCTGAATCTTTGAATTTAATTAAGTATCGCTCAGCAATGATGGGCGCAAAAAGAATCACAGTTATCAAGCATGAAGAAGTTGATGCCAATGAAAGCAGGATTTCAATCTATGATGATGTGGTCTATGTCAGAGCAGGAACATCTTTGCATGGGGCTGATTATCACACAACGATAGCAGCTGATTTGTATGATTGCGCCCGTTAATATAATACTAATTTACTCTAAAAATACGCCAACCGTCTGTAACTTTTCTGACGCTGAACTTCCACTCCAATGATTTACGACGGGCGAAAAGCAGAGCAGCAACTCTTGCTGACTCTGCTTTTTTTTGTTCAGTCAATAAAAAACTATCACCCACATCCATTTGATTAAATGGGTAGGAAGTCCTGTCCTTCACAGGCGGAAATGTTCCAGCTTTGTCAATTGCAATCATTTCTACTCAGTAATTTATTGATGGAGATTTGTTAATCGGTTCTACAACGTAAAACTTGAGTGCTGGAATGCAAGTTCTGGCCTCAAACGGTATTGCGGAACACCTCAAGCCAACTGGCCTGTCGCCAGTTTTGCCGTGAACATGCTGTAGTGGCGCTCCAGCATGTTGAAGCACGCCGCTTGTGTACATCTGCCTAGCCTGTGTGTGTATGTCTATGCCATGGAGTAGATCAAAGTTGCGTGTTCTGGTGACCATGACCGATCTTTCTGGCGATCGTGACCGGTTTGCAGCGGTTTGGCGTTGTGCGGTTTTATTGAAGTAGTGTCGGTCAAGATGGATCTGGTTTGGGCTGCTTTTGTTTGATTTTGGTTTCTGGCGCAGGGAGTAACCCGTGCGTGTGAAGCAATGATTCCTTTGCATGATTCGATCCAGAATGGCATCTGCAATCGCGGCATCGCGAATCCATGCATTCCAGTGCTCAATGGGTAATTGGTTGGTGATGATGGTGGCCTTGCAGGCCGAGCGGTCATCAATGATTTCCTGCAGATCAGCACGGGTTTTCCCGCTTTGCACGCACTCCCCTAAGGCCAGAGGCATGTTTTTTACGTTCTAGGCCTCGGCCTGGGCGCGTTGATGTCTTCAATAAAAGGCTGAGGGTACTTAAGGCGCGCCTGCTTGAAAAGCCTGGCTTTGCGTAGGGTCGAGATAAAAAAGCAACGCCTTAACGCTGGTCTAGGACGCCATTCAAGTGTCGTGACTGGCGATTTTGCTCGGCAGCCCAAATCGGTCACGGTGAATCAGAATCCTCGGTCACGGTCTCCGAGAATACCCATTAGGCAACCACCAGGTGCAGGGCAGTCCCAAACCAACGTGCTACGCCCGTGCTGTGGAAAAACGCTTAAATCCCTTGCCCTTGTTAAATTAAAGCTGAAGGTTAGGCGGCAGCACTGCCAGACAAAAAACCAGTGTTTCAGGCTGTTAAACTAGAGCTGTACCAAGTTGCGACTGAGTCGCGTAGCCCCGATGGTGAAATTGGTAGACACTGCGGACTTAAAATCCGCCGCTTCGTGAATAGCGGGCGTGCCGGTTCGATTCCGGCTCGGGGCACCAGTATCCATGCGGCTTCCAAGCATTTTTTTGGAAGTCGCATTTTTCTTGACTTAACCATGGGTAAGCCAGATCGGGCAAATCACCTGCTCTAGGCTTACTTGATTCATACTGCGTTCTTTTTTTTAATCGGAGGAAACACCATGAGTTCGAATCTATCCAGCACCCGTCGCGTCTTCATGATGCACACTGCTTTGGCTTCAGCCGCCACTTTGTTGGCGGCCAATGCGCAGGCACAAAGCATGGTTGCTGAAACCGACCCGCAAGCGTCGACACTTGGCTACAAAGCTGATGCCAGCAAAGTGGATAAAACCAAGCAACCCAAATTCGCAGCTGGTCAGATATGTGGAAATTGCGCCTTGTACCAAGGCGCTGCAAGCTCTGCAGCTGGCGCTTGTCCCTTGTTTGCTGGTAAACAAGTGGCGGCTAAAGCATGGTGCAGTGCCTGGGCTAAAAAGGGCTGACTTTAAGCAACCGATCGCTTGACGCTGAAAAAATTGACAACGAAGGACCAGTTTATGACTGATGATGTTCGATGCTGTGGCACTGGCACTTGTCTCATCAACGAAGAGGGTTACTGCTGGTGCGGCCAACGCTGGGACGGGGAGAAGATGTGTTTCCCTGATCCACGAATCCCTTTTGAGCAAGACCCTCAGTCTTCTGAGAATCTACCTGTGGTGAAGAAAAACCAGTAAGCCTCCAAGGCACTGAAAAATCCGGCGTGATGCCGGATTTTTTTCGATCAGATAAGAGTGCGTACTTTATGGAGATGACACTTCATGATGAAATGAGACTCAAAGAGTCAACTTATTCTGACCAGTCGATGACCATTTTGAGGCATTGCGGATCACCAAAAGCGACTTCGTAGGCATGCTGGGCGTGCACCGCTTTCTCCGTATGCGTGATCAAACCATCGAGGAGAAGACTTCGGTTGTGAAACATGGCCACAACGGCATCAAGATCGTGTTTTTTCCATTGCGCAGCGACACGAATGCTGACTTCGCGCATGAAGGCGGGTGCGTAGGCAAAAGACAGGTCTTGTTTATAAAAACCTGCCAATACCACTTCGCCACCCGGTGCCATTTTGGGAATCACATGATTCAAAATGCCAGCATCACCACTCACATCACATATGCAGCGGTAATTTTTGCGCGTGTCTTGCTCGGGATGCATCACCTCATAGCCCATGGCGCCGGCTTGTCTAATGGCTTGTGTTTCCCAAACTACAGGAGCGGGCTTTCCAGCAGCAAGCACCATGCGGGCCAACAATCGGCCCATGATGCCGTGGCCAATGATCAAGTCTGGATAAGCTAAAGCTGCGCCTTCGCGGCCCACGGTGAAAACATGGTGTGCAGTTGCGGCCAAAGCCAGTAACACGCCTTTGTTGCCCAAAGATGGGTCCAGTTTGACGGCACGTTCATGCGGAACAACCAAACGTGAGCCTGAGCCGCCGAATAGGTTTTGAACCCCTTGGAAAGCGTAAGAGCCCGGTACGAATACCAGATCTCCTTTGTGCATCCCCGATACTTCTGCGCCCAGGTCCGCGATGACGCCAACGGTTTCATACCCCGGAACCAAGGGATAAGACAAGCCAGGAAACGGTGGCATGGTGCCCTCCCATAACAAGCGCTCAGTTCCTGTACTGATGCCACTGAAAGAAACGGTAACATCTAAATCGAGTGGGCCCATGGGTGCAAGTTCGAGTTCACGAACACTCAAGGATTGAGGGGCTTCAAAAACAATGGCTTTGGCTTTCATGAGGACAATTCTGAATTAAATAAAAGTGGACCTTGTTACAGTCTGCGAAAAGTTCAGAGCATGAAAGTTAAAACTTTCAGATGCGCTGTAAGCACATATGTGTCCAAGGTTTGGCTTTCATAATATGATCATGCCATCAAGTTTGCAAGTCCGTGATCGTATGAATAAATTCCTGGATTGGGGTGGCGTTTTGTTGGCAAGTGCGTTTTTATCTGTGGGTGTTCTGTACGGTTTGTGGGCGCCTGATTTGAAGCTCTCCGATCTCAGGCAGCGTTATGGGTCTGCTTCTCAGCAAGTCGTGGATGTTGATGGACTGAAGATTCATTACAAAGATACTGGCCCTAAAGATGCGCCGGTTCTGTTGCTTTTGCATGGGTTTGGTTCAAGCCTGCAAACTTGGGACACTTGGTCTACCCAGTTGGAGCAGCGTTACAGAGTTATCAGGCTGGACTTGCCTGGCTTTGGACTGACCGGCCCTAGCCCTGTTCATGATTATTCTGAGCAAAATGATCTGGCCACATTAACGCAATTTGTGGACAAGTTGGGTTTGTTGAACTTTTCAATCATCGGGCACTCGATGGGTGGAAAAATGGCTTGGAGTCTGGCTGCCTCAGTGCCAGATCGCGTCAAGGCCTTGGTTCTGATGGCCCCTGATGGTTTCCCCGACACCAAAGACATTGGCACCAAGCCTTATGCCATGCCTTCGATCATGGGAGTGATCAAGTTTTCTTTGCCTAAATACTTGGTACGAAAATCAATTGAGCCCGCATTTTTTGATGCCAAAGCTTTGGACGACAGTCTGGTCAACCGTTACTATGACATGCTCAGAGCGCCTGGTGTTCGTGCCGCCATTTTGGAGAGGGCGAATCAAACGATTTATACCGATCCAGTGCCTCGTTTAAAAAAAATAACTGCACCCACCTTGCTCATTTGGGGTGAACAAGATCAGATGATTCCCAGCAGCAATGCCCAAAGCTATGCGAATGTACTGGCGATATCTCAAACCATGCTGCTGCCCAATTTAGGCCACTTGCTTCAGGAGGAGCAGCCTGATGTTGCTGTGAAGCTTGTGACTGATTTTTTAAATTCGACCCTGAAACGCACACATCAATAACGTCAAAAGTCATGTCAGACTTCCTTCAATCTGACATGGATGTGTTGAATTGTCTTCCAAGAAATGAACAAGACCACCGGGGTGCAAAAACCCGCCAGCAATTCTGGATTGATGTTAAGTCCAGCTGCTTTCATGGCTTTCCCTACGAACAGTGCCAAGCTGACCACATAGTATGTAATGGCGGCAATGGACAGGCCTTCAACTGTGGCTTGAAGTCTGAGTTGCAGTTCTTGTCCGCGTGTCAGCTTTTCTAGCAGTTGCTGGTTGTGCGCTTCCGCAGCTATCTCCACACGGGTTCTCAACAGTCCGCTTGCTCTGGCCACCCGCTCAGCCAAAGCCGCCAATCTTTCCGATGTGACTTTGACCGTGGCTATCGCTGGCGCTAAACGGCGTTGCATGAACTCGCCAACGGTTTGCATGCCAGACAAAGGTTGCTCGCGCATTTCAGAAATGCGTTCGCGAACAATCGCATCGTAGGCCAGCGCAGCTGAGAAACGATAACTGTGCTCGGCGGTCAAGCTTTCAACCTGAGTCGCTAAAGTGGCCAATTCGTTCAGCAACACGTCGTCACTGTCTTTCTTTTTTTCAAGCCGCTCGGTAATTTCGACCAGTTGAACTTCCGTATCCCTCAATTTGGTGGCGAGTTTTTTGGCCACAGGCAAGCTCAGCAAAGACATGATCCGGTAGGTTTCTAATTCCAGCAGTCTTTGTACAATGCGGCCCGCACGATTTTCGGAAGTGTCAGGTGCGGCGAGCACCAAAATTCGTTCAAAACCGTCGGCCTCAATTTTCAAGTTGGTCATCAGGTGCGAGTGCGATTGATGGTCAAACGTTCGCCCCATTTTGGAGCCAATGAGCGTGCCATTGCCCAGCCATTTTTTGGCTTTGTAAAACGCGTCTGAATCGTCCATGCCTTCATTCAGAACTCCCAAATGAATGGCCGTGATGGTTTTTCCTGGAATGTTTCTCAGCCATTCGTTGCCGGTCGCTGCATGGTTAACAAATTCTGGTAGCTCGCTTCCCCATTGGGCATGTGAAGGAAGAGGTTGAACAATGGTGTAGCGCGTGAACTCTGAATGTCTTTCCCAAATCACCTTGTAGCCGGGGCATTGAAGCTGTAAAAAATTACCAGCCATTTGCTCAAGCGCCAACGATTGCGTTTGAGGCAGCCGTTTGAGGTGGTCTAACTCCTCAGAGGTCGCTACTTTTGAATTCAATACGGCCACATACACAACCAGTGAAGGCAAACTAAAGGTAGCAGAAGGGCGTGTATGAATTTCGTTATGCAGCAAAACTCTCTGCATGTCATCGGCAGGTAAATACTGGTTTTGCGTTTCTAACATATGGTTTCCCCTAGGGCTGAAAAAGCGAAACAGTGTCAATTCATGTTGACATTTTAAATTGTAATGCTATATTTACAATCACATCTGTTCATTTCACCTTGACAGATTCCTTAAAAAGGGCGCGTTATGAGTCTATTGAACCGGGCCGAAGAGGCGCTGAGCTCACACTTTGCAGCGGCAGCTGGCGTGGGGGCGCCGCCCTTGTTGCAATCTTCAATGCGTCACGCAGTCTTTTCTGGCGGTGCCAGAATCCGCCCACAACTTTGTTTGGCCGTCGCCACGGCGTGTGGCGATGATGCGCCTGAGTTGACCAATGCCGCAGCAGTCGCACTGGAATTAATGCACTGTGCGTCATTGGTGCATGACGACATGCCGGCTTTTGACAATGCAGATTTTCGAAGGGGCTTGCCCACGGTGCATAAAGCCTTCAGTGAGCCTTTGGCGCTGTTGGCCGGGGACGGTTTGATTGTCATGGCCTATCAAGTTTTGTTAAACGCTGGAAGACATTACCCCGATCGACTGATTGCACTGATGGACAACCTGTCGCGGGGTGTTGGCTTGCCCCACGGTATCGTGGCAGGGCAAGCATGGGAGTGCGAAACCTCTGCCAACTTGGCCCAGTATCAGCGGTCCAAGACAGGTGCTTTATTTGTATCTGCAACATCTGCTGGCGCTATTGCCAGCGGCCAATCGCCGCAGCCTTGGGTGTCATTGGGTGCTTTCTTGGGGGAGGCTTACCAAGTTGCCGATGACATTCGCGATGTGTTGGGCGACATTGCGATGTTAGGAAAACCTGTCGGACAAGACAAACTTAACGAGCGCCCCAGTTCAGCGCAAGCCCTGGGTTTAGAGGGAGCAATTGAACATTTTGATTCACTCATTGCCCAGGCAGGCAGTTCCATTCCAGACGGTGCTTGCAAGGACATGCTCAAGCATTTGGTCTTGTTGGAGTCCCAGCGCCTCGTTCCGAAATCGATGTGTGAAGACTATCGAAAGCGTGCTGTCCGCACGAAGCCCGCCAAGACGCGTGCCTCAAAGAGTCAAAACACACAACAACAGCAGAGCGTGCAATGAGCAAGCCCATGGACGCCGCCAGATTGCCCAATCCACTTTTGGAAGTCACCACGTGGCAAGACAGTTTGCTGCAGTGGCTAGAGCGTCTTTATGCAAGTCCTCGCTTGTACCAGTGGTCATTGAGCAACCCGCTGACTCGCTGGATCACAAAACGGCGAACCCAACAAATCTTCGACTTGATGTCGGGTTTTGTCTACTCTCAAGTCTTGTTGGGTTGCGTTCGCTTAGACCTGTTCAAAATGCTTTACCAAAAGCCGCTTGACCTTCAGCAAATTTCACTTCAAACGAGGGTGTCTGAGCAAGCCTTGCAACGTTTACTGGTGTCGGCAGTTTCTTTGGGACTGCTGGAATCTCGCAGCCATCAAAGATTCGGTTTGGGCGCTTTAGGTGTTCCCTTGGCCATGCATCCCGGAATAGGAGCCATGGTTGAGCACAACCATTTGTTGTACCGCGACATGCAAGACCCGTTGGCTTTTTTAAACAACGCTTGGCAAGGCGATATGGCCGAATATTGGCCGTATGCCCACGATGCGCAAGCGGCAGAGAGAGTGGCCCAAGAAAAGTTCAGCCGCTATTCTGATTTGATGGCTTCGTCACAAGAGTTTGTGGTTCAAGAAATTCTGAAATCCTATTATTTTGAGGAACATTGCTGTGTGTTGGATGTCGGCGCAGGCAAGGGCCGATTTGCCACTGAACTGGCCTTGCACGCCAAGCATTTAAAACTCAAATTGTTTGATTTACCCCCCGTGCTCGAGTTAGCCAAGGCTACTTTTCAAAGCAAAGGGTTGACCGATCGCCTGAGCTTGTGCCCCGGTAATTTTTTGCACGATCCCTTGCCTCAAGGAGCCGATTTGGTCACTTTGGTGCGTGTGGCTCACGATCACCCTGATGAGGTGGTTCAGCAATTACTTCAAAAAATACATGATGCATTGCCGGTAGGCGGGATCTTGCTTTTGGCTGAGCCTATGGCGAAGACCTACTCCCAATGTGCGGATGGGCCTACCCAAACAGATGTTTACTTTCATTTTTACTTACTCGCTATGGGCGCGGGCCGCCTCAGAACGCCGGAAGAGCTGATGCGGATGATGAGCAAGGCCGGTTTTGTAGGTCTCGAACTGTTGCCCAACAACATGCCGATTCATGCGCGAATTCTTTTGGGCCGAAAGCCTAAGTGTTTGCC